>Ga0268298_10004736_pt1 | contig 13105 bp, 12 predicted proteins | sample WWTPWeurt_MetaG_FD_194462 | JGI IMG/M metagenome (GOLD analysis project Ga0268298, IMG submission 194462) | Activated sludge microbial communities from WWTP in Nijmegen, Gelderland, Netherland - WWTP Weurt | ecosystem: Engineered > WWTP > Aerobic digester > Activated sludge | place... | reverse complement strand
CACGTGCTCGACATGGCCACCGGCATCGCGTGCGACGAGGACTACGAAAACCCCGCGGGCATGTACCGCCGCTACGCGCGCGCGGTCGGCTACTACGCGGGCACGCAGGAGGAGCGCATCGGCTGCATCGAGTTCGCACGGCGCGAACTCACGCGGCGGGCGTGCGAGCCCGGCACCGTGTTCAACTACGCGTCGTACAACACGAACCTGATCGCGGCCGCGCTGCAGTCCGCGTACGGGTGCCCGGCGGCGGACCTGTACGAGCGGCACCTGTACGCGCGCATCGGCGCCGAGTCCCCGTGCCAGCTCAATCTCGACCCGAAAGGCGCTCCGCTCGTCGAAGGCCACCTGAATCTCACGCTGCGCGACTTCGCGCGCTGGGCATTGCTGTACCTGAACGGCGGGCGCAATCTCGCGGGCGAGACGGTCGTGCCGGAGGCGTTCGTCGAGGACACGATCGCACCCGACGCGCGCCGGGCGCAGGCGTTCGCGCGCGGCGAGGCGGCCGCGGCGTTCCCCGGTGCGCAGTACCACAACCAGACCTGGGTGCTCGACCCCGCGGGGCGCCGCTTCGCGATGCTCGGCATCCACGGCCAGTTCGCCTACCTGGACCTGCCGCGCGAGCTGCTCGTCGTCGGCTTCGGGTCGTACCCGGTGCCGCTGTCCCCGCTGATGATCGAATGCCTGAAGCGGCTCTGGGCCGCGATCTCGGAGTCCGCATGACGCTCGAACTCGTGCAGTTCCGTCACTCCCCGTACAACGAGAAGGTGCGCTGGGCGCTCGACCTCAAGCACGTGCCGCACGTGCGCCGGCGCGTGCTGCCGGGTCCGCACGTGCCGGCGGTGAAGAAGCTCACCGGCCGCACCGGGACGCCGGTGCTCGTCAGCGACGGCCAGGCGATGGACGGGTCGGCACGCCTGCTCGAGTGGCTCGAGGCGCGCTACCCGTCGCCGCCGCTGTTCCCTGCGGATCCCGCGCAGCGCACGGAAGCGATGCGCATCCAGGCCTGGTTCGACGACGACCTCACGCCGCGGATCCGCCGCCTGGTGCTCGACACGCTGCTGCGCGAGCCGGACTACTTCGCGCGCGTCTTCGGTGACGGCGCCCCGCGCCTGCAGCAGGTGCTCTACGCGATGATCGTGCCGCTCGCGGCGCCGATCGTGCGCAAGGGCAACGGCATCACCGGCGCGGCCAGCGTCGCGGACGGGACCGCCGCGCTCGACGAGGCGTTCGCGTTCGCCGCCGAGCGCTCGGCCGCCACCGGCTACCTGGTCGGCGGCGCGTTCTCGATCGCCGACCTGAGCGTCGCGTCGACGCTCGCGACCGTCGCCCGCCCGCCGGACTCCCCGATGGCGGCGCCGCAGCCGGTCGCGCCGCGCTACCGCGCGCTGGTCGAGCGCTACGCGTCGCACCCGGGCACGCAGTGGACGCTTCGAATCTACGCGAAGCACCGCGGCGCGCGCGCGGACTTCGACGGCCCGAGCCCGGGCGCCGGCGCGTGAACTGCCGCCCGGGCTGCGGCGCGTGCTGCATCGCGCCGTCGATCTCGAGCCCGATCCCGGGGATGCCCGGCGGCAAGCCCGCCGGCGTGCCTTGCGCACAGCTCGACGACGCGCTGCGCTGCAGGCTCTTCGGCCGCGCCGGGCGGCCCGCGTGCTGCGCCGGGCTCGCGCCGTCCGCCGAGATGTGCGGGGCGTCGCGCGAGGCGGCGCTGGCGTGGCTCGCGCGGCTCGAGGACGCCACGCGTCCGGCCGGCACCGCGCCGGGCGAGGACCCGAGGTGTGCCGGCCGCGAATCCCGGGCGACCTTAAGCGATCCTTAAGCTCGCGCGGGCACGATCGCCGCGCGAGAATGCGGCGGCGAGGTGCGCTCGCGGCGGCTCGCGCCGCGAGCGCCCGCCGCGGAGTCCGAGCACGATGCGACTGCTGCTGGTGGAAGACGACACGATGATCGGCGAGTCGGTGCGCGACCTGCTCGCCGGCGAGCACTACGCGATCGACTGGGTGCGCGACGGCGAGTCGGCCGACACCGCGCTGCGCGCGCACGCGTACGACCTGGTGCTGCTCGACCTCGGCCTGCCGCGCCGCGACGGCCTGGACGTGCTGCGCGCGCTGCGTGCGCGCAAGGACCGCGTGCCGGTGCTGATCGCGACCGCGCGCGACTCGGTGCGCGCCCGCATCGAGGGGCTGGACGCCGGCGCCGACGACTACGTGCTCAAGCCCTACGCGCTCGACGAGCTGCTCGCGCGCATCCGCGCGCTGCTGCGCCGGGCCGCCGGGCGCGCCGAGCCGGCGTACGCGCACGGCGGCGTCGTCGTCGATCCCGCGCGGCGCGAGGCCTCGGTCGACGGGCGCACGGTCGTGCTCACCGCGCGCGAGTGGGCGGTGCTCGAGCCGCTGATCGCGCGTCCCGGCGCGGTGCTCTCGCGCACCCAGCTCGAGGAGAAGCTCTACGGCTGGTCGGAAGAGATCAGCAGCAACGCCGTCGAGGTGTACGTGCACGGGCTGCGCCGCAAGCTCGGCGCCGACCTGATCCGGACCGTTCGCGGCGTCGGCTACACGGTCCCGAAGGAGGCGCCGTGAAGTGGCAGGCCCCGCACTCGCTGCGCGCCCGGCTGCTCGGGTTCCTGATCGCCGCGATCGCCGCGACCGCGGCGCTGCAGGCGGGCGTCGCGTACCGGACCGCGCGCGCCGAGGCCGACGCGATCTTCGACTGGCAGATGCAGCAGACCGCGCAGTCGCTGCGGCCCGGGCTCGCGCCGGCGCCCGACGGCGCGCCGCCCGACGACGAGAACTTCGACTTCGTCGTGCAGGTCTGGACTTCCGAGGGGCTGCGGGTGTTCGAGTCCGCGGCGCGCGCGGCGCTGCCGCAGCGCGCGGTGCTCGGCTTCTCCGACGTGCGCGCGCGCGGCACCACGTACCGCGTGTTCTCGCTGCAGACGCGCTCGCAGGTGATCCAGGTCGCGCAGGACATGGCGGTGCGCCGCGAGATGGCGGCCGCGCTCGCGCTGCGCACGGTCGCGCCGATCGCGCTGATGGTGCCGGTGCTGATGCTGCTCGTGTGGTGGGTGGTCGGCACCTCGCTCGCGCCGGTCGCGCGGGTGGGCGCGCAGCTCGCGCAGCGCCAGGCCGACGACCTCTCCGAGGTGGCCGAGACCGGCCTGCCCGACGAGCTGCGCCCGATGGTGCGCGAGCTGAACCTGCTGCTCGAGCGCGTTCGGCAGGCGTTCGACGCGCAGAAGAACTTCGTCGCCGACGCCGCGCACGAGCTGCGCTCGCCGCTCGCCGCGCTGTCGCTGCAGATCCAGGGCCTGCGGCGGGCGGGCGACGACGCGGCCCGCGACGTCGCGGTCGCACGCCTGTCCGCGGGCGTCGAGCGCGCGACGCGCCTCGTCGAGCAGCTGCTCGTGCTCGCACGGCAGCAGGCGAGCGCCGCCGCGGGCGCCGCGCCGCTGCCGGTCGTGCTCGCCGACGTCGTGCGCCAGGCGATCGAGACCGCGCTGCCGCAGGCGCACGCACGCGGCGTCGACCTCGGCTTCGAGCGCGCCGACGACGCGACGATCCCGGCCCACGCCGACGCGCTGCGGATCCTGCTGCGCAATCTGCTGGAGAACGCGATCCGGCACGCGCGCGAGGGCGGCCGCGTCGACGTCGAGGTGCGCCGCGGCGCGGGCGCCGTCGTGCTCGCGGTGAGCGACGACGGACCCGGGATCCCGCCGGCCGAGCGGGCGCGCGTGCTCGATCGCTTCTATCGCGTCGCCGGCACCGGGAGCACCGGCAGCGGGCTGGGCCTGGCGATCGTGAAGTCGATCGCGGACCTGCACGGGGCCCGGCTCGCGCTCGAGGACTCGCCCACGCTGGGCGGCCTGCGCGTGGTCGTCGACTTCCCGGAGGACGGGCGGCCGGCTTAAGGCTCTCCTAAGCGGGAGCGGCGAGACTGCCGTCACGTCCTCACGGACAACCCGACCCAGGAGCCCAGCATGAACAGGATCTCGATCACCCCCACGCGACTCGTCGCCGCGCTGACCGCCGCCGGCGTGATCGGCGGCGCGGCGTCCGCGCTCACGTTCGGCGTGCACGCCCGCGCGGCGGCGCCCGCGAACGCCGCGGCCGCCGTCTCCCCGTTCGCGCCCGCTTCCGCCGGCAGCGCGCCGCCGGCGGCCGCCGCGCCGATGTCGCCGGTCGGCGCGCCCGACTTCTCGGGCATCGCCGCCCGCTACGGCGCGGCCGTCGTGAACATCAGCGTGAGCGGCCTGTCGAAGACCTCCGCCGGCGACGACGACGCCGACGCCGCGCCGCGCGGCCGTGCCCCGCGCATCGATCCGAACGACCCGTTCTACGAGTTCTTCCGCCGCTTCGGCTTTCCGAACGCGCCGGGCGCGCGCGAGACCCCGGTGCGCGGCCAGGGCTCCGGGTTCATCGTGAGCGCCGACGGGCTGGTCCTCACGAACGCGCACGTGGTCGCGAACGCGAAGGACGTGACCGTCAAGCTCACCGACCGGCGCGAGTTCCAGGCCAAGGTGCTCGGTGCCGACCCGAAGACCGACGTCGCGGTGCTGCGCATCGACGCGAAGGGCCTGCCGACGCTGCCGATGGGCAGTGCGCGCGACCTGAAGGTCGGCGAGTGGGTGCTCGCGATCGGCTCGCCGTTCGGATTCGAGAACAGCGTCACCGCCGGCGTCGTGAGCGCCAAGGGGCGCACGCTGCCCGACGACAGCGTGGTGCCCTTCATCCAGACCGACGTCGCGGTCAACCCCGGCAACTCCGGCGGGCCGCTGTTCAACGCGCGCGGCGAGGTGGTCGGCATCAACTCGCAGATCTTCAGCCGCACCGGCGGCTACCAGGGCCTGTCGTTCGCGATTCCGATCGACGTCGTCAGCCGCGTGAAGGACGAGATCGTCGCGACTGGAAAGGCCACGCACGCGCGCCTGGGCGTGCTGATCCAGGAGGTCAACCAGACGCTCGCCGAGTCGTTCAAGCTCGACCGGCCCGAAGGCGCGCTGGTCGCCGACGTGCAGCCGGGAACGCCGGCCGCGCGCGCGGGCCTGAAGACCGGCGACGTGATCCGCAAGGTCGACGGCCAGCCGATCGTCGCGTCGGGGGACCTGCCGGCGCTGATCGGCCAGTCGCGGCCGGGCCAGACGGTGAAGCTCGAGGTCTGGCGCGACGGCCGGCGCGTGGACGTCGACGCGAAGCTCGCGGATGCGAGCGAGCCCGCGCGGAAGGTCGCGAAGGCCGAGCCCGCCGCGGGGCAGGGCCGGCTCGGGCTCGCGCTGCGGCCGCTGCAGCCGATGGAGAAGCGCGAGGCGCGCGTCGACGCCGGGCTGCTGGTCGAGGACGCTTCCGGTCCCGCGGCGCGCGCCGGCGTGCAGCCCGGCGACGTGCTGGTCACGATCAATGGAACTCCGGCGACGACGATCGAGCAGGTGCGCGGCGTCGTCGAGAAGGCGGGCAAGTCGGTCGCGCTGCTGATCCAGCGCGGCACGGAACGCATCTTCGTGCCGGTGCGGATCGGGTGACGATGGGCGCGGCCGCGCCGGCGCCGACGCGGCCGCGCCGAGGACGGACCTAGCCGGCGCGCGCTTCGACGCGCAGGGCGTCGAAATCGTCGAGCGACGTGACCCCTGCGCGCAGTCCTCGCAGCGACGTGCCCCATCCGGCGACGACGAGCAGATCCGGCTCGCCGGCCAGCCCCCGGGGCACTCGCAACGCGTCGGGCGGGCGCCACGGGAAGAGGTCCGCCACGCACTGGCGCACGAGCGGCTCGCGGCGCGCGCCGTGCGCGCCTGCGTCGAGCACGAGCACGCCTTGCTCGCCCACGCACCGGTACAGCCGCGCGATCCAGCGCGAGTATCCGGCGTCGGTGCCGCCGGCGGGAACCGAGCCCGCGTAGACCAGGGAGAAGTCGAGCGGAAGCCCGAAGCGATCGGGGTCGGTGACCGCGAAGAGCGCGTTCACGCCGAGCTGCGAGGCCTGCCACGCGCACGCGTGCGGGTCGGGATCCGCGACCCAGACCTGCGACGGCGCGACGCGGTGCACGAGCGTGCGCGCCAGGCGCGCGTCGCCGGCGCACCAGACCAGGATGCGGTCGATCGAGTGATAGCCGCCGAGCACCCGCGCGACGACCCGCGCGAGCATCGCCTCCAGTCGCAGGCCGGACTCGACGTACTTCCGGAGCGCGCGTCCGGCGTGACCGCCGTGGCCGTGCGGCGTCGCGTCGCGAAGCGGGCGGTCGGCTGCGCCGATCTCGCTGTTGAACGCGCCGGGCTCGATGCCGTGCGCGTTCAGCAATTCGTCGAGCAGCCGGCGATCGTGGAAGTGGGGCACGGCCGCCAAGTTATCGGCGCGCGTCGAGTCGGTCAATTGTCTGGGCGGGTTAATCACTTCGCGCCCGGATAGCTCGAAGGGACTACGCCGTGAGCCCCTGCCGTTCCAGGGCGTCGAGCAGGGCCTGGTACATGGCCTCGGAGTCGACCGGCTTGGCGATGAAACCGTTCATTCCGGCCTGCACGCAACGCTCGCGATTCTCGGTGAAGACGTTCGCGCTCAAGGCGATGATCGGCACGCTCGCGCGCCCGGGCAGCGAGCGGATCGCGCGCGTCGCGGTCAGCCCGTCCATGACCGGCATCTGCACGTCCATGATGATCAGGTCGTAGGCGCGCGCGCCCGCCAGGGTGACCGCCTGCGAGCCGTTCTCCGCGAGGTCGACCGACAGGCCGGCGTCCTCGACGAGCCCGCGCGCGACCTGCTGGTTCGAGACGTCGTCCTCGACGAGCAGCACGCGCGCGCCCGAGTGGCCGGCCCTCAGCCGCGCCAGCGCCGACGGCCGCGCCGGCGCGTCTGCGGGCGCCGGCGCGCAGGCGTCCAGCCCGAAGCGTGCGGTGAAGACGAAGACGCTGCCCGCGCCGCGCGTGCTCTCGACGCGAAGCGAGCCGCCCATCGTCTGCGCGAGCCGCCGGCTGATCGCGAGCCCGAGCCCCGTGCCTCCGAAGCGTCGCGTCGTCGTCGTCTCCGCCTGCTCGAACGCGTTGAACAGGCGCGGCAGGACCTCCGGGGCGATGCCGATGCCGGTGTCCTTCACCTCGAACGCGGCCAGGACGGTCTCGGCCCCTTCCTCGAGGCAGGACACGCGCACCGACACCTGCCCGCGGTCCGTGAACTTGACGGCATTGCTCGCGAGGTTGAGCAGGATCTGGCCCACGCGCGCCGGGTCGCCGAGCAGCGATCGATTCAGCAGCGCGGGGTCGACCGACACCGTGAAATCCAGCCCCTTCTCGTGCGCGCGGTCGGTCACCAGCAGCTCGAGGTTCTCGATCACGCCGGAGATCCGGAACGGGATCCGCTCGAGCGTGAGCCGGTCGGCCTCGATGCGCGACATGTCGAGCACGTCCTCGATGATCGAGAGCAGGTTGCGCGACGCGAGCGTGACGCGTTCGAGCTGCTCGCGCTGCCGGGGGTCGTGCGCGCGCCGCAGCGCCAGCGCGGTCATGCCCATGATCGCGTTCATCGGCGTGCGCAGCTCGTGGCTCATGTTGCGCAGGAACGCGGTCTTGGCCCGGTTCGCCGCCTCGGCGACCTGCTTGGCCACAGAGAGCTCGGCGGTGCGCTCGTCGACCAGCGATTCCAGCCGCGTGCGGTACTGCTCGAGCTCGGCCTCGTCGCGCTTGCGCTGCGTGATCTCCACGCAGGTCCACAGCAGCTCGTCGGCGTCCGGCCGCAGGCGCGTGCCGGCGAGCTCGTACCAGCCGCGGCGCCCGTCCCGGTCGACGAACTCGACCTGTTCGCGCGACACGCCGCCGCCCCGGATCGCCGGCAGGGTCTTCTCGACGAACGCGCGGTACGCGGCCGCGTCGGGAAAGACGTCGACCGCCTTCACGCCGGCCAGGCCGTCGCGCGCGTGGCCGAGCATCGCCGCGAACGCGGCGTTCGCCCACGTGATCGTTCCGCCCGCCACCTTGGCGATGCCGATGAGGTGCGTGTCGACGATCGCCTCCTGCTCGCGCACGAGCTGCTCGATGCGACGCTGGTCGCGGACGCGCTCGGTCACGTCGTGCACGATCGACACCAGCAGCGCGCCGCCGCGCACCGACACCGGTGTCGAGTGCACCTCGACCGAACGGACCTCGCCGTTCGCGAGGCGGTGCGGAAAGACGAAGCGGCCGCGCTCGCCGCGTGCCGCCGCGTCGCGCTCGCCGGCGACCCGTTCCGGCGGCAGCTGGTTGATGTCCTGGATCGACATCGTTCGCAGCTGCTCGCGCGACCAGCCGTAGAACGCCTGCGCGGCGACGTTCGCGTCGAGGATGCGTCCGGTGTCCGGCGCGATCTGCAGGATCACCGCGTTGTTGCGTTCGATCAGCGCGCGAAACCTCGCCTCGCTGTCGCCGAGCTGGACGGCCGCGATCTCCCGGCGCGCCTCGGCGCGGGCCATCCGCCAGAAGACGGCGGCGAGCAGCGCCAGGATCAGCCCCGACGCGACGGCGGTGACCGCGAAGTCGCGCCGCCACTGCGCGAGGAAGTCGCTCTCGGCGATGCCGACCGCGATGAAGAACGGATAAGGGGCGACGACCCGGAAGCCGAGCAGCCGCCGCCGGCCGTCCACCGGCGACACGGTGTCCAGGGTGCCGCTCGCCGTCCCCGCGCGCAGCAGCCTCAGGCTCGGCAGGTCGGCCTGCGGGCGGCCGTCGGCCACCACGGGGCCGGGAAAGCGGACGAGCAGCGCGCCGTCGTCCAGCCGGCGCAGCGCGACCAGGCCCCAGCGCCCGAGCGAGATCCGGCCGAACTGTTCGTGCAGCGCCGCGACGTCGATCGCGGCGACGGCCGCGCCGAGGAACGAGCCGTCGCGATCGCGCACCGCCTTCACGACGAACATCGCCGGCTGGCCGGTCGAGCGGCTGATCATGACCTCCGTGAAGACGATCCCCTGCGCCGGGTCGCGCCGCAGCGACGCGAAATACGCGCGATCCGCGATGTTGATCCGGCGCTGGTCGTGCACGCTCGAGTGGATCAGATCGCCCTCGGCGTCGAAGACGCGCAGCGCGATCGCGGACGGGACCTCGATCACGTGCGAGGCCAGCCACCGCTCGACCGCCGGCCGGTGGCGCGCGGCGGTCGGCGCCCGCATCGCCCCGGGGTCGATCTCGTCGGCGATCAGCGCGGCGGTGCGTTCGGCCGACGCGAGTTCGTGCCTGACGCGGGCCTCGAGCAGCAATGTCAGGTTCGAGACGTCGGTGGCGGCGGACGCCTCGGCCGCGGCGCGCGAGGCGGCGATCTGGATCGCCACGAGCGCCACGAACAGCGACGCGGACAGCGCGAACACGAGCCCGTACGTTCGTGGCGGGCGCGTGCGATCCGGCGCCGGGTCGGCGGCACCGTCCACGCCCCGATCGCCGGGCGCGCGAACTCCCAGGCGCGCGGAGAGCGGGCCGAAGGCCGCTCGCCCGGCGGCGCGCAATCGCGCGGTGCTCGGCGGCTGCATGTCGTTCGGAATCGGTAGCCTCGATCGTAGGTCCGGTGGCGTCCACGCGAATTGACGATGCGCAATGTACGGACGGTCGGACACCCGTGGAGGCACGCTTTCCGAAAGACCGTGTGGCGCCTTGGCCGCGTCGGCCGCGTTTGGTAGTGTCCGGAGTGCCGGACGGGCCGCGGCCGGCCCCGATCCACCACGCCGCCGGAAGAACACCGTGAAACCCAGCCAATCCGAATTCGTCTGCGTCCGCGGGCTCGAGCTGCACTGCCGGACCTGGGGCAGCCCCGCCGCGCCCAAGCTCTTCCTGCTGCACGGCTCGCAGGACGTGTCCGCGTCGTGGCAGTTCACCGTCGACGCATTCGAGCGCGACTGGCACGTGATCGCGCCCGACTGGCGCGGCAACGGGCTGTCCGCGTGGAGCGGCGCCGACGCCTACTGGTTCCCGGACTACCTGGGCGACCTCGACTTCCTGCTCGACCACTACAGCCCGGAGGTGCCGGTGCGCCTCGTCGGGCACAGCATGGGCGCGAACGTCGCGGCGCTCTACGCGGGCGCGCGCCCCGATCGCGTCGCGCGCTTCGTCAACGTGGACGGCTTCGGCGTGTCGGTGATGCGCGTGGACCCGCCGCCGCGCCGCTTCGGCAAGTGGCTCGCGCAGCTGCGCGACGACACCTCGCAGCGTCCGTACGCCGACTTCGAGGAATTCGCGGTGCGGATGCAGTCGGAGAACCCGCGCCTGACCGACGAGCGCGCCCGCTTCCTGGTGCAGCACTGGGGCAAGCAGCAGGACGACGGCGTGGTGCGTCGTGCCGACCCCGCTCACAAGCGGATCAACCCGCTGCCGCTCGCGCCGGCCGAAGTGATCGAGTGCTGGCGCCAGACCCGGCATCGGTGCTGTGGGTCCACGGCGCGCAGTCCGGCCTGATGCCTCGGCTGATGTCGATCCCCGGCGAGTTCGAGCAGCGCGCGACCGCCTACCAGGACCTGCGCATCGAGGAAATCGACGACAGCGGACACAACGTGCACCACGACCAGCCGGAGCGGCTGGCGCAGGTCGTCGAACGGTTCATGGCGTGACCGCCGGGGCGCGCGCGGCGGGCGCCCGCGCCGCCCCACGCGCGACGTCGCGCCGGCGCGGCGACGCCGGCGATCACATCGACTTGCGCAGCGGGTGCAGGTCGGGGAAGTTGGCGTCGCGCTTTTCCTGCTTCGCGCGGAACGCCTCCGCCATGTGCGCGCCCGAGAACATGCCGGTCTGCCAGGTGGCGATGTAGTCGAGCCCGTCGGCGACCGTGTGGTCGCGCGCGTAGTTGATCATCACCTTCGAGCCCGCGACCGCGAGGGGCGCCTTGCTCGCGATCTCGCGCGCGGTCTGCATCACGTGCGCGACGAGTGCCTCGTGGGTGTCGAAGACCTCGTTGACGAGCCCGATCTCGCGCGCCTTGTGCGCCGGCAGCTTGCGCCCGGTGTACGCCATCTCGCGCACCCAGCCTTCCGGGATCAGCTTGCACAGGCGCGGAAAGGTGCCGACGTCGGCGGTCATGCCGATGTTGATCTCCTGGATGCAGAAGTACGCGTCGGCGGTCGCGTAGCGGATGTCGCAGGCCGAGACGAGGTCGACGCCGCCGCCGATGCACGCGCCCTGGATCGCGGCGAGCACCGGCATGCGCGCCTGGTCCAGGCAGCTGAACGAGCCCTGCAGGTGGTGGATGTGGCGGCGGAACGACTCCATCGCGGTGTGGCGGTCGCCGGCGCCCGCGCCGGTCAGCGACTCGACGCCGTCGAAGACCTTCAGGTCCATCCCGGAGGAGAAGTGCTTGCCGGTCGAGGAGATCACGATGCAGCGGGCGCGCGCGTGGTCGTCGATGTCGCGGACGATCTGCGGCAGCTCGTTCCAGAACGCGCGGTTCATCGCGTTGAACGCTTCCGGGCGGTTCAGGCGGATGTGCGCGACGCCGCGGTCGATCTCGACGGCGAAGCAGGTGGGGGCGGCGGTGCTCGAGGTGGACGTGGTCATGGGGGGCCTCGTGGTGGATGAGGCGATTCTCGCTCAGGCCGGGCCGGGATGCGATAAGATGACACGAAGTTCGTGTGACACGAGATTCGTGTCATCGGGTCGCCGGCACTCGCCGCCGCGGAGGATCACATGAAGAACGTCACCATCACCCTCGACGAGGAGACCGCCGCCTGGGTGCGGCTGTACGCGGCGCGGCGCGAGTCGAGCGTGTCGCGGGTCGTCGGCGAGCTCCTCGCCGAGAAGATGAGCGCGTCTCGCGAGTACGACGACTCCATGCGGCGGTTCCTCTCCAAGCCCGCCGTCGTGCTCACACGACGCGGCCAGCGCCTGCCGACCCGGGAGGAGGTCAATGACCGCCCCGGTCTTCGTTGATACCAACGTCTTCGTCTACGCCCGAGACGCCCGGGACGCGCCGAAGCAGCGCCGGGCGATGGCGTGGCTGGAATTCCTCTGGCGCGAGCAGGCCGGGCGCACCAGCGCGCAGGTGCTGTCGGAGTACTTCGTGACCGTCACCCGCAAGCTCGCGCAGCCGATGGAGCCCGACGCCGCGTGGGACGACGTGCGCGCACTCTTCGCCTGGCAGCCGCGGGCGATCGATCCCGAAGTGCTGACGTGCGGCGTCGAGGTCGCGCGTCGTTTCCGGCTGTCGTGGTGGGACAGTCTCGTGGTCGCGGCGGCCCAGCTGCAGTCGTGCCCGCTGCTGCTCAGCGAAGACCTCCAGGACGGTCTCGTGATCGGTGGGGTCACGGTGCGCAGCCCGTTCACGATCGGCGTCCACGAGGCGCCGGCGCCTTATCGCGCACGGCGCGTGGTCCGCGGCCGGGGGCCGCGCGAGGCCTCCTCGCCGGCCTGACGCCGCGCTCAGCGCTCGGCCGAGCGCCGAGCGTTGCGCCGCGCCGCGAGCGCCGTCGCTACCGCGGTGCCCCCGCCCGCTGCTCCCGCCAGATCAGGTAGAGCCCGCACGCGACCACGATCGCCGCGCCGCCCACCACCTCGGTGCCGGGCACGTCGCCGAAGATCAGGAACCCGACCAGCGTCATGTACAGGATCTGCTGGTACAGGAAGGGCGCGAGCGTGGCCGCCGACGCGAAGCGGTGGGCGTGCACGAGGCACAGGTGGCCGGCGCCGCCGGCGAGCCCCGTGAGCACGATCGCGACCCACTCCAGCGGCCGCTCCGGCATCTTCCACGACGCGAACGCGAACGGCGCGATCATCACCGTCGCGCCGGCCGCCGACAGCAGATTCGTCAGCGCGGGCGGGTCGGTCGCCGCGATGCGGCGCGTGACCAGGCTGAAGAGCGCGTAGATCGTCGCGTTGCCCACCGACAGCAGGATCGCCGGGTGGAACGCGTGCGTGCCGGGCCGCACGATCAGCAGCACGCCGACGAAGCCGGCGACCACCGCCGCCCAGCGCCCGGCGTCGAGGCGTTCGCCGAGGAACAGCGCCGAGATCACCGTGACCAGGATCGGCATCGAGAACATCACCGCGCTGGTCTCGGCGAGCTGCAGGTACTGCAGCGCGACGAAGTTCAGCCCCGTCATCGACAGCAGCATCGCGGCGCGCGCGAACTGCAGCCAGGGTTGACGGATCGCGCCGGGCGAGAGCTGCCCGGCGCGCGCC
>Ga0268298_10004735_pt1 | contig 13110 bp, 10 predicted proteins | sample WWTPWeurt_MetaG_FD_194462 | JGI IMG/M metagenome (GOLD analysis project Ga0268298, IMG submission 194462) | Activated sludge microbial communities from WWTP in Nijmegen, Gelderland, Netherland - WWTP Weurt | ecosystem: Engineered > WWTP > Aerobic digester > Activated sludge | place... | reverse complement strand
AGTTACTTCTGAATGCTCGCGATTTCTTTTTCTGCGGGACCGTGGTGCGTCACCACTGTGAGGGAAGAACCCTGGCTTACATACTGATCCAGTTCAGAAAGCATCATTCCCACTCGATCGTTCCATCCCAGAAGCAGAGTGTTTTCCACGGCCGGTTTTGCACGGTCCGATTTCGCAATGGCACCGGAATCTATTCCATAATTTGTGCCTGATCCAAGCAGAATCTTGTCATCATCTTCTGCAATGGCAATCAAGCGATCTCCCGATTCTATCTTCTCAGTGGACGAAGGATTGAGCAAAATCTTCCCGCCGCTTTTCACAAGACCCATCACAGATGCTTTCGGATAGGCCAAAAGAGCATCTGCGTAGGTTTTTCCTGCCATTGATGCTTCTTCGTGAATGTACACTTCGTCTCCACCGAAGTCCAATAGCTCCGTGTATACAACGGAAAGCCCGGGCTGTCTGCAAGTCTGGACCATGATTCTAGAGATGACTTCTGGAGAGAGAACAGTCTTGACTTCGTCTTTACCGATCATTTCGCAGATCTGCACTGATTCAGGTCTTCTTAGTTCCGCCACCACATGATAGGGTTCTTTCCTTCTTCCTGGATTGTTGATGATAGCAAGAACTGTTTTGATGACCTGAGCGTCCGGATCTGCTCCGTCTCCCGACAAAACTACAATGCTACGAGATGAATGAGGATTTGCGATTTCAAGATTTACAAAGTCGATTGGATTTCCGCTTCGCGTAACGATTCTGGTTTTGCCGGGATTTTCAATTCTAGATGAAATCTCATCGTCCATTTCTACTTTGTCTTTGTCTGCTAGAATCACAATGCACGATTTGCCGCGAGAGCGATTGGCTTCACAGATCTCAGATATGATGGTGTAAATGTTTTCGGACCATCCAAGGATCAGAGTGTGATCTTTCTCAACTACCAGAGACTTACCTTTGCGAAGATCTTCCAGCTTTTGATCAATGCCCGTAGCAAGAATGCCCACCAGCGTGCTTACAATAAAAATGCCACCAATGGTGACTACGAACATGGAGAAGAGAAAGCCCCAGTCCCCTGTGTCTCCGCCCATGGTGCCCGGGTCCAGTGTGCGAAGTAGGCTCTTCCACAACAGTTCGCTAAAGCCTGGCTTTTCGCCTTTGTCATCTGCCGGGGCAAGATCTCCGGCGATATCAATGATGGTCACGCCAACGATGAGCGCCACTGTGAGCAAGCCCAGGTATATGATGAGGGCAATGGACCCTCTGGACATGAGATTGTCGAAACGGTAGCGCATTCTGTCGCGGAATGTGATTTTTTTCATCTGTGTAGTGGACCCCTCTCGGCAGTCTCTGGCGCAGGTTTCTTTTCGCGCAATCTATTTTGGAAGAATCAAAGTATTTGACAGGCGTAGGGTAAAAAGTGCGCTTCCAACATGGCTGATCCAAAGCACAGGCAGCCGGAAAATGCTCCGGGCAAATATTACGTGGATGATACCTGCGTTCCCTGTCACGTCTGCGTGGATGAAGCTCCTGGACTCATCCAGTATGCAGCGGACGAAGGTCATGTGTTCTTCGCACGGCAACCTGTTACGCCGGAGGAAATCCGCGCGGCTGAAAACGCAATGAAAGGCTGCCCAACAGAAGCAATCGGAAACGATGGCTGAGTAAAATCCTCAGCCATTCCCTCATTTCTGTCTGGCCTGCATCATGCGCTTTAAGTCTTCGAATTGAAGCATATCGCGCTGGCTTTTTCCTGCCGCAATCATGGGGAAAACTTTTTCGTCTGCAGGAATCAACGCTTCCAGGAATGCAGGACCGTTGTCTTTGAGGAAAAACTCAAGGCCTGAATCGATCTCATCCGGGGAAGTAATTCGCATGCCAGGAATTCCGTATGCTTCCGCAAGCTTGACGAAATCTGGATTGTAATCCCATTCAGATTCAGCGAATCTTTCTTCATAGAAGAGTTCCTGCCACTGACGTACCATCCCCAGGAAATTGTTGTTCAACAACAAAATCTTCACGCCCAGGTTGTACTGTCGAATGGTCGCAAGTTCCTGAATGCACATCTGGTAGGATCCATCTCCTGTTACGCAAACGACCAGATCGTCTGGCTTTGCGAACTTGGCTCCAATGGCGGCAGGCAGTCCATATCCCATAGTGCCCAGGCCACCGCTTGTGAGCCAGCGGTTTGGTTCATCGAATTGATAGTACTGCGCCGCCCACATCTGGTGCTGGCCTACGTCCGTAGAAACGATGGCACGGCCCTTCGTAACTTCGAAGAGCCTTTTGAGAATGCGCTGGGGCTTAATGACTTCTTCGCTTTCTTCATACGCGAGGGGATTCTTTTGTTTGAGTGATTCTGTGTTCGCAACCCACGGACTGCGATCCTTCTTTTCTACGTAGGGCAGAATTGCCTGAATCACGTCTTTGAGATCTCCGCAAACCAGATGGTCCACAGAAACTCTCTTGTTGAATTCAGAAGCATCAATGTCGATGTGAGCGCGCACTGCATCGCGAGCGAAATCGTCTGCCTGACCTGCGACTCTATCATCATAACGAGCGCCAAGAGACAGAAGAAAATCACATTCGAGCACAGCCTTGTTTGCAGTTGCAGTACCGTGCATTCCAAGCATGCCAACAGAAAGGATGTGAGTTCCAGGAAACGCGCCCAGCCCCATCAGAGTAGTGGTGACAGGAGCCATTGCTTTTTCTGCGAGTGCTTTGATTTCTTTGGATGCTCCGGAGTTGATCGCACCGCCGCCCACATAAAGCAGAGGTCGCTCCGCTTTGTTCAGAGCCTCTGCGAGCTTTTTTACATCTCCGGTAATTTCCTGGCGACTCGTGTGACGCGGAGCAAGTTCCATCTTCGCGCGAAGCACTTCCGTTTCTTTGATTTGAACATCTTTGGGGAAATCAAGCAGCACAGGTCCTGGTCTGCCAGTGTTGCACAGATGCCAGGCTTCTTCGAAGGTCCTGGCCAGATCGTCTGGAGAGCGAATGAGTGCGTTGTATTTTGTGACTGGAATGGAAATCCCAAAGATGTCCGCTTCCTGAAATGCGTCTGTGCCAATGGCTGTGGTGGCTACCTGGCCGGTGATCACCATGAGTGGAATGGAATCCAGCTTCGCATCGCAGAGTCCTGTGATTGTGTTGGTCGCTCCGGGTCCGCTTGTTACAATGACAACTCCAGGTCTGCCTGTGGCTCTTGCGTAACCTTCTGCCATATGCATGGCGCCCTGTTCGTGCCTCACCAGGATGTGTTTGATTTTAGAATGATAGAGTTCGTCATAGAAAGGAAGGATGGCTCCACCTGGATAACCGAACACCAGGTCCACCCCTTTGGATTGTAAAAGCTCAACGAGCAGTTTGGATCCGCTTTTCTTCATTGCAAATACCGCCACCTCTATAAATTCGAGAACGACCCTCCATGACAACTCCAAAAGAGATTAAGGATCAGGCCGAATTTCTCAAGATGATCGGCAGCACGGACCTGGAAAGGCCTGAAATTGTGCTGATTTCGGGCGACGACGTGGAAGCTGTGGACTCCGCCCTGGACAGGATGAAGCACAGAGTTCTTTCCAGGCATAAAGACTGTCTTGTGCCCGTGTTCGGAAATGAGCCAGATGACGACAATCGGTTTCTGACAGAAATCGAAAACGTTCCGCTCTTCTCTCCATTCCGTCTCATCGTAGTCAGAGACGCCCAGGCTGTGTTCGCTTCCATACTGAAGCAGAAGGATCGCAAATCAGATTTTGCTCATTTCATTTCGTCTCTGCCGGATCGCACATGGATTCTCGTTCATTACAGCGGTCGGGCCACAGACGATTTTCTGTCTCTGTGGGGATCGCATGCCATCCACCTCGCAACAAAGGATCTCTATCCGGAACAGGTGATCGACTACATTCGAAACGCATCCAGGCGAGCGGGTCTGAGCCTTGCGGAAGAAGCAGTCTTAGAGATCAGAGACAGAATCGTGCACAGGCCAGGAGCGATTGACGCTGCGTGCGCCCGGATTCGCGATCATTTGCCCGCCGGGGAAAGAAACGCATCTCTTGATTTTGTTCAGGAAGTTTTATTTCCTTATCCAGGCTGGAATTTGAGCACTCTGGTAGATTCTCTTTTCGCGGGAGACTCCGCGCGTTTTTTTTCGGAGATTGCAAAGAGAGATCCGTCAGACGACTACTATCGACCCATGAAAGCAGTGCTCAACAGAACCGATGAGCTGAGAAGAGCTCGCATTGCCCTGGACCATGGGCTCAGCGACAAAGATGTGATGATGTTTACCGGTCACGGCAACAAACACCCGTACGTGCAGAAGAAGATCCTGCAACGTCTGCGCTATGAAACAGAACGATTTTCAAATGAGAGAATCCTGAGTATTTACGATGCGCTTGATTCCCTTTTTAAGAGTTTCCGCCGGGGAACGGACAGAGACCAGCAGGAAATTCTTTTTACTGAAAAAGTGGCTTCTATTTTCTTCTAGACGGCAGCCCCTGCCCGTTTTTTATCCTGGGAATATGAAGGTGAAGTTCTGGGGCGTTCGTGGATCCATCGGGTCCCCTGTAAAAGGTCACGCCCTGCGCGACAAAGTGCGGAGAATTCTGCAGTATGCTTCTCCGGCGGATATCCTGGACGACGAAGCAATTGATCGCTTCTTGAAATCACTTCCATTTTCTCTTCTGCAAACCTACGGCGGAAATACTACGTGCCTCGAGATTCGTTCAGATAAAAACGATCTGGTGATCGTGGATGCGGGGACAGGCATTCGCGAGCTTGGAATGAAAATGCTTTCAGAAGGTTTTCTCCAGGGCAAAGGAGAATGTGCGATGGTCTTTACGCACACTCACTGGGATCACATTCAGGGACTTCCGTTCTTCGCACCTTTTTATATTCCAGGAAACAAGTTCGAAGTGCATGCCATTTCAGAGAATCTAGAGGACAGACTCAAATACCAGCATTCCAGCAGACACTTTCCGGTTGGATTCGAAGAGATGAGAGCCACTCGTTCTTTTGTGCAGCATTCGGAAGCAGAGGAATGGCCACTTTATGGAATGAAGGTTCGCACAAAGGGAATGCGCCATCCCGGCAATAGCTATTCGTACAGGTTTGAAGAAAGCGGTAAGTCCATCATCTTCGGAAGCGATGCGGAATTTAAGCTCGAAGACATGGATCGTATTGATGAATACATGGATTACTTTCGGGACGCGGATGTTCTCATTTTTGATACACAATACACATTCGAAGAACAGCTTCAGAAAATCGACTGGGGGCATAGTTCTGCGTCCATCGCAACAGACATCGCTCTGAGATCTGGAGTGAAGAAACTGGTGCTATTCCATCATGATCCATCTTACGATGACGAAAAGTTAGATGAAGTGTATCTTCGCGCTCTTCGCTATCGCGAAATGATGGACAAACAATCAAAACTAGAAATCGTAATGGCTTACGAAGGACTTGAAATTGCGGTATGACTCTTTGCTCTAGACAGTTCCTCCTTCTGCTTGTTTTTGTTTCTACTTCTACTTTTGCTGACGAGCTCGCAGATCGGATCGCTGCCGTTCCCAATCCGCGCACAACAGGTGGATGGGTTTCAGATCCTTCTCAGGTTCTTGCAACAAGAACGGACGCCATCAATCATCTGATCTCTGATCACGAAAAAGAAACCACAGACGAAATCGCAGTCGTTGTATTGCCCTCGATAGGCCAGCTCGTTCCAAAAGAATTCGCAACAGCTCTCTTTAATAGCTGGAAGATTGGAAAAGCGAAAAAGAATAATGGCGTGCTGGTGCTTCATATACTCGACCAGAGGCGCATTGAAATTGAAACCGGGTATGGTCAGGAAGGTGCACTTCCAGATGTGAAATGCAAATGGATTCTGGACGAAGTGGTTGTGCCGTATTTCAAAAAAGGAAGCTTCGCAGACGGTCACTATGAAGGCGTTCGAGCCATTCTTCGCGCACTCAAAGACCCGGACATCAAGCACGATGATTTGATCGCGGGAACAGAAACCACTCCCGGAGACAGCATTCAGGAACTCCCGAAGATTCCTGAAAGAGATGAAATCACAATCAAGAACATGGCGCCCGTACAGAAATCCATATACGATGGTACAGCCACCAAACTCCTTTCCGCCGGTGGCGGAGGATTGTTTGTGCTGGGTTATCTACTCTACTGGCTCTTTGGACTCGGAAAAGATCCATATAAAAAATACAAGTTGTTTGAAACACTCGGCTTTCCGTTCCACTATGGAGCTGCTCTTGCCTTTGGTGGCGCTAGCACTGCGTTTGAGTATGGAAAGACAGAAACGTTCTGGTCCGGAATTCCAGTGCTCCTGGTTGCATCCGGTCTGATTGCCTGGTTGCGCGGCAGGAAGCTGAAAGCGCTGCGCGACGAACCGCGAGTATGCGAATGCGGCAAAACCATGCGTCGTCTCTCCGAAGAAGAAGACGATAGCTACTTGCAGCGCGGCAATGTAGTAGAAGAAAAGATTCGGTCCATGGACTATGATGTGTGGGTCTGTGAATGCGGGAAGCACAGAATAGAGGCCTACAGCGGCGACAGCCCCGCGGATAAATGCGAAAAATGCGGTTTCAAAACATATCAGGTGGCTTCCACTACGACCATTCGCGCAGCTACGACTACCTCGGAAGGTTTACGCGAAATCGTTTATCTTTGTGCCAATTGCAAGCATACAGAGACTGTGCGCGAAACCATTCCAAAGGTTTCTCCTCCGTCGAGCTCGAGTGGAAGCAGTTCCAGCAGTTCAGGCGGCTCCTGGGGTGGCGGAAGCTCTGGTGGCGGTGGAGCGGGATCCAGTTACTGATTCTCAGAAAACAGTCTGGTCAAACGCACTTCGTTGCCCGGCGCGTTGTACTCCACGCTGTCAAAGAAGCTGAGCGCGAAGCGCAGGCCGCGTCCGTGATACAATCCGGAGTCGTCACTTTGCGCCCTGGCTCGTTCGAGCATGGCGCGGTGATCAAATCCTTCTCCTTCGTCTCGAATGGAGAATACGATCTTCTCTTCACTTGAGTCCACGCGCACGTGAAGTTTTCTGGCGGAGTAGTACGGATTTTTTAAACGTTCGGATACAAGTTCCGCGAGTGTTCCGCTTGCAGTTGCTTTTGTTTTTTCTTCGAATGTAATTCCAAGATTTCCGTGTTCGATTGCATTGATCATCATTTCGCGAAGAGCCAGACGCACGAGCATCTGCTCCTCTTCTGAAACGCGCGCCTCTAACCCGGCAGTCAGTGACTGGTTGAGCAATTCTCCCATGTGAAAACTATTAAAAAGTACATAGTGTCTGTGATCTTCGAGGCAATAACGCGCGAGCAGATCCAGAGGTTTTTGTGCGAGATTTGCCAGAATCGTCATCCCTCCTTCCAGGTTCACTCTTTGCAGGCGCACATTGAGTTCGCAGAGGTCTCCCTGAGCTGTTTTGAAGTGAGCTGGAAACTCATCTGCCCTTCCTGTTTGGATGAGGCTCGCCAGCCTTTCCTCCATCACATGCCGGGCAAGAAACACATTGCTCTGGCCCTGTTCAAATACCAGGCTTGCAAGAGTGCGACCGGAAATGTCAGAGTATCCCAGAATCCTGGAAGATGTCTTGTTAGATGTGAGAATCTTTCCTGACGAATCCAGGGACAAGATGATTTCCCCTGAGTCCTCCACCAGATGCCTGTATCGTCTTTCTGAATTGGTGAGGTCAATGGCCAGTTCTTCTACTCTTCGGAATGATTCAGCATAGAGACGCGAAAGCAGGAATGCCTGAGTAAAGATAAATACGAAAAGACCAAGAGCAATAAAGAATCCGCTTTCTATGAGTCTCCTACTGTAGAGTACATCGTTGATCGCTGCTGCGAATAACAACACAAAGGTGCCCACGAACACTCTTGCGCCTCTTCTGCGCACGATGACCATTTTGCATACTCCGACCAGAATGTAGATGCCAATGAATCCGAGTGCTGCCTGGAAGATCCAGAGCCATTGAGTGTATATGTAGGATTCTACGAAGAATGTGAGGAGAGTCGCACTTCCGAATATGGCCGCAGCCGTAAGAAGTATGTCTTTCCTGAAATACGAATCCGGGAAAAGACTTCTTGTATACGCAAAGAACAGCGGGACGGACAAATAGAAAGTAGCATATTCTATTCTATGGCTGAGCGCAAAAGATCCAAATGAACCCGTCAAGCCCCAGATGGTTCTTTCCCCCACCAGATCCGTGCGCAGTGCTATGAGAATGCAAAAAAGGCCAAAGTAGAGAGGAGAATAGTCGCTGCGCCTTAAAAAGAAAAGAGCAAGATGGTAGAGACCCATCATGATTATGGCACCTGCCATGAATAGATCCAGCATGATCTTGTGAGTTCGGATGAGTTCAATATCTGCCGGACTCCCCAGGATCAGTTCACGCGGAAAGCCTCCGTTTCTATGTGCGAAATTGGAAACGTGAATCACCAGATCAATTGAACCGTTATGCGGCATCAATCGCACTGTGGTAGGGAGTCTCCGGGCTATGCTGTTTTCTGCTGTCGTTCCAGCGACACCTGCTTGCGCAAGCAACGTGCCATTCGCATACAGCCTGTAACTCGAATCGAAGTATTGAATGCGAAGCGCGAGGTCCGCATCCGGTTTGGATAAAATTCGCAGCGCGTAGGTGGCATAACCGGCACCGCCCGCTTTTCCAGAACCCGAGTCGAATTCATTCCACGTGCCGGGGGCCTGAATGAAACTGGAACCGCTGAGAGGAATTGCAGGATCACGAAACTCTTTCCAGTAGAATCTCCACATTCCCTGGAGGGAAACCGGACCCTGCGAACTCCAGTCATGAGTGCTCAGATCCATTTCGCCCTGAACTGCATGGGGTGGTTCTACTTTCTTGCAAACGAGGAGGCCCAGAATCACTGGAATGATCCAGATGAACCGGCATCTTAGCATATCCGAGAGTAGGTGATTGATCCAGAAAGGTCAATTCAATTCAGATTGCCTGCGACAATGCTCGTCCAGGGTTTCACGATAAAGAACGAATTCGATTTTTCCATTCATGTTCCCCTGCCTGAATGGCTGCTTCTGCATGCGGGAGATCTGTTTCACCATTGAGATAGGACAATAGAACGCGGTGACCCGCTAGAAGTTCAATGGCGGGTCTATCCGATCGAAATTCGTAGGGACCTTCGTTCCAGCGGAACTCATGGCACTCGCTGCGAATCCAGCGAATGAGCTGCAAAGAGTGAAGAAGAGAGTGATACGGCCCTGTTACGTGAATCTGGTAACCGTAGCAGATCTTGCCCGCATCTTTGTGAAACGTGGGGATGAAACGAACCGGCCGGAGGACGGCACCTGGTGCCGTGGGTGGCCTCTTTGAGTGAAGTTTCTCCATATAAGAAGCACCAAAGATTTCAAATGGTCTGGTTGTGCCTCTGCCCTCGCTTACGTTGGTCCCCTCAAGCAAGCATTGTCCGGAATAAACCAGATGAGTGTACGGGCCAGGCATGTTCGGTGAAGGCGAAATGCGAAACGGTAGACCTTCGTCTTCTGGGTCGAAGGCGACCACATGAAGCGGAAAATGGGCGCGAAGTTCCTGGTGAAAGAAACGAGCCAGCTGGCCAATCGTCAGACCGTGCCTGTGTGGAAGTCCAACCGGCCCGACAAAGGATTCAAATGTGGCATCCAGGGGAATTCCTTCTACGCTCTGGCCACACGGATTGGGATGATCGATGACGTAGACTGGCAAATCCAATCCTGCTTCGTGGATCGTCTCAAATGCATATCGCATGGTCGTGGCAAATGTATAGTAGCGAACCCCGATGTCCTGGATATCAATGACAAGCGCAGACAAATCTTTCAGGTGAGATGCTGCGGCCGCAAGAGTGCTTTCAGAATCGCCGTACAGAGAAACGATCTGGCATTTCAATCCCAGGCTTTCATACACATTTGTTTGCGAGAGTCCTACCTGGTCCTGTAGCTCCGCAAAAAGTCCGTGCTCAGGAAGAAAGAGCCTCCGGAGAGATCCGCGGCCGGACAAAATCTGGAATAGATACTGGCCTGAGGCAAAATGAAACGAAGTGTGATTGCACAGAAGGCCCACGCCTTCGGCCAGTTCCGGATCTTTTCTCGCCAGGAATCTTTCGATTGCCGCCATGAGCGGTATTATGTCACTCGTCCCAATCGTCGAGTTTTTTCATGCAGCTCAATGAAGAACAAAGCCGCGCCGTAGCAACTGTGCACGGACCAGTACTTGTGTTTGCGGGTGCGGGTTCCGGCAAAACACGCGTCCTCACTCAGCGAATCCAGCGCATGATCGAATCAGGTGTCGCGGCCGCGCACATCACTGCTGTGACGTTCACAAACAAAAGTGCGCGGGAGATGAAAGAAAGACTCTCCAAACTGCCCCGCGAAAAGCGCCGAGGCTTGATCGTAAGCACATTTCATTCACTTGGAGCGAGAATCCTTCGTTCTCACATTGAAAAGCTTGGATACGGGAATCCATTTACCATCTTATCAGAAGACGACAGGCTTCGCGTGCTTTCTGAAATCTATTCCCGCCACAAGCTCGATCCGTCAGACGCAAAGAAAGACGGACTCCTCTCCTGGTTTTCGCGAGCGAAAAACGCTCTGGCCAATCCCGCGCGTTTCTTCGAATCCAATGGCCTGGATGAAGGAGTGATTGATTTCTATGAGGAGTACGAGCACGCTCTTCGCAGCACCAACAGCCTTGACTTTGACGATTTGATCCTCCTTCCCATTCGCCTGTTTCACAAGGATCAGGAGCTCCTTGAGAAGTACAGAAAGGAGCGCACTCACTATCTGGTGGATGAGTTCCAGGATACAAACCCAATGCAATATGAGTTTCTGCGCCTTCTGGTGCTGCCTCATCGCAATATTTTCGCAGTGGGAGACGATGATCAGTCCATCTATGCATTTCGGGGATCTGACATCAGCCTGATCTTAAATTTTCACAAAGATTTTGCCGGTGCAAGTGTACATCGGCTGGAAAAGAACTACAGATCTCAGGCGGAAATTGTGCGTGCTGCGAGTGCCGTGATTGTTCGAAACACGTCCAGGGCGCCAAAGGAAATCAGGAGTGTTCGTCCGCCTGGAGAAAAGATTCTTGGAATATACGGAACAGATGAGGAAGAAGAAGCGGCCCTGGTTGCAGAAGAGATCAGGCAGAGAATTGTAAGAGAGCGCCGCAAACCGGAAGATTTTGCAGTTCTTGTCAGAACGAATTTCCAGTCTCGTGCGTTTGAAAATGCATTTAGAAGTGCTGGAATTCCGCACAGAGTCGTGGGAGGATATCGGTTTTTTGACAGGCGTGAGGTGCGCGATGTACTTTCCTACCTGCGAATCATCGCAAACCCCAGAGACGATCTAAGTCTGATCCGCATTTTATCCAGACCTGGAAACGGCCTTGGAGAAGTATCCATCGCGCGAATTCGAGAAGCGTCGAGAGACACAGGCCTCTACGAATTTCTAGTTCGCATGCAGGGCGAGCCGGGCCTCGTGCAATTGAAAAGAGAAGGATCTGCATTCATCGCGGAGCTCATGGAAATCATGGAGCGCCATCGCCCCGCTTTTGCCAGAGGAGTCACTCAGGCAGCACGGGCCCTTGTGTACGAACTCAAGTTTGATTCTCAATTTCGCCGCGAAGGGGAAGAAGATTCTGCCGTTTCGATGCGAATGCAGAATATTTCAGAATTACTTGGAATGATGCAATCTCTCGAAACGGAAGCGCGGCAGGAAGGAGAAGACTTCACTATCTTTGATTTTCTCAAAGCAGTTTCGCTTCTCACTTCAGACGATGAAGAAGAATCAGGTGGGCGCGCGCAAATCATGACAGTGCACGTATCCAAGGGCCTTGAGTTTCCGGTGGTATTTCTATCCGGTCTCATGGACGGTTTATTCCCTCCGGAAAGATCCCTCAGCGAATCGGGAGACATTGAAATCACAGTGGCTGAAGAGCGAAGGCTCTTCTACGTTGGAATGACTCGCGCTATGGACGTTCTGTATTTGACCGCATCGAGAACAAAGAAAAAGTTCGGCGAAATCATAGATATGGAACCGTCCCGTTTTTTATCAGAGCTGCCGGAAGACTCTCTCGTATGGACCAGGGGGGACCCTTCTAGAAAGCCGGATCCAGAAAATGAATTGACCGACCTTATATCCGCGTTAGACTCATTTCGAGCAGGTAAACCATGATACAACTCCTGGGCACAATAGTAATTACGGCCGTCGTTTCCTCATTGTTCACTCTTGGACTATCCTACGCATTCTACATTCTCCACCTTCGTGATCTGCTCGACAGAAAGCTCGACGAAAAACTGGAGCTTGCAAAATCAAAAGTGAAAGAAGGCTTGAGAGAAGAAGCTCTCGACCTCATGCCCAAGTTTCGCGCGGAAGTGAGAGAAGGATTTAAAGAAGCTCTCAACTCTGCGATGGGCGGTCAGATCATAGAGAATATGACCAAGCCAGTTTCGAGCGTAGTAGAAGCAAGCCTCAGCTTTTTGATTGGTCGCCAGGAAGAAGAGCGCTGAGCGCTACTTCTTCCCCGGATCGGTAGCGGGCGCTGGAGTCACAGGAGTGATTGCTTGAGGCTGTGGCTGCGTTGTGGTTCCTTCCGGCTTGATTGGATCTGAATCAGAAGCAGGCACTTCATTGCGATTGTCCGTGTTTCTCCTGGGCATGGAATCAGACTTATGAAATTCATCTGATCTCAGTGTTACAGTGATCAACTGAAACACACTTCGTCTGTCTGAGTACATTCTGCCGTAGTTGTCCTGATGCACTTCTAAAGTATTCAGGCTGATCATCTTTCCAAGCACGTCGCTTGCAATGACCTTGGGCACCAGGTTTCTTCCAGTCATGTTCACAAGAAGGTTCAGGATCTCTACATACTTCGTCTGCTTCTCTCCCTCTTCCATCATGTTCTTCACATCGTCGAGAGTCACCACCTGATACTTTGATTTTTCAGGTACAGGAACTTTTGCTTCGAGAAGTGCTAGAATGGCAAATCTGCGCCCACGGCGCGCGCGAAGGATCCCGTCCTGATAGGTCATGATCTGGTTAAGAAACATCTTTGGATTGGTGTTTGCACCGCGCAGATAAATCTGTCTCGTAGATTCA
>Ga0268298_10004734_pt1 | contig 13110 bp, 10 predicted proteins | sample WWTPWeurt_MetaG_FD_194462 | JGI IMG/M metagenome (GOLD analysis project Ga0268298, IMG submission 194462) | Activated sludge microbial communities from WWTP in Nijmegen, Gelderland, Netherland - WWTP Weurt | ecosystem: Engineered > WWTP > Aerobic digester > Activated sludge | place... | reverse complement strand
GCAGGCATTCGCCCCGCCCGCTACGATCGAGGTGTAAGCCGGATACTCGCAACCGCGGCGGCGAAACTCGTGCAGCAGTTCGGCCTCGACTTCGTACTCGAAACGGCCCGGCGTGACAAAGCGCATGGCGCGCACATGGGCGCCCGTGGAAATCTCCGCGGCGCGGCGCATGATGGCAAGCTCCACGCCGTCCTTGACCAGGCGCATGGCATCCAGCTCGGCGCGCACGTCGCGGATCGCCGCCGGCGCACGCTTGCCGCTGCGACTCTCGGCACGCACCCTGTTCAGCGCGGCGGCGATGCGCGTATCCCAGCCGGCATCGTGGCCGATCGAAAACCAGAGCGCGGGCTGGTCGGCCAGCAGTTCGGCAAGCTTGCCATCGAGTTCGCCGATGGCATGTGCCGCATCGAAACCGAACCGCTCGCGGGCACCGTCCGGGCCGTGGCGAAAACCGTCCCAGATTTCCTTATCCAGGTTCTTCTCGCGACAGAACAATATCGACTGCGGCGGAACTTCCTGACGGCCGGCGACGATCACCAGCACCGCTTCGGGTTCGGTGAAACCGGTCAGGTACTGAAAATAGCTGTCGGCGCGGTAGGGAAAGTGCGTGTCGCGATTGCGCGCCTGCTCCTGCGCCGTGGGGATCAGGGCGACGCCGCCGCCGCAGCGGCTCATGCGTTCGATCAGGAAAAGTCGGCGCTGGCGATACGCCGCGAAGCGATCTCCGGCAAGGAGTGGAGAGGATTCCATCGGCCAATTATATGTCCCCGCCCGCAGGCGCCGGGGACGCTATCTCCTGTTGAGATTGCGAGCGTTAGTCGGCGCGCAGTTCGGTGTCGAGTTCCGCAAGTCTCTGCGGTGTGCCGACATCCACCCAACGTCCGCCGTGCAGCTCGCCGGAAACTCGATGCTCCGCCATCGCTGCCCGCAACAGCGGTGCAAGTCTTGCCGGTTCGCCGCGCCGGATGGCGGCAAACAATTGCGGACGATAGACGCCGATGCCGGAAAAGGTGCGGCTCCGCGCGCCGCCGTCCGCCGTGGCATCGGCACCGACTTCGCGCCCGGCCAGCGAGAAGTCCCCCTGCGGATGTTGCGGCGGATTCGGCACCAGCACCAGATGTGCAAGATCGCCGGCGCCAGGCAGCTTCGGCGCCTGCGCCACATCCCAGTCACACCAGATGTCGCCGTTGATCACCAGGAAGGCTTCGTTGCCGCCCAGCAACGGCATCGCGTTGGCGATGCCGCCGGCGGTCTCCAGCGCGCCTTCCGGCTCCGGCGAGTAGGCGATCGACACGCCCCAGCGCGCACCGTCACCCAGTGCCGACTCGATCTGCGCGCCGAGGTGCGCGTGGTTGATCACTATCTCACGCAGGCCGGCCCGCGCCAGTCGCTCGACATGCCAGACGATCAGCGGCTTGCCACCGACAGGCAGCAGCGGCTTCGGTGTCAGGTCGGTCAGCGGCCGCATGCGCTCGCCGCGGCCGGCAGCGAGAATCATCACTTTCATTGGGCGAAAGCCCAATGAAAGTGATGATTCTCGCCGGGGGCGAATATCTGTTGGCTCTCCCCCCGGCCCCCTCTCCATGAGAGGGGGTGACTGAATTGGAGTCCGCTTAAAGCGCGGACTGATGGGCTACTCACTGCGCCTCCCGAGGCTGCCGGTATCCATGGTGTAGCCGAGCACGGTGATTTTTTCCTCGACGCGGTCGAGGAGTTTGCGCAGCGGAGAAAGTTCGCCGTAGCGCTCGCAGGCCTTGCGCAGGTAGCGCGCCACCAGCGGCAGGTCCTTGAGGTATCCGTCCTTGCCGTCGCGGTGCCAGAGTCGGGCGAAGATGCCGAGCACCTTGACGTGGCGCTGCACGCCCATCCATTCATAGTCGCGGAAGAACTCGCCGAAATCCGTGGCGACCGGCAGTCCGGCCTTGCGCGCGGCTTCCCAGTAGCGCACCAGCCAGTCGAGGGCCTGCTCCTCGTCCCACTCGATGTAGGCGTCCTTCAGCAGCGATACCATGTCGTAGCTGATCGGCCCGAAGACGGCATCCTGAAAATCGATGATGCCCGGATTGCCGGCACCGGTACCATCGGTGCGCATCAGGTTGCGCGAGTGGTAGTCGCGATGCACGAACACCTTCGGCTCGGCCAGGTTCGCGGCCAGGATGCGGTCGAAAACCGCCGCCAGATCCTGGCGCTCGCTCTCGGCGAGAACCAGCTGGTGGTGCTTGCCGAGAAACCATTCGGGAAACAGATCGAGCTCCCGCCGCAACAGCGTCGCGTCATAGTCGGGAAGCACACCGGGCCGGCTGGCGCGCTGGATCCTTATCAGGGCGGCAATGGCATCGGCATAAAGCGGCGCGGCATTGCCGGCATCGAGCACCTGCAGGTAGGTTGTCGCGCCGAGATCCGAGAGCAGCAGGAAGCCGCGCTCGAGGTCGCGGGCCAGCACTTCGGGTACGTGAACTCCGGCCTCATGGAAAAGCTGCTGCACGTGCAACCAGGGTCGGCAATCCTCGTTTGCCGGCGGCGCATCCATGACGATGCAGGTCGTACCGTCATCCAGCGTGGCGCGGAAATAGCGACGAAAACTGGCATCGGCCGAGGCCGACGCCAGGGTAAAACCGCGCCCTGGCCACAGCCCGGCAAGCCACGTCCTGATTTGCTGCTGGCGTTCCATATCGACGGTGCGGACAATGCCCGGAAGGCCGCAAAAGCTCCGTCCTGGAGCGATTTGCGCGGGCACGAAGTGTTAGAATCCGCGATTCTAGCATCGGCCGACAAGAGGCTCTCCGGCTTGCGGCGCGCCGCCTTCCCGTCTGCCTCTTTCCGTCACCGCTGCGCCAACTCACCGTTACGGCATGCCTCAATCGCATCGCGGACAATTCGGGCCCGGCTTTCTGCTTGCGATGCTGGCGCTGGCCGCGGGTTCCGCCGTGGCGGATCCGCTGCCGCCCTTGCGCGTCAATCCCGCGCTGCTCGGTGCCGGCACGCCGCCGGCGCCTGCCGTTGTCGAGCCCGTGGTCGCGGTCAAGCCGGTCGCCCCGCCGCAGCGCGTGGTGGAAGCGCCGCCGACGGCGCGCGTCGACCCGACCGCCGAGCAGCGCCGCAGCGCGACTGCCGCCGTGCCCTCCCCCGCGCCGCAAGCGGCGCGCGGCACGCCGCCGGCGAAACCCGCAGCGGTGGCGCCCGCAAGCACCCAGCCGGCTTCGGCTCCGGCCGCACAGGCACCCGCAGCTCCCCCCGCTTCCCCGGCGGCAGTCGCCGAAGCGCCTCGTCGCGCACCAGAACCGAAGCCGCAGCCGCAGGTCGCACAGGAGGCCGTCATCCAGAAGCCGCAAGAGCCGCCGCAGGTGGCCGAACGCACGCTGCCGCCGCTCTACTCCGCCCACGTCGCGGCAGGCGAACTGCCCGATCCCAGGCTTGCGCCCACGTCAGTCATGATGCCCTGGCTCAAGCAGCCGGGCGAGGCACTGCCGACCTTCGTCGCGGCCGACAAGATCGCCGGCAAGACCGATGTCGAACTCGTCGCCGAGGGCGACGTCGAGTTGCGCAAGCGCAATTCCAGCCTGGAAACCGATCGCCTCACCTACCGCCAGCCGACCGAGGAGATCGAAGCCGAGGGCAATGTGCGCCTTTCGCGCGACGGAGACCGTGTCCAAGGACCGCGCATGCAGATGCGGATGGAGGAGAGCACCGGCTTCTTCGAACAGCCCGAATACAGCATCCGCCGCATCAAGACCGGATCGGCGCCCACCTTGTGGACCGGAACCGAGGAACGTCGCCCGGCAACCCAGTCCACCGCGATCATCAAGACCGGTGCGATCTGGACCGGCGACGAAGAGCCCGAAGCGACGGGCCTCACCACCGGACATGGATCGGCCGCGCGCATGGAGTTCGAGGGTGAGGGCAAGTACCGTCTCACCGACGCAACTTACAGCACCTGCGCGCCGGTTGCCGGAGGCGATCCGGACTGGTTCGTGCGCACCACCGATTTGCGCCTTGACTACGATGCGGAGGAAGGCTCCGCGCGCGATGCCACCCTGGTTTTCCTGGGGACGCCCATCCTCTACTCGCCCTGGCTGAACTTCTCGCTCAACAACGAACGCAAGAGCGGCCTGCTGACGCCCACGGCCGGCTCCACCAGCAAGGGCGGCATCGAGTTCACCCAGCCCTTCTACTGGAACATCGCGCCCAACATGGATGCAACCATCGCGCCACGCTTCATGGAAAAACGCGGCATGCTGTTGAATGGCGAGTACCGCTATCTGCAGTCCGATTACAGCGGCATCATCCGCGGCCAGTACATGAACCGGGACAAGCTCGAGGACGACGACAGGCGGTCATCCTACTCCGTGAAGCACCGCCACAACTTCGGCTACGGTTTTAGTGGAACACTGGATCTGAATGGTGTATCCGACGACACCTTCTTCAGCGACCTCGGAAGCGGCGCTGGCGTGGTTTCGCAAACCAACCTGCTGCGTCAGGGCACGCTCAGCTACAGCGGCGGCTGGTGGTCGGCCAACCTGCTGGCACAACGATTCCAGACCCTGCAGGATCCCGATCTACCGCCGGTAACGGAACCTTACCGGCGCCTGCCGCAGGTGACCGTCAATGCCAGTCGCGGCGACCTGCCATACGGCATGGCATTCGCATACAGGGGCGAGTACGTCGACTTCCGCAGCGCCGACTCGACAACCACCGAGGGCAAGCGCCTGGTCATGTACCCGCAGTTTTCGCTGCCCATCCAGACCGACGTTCTCGGCATCACACCCAAGCTCGGCCTGCATTACACCCGCTACGACCTCGATACCCGTTACGACCCCAACGGGCGGATGATCGGCGGGCCCGACACCATCACCCGCACGGTACCGCTGTTCAGCGTGGATTCCGGCGTAACCTTCGAGCGCGGTTTCGAATGGCAGGGCAAGGCGCTGACGCAGACGCTGGAACCGCGCCTGTACTACCTGTACGTCCCGAACCGCGACCAGGACCGGATTCCGGTTTTCGACACCAGCACCACGGACTACAACTTCGCCCAGACCTTCGCCGAAAACCGCTATGGCGGCCCCGACCGCATCGGCGATGCCAACCAGCTGACAGCGATGATTACCTCGCGCCTGCTGGATCCGGAAACCGGCGCCGAAACCCTGCGTGCCTCCTTCGGCCAGCGCTTCTACTTCACCGACCAGAAGGTGGGCCTGCCGGCAACCAAGACCGCGCCCGCGGAAGAACTTCGCACCGACCGCTACGCCGACCTGCTCGGATCGTTCTCCGGCCGGATCGTCGAGAAGACCTATGCCGATGCCAACCTGCAGTACAACCCGCAGGTGCGCCGCATGGAGCGTTTCAACGTCGGCGCGCGCTACCAGCCGGAAGCCGGCAAGGTGCTCAACGCCGGCTATCGCTACACGCGCGACCAGCTGGAACAGCCCGGCCTGAGCCAGTTCGACATCTCGGGTCAGTGGCCGCTCGCCGGCGGCTGGCACGGGGTGGGACGCATCAACTATTCGATCAAGGACCAGCGCATGGTTGAAACCGTCGCCGGACTCGAATACGACGGCGGTTGCTGGATCGGCCGCGTGGTGTTCCAGCGCATCGCGACGCTGGAGCGGGATGCCAATACCTCGTTCTTCGTTCAGCTCGAATTCAACGGCTTTGCCAAAGTCGGCACCAACCCGCTGGAAATGCTCAAGCGCAACGTGCCCGGCTACGGCGTGATCAACCAGCAGAATTCCGAGTCCCCCATCAATACACCATGAAATTTCGCATCCCGCTGATCTGCCTGTTATCCGGCCTCGCCATGCTCCAGGCCCATGCCCAGACGCGGCGCGCACAGCCGCTGGAAGTCGACCGCATCATCGCCGTGGTCAACGACGAAGCCATCACCGCCTACGAAATGCGCGCCCGCCTTGCCACGGTGGAACGCCAGTTGCGCGACCAGAAGGTGCAGTTGCCGCCGCGCGACGTTCTGGAAAAGCAGCTGCTGGAGCGCATGATCACCGACCGCGTGCAACTCCAGTACGCCAAGGAAACCGGGCTGCGCGTATCGGATATCGAACTCGATGCCGCCATGCGCCGCATCGCCGAGGGAAACAAGCTCGCGTTGCAGGACTTCCGCGCGGCGCTGGAAAAGGAAGGCATCGCCTGGACCAAGTTCCGCGAGGAGATTCGCGAGGAAATCCTCCTCTCGCGCCTGCGCGAGCGCGAAGTACAGAGCCGCGTCGTGGTTACGGATGGCGAGATCGACAACTACCTGGACAATCTCGTTGCCGGTGGCGATACCGCCAACGTGGAAGTGCGCACCGCCCACATCATCCTGCGGGTGCCGGAACAGGCCTCGCCCGACCAGCTGATGCGCATCGGCGCGCGCGCGCGCGCCGCGCTGGACCAGATCCGCCGCGGCGACGACTTCGCCAAGGTGGCCGCCAGCTATTCCGACGCGCCCGACGGGCTTTCCGGCGGGCTCATGGGGGCGCGACCGCTCGACCGGCTGCCGGCGCTGTATGCCGACGCCGTGAAGAAACTCAAGCCCGGCGAAGCCAGCGACATCCTGCGCAGTCCGGCCGGCTTCCACATCGTCAAGCTGATCGACAAGTCCGGCGGCGGGCCTGCGAAACCGGCGGCGACGCTGAAGCAGACCCGTGCCCGCCATATCCTGATCAAGGTCAACGAACTCGTGTCGGAAGCGGAGGCGAAGCGCAAACTGATCGCGCTCAAGGAGCGGTTGGATAACAACGCCGACTTCGCCGAACTGGCGCGCCTGCATTCCAACGACCTCTCCGCCGCGAAAGGCGGCGATCTGGGATGGCTGTATCAGGGTGACACCGTGCCCGAATTCGAGAAGGCAATGGATGCGCTGCAAATCAACCAGATCAGCCAGCCGGTGCAGTCGCCCTTCGGCTTCCACCTGATCCAGGTGCTGGAGCGACGCACCGAGAATGTCACCGACGAACGCCAACGGCTCGCGGCGCGCCAGATACTGCGCGAGCGCAAGGCCGATGAAGCGTACCAGGACTGGGTCCGGCAAATACGCGACCGCGCCTATGTCGAGTACCGCGTCGAAGAGCGCTAGCCGCAATTCACCGCCGCTGATTGCGGTCACTTCCGGCGAACCGGCGGGGATTGGCCCGGACATCTGCCTGCGGCTTGGCGAACGCGAGTGGCCGGTACCGCTGGTGGTACTGGGCGATCGCGACCTGCTGGTGGCGCGCGCCGCGCAACTCGGGCTCGATGCAGGCCGCATCGAGATCAGGCATGTACCCCTGAAAAAGTCGGCGCTGGCGGGACGGCGCGATCCGGCCAACGCGCGCTACGTGCTCGACCTGCTCGATGCCGCGCTGGCCGGCTGCATCGGCGGCGAGTATGCGGCAATGGTCACCGCCCCGGTGCACAAGGGCATCATCAACGATGCCGGCATCCCCTTCAGCGGCCACACCGAATACCTGGCCGAACACACCGGAACGCCGCGCGTGGTGATGATGCTGGCCGCTCAGTTGCCGGATGCGGGATTGCGCGTCGCGCTGGCGACCACGCACCTCGCGCTGAAGGATGTGCCCGCGGCCATCACGCGTGACGATCTGGAAACCACGCTGCACATTCTCCATGCCGATATGCGGCGCAAGTTCGGCATTGCCGCGCCGCGCATCCTCGTCGCCGGACTCAACCCCCATGCCGGCGAAGGCGGCTACATGGGGCGCGAGGAGATCGAGGTGATCGGTCCGGTGCTGGACAAGCTGCGCGGCGAGGGCATGGACCTGGTCGGTCCCCTGCCGGCGGACACGCTGTTCACGAAAAACGTCCTCGCCGGCTCCGACGCCCAGCTGGCGATGTACCACGACCAGGGCCTCGCCGTGCTCAAGTACGCGGCCTTCGACAAAGGCATCAACGTCACGCTCGGCCTGCCGGTGATCCGCACCTCGGTCGATCACGGCACGGCGCTCGAACTCGCCGGCACGGGCAAGGCATCAGCTACCAGCCTGTTTGCCGCGATCGATGCGGCGATCGACATGGCGCAACGGCGAGGGAAGAGCTAAGTGTGCCAGCTGCTCGGCATGAACGGCAACACGTCGACCGACATCTGTTTTTCCTTCGAGGGCTTCCGCAGTCGCGGCGGGCTCACGGACGTGCACAAGGATGGCTGGGGCATCGCCTTCTTCGAGGGGCCGGGCTGCCGCGTCTTCATCGATGTCGAACCCTCGGCCGCATCGCCGGTGGCGGAACTGGTGCGCCATTACCCGATCCATTCGAAAAACGTCATCGCCCATATCCGCAAGGCGACCCAGGGCCGCATCGCGCTGGAGAACACCCATCCCTTCCAGCGCGAACTCTGGGGCCGCTACTGGATCTTCGCCCACAATGGCAACCTCAAGGATTTCGCGCCGATCCTCGACGGCAGCTTCGTTCCGGTGGGCGATACCGATTCCGAGTTGGCCTTCTGTTTCATCCTGCAGCGCCTGCGCGAAGAGTTCGGCGACGCCATGCCGCTGCGCCAGCCGATGTTCGATTTCCTCGCCGGCCTCACGCGCGAGATCGCCGCCCACGGCGAATTCAATTTCCTGCTCAGCAACGGCAACTGCCTGTATGCCCACTGCGCCACCAAGCTCGCCTACATCGTGCGCCAGGCGCCCTTTGCCGTCGCCCATCTGAAGGACCAGGATGTCAGCGTCGACTTCAGCGCGGTGACGAGTCCCGACGACCGCGTGGCGGTGATCGCCACGCTGCCGCTGACCGACAACGAAGCCTGGACCACGATGGAAGCGGGCACCCTGATGGTTTTCCACGAGGGCATGCCGACGGCCGAGGCACGCACCGCATGAAGACCGTCGCCGGGCACACCGCCCGGAAACGGTTTGGCCAGAATTTCCTGGTTGCCGACGGCATCATCCGCAAGATCGTCGACGCCGTCGCGTCGCGCGCCGGCGACACCGTGGTCGAAATCGGTCCGGGGCTAGGCGCCTTGACCGCACCACTGCTGGAGCGCGTCGACCACCTGCAGGTGGTCGAGATCGACCGTGACTTGATCGCACGCCTGCGGCAGCGTTTTCCACCCGAGCGACTGAGCATCCATGAAGGCGACGCACTGGAGTTCGATTTCGGCAGCATGAAAGCCACGGGACGGCTCAAGATCGTCGGCAACCTGCCCTATAACATCTCCAGCCCGCTGCTGTTCCACCTGGTGCAGTTCGCCACGCGGGTGCATGACATGCACTTCATGCTGCAAAAGGAAGTGGTGGACCGCATGGTCGCCGTCCCCGGCAGCAAGGATTTCGGACGGCTCTCGGTGATGCTGCAGTACCGCTACCACATGGAGCGCCTTTTCATCGTCCCGCCCGGCGCCTTCAATCCACCGCCCAGGGTCGACTCGGCCATCGTGCGCATGATCCCCGTCGACTTCGGAAAAGTCGGCGCTGGCGCTACGGCGCAGGACCCGGCGCTGTTCGCCAAGGTGGTGACTGCCGCGTTTTCGCAGCGGCGCAAGATGCTGCGCAATACCCTGCGCGATTACTTCGACGAGACCGCCCTCGCCGCGCTGGGCATCACGCCCACGGCTCGCGCCGAGGACGTCGCCGTGGCGGATTACGTGCGCCTCGCCAACGCGCTGGCTGACCGCAACCGCCGCTGAGTTCACATTGGCCGAGACAACGCAGCGCATCGCCATTGTCGGCGGCGGCCCGGCCGGCCTGATGGCCGCCGAGGTACTGGCCGGCGCCGGGCTGCGGATCGATGTCTATGACGCAATGCCATCCGTGGCGCGCAAGTTCCTGCTCGCCGGCCGCGGCGGGCTCAACCTGACGCATGCCGAGGATCCCGGGATCTTCGTCACGCGCTACGGAACGCGCCGCACCGAAGTCGGCCGCTGGCTCGACGAATTCGGTCCGCAGCAGCTGCGCAACTGGGCGCAGGGGCTCGGCATCGAAACCTTCGTCGGCAGTTCCGGCCGCGTTTTTCCGCAGGAGATGAAAGCCGCGCCGCTGCTGCGTGCCTGGCTGCACCGCCTGCGCGCCGCCGGCGTGCGCTTCCACGCACGCCATCGGTGGACGGGCTGGGCCGCGGATGGAGAACTGCGTTTCGCCACGCCGGCGGGCGAGGAAAAAGTCGGCGCCGGCGCCACGGTGCTGGCGCTGGGTGGCGGCAGCTGGGCGAAACTGGGATCGGATGGCGCCTGGGTGCCCCTGCTGGCGGCGCGTGGCGTCAAGGTAGAACGCCTGCGCCCGGCCAACTGCGGCTTCGACGTGGCCTGGAGCGAGCACATGAAGCAGCGTTTTGCCGGAACGCCGGTGAAGAACGTCGGCGCCGCGTTGATGACGCCGGATAGTTCGGTAATCAGGCAGGAAGGCGAGTTTCTCGTCACCGGGCACGGCATCGAAGGCAATCTTGTCTATGCGCTGTCCGCACCGCTGCGCGACCGCATCGAAACCGGCGGCGACGCCACGCTGCACGTCGACCTCGTGCCGGGGCGGGACCTGCTGCGCCTCACGCAAGACCTGGCACAGCCGCGCGGTCGCGATTCACTGTCCAACCACCTGCGCCGGCGTGCCGGCATCAGCGGCGTCAAGGCGGCCCTGCTGCACGAATATGCGACGCCGGCCGATCTCGCCGACACGGCAAGGCTCGCCGCCCTGATCAAGGCCCTGCCGCTGCGCCTGGTGTCGCCGCGTCCGCTAGCCGAGGCCATCAGCAGCGCCGGCGGCGTCGACTTCGCCGCGCTCGATGAAAATCTGATGCTGCGGAACATGCCCGGCACATTCTGCGCCGGAGAAATGCTCGACTGGGAAGCGCCGACCGGCGGCTACCTGCTCACCGCCTGCTTCGCCAGCGGCCGTGCCGCGGGCCTGGGGGTGTTGCGCTGGCTGCAGCCGGCCACGGGCCGCCTGCAGCCTATGACTTGAACCCTCAGGCCTGCTTCTTCACCGAGCAGGTGCTGAAACCGAAGATCGCGTAAGGCGGGCAGCTTCTCCGGTACCGGATACAGCGCGCTGAGTTCGGCGGCGTTCAAGGTGAATGCAGGTCAATCGTCGCCATCACCGGTGCATGGTCGGAGGGCCGCTCCAGCCTGCGCGGCGCCTTGTCTATGGCGCAGGCGCTGCAGGCCGCGGCCAGCGGCTTTGATAACAGGATATGGTCGATGCGCAGCCCTCGATTGAGGCGAAAGCCCATCTGCCGGTAATCCCACCACGAGTAGAGCTTGGGCGGCTGCTCGAACAGGCGGAAGGCATCGGCCAGGCCCAGTTCGACGAACCGGCGGAATGCCGCGCGCTCGGGCTCGCTGCACAGGATCTGGTCCTTCCACGCCATCGGATCATGCACGTCGCGGTCGTCTGGCGCGATGTTGTAATCGCCGAGCAGCACCAGTTGCGGGAAGCGCTGCAACTCGTCGCGCAGATAGTCTGCAAGTGCGGCCAGCCAGCGCAGCTTGTAGGCGTACTTTTCCGAACCGACTTCCTGCCCGTTGGGAATGTAGGCGCAGACCACGCGCACCCCGTCGATGGTCGCGGCCAGCACGCGCTTCTGCTCGTCGGCAAACTCCGGAATGTCGTAATGGACATCCTCCAGCGTGCCGCGCGCCAGTATCGCGACGCCGTTATAGGTCTTCTGCCCGTTGTGCGCGGCCCGGTAGCCGGCAGCCTCCAGCTCGGGGTAAGGGAAGGCCTTGTCCTCCATCTTGGTTTCCTGCAGACAGAGCACGTCCGCCTGCGTCGCCGCCAGCCAGTCGAGCACATGCGGCAGGCGCACCTTGAGCGAATTCACGTTCCATGTCGCGATCTTCATGCGTCGATGATACCCGAGCGGACCCACTGTCTATAATCAAAGCGGGTCTTGTGCACTGAGTGTGGGTCATTTCCCATGCCAATCAAATAGTCGGGAGCATTGAGGTGAGGATTTTGAGGCGCAGGTACTCCTCGTCATGAAGACCATACGCTCGTCGTTGGATGACGCGAATTTTGTTGTTGAGACCCTCGACAAAGCCGAGAGAGACCTTGTTCTCCGGCCGGCAGTAGGCGGCGATGCCGGCCCAGTGGCGCTCGATCATTTCGGCGAACTTCTCATAGGGCTTGAGGCGCTGCCACTTCAGGCTGGCCTTCCAGTTGTCGAAGAAACGTCGTGCCCAGAGTTCGCTTCGGTAGTTCCAGAGTTGGCCAAACGATTCCTTCAGCAGATAGGTCGTGTTCAGTCGCTTGTTCGCGGCCAGCAAGGTCTTCAGCGATTGCCTGGCTTCCGCCGTCAAGTTCTCCTTGTGGCTGAGCAGCACATACTTCTGGCCCTTGATGTAGCGCCTGTCCTTGCCCGACAGCCGGGCGTATTCGCTCTTACGCACCTTGTCGAGCGCCTCGCCCAGGTGACGCATCACATGGAACTTGTCGAACAGGATGGCTGCCTGCGGGGCGCGTTTCTGGGTGGCGGTGCGGAAGGGTTTCCACATGTCCATCACGGCCAGCCTGATAGCCTTGGCTTTCTTTGGACCAAGCCAATCATAGAACTCAAGCATGCTGGCTTCCGAGCGGTCGGCCCCACCAAACCAGATCGGCCGCTTGCGGATCAGGTCGCTGACCACGATACGGTAGGTGTGGCCCTTCTTGATGGAAATCTCGTCGATACCAATGGCCTTGGGACCTGGCGTGCCAGCTCGATCCAGTTGGATCTGCATGTACTGCTTGTCCAATTCCTTGACCGTGCGCCAACTCAGGTCCAGTTCCTTGGCGACATCCGTGAGGCTGGATGTGCGACAGCGTCGGCCGACGAACCAGGCAAAGCGCTTGGTGTAGAACGGGTTGTCGGCAAGGAAGTCGAGTTTCTCCCGCTTCACGGCGTTGCAGGTTCGGCATCGAATCCGACGAACCTCGAACTCCAGGTAGATGCGTGTGTTGCCGCTGCCCAGATCGCGCACGCAGCGCGTGGTGCGGTCGTACCACCCTGTCTGAATGCAACCGCAACAGCCGCAAGCTGTTTTTTTGAGCGCCGGACAAGGGTGACAATTCGCGCACCGGGATCACCGAAGATGCCGCGCACTTGCTCTTGGGCGCGAAAGCCAGCGAAGTTGTATGCGTCGGTGAGACGCTTGCGTTTGCGTGAGGTAGCCATGGTTGAATTCTGCCATCGCCATACCAACCACGGTTC
>Ga0268298_10004733_pt1 | contig 13110 bp, 10 predicted proteins | sample WWTPWeurt_MetaG_FD_194462 | JGI IMG/M metagenome (GOLD analysis project Ga0268298, IMG submission 194462) | Activated sludge microbial communities from WWTP in Nijmegen, Gelderland, Netherland - WWTP Weurt | ecosystem: Engineered > WWTP > Aerobic digester > Activated sludge | place... | reverse complement strand
CTTTCGAGCGCTCGGGCCAAAGGGAGAGGTGGTGATCGACAGGCCCTGTCCGGACGACGGCGCCCGGTGGATGATCTACCTGCGCGCCGCGCACCACGTCGTGATTGACGGGTTCAATATCCAGGGCCACGAGACAGTGGACGACGTCGACGCCAAGGGACCGTGGGCCGGGATCATGCTGGACGGCGACTTCGGCCGGACAGGCCAGCTCACGCACCACGTCGCGATCACCGGCGTCTTCTCGCATCACCACGCGGCGTGGGGGCTCCACTCCACAGACACCCACTCTGTCTTGATCCAGGACAGCGTGTTTGGCTTCTCGGCGCGCGAGCACTCGGCCTATGTGTCCGACGGCTCGGACGACTACGTGATCCGGCGCAACGTCTTCATCGGCAGCCACTCGGCGGGGCTCCAGGTGAACCTCGACGCGGAGAACTCGCTCCAGGAGACAGTGAAGAACCCCGCGATGCGCGGCGCCCCTCCTTACGCCGAGACCCGCGCGTGGGCCGAGGACATCGAGGCTCGCGCGACGGCCCTCTTCGGCGAGAACGGCTATCCCGACGGCCGAGGCATCCAGCTCCTCATCGAAGACAACGTGATCACCGGGCACGGCAGGGGCGGGGGCGGCGCGCTGAACTTCGCGTCCCTCCAGCGTTCCCTCGTCCAGAACAACTTCATGTACGGCAACCTCGCCCACGGGATCGCCCAGTGGGACAACAAGAACCCCTTTGACGTGGAGAGCGTAAATGCGCCCCCGGAGACGTTGGATCAGGCGAAGGACCTCCATAAACTGCCGCTCTTCGGCTGCCACGACAACCTGATCCGCAACAACACGGTGCTCATGGCGAACCCCGGGCGCGCCGCGGTGCTCCTCGTCAATGGCAGCTACGGGGGCCGCCTCCGAAACAACATCTTCGTCAACGACGAGCTCGCGTCGATGGACGTGGATCGCACGAGCATCTTCGGCCTGGACGCGGCGTTCTCGGTGGCGAACAGCGTCCGATACAGGACCGCGCCCTTCAACACCCCGGGGAACGACCCTTTTCCAGAGGCCTTGTTCGGGGCGGCGAGGTCGCGCTTCGAGGAGCCCCACTCCACCTTTGGGGTGACGCAGGAGAAGATCGCCCCTGAATTCGTGGCCCCCGGGAGCGAGCCCTGGATTCTCCTCGACGGCAAGTGGTGGAAGCCGAACCCGGCGCGCCCTGATTTTCGGCCGAAGGCGGGCTCCACGCTGCTCGCGAACAAGGGCGACGCCTCCGAGATGCCGACGCGCGATCTGCTGGGAAACCCGAGGAAAACGGCCGATATAGGCGCGCTCGTCCAGGCCCCTTGAGCGCGCGGAGCGTCGGCAATCTGTCCGCCAGCGGCGGCCTTGCGCCCACGGGTCGCCCATGAGCCTGGGGGGGTTGGGCTCTGGAACGCTCATTGCAAACGCGCGGCGCGGAATGAAACGATCCGTCATTGTTCTAACGGTGGGGCTCCTGGCGAGCTGCGGAACACCCCCTGTTCCTTCGCCGCCGCTCCGCTCGCCCCCGGCCCAGACTGCCTCTCCGGTACCCACCGCTGTCGCGACCAACGGCCCGCCGATCGCTCCTGTCCGTGACGTCGTGGACGACTATTTCGGGGTGAAGGTCAAGGACCCTTACAGGTGGCTCGAGAAACAGGACGATCCCGAGGTCGCCGCGTGGATGAAGGCGCAGGGCGCCCACACCCGCCGCGTGCTCAACGCGCTGCCATTGCGCGCCGCGCTCCTCGATCGCCTGAACGAGCTCGACCAATCGGCCGCGTCGTCCTATGCCGCGCAGGCCTGGAACGGGAGCTACTTTTACCTCGAGTCGCCGCCGGGCAAGGACCACATCAGCCTCTTCGTCCGCCCTCGAAAGGGCGAGGAGCGCACGCTCGTCGACGCGGAGGCGCTCACGCGAGGCGCCGAGCACGCCTCGATCGATGTATTCTGGCCATCTCCCGATGGGGCGCATGTCGTCTACGGGCTCGCCTACGGCGGCTCGGAGGACCTCGTCCTCCACACCCTGGAGACAAAGACAGGTCGTGTTCTACCGGAAGAGATGGATCGCACGACGTTCACGTCGGTCTCCTGGGCGGATGACAGGTCCTATTACTACGTTCGCTATCCGGTCCTCCCCGCGGGCGCGCCGGAGTCCGAGAGGTACCTCCGGAACAAGGTGTATCTTCACGTCCTCGGGACAAAGGTCGCCGAGGACAGGGCGGTGCTCGGCTTCGGGCTCTCGGAGGCGATCCCGATCTCGCCCGACGCGTACAGCGACGTCTTCGCCGAGCCCTCCGGCAAGTACGCCTTTGGCCGGATCAGCGCCGGGGGCTCGAACGATCTCGACATCTACTTCGCGCTCCAAAAAGAGCTGCGGGCCGGCAAGGGAAAGTGGACGAAGCTCTTTGACGCGAAGGAGCACGCGATCACCGATATGGTCGTGCGCGGGGACGACGTCTATCTCCTCACCCACAAGGACGCTCCCCGGTTCCGCGTCCTCCGCACGAGCCTCAAAAAGCCCGATTTCGCGACGGCCCAGGTGGTCGTACCGGAGACAGACACCCTGCTCCGGTCGATCGTCGCCGCCAAGGACGCGCTCTATGTAGCGGGCCTCTCGGCGGGAGAAGGGCGCCTCTCGCGCCTCCCTCACGGACAGAGCAAGGCCATCGCGATCGCGCTCCCCGATCGCGGCCCTGTCCGCGGGCTCTTCGCCGAGACAAAGGCGGACGGAGCGCTCTTCCAGCAGCGCTCGTGGATCGTCTCCCCAAGGTGGACGACGTTCGATCCCGCGACGAGCAAGATCGAGGACACCAGGATCGTGCCGCCCGCCCCGGCCGACTTCTCCTCCATCGAGGACATCCGCGAGGCGGCGACGAGCAAGGACGGCGTGAGAGTGCCAGTCTCGATCATCGCGAAGAAGGGGCTCGCGCGCGACGGATCCCACCCTGTCTGGCTGGACGCATACGGGGCGTTCGGGCAGCTCTTCGAGCCCTATTTTCAGGCCACGCGGCTCGCCTGGCTGGAGCGGGGCGCGGCGCTCGCCGTCTGCCACGTGCGCGGGGGCGGCGAGCTCGGCGAAGACTGGCACAAGGCCGGGATCCGCGAAAAGAAGCAGAACGGCATCGACGACTACATCGCCTGCGCGGAGCACCTCATCGCCGAGGGGTGGACTCGCAAGGACAAGCTGGCGGGCGTCGGCAAGAGCGCGGGGGGCCTCATCATCGGGAACGCCATCACGCAGCGCCCGGATCTCTTCGCGGCCGCTCTCATTGACGTGGCCGTCTCGGACGCGCTCCGCTTCGAGTCGGACCTCCTCGGCACCCCGAACGTCAACGAGTTTGGCACCGTCAAGCTCGAAGAGCAGTTCAAGTGGCTCTTTGCGACGAGCCCTTATCACCACGTCGAAGAGGGCAGAGAATACCCTGCGGTGATGCTCACCGTGGCGATGCGGGACGCGCGGGTGTCGCCGTGGCAGCCAGCCAAGATGGCCGCCCGGCTCCAGGCATCGTCGAAGAGCGGAAAACCCGTGCTCCTGCGCGTGGACGAGGAGGCTGGACACTTCACGACGCTCGTCTCCAAGTCGCAGCGGAACAGCGAGCTCGCGGATGAATACGCGTTCTTTTTGTGGCAGGCGGGCGCGGCCGGGCCGTGAGGCGGGCCTTCCGATGGAGATGACGCCGCCGCGGCGGCGACACGGAGAGCTGGCTCAGTCATTGTCCCAGCGGCCCCACAGATCGTTGTAGACGAAGCCCTCATAACAGTATGCGCCGTTGAGCGCCTCCGGCAGGTGCTTCGGCCCACATCCGGTATCGTCCGTGCCGAGCATATGGCTCACCTCGTGAACGACGGTCGCGCCAGCGTCGGCGTCGCTCCCCGCGAAGTAAGGGGGGCACAAGTCCAGATGGTCGTCTCCCCCGCGGGCGACGACGCCGGGGCCGCAGTTGTTCTGAGCGAAGTTGCAGGAGACGGCGAACGACTTGTTCTTGAGCTTGTTTCTGATCTGTTTCAGCATCGCGGTCACCTGGGACTGGGCGGCGCTCGTGCGCGGCCCGAAGTATTGGTTGAACCGCTTCTGCGACTTGGAATCGGTGCCCAGGTACGAGAAAGACTTCTTCGTCTTCTGCAGAGCATCCGCGATGTGTTGATTGATCTTCGTCGTTTGAGCCGAAGAGCAACCGGAGAAGGAGAGCCCTTCCGCGACCTCGCCGTCCTCGTCGATGGGATCGCCGTCATCGACGTCGGCCGCCACGCAACCTCCGAGAGTGGACATCGCCGCGAACAGAGCCACAAGAGAGATGCAGACTTGCTTCGTGATCATGGTGTCCTCCAAGTTGGTGACAACGAGCTATCGCAAGGAGTCGGCCATTCCGTGGACCCCCTCTCCCGACCGCCTCTGCGCGGCGTTTGGCCGTCGGCACCGTAAATCTGGATACACCCTGGATCGAGAGCGCCTCGCGCACCCCGCCCTGGCCGCCGCGCACCTGGGCCTCGAGGCCGGTCGAGCGAACTGTTCAGCCGCCCATGCACCCGGTGAGCAAACTGTACAGCGCGGACGCTAGGGCCCCGGTTCAACGGGCCGCGAGGGATCGCCGTGGGGCGCTCGGGGAGCCTGACCATCCCGCCCTCTCTCTGGCACCGCGCTTGCGATGGAGCGTCGCATGGCAAGACGTGTCTCCCGACCTGGTTTGCTGCCCTTCCCTGCGCCGCGGTCTGCGCTGGCCCTTGTGCGCGGCGTCGCGCTCGTCCTCGGGGCGGTGGCGATCGGCTGCGCCTCCGAGTCGACGCCCGCGGAAGACCTCACCGATGCGCCGGACGACGAGCGGGGAGGAGGCGTGTCGGAGGCGGCCGCGCAGAATGCCAGTCTGCCGGAGGCGCCGGCCCTGGCGCGCGACGTGGCGATGATTGCAGATAGTCAGTATACACATCCCACGACGCCGAGCTTCCGGACCAGCGCCGACGGCCGCGTGTCCATCAACCTCAAGGGGACGGGCGGCGGCACGACCTTCCGGCTCATCAAGCCCGAGGCGCTGAATGGCCCCTTCGCGGCGCAGCCGGCCGGCACACCCATGGTGGAGGCCGCGGGCAAGACCCTGCCCGACAGCGCCATTCAGGCGCACGCCGCCGGCCTCGGCGCGGGCGATGTCCAGCACCGCACGCTGTGCGATGCGACGCCGCAGCTCCCCAAGGCCGGCTCCAAGACGAACCCGTACGCCTGCGGCGCGGGCGGCGCCTCCGACTGCTACGATCTCACCATCATCGCCTCGTATCCGTACACCGCCTCTGGGCAGAAGCGCGTCGAGCTGTGGGGCACGCCGGTGACCGTGCGCGTCGACAGCCCCAAGACAGCGGACGCCTCGATCGGCCAGGTGACCCACGGGGCGCCCGTCAAGGGACCGACATGGACCGTCGGCAACATCCTCGAGCCGATGATCACCACCGATGGCCACCTCCTCGTCGGCCGCGTCGGGGGCTCCTCCTTCACCTGGAAGAAGGCCAACGGGACCAAGGTGACAGGCGAGTATGACATTGTGTATTCCGTGGCACCCGCCGGGGCCGCGCCCTGCGACGTCACGAAGTGGTCGGAGCTCTACCCCGCGTCGCACGCGGCCCACCATCCGGGGCTGTCGAAGCGCTACGGCTTCGCGCACTACCCGCTCCGCGACCCGGAGAACAAGCCGATCGCCGACGGCGCCGACCTCAAGGCCACGTACCCCTGGATCGATCGCCAGGGCAACAACCTGTTCTTCACGACCGTGTCGGCGACGCTCTATTACACCGACCCTCAGGGCGTCGTCCGGTCACGCTACCCCGCCTCGTGCGTCCCCGGCGTGGCGTGCTCCACCCCCACGAAGGCCGCGCAGATTGGCACGTACGACGAGTCGAGCAGCACCCGCGGCGTGACCGTCGCGGGCCTGTGGACCCACGGCAAGATGGTGCTCCTCGACAACCTGCTCAACAACGTCGACTACGGCCTTCGCGTGGCGGACGATCTCCAGCGGATGCTCAAGCTCTACGAGCCGAACAGCGGACCCAAAGGCGACGAGACAGGCCGGGTGCGCGCGGGCTCCGGTCGGGCCAACACCCTCGACGGCGCGCCCTCCGTGACCACGACGAACACCACGTTCATCGACTCGCAGGAGAACCTCTTTCAGCACGCGCCGAACGCCCGCGCCCTCACCGTCCGCGACGTGGTCTGGACGGTCCACACGGGGCACGGGTCGGACGAGGTCGTCTTCGACGACTACCTCGATCCGGACGCGCTCGTCTTCTCCGAGATGAGCGGCTCTCTCTCGTATACAGGCGGCTCCTCGACGACCGCGCTCGCTTACCACGACGGCTTTCAGCGCGCGAGCGGCTTCGGCGGAGGGGGCTTCACCGAGGAGATCCGCGTCCAGAACGCCGCCACCGCGATCCCCGAGCGCTGGGCGATCCCCGCTTATGGCACGGTCAAGGGCGGCGCCCGCCTGGAGCCCGTCGCGCTCGGCGGGATCCGCGGAAAGGGCCTGTGGCTCGACGGGAACGACTCAATTGAATACACCTTCCCGGCGCAGCCCACGAACATCCACGCTGTGCCCCTCTTCGTCTCGATCTTCCTCGACAGCCGCTTCGCCGACGACGGCGTGGCGCGGCGCCTCTTCACGTTCCCCGACGGGAGCGCGATCGAGGTCGTCGGACGGACCAGCCTGCGCTTTTTGAAGGCCAACGGCGCCGTGCAGGTCACCTACGCGCTGCCGGACGCGGCGCCCCTCGTGAACAAGACGTTCACGCACCTCGGCTTCGGCGTCGCGAGCGGCGGCGGGCAGGTGGACGTCTATCTGGACGGGCTCCTCTACAGCACGTGGAGCAGCGCGTCCGTGAAGCTGTTTCGCTTCGTCCCGGGCATCTTCCGCGTCGGCGCGGCGGCCGGGAAGGCCGGCGTGAGGGGCTGGATCGACGAGGTCAAGGTGCTCGCGTCGGCCCCGGATCCCGAGGTCGCCTGCAACCACGCGCGCGGCACGCTCATCGGGCTTCCGAGCGGGTACGATGGCCCCTGGAAGGCCGTCGCAGATCGCTATCCGGCCACATCGCACGCGACGATCTCGACGCGCCTCGCGGGCGCTGGAGAGGCCACCTTCGACGCCTATGCCTGTTTTCATGCGTATACGGACGAGCACGGCGCCCATTTGGGGAACATCCCCTCTGGCACGATCTCGGTCCGGCGCGGCCTCCTCTTCCCGGAGAGCCCCCTTGTCTGGGACCAGCCGCGGCCCGACTCATCGACCAACACCTTCTGTCTCGGGTGCCATGTCGCGGGCCAGCGTGACAGCCTGACGCCCGCGGCGCTGACGCTCGATCCCGCGACGACGATGGCCGAGGATCGGCGCCGGCAGCCGCTCCAGCCGCCGCGCCTGATCTTTGGCAACGTGCCGGCTGGCTACGTGCCCGAGACCGGCCTCCCCGCCACGAGCAAGACCGCCCCCGAAGGCGGCCTGTCCCTCGATGCGTGGATGTTCCCCTGAGTATGCGTCCGTGGCGCCGTGAGCCCGGTCAAGGGCCTGCGGCTGGCTTCGGCCCGTCGAGCTCTTCGATGGTCGCCAGCGAGGGCGGCCGGCTCGCCTGCAGGCGCTGCGCCACGGACTCGGCCTCTCGCATCACGCGGAGAATGTTCTTGCCGGCCAGCTTCTCGAGGTCTTCGTCCTTCCAGCCGCGGCGGATCAGCTCGGCGAAGAGGTTCGGGTACCCGGAGACGTCCTCGAGGCCTGGCGGGCCGTCGATGCCGCCGTCAAAGTCGCTGCCGATGCCGACGGCGTCCACGCCGGCCACCTTCCGGACATGCTCGATATGGTCGGCGACCTGTCCAATCGTGGCCTTCGGCAGCACGACGGCGGCGCTCAGCTCATCGTAGACCTTCTCCCGCTCGGCGTCGTCCTCGATGTCCTTGACGCGCCGCTTGTACTCCGCGAGGACGGGCGCGAAGGCCGTCGCGCGCTCCTGCGAAATGTAGTTGGACTCGAAGATGACCATCAACACACCCCGGTTCTTCGAGAGCCGCGCGAGGATGTCGTCCGGCACATTGCGCTTGTGATCGCACACCGCGCGGGCCCCGGCGTGCGAGAAGATCACGGGCGCCTCCGAGACGCGGAGCGCGTCGTCCATCGTGGCGGGTGACGCGTGCGAGAGATCAACCAGCATTCCGAGCCGGTTCATCTCGCGGACGACCTCCTCCCCGAAGCGGGTGAGGCCGTCGTGCTTCGCGGCGTCGGTCCCGGAGTCGGCCCACTCGATCGTGGAGCTGTGCGTGAGCGTCATGTAGCGCACGCCGAGGGCGCGATAGGCGCGCAGGACGCCCAGCGAGCCCTCGATGGCGTGGCCGCCCTCGATCCCGAGCATCGACGCGACACGGCCGCTCTTGAAGGCGCGCTCGACGTCATCGGCGCTCCACGCGAAGGCCAGCCTGTCCGGGTACCGGTCGATCATGCGGTGGGCGATGTCGATCTGCTCGAGCTGCTCTCTGGCCCACGCCCGCTCTTTGCTGTGGGCCGGGATGTAGACAGACCAGAACTGCCCGCCGAGCCCGCCCGCCGCGATGCGGGCGAGATCGGTGTGGCCGGCCGTGCGCTTCCGGAGATCATAGGCGGCGACGTCGCGCGGCGTCCCCTTCTGTTCGCGAATGGCCCAGGGGAGGTCGTTGTGTCCGTCGATGAGGATGACCCGCCGGAGGAGCTCGCGCGCGTGGCGCAGAGAGGCGTCCTCGCCGGGGCTCGCGGACTCGGCGGTGGGCGGCGGAGGGGCGGCCTCCGCGCCGCTGCCCGCAGGCGGAGCGGACGCGCAGGCAGAAGCGAACGACACCACCAAGGCGAGGGAGGCGAAGCGGCGCATCCGGCCACGCTACCACACCTCGGGGCCCTCCCCGAGCCTGGAATCGCCGGCAAAAGGGCTCGCCGATGTGGTCTTGACCGAGCGAGTTGCGTGCGACGCCGCCCGGCCGATATTTCCGGAGATGTTTAGTTGGGGCAGACTCCGCAGGACAGCGAGCATTTCGCCAGGATCTGCGCCTCCTGAGCAGCAGTGTACCCGTAGTCTTCCTGGGCACGGGTGCAGTTGTAGCCCTGCCAGTCGGAGCAGCTGTACTGCTGGGCGTCCTTGAAGTTGGCGACGTCAAAAGGCTCGAGCTTGCCGCAACCACAGGTCCCCGGCTGCGTCTTGTTGGGATCGTTGGGGCACTGGTCGCCCCCCGGGGGGGCCGGGATCCCACTGTTGAGGACGGTCGCGCTGGTGCACTTCTTCGTGCCGTTCTTGATGAGGTACATGCGAGAGCAGTTCTCGTCGTAGTTGGATGTTCCAGGGTGAATGGTCCAGCCCGAGAGGATCACACCCGAGAGGCTCGTCTCCACGCCAGAGCTGTACAGGGTCCAGTGAACGTGAGGCCCCGTCGAGCTACCCCCATCACACAATGCCTGAGCCTTGTTGTTCGCGTACTTCCCGATCTTGTCGTTGGCCTTGACGGTCTGACCGTCCTGGACCGCGATCGAGCCCAGGTGATAGTAACCCGTTGACCAGCTGCCGCTGTGGATGACTTCGACAAAGCAGCTGGAGTGTTTCTTGACCTTTCCTCCCGCGGACGCGACGACGTTCGAGGTGATGGGATCTCCCCAGCTCTCCCAGTTTTTGGAGAAGTCCAACGAGCTCAAGGGGAACCCCGAACCGTCGTCGGCGTGCGCTCCCCCGAAGTGCCAGGACTCGTTGACCGGCCAGGGAAACTGCATGGGGATCGAGGAGGCGAGGGCCTCCGAAACGACGCTCTTCTTGGCGACCACCCCCGGAAACAGGGTCTGGTACACGTCGCCCAGCTCTCGGAGCTCTTGCGCGGAGATCACCGTCAAGATCCCGCCGTCCGGCGCGTCCACGTCCACGTGCAGGCCATTGCTGTCGGCGCTCTTCCTGATGCGAACGCTGACGTCGTCGAGCTGCTCGCGGAGGCCGCTCTCTTGGGAGAGATCCCCCAGGGGCTCGGAGACCGAGAACGCTGGGTTGCTCACCGCTTGAGATTGCTGCTCCATCATCGCGAGGATGGCGCGGGCGCTGACTCGGCGCTGGCCGGCCACGTGGGAGATCACCTCGGCATACGGCAGGAGATGGGGGGCGTTGTCCTTGCAGAACTGCTCGACGTTGAGCTCGGACATCTCCTCATAGGAGTAGTTGAAGTCGATGACGAACCCTTGAGGCTCGCCCTTGGAATCCTCCGGCAACGGGTCACTCGTGGTCGGTACACACCCGACCAGCGCAGCACAGATCACCCACGCGACGGAGGCGCAGGTTCGGCGTAGCCCGTGAACATGGGATCGCGACATGGCTAATCTCCTTCATCAAAACATGAGACGATGGCCGAAGCCACAACATGAATTCCGGAGGCTCCCGAGGAGGGTCACTTCGAGGCGGGCATCCCGCTGGGAGCTTGATCCACCGGACTGATCCGGAGAATCGCAATGGACGACGATCGCCAGCACGGCAACAGTCGTGCCGTGACTCGCGAGAGGCTCACATCGCGGCCGCTCCGGCGACGAGCCCCCCGTGTTGAGTGACGTATCTGGGCGCCAATGAGGAGTTGCTGACAGTTTGTTCGGCGGTCGTTGTACAGATTGTTCAGCGAGGCTTCGATCAAGTACTCGTTCGTGGGCGACGCGTCGCGCTGCTTGGGCGACTGCGCGCCGCAGACGACGAGCCCGAACAAAAACGCGGGCGCCGACGCGATGGCGAGCGTCATCGCCCACGAGGCCACGGAGGCCGCCACCGACCCCAAGGGAGACGCCTGGTATGACGCCAATGGCGACGAGAACGCCGACAAGTGCGCGTGGACCTTTGGATCCTCGTCGACGCTGGCGAGCGGGGCGAAATACAACATGACCCTCGGCGCCCGCAAGTTCTACATCCAGCGAAACTGGGTGAATGCCAGCGGCGGCTACTGCAGCAAGAGCTATTGAGCGCGCCCCTCCGCGATCGCGCCGCGCTGCTCCCCGGGAGAGGAGCTGGTCACTCCGCCCACGGGGGAGTGAACGGGCCATTGTCGGTGATGGCCTGTCCGCCGACGGGGAACGCCACGGTCGCCTCGAACGGCTCGTCCGACGGGTTCGCGAGGGCGAACGGCTTGTCCCGCGGGACGATGAGCGCGTCGCCCGGGTGGAGGCGCTGCTCCTCCCCGTCGACGCTCGCGATCGCGGTGCCCGCCGTGGCCACGAACACCTCCTCTCGCGTCAAGCGGTGAGGGACGCCCGGAGTCCGGGCATCGACACGGATCTGCCAGACGCAGGTCTCGGCGGCGCCGCGCTTCGGAGAGGCGAGGCCGACGACGGTGAGCTCTCCGCATCACGAGCCCCGGAGCGCTCAAGATCGTCGACGACATGGCGGCGCACGGGTACCTCGCCCGGGAGGACGATCCGTCGGACCGGCGCGCCAAGCGGCTCCGCCTGACGCCTCGGGGGGAGGCGGCGCTCGCCGCCGCGAGGGCCTTCCATCGGAAGTTCGAGGCCCAGGTGCGCGCGAGGTCGGGCGCGGAGGCCGCGAGGACGCTCCGCGAGGTGCTGCAAAGGATCGTCGAAGATCGGGAGTCGACCGGCGCCGAGGTCGCGCTGCGGCCGATCTGAGGAGTCAGGGGTGAAGTCCGCGGCTCACGGGGCGCCCTGGCGCTCGGGCGGGGGCGTGCGCCAGCGGCGGCCGCGCGTCAGGGGCGCTGAACAGTTTGTATTGAACGATCTGCTCGAATCAACAACCTGTTTGCTGTGCGATGGGCACATGAGGTGAGCGTGCGCCTGCGATCGAAGCGAATCCCGCCTTCTCGAAGCGGATCGAGCGGTCGGCATGCGGGTTGCTGTAGACAGTCTCCGTCGGACGATATGTCCGCCAGGAGGACTCCCATGATCGCGCATAAGCTTGGCTGGCTGTTCGGCGCTCTGCTCTTCACCATTCCGCTCGCCGGCTGCGTCGCCGACGGCCAAGATGACGGTGACGGCGACACCGAAGAGGAGGAGTACGGCACGCACGCGGAGAACCTCAAGAGCGGCGCCCCGATCTTCGTCATGCGCCACGGGGAGACGAAGGACGGACAGACGATCACCAGCGCAGGGAAGCAGGCGATCGAGGACGCGCTCACCGAGGTGTCGTGCGACCTCATCAAGAACGGGCAAATCGTCCGCCTGAACAGCGTCAATGACCCGACCGGGAGCAAGCGCTACATCGCGACCTCCAAGATCGTCTATGACAAGCTGATCTCCGTGTGCCCGTCGTCGAACGTCTCGAGGAAGTATCGCAACGTGCGAAATCTGTCGAGCTTCACCGGGACCGAGGCTCAGGACATCTTCAGCGCCATGACGGGGAATCACGACCAGACGAGGATCTACATCCTGGGGTCGTTCCTGCTGCACAAGCTCACGGCGGACTCCGACTGTCCCTCCGGCGCCGGCAGCTCCTGCTATTTCAAGGGCTGGTCCGGGTTCATGGAGAAGTGGAACGCCACGCGGGCGCTCGACACATGCCAGCTCGGCCAGGATCCGAACGATCGGCGGTTCATGTACAACTGGATGTACCTGGTCCCCTCCAAGTCGTGCACGGAGCCCTATTCGATCCCGCTCTCTCCGTATTCTTTCGGCAAATGCTCCGACCAGTGGGCGGACGTCTACGACCCCTCCGGCTGCTACTTTTGAGGTCGGATCACGGAGGCGGCGCCACGCGCGACGCCGCGCGCGTCGCGGAGGCCTGGAAGAAGCTGGAGGAGCGCCACGCGCGGCCGGGGGGGTTCCGGGTGGCCGGCCAGTCAGGCAAAGACGGCGTTCAGGCTCGCAATGATCGCGGTCTGGCTGCCGTCCGCCAGCGGGACCGTCGTGGTGGATCCGCTGAAAGCAACCACGCTCTGTCCGGTAGGGGCAGACTGCGTGAACTGGGTCCGGCTGCTCGAACCGTTCATGGTGCCGAACGGACCGTAAGGAGTGCCGCTCTGTCCGGTGAGCGTGAGCCCAGAGCCTCGCTCTCCGATCACGCGCGGATCACCGTGATCTGGCGGCCCGCGGGACTCGTCTCCAGGCTGGCGCCGAGGCGATCCTCCAAAGGCAGCAACTCCGGCCGGCGGTCGA
>Ga0268298_10004732_pt1 | contig 13112 bp, 11 predicted proteins | sample WWTPWeurt_MetaG_FD_194462 | JGI IMG/M metagenome (GOLD analysis project Ga0268298, IMG submission 194462) | Activated sludge microbial communities from WWTP in Nijmegen, Gelderland, Netherland - WWTP Weurt | ecosystem: Engineered > WWTP > Aerobic digester > Activated sludge | place... | reverse complement strand
ACGGCCCGGTATCGCCGGAGAAGGCCAGGCTGCCGGAACCCGAATCCAGCCGGTACCCCACCGCCGGGACGGTATGGTCGGCTGGCAGCGGAGTGAAACCGCGCCCGCCGAGCGTGACCGGCTCGAGCAATTCCACCGCCTGGTAGCGCATGAACGGATTCTCCGCCGAGGGAACCTCGGTGAAATCGGGCCAGATCGACCAGTTGAACACGTGCTTCCCGAGAGTGTCGAGCACCGCCGGGGTCCCGTACACGGTCAGCGGCCGGTCGCGGCGGTCGCTGACCGAATCGATCAGGAGCGGCAGGCAGGCGATGTGGTCGAGGTGGGTGTGGGTCAGGAAGACATGATCGATGCGCGCCAGATCGGCGATCGGCAGGTCGCCGACCCCGGTGCCGGCATCGATCAGCACGTCGTCGTCGACGAGCAGCGACGTCGTCCGCAGATGCTCGCCGCCGATGCCGCCGCTGCAGCCGAGGATTCTCAGTTTCATCGTCATCTGGTTGCGAAGGTCATGACCCGGTCCCCGTCATCGCGCTGCCGATTGTTCCCCGGGCGCCGGAATGCTTCCGGAAACACTCGAATTTCCCGCGCCCGGGTGACAATCCGCTGGGATTGTACAACTTTGTCCCGGCTTTCGCGCGGCCTTTGCGCGCGGAACGGGATCCCCGCCGGGGTACGCAACCCCGGTCCGGCAGGCGGAGCTGCCGGGCCGACAGGGCCGTGCGGGACGACCCGCGCGCCGGGATCAGGCGCTTACGCCCAGTTCGATCCGGATGCCGGCGATCTCGACGATATCCTTGTTGCGCAGCAGGAAAGCCTCGCCGCCGATTTCGCTGTTGTTGACCGTGGGAAACCTCGCCCCCTCGACATGGGTGAGGAAGACGCCTTCGGAACGGCGCGAAATGACCGCGACCTGAACCCCGGGCTTGCCGAGGGTGGTCAAGAGCTTGGCCAGTTCCACCGCCTTCCCGGCATTGGGACCGTTGAGCAGGCGGATCGTCACCCGCGGTATCGGCGGCGGCGGGGCCACCGGCCGGGGAATCATGATCTGCGTGTCGGCGAAGGTGCGTTCCGGCTCCGGTTCGGTGGACAACCCCGCCGCCCGCAACTGGGCCGTATTGTCGACTTCACCGACCGCCGCCTCGGACATGAACTTGAGCTTGTACTTGCCGAGTTCGATCACGTCGTTGTTCTTGAGGACATGCCGGCTGATGGGCTGGCCATTCACCAGCGTCCCGTTGGTGCTGTCGAGATCCTCGAGGAAGGAATCGTCGAGGATGGTGACGATCCGCGCATGCTCGCCGGAAATCGCCAGGTTGTCGATCTGGATGTCGTTGCTCGGGCGGCGCCCGATCGTCAGGTTCTCCTTGTTGAGAGGAATCTCCTTGAGCACCAGTCCATCCATCGAGAGGATCAGTCTTCCCATCTTGTCTTCCCTGCCTTAGCCGAAACCTGCCCGCAGATCTTGCCACCAACCGGCGGACGCCGGGAACTCCCCGCGCACCCGCACCAGAATGACCGAGATGTTGTCGCGTCCGCCATTTTCGTTGGCCATCTGCACCAGTCGTTGCGCCGCCGCCGCCGGATCGCCCGCCAGCGCCCGCATCGCCGCCGCGATCTCGACATCGCCGACCATGTCGTTGAGGCCGTCCGAACAGAGCAGGTACACATCTCCCGGCCGTACGGAAAAATCCCGGATTTCCGGTTCGACCGTCAAGTCCACACCCAAGGCCCGCGTCACCAGGTTCTTGCTCCGGGAAAAGCGGGCCTCCTCGGCGCTAATGATGCCACTGTCGAGTTGTTGTTGTAAGAGGGAATGGTCATGCGTCAGGCGTTCGAAGAGGTTTCCGCGCAACCGGTAGGCCCGCGAATCGCCAAGATGCGCGAGTGTCACCATGTTGTCGTAGAACCAGGCGACGACCAGCGTCGTGCCCATGCCGTAATACTGCGGCTCGCTCTGGGCGGCGAAGTAGATTTCGGCGTTGGCGCGCTCGATGCGCTCGCGCAGCTGGCGGTGGGCCACGCGCTCCCCGTCGGCGTCGAACTCTTGCGGCTCGCGATCGTCCAGCGTGGCGACCAGGCTCTGGGCGAGCAGCGCGGTGGCCATGCCGCTGGCGACCTCGCCGGCGCGGTAGCCGCCCATCCCGTCGGCGAGGATCGCCAGGCCGAGCGCCGCATCGCCGAACACGGCATCCTCGTTGTCCGGACGCACCTCTCCCGCATCGGTGCGCACCGCCATTTGGAGGGCTTCGGCAAGGCCGTTACCGGGTGCCGGCCGGTCTTCGGGGCCGGTGCACGCCGCCAATTCGAGAGCTTCGCCAGGGGTCATCGGTTCCACGGGTTGATCAATCTGGGCTTCCATTGTGCGCGCCTTGGCGAAATCCATCCGTGAGCTTTCTCTCACTGCAGCGGCAATTCGACGCCGAGACCGCGTTCCCGCGCGGCGGCGACCACCCGGACCGCCACGGCAAGGTCCTGGATCGCCATGCCCTGCGATTCGAACACGGTGATCTGGTCGGCCGCCGTCCGCCCGCCGCGCCGCCCGGTGATGATGTCGCCCAGTTCGACCAGCTGACGCGCATGCAGACGTCCCTTTTCCAGCAGCGGCAGCAGGTCGCCGGCCTCGGCAAGCGCCGTCGGCACGGCATCGACGGCGACCACCGCGCAGCGCCTGAGCGCGGCCTCGGACAGCTCGTGACGGATCAGCGCGTTGGAACCGGCGGCGTTGATGTGCGTTCCCGGCTCCAGCCAGTCCGCGTCGAACAGCGGTTGCGTCGCCGTCGTCACGGCGCCGACCAGGTCGCTGCCGCGCACGGTGTCCTCGGCGCTGGCGGCGGGCGCCACCGCGACGCCGGTCATCCTGCTCAGACGCTCGCAGAAAGCGCGCAGCTTCTCCGCATTGCGGCTGAACACCTTGACCAGTTCCAGCGGCATGGCGGCGCAGATGCCGAGAACGTGGCCTTCGGCCTGCCAGCCGGCGCCGAAGACGCCAGCCACCGAAGCGTCCGGGCGCGCCAGCCAGCGCGCGGCCACTCCACTCGCCGCGCCGGTCCGGATCATGCCCAGGTAGTCGGCCTCGATCACCGCGAGCAGGCTGCCGCTGGCGGCGTCGAAGAGGTGAACGAGAAAGCGGTTGCCGCTGCGGTTGGTCGTGTAGGCCTTGTAGCCGATCACCCCCTGCGCCGGCAGGGCCCCCTGCAGGATGTGCAGCACCGTCTGCGGCAGGCGGGTGCGGGCGCGCGGCGTGTCCTGCGCCTGGCCCAGCGCCAGGTCGCGATGCGCCGACTCGACCGCTTCCAGCGCCATGGTTGCGGTCAACACCTGTCTTACGTCGTTTTCCGCGAGAAACAGCGCCATGCTCCGGGCTCCTCAGACGATGGTGACATCCTGCCGGGCGAGGATGCGCTGCTCCAGCCAGCGCCCGGCGATGACGACGAGCAGCGCGCCGACGGCGCCGGCGGCCTTGGCCGACCACCCCGGCAACGCCGGCAGCAGGCCGGTGACGCCAGGATCGGTGAAGATCATCTGGCCGGCGACATAGCCGAGCAGTCCCGCGCCGAGCAGGACGATCCACGGCCAGCGCTCCATCCAGCGCAGGATCAGCTGGCTCGACCAGACGATCAGCGGGATGCTGACCGCCAGCCCGAACAGCAGCAGCGCAATGCTGCCGTGCGCGGCGCCGGCGACGGCGATGACGTTGTCGAGGCTCATCACGAAATCGGCGACGACGATGGTCTTGACCGCGCCCCACAGGTGGGCCGATGGCTCGATGTCGCGCCCCTCCTCGCCTTCCGGCAGCAGCAGCTTGATGGCGATCCAGACGAGCAGCAGGCCGCCGACGAGCTTGAGCCACGGCAGGTTCATGACCAGCGCCGCGAACACCGTGAGCACGACGCGCAGGCTGATCGCCCCGGCGACGCCCCAGAAGATGCCTTTCTTGCGCTGCTCGGGCGACAGGTTGCGGCAGGCGAGCGCGATGACCACGGCGTTGTCGCCCGAGAGGACGATATCGATCAGGATGATCTGGCCGACGGCGATCCAGAAAGCGGCGGAGGTCAGGTCAAGTTCCATGTTGAACCTGGAAATCGCGGCTGGACGCGCCCGATGGTGCGTTTGGGCGGGTGGCCGGCGCGAACCGGCAACGCGGCAGGCTGATGCCTGCAAGGCGAAGCGACAAGATCAGACGCCCGACCAGACGTGCCAGCCGGGGCGTAGCGCGCCCACCCACGGGGTGGTCGGTATCGGAGGCACAAAAATGAGTGTTGATGAGGCGCCTCAAGGGAATCCAAGCGGTCAACTAGTTTCTAGGTTGAAAAAAGGCGGGCACGCGGCCCGCCTTTCCGGATCGGGCAATGCCCGGATTCTACAGCAACGCCTTCAACAGCTTGCCCATTTCGGACGGGTCGCGGGTGACCGTGAAGCCGCACTCTTCCATGATGGCGAGCTTGGCGTTGGCGGTGTCTGCGCCTCCCGAGATCAGGGCTCCGGCGTGACCCATGCGCTTGCCGGCCGGGGCGGTGACGCCGGCGATGAAGCCGACGATCGGCTTCCGCATGTTGGCCTTGCACCACTGCGCGGCTTCGGCTTCGTCGGGGCCGCCGATCTCGCCGATCATGATGACGGCGTCGGTGTCCGGGTCGTCGTTGAACGCCTTCATGACGTCGATGTGCTTGAGGCCGTTGATCGGATCGCCGCCGATGCCGACGGCCGACGACTGGCCAAGACCGAGTTCGGTCAGCTGGCCGACAGCCTCATAGGTCAGCGTGCCGGAACGCGAGACGACGCCGATGCGGCCCTTCATGTGGATGTGACCGGGCATGATGCCGATCTTGACTTCATCCGGGGTGATCAGGCCGGGGCAGTTCGGGCCGAGCAGCAGGGTCTTCTTGCCGCCCCTGGCTTCCTTTTCCTTCATCCGGTTGCGCACCACCAGCATGTCACGGACCGGGACGCCTTCGGTAATGCAGATGACGAAATCGAGGTCGGCTTCGACGGCTTCCCAGATGGCGGCGGCCGCGCCCGGAGGCGGCACGTAGATGACCGAGACCGTGGCGCCGGTCTGCGCCGCGGCTTCCTTGACGGTACCGAAGATGGGCACGCCGAAAATCGACTCGCCGGCCTTCTTGGGGTTAACGCCGGCGACGAAGCAGTTCTTGCCGTTGGCGTATTCGATACACTTTTCGGTATGGAACTGGCCGGTCTTGCCGGTGATCCCCTGGGTGATGATCTTGGTATCTTTGTTGATGTAAATGGACATGCGATAGCTCCTTACTGGACCGCGGCGACGATCTTGGTGGCGGCTTCGGCCATCGAATCGGCGGAAATGATGGGCAGACCGGAATCCTTGAGGATCTGCTTGCCGATCTGTTCGTTGGTTCCCTTCATGCGCACGACGAGCGGCACCGACAGGTGCGTCTCGCGGGCCGCGGCGACGACGCCATCGGCAATGGTGTCGCAGCGCATGATGCCGCCGAAGATGTTGACCAGGATGCCCTTGACCTTGGGGTTCTTGAGCATGATCTTGAACGCTTCGGTGACCTTCTCGGTGGTGGCGCCGCCGCCGACATCGAGGAAGTTGGCCGGTTCGGCGCCGAACAGCTTGATCGTGTCCATCGTCGCCATGGCCAGGCCGGCGCCGTTCACCAGGCAGCCGATGTTGCCGTCGAGCGAGATGTAGGTGAGGTCGAAACGGGAGGCTTCGAGTTCATCGGGATCCTCTTCGTCGAGGTCGCGCATGGCGACGATTTCCGGCTGGCGGAAGAGCGAATTGGAGTCGAAGTTGAACTTGGCGTCGAGCGCCTTGATGTTGCCGTCGCCTTCGAGAATCAGCGGGTTGATCTCGGCCAGCGAGGCGTCGGTTTCCATGTAGCAGGTGTACAGTTTCCTGAAGGTGTCGCAGGCCTGGGCGACGGAGCCTTCAGGCACCCCGATGCCGTTGGCCAGGGTCAGCGCCTGCTCGTCGGTCATGCCGACCAGCGGGTTGATGAAGACCTTGATGATCTTTTCCGGGGTCCGGTGGGCGACTTCCTCGATGTCCATGCCGCCTTCGGACGAGGCCATCATCGCCACCGCCTGGGTGGCGCGGTCGGTCAGCGCGGCGCAGTAGTATTCGTGCCGGATGTCGGCGCCTTCCTCGACCAGCAGGTTGCGCACCTTCTGGCCCTCCGGGCCGGTCTGGTGGGTGACCAGCTGCATGCCGAGGATCTGGCCGGCGTACTCGCGCACCTGCTCGAGCGACTTGGCCACCTTGACGCCGCCGCCCTTGCCGCGGCCGCCGGCATGGATCTGGGCCTTGACCACCCAGACACTGCCGCCCAGGGTTTCGGCTGCCTTGACCGCGTCGTCCACGGAGGTGCAGTGAATCCCGCGCGGAACCGAGACGCCGAATTTCTTCAGGATTTGCTTGCCCTGATATTCGTGAATTTTCATGCGCTTTCCTTGCGTTGAGTTGAGTTGCGAGCAATGAGCGGCACGCGTGAACCCCCTGCAGTCCCGCCCGGTGAATAGCCATATCCGACTGTCGATCTTATCATAACGGGCGCCGTTGGCGGCTGCGGAATTCATAATTATGGAGCCGCTTCGCTCGCCCGCATGGCCTGGCGCAGCCGGGCGATGACAGGAGCCGCGGCCCGCACGATGCCGGCCAGCGCCAGGACCGGAGGCAGTTGCGGACAGTTGCGGTCGACCGGCAAAAACGGGGCAAAATTGATCTGGCTCAAGCGGCGCCTTGCCGTCGGGATGACAATTGCCGGTTCAGGAGGGAGTCAGGAAATGAGCATGGGCCTACACGCCATCGAAACCGCCAGTCGCGACGAGATCGTCGCGTTGCAGACCGAGCGCCTCAAGTGGACGCTGCACCACGTCTACGGCCACGTGCCGCACTACCGCGCCGCCTTCGACGCCGCCGGCGTTCATCCGGACGATTTCCGCTCGCTCTCCGATCTCGCGCGCTTCCCGTTCACCAACAAGCAGGACCTGCGCGACAACTACCCTTACGGGATGTTCGCCGTGCCGCGCGAGGAAGTGGTGCGCATCCACGCCTCGAGCGGGACGACCGGCAAGCCGACGGTGGTCGGCTACACGCAGGCCGACGTCGACATGTGGGCCGAGCTGATGGCCCGTTCGATCCACGCCGGCGGCGGCCGCAAGGGGGACATCGCCCACGTCGCCTATGGCTACGGCCTGTTCACCGGCGGCCTCGGCGCGCATTACGGGGCCGAGCGGCTCGGCTGCACGGTCATCCCGATGTCGGGCGGGCAGACCGAGAAGCAGGTGCAACTGATCTGCGACTTCAAGCCGACGATCATCCTGGTCACGCCATCGTACATGCTCAACATCGCCGACGAACTGCGCCGCCAGGGCGTCGACCCGAAGGACACGGCATTGCGCATCGGCATGCACGGCGCCGAACCGTGGACCGAGGCGATGCGCACGGAAATCGAGGGCGCGTTCGGCATCGATGCCATCGACCTCTATGGGCTGTCCGAGGTGATCGGGCCCGGCGTCGCCTGCGAGTGCGCCGAGGCCAAGGATGGCCCGGTGCTCTGGGAGGATCATTTCTTTCCCGAGATCATCGATCCCGCGACCGGCGAAGCGCTGCCCGACGGCAGCATGGGCGAACTGGTGTTCACCTCGCTGACCAAGCAGGCGATGCCGCTGATCCGCTACCGCACCCGCGACCTGACGCGGCTCCTCCCGCCGACCGCGCGCTCGATGCGGCGGATCGGCAAGATCACCGGCCGCTCGGACGACATGCTGATCATCCGCGGCGTCAATGTCTTCCCGTCGCAGATCGAGGAACTCATCCTCCGGCAACCCAAGCTGTCGCCGCACTACATGCTGGAGATCAGCCGCGACGGCCACCTCGACGCGATGAAGGTCAATGTCGAGCTGAAGCCCGAGTTCGCGTTCGCCAGCGGCCCCGAGAAGGAATTCGCGGCGCACGACCTGCAGCACCACATCAAGTCCTACATCGGCATCACCGCCCGCATCGAGATCGTCGAGATGGGCGGCATCGAACGCTCGATCGGCAAGGCGCGGCGGGTCATCGACCGGCGCCCGAAGTAGCGTTCAGACGATGCGGGCGCGCAGCGTCCCGACGCCGTCGACGCCCGCCTCGAGCAGGTCGCCGGGGACGATGGCCCCCACCCCGGCCGGCGTTCCGGTATAGATCAGGTCGCCGGCTTCGAGGCGCACCAGCGTCGACAGGTTGGCGACGATGTCCGCCACCTTCCACAGCATCGCCGACAGGTCGCCCTCCTGGCGGAGCTGGCCGTTGACCGTCAGCCAGATGCGCCCGCGCTCCGGATGCCCGACCCGCGCCACCGGCTGGATCACCCCGGCCACCGCCGACTGGTCGAAGCCCTTGCCCATGTCCCACGGGTGGCCCTTCTCCTTGGCCCGCGCCTGGATGTCGCGGCGCGTCAGGTCGAGGCCGGCCGCATAGCCGAAAATCAGGTCTTTCGCGGCGTCGACCGCAACATTCGCCCCGCCGCTGCCCAGGGCGACGATCAGTTCGACTTCGTGATGCAGATTCCTCGTGGCCGGCGGGTAGGCGACGCCGAGTTCGCCGACGCCGCCGGCCACCGTATCGCCCGGCTTCATGAAGAAGAAGGGCGGCTCGCGCCCCTCGGCCTGATCGGCCGCCCCCATCTCGCGGGCGTGATCGGCGTAGTTGCGGCCGACGCAGTAGACACGGCGGACGGGAAATGCATCCGTACCGCCGACGACCGGCAGTGCAGCAGGAAGATGCGGGGGGAAAACGAAGGCCATGACGCCCCTTTCTGGTAACGTGAATTTGGTCGGTAGTGTGCAATAGTTACGGATGTCGGCGCCAGCAGACTGGTAAAATTGCTTTGGGATAATGGTCAATGAGCGAGGGCCGCGTACCGTGAACTCCAGAACATTGCGTTTGAGCGCCTTGGGTGCGGCATTGCTGCCGGCCGCCCAGGGCTGGGCCATCGGGCTGGGCGACATCGTCCTGCGCTCGCGTGTCGGCGAACCCTTACGCGCCGAGGTGCCGATCAACACCGAGCCTGGCGAGACCATCGAGGCGAGCTGCTTCACCCTGGCGCCGCTGGACGGCTCCGACCTGCCGGTCATCTCCGCCGGGCGGACCAAGCTGGTGCGCGAGGGCGACCGCTATCGCCTGCTGATCACCGGGAGCAAACCGGTCTCCGAACCCGTTTTCCTCATCGGCCTGCGCGCCGGTTGCGGCATCGATCTGCAGCGCGACTACGTACTGATGCCGCCCGAACCCCTGGTTCTCGCCAGTGGCGCCCCCGCCCCAGCCAGTGACGCCGATGCGCCCGCGGGCGGCGCGCGCGAGCGCGGCGAGGCCAGCCAGGAATGGCGCGCCAGCGAAGGCGATACCCTCGAGAGCATCGCCGAAGCGCTGGTTCCCGACAGTCTGGCGCAGCAGCGCCGGATGCTGGCCGCGCTCAAGCGCGCCAACCCCAAGCTGAGCGGCCGCCCCGGGCTCGCCGATGGCACGCCGGTCGTCATCCCGAATGTCAGGCAGCGCGTCGTCGCCGAGCGGGACGCGCTGCCCGAACAACGCGCCCGCCCGCGCAGCGAGGAGCCGCCCCCGCCGCCACCCCCACCGCCACCGCCGAAGGTTGCCAAGCCGGTGCCCGCGCCCAAGGCGGGCGGAGTCGACCGCGTCGTGCTCGGCGCCCCGCCGGCCGAAATCGCCCCCGGTCAGAAGGCGGTCCCCCCAAAAGGCAGCCGGGAAGAACTCGACGAGCGCATGCTCAAGGTGCAGGCGACGATCCAGTCGCTCAACACGCAGATCGAAGCGCTCGACCGGGCTCTCGCGTTGACCACCGAAGCCATGGCGCTGCAGCAGAAGATGAAGGCGGCCGAAGCCGCCGGCGGCAGCCTGCCCGCGCCGATTGCCAAGCCCGCCGAACCGCCGCCGCCCGCCGGCAGCAACTGGCTGGAAGTCCTGCTCAGCGCGCTGGCCGGCGGGCTGGTCGCGGTCGGACTCGCCCACTTCCTCGGGCGTCGCCACGGGCGCCGGGCGGAAGACGAGGTTCCGCTGCCGATCGTCAGGCCGGTGCAGCCGGTGGCGCCGGCGCCGCCCTCGCCGCCTGCCGCGGCGCGCGCCGGCGCGGCGACAGGCGGCGTGCCGGTAGACCTTCATCTCGACGGCTTCTCGCGGCCGCCGGGCGATCTCAAGGCCGTCGACGTCCGATACAACCAGGATGACAGCGCCATCGCACTGGCCGAAATCATGCTGTCCTTCGGCCGCCTGGAGGGCGCGGCCGAAACGCTCGCGCGCCACGTCGAGGACAGCGCATCGGACAATCCCCGGCCCTGGCTGATGTTGCTCGACCTCTACCGGCGTGGCGGGTTGCGCGCCGATTATGCGAAGTTGCTGCCCGCCCTCAGGAAGAAATTCAACCTGCAGGTGCCGGCGTGGCAGGATCTGGAAAACCCGGTCTCAGGACTCAAGTCGCTCGAGGACTATGAACACGTCATCACGCAATTGACGGACACGTGGGGAACCCGGGACTGCCTGAACTATCTGTACCGGCTGGTCCACGACAACCGCGAGGGCCAGCGCATCGGCTTCCCGCTCGAGGTGGTCGAGGAAATCGTTCTCCTCATGCTGGTCCTCGAGTCGGCCTACGGCCTGGAGCGCGTCGTCTAGACCGGGTTGTCGAGATCGACGAACTCGCATTGCAGCCCGCAATTCCGGCTGAGGTGGCCGGCGAGGGCGGCGATGCCGTAGCGCTCGGTCGCGTGGTGCCCGCAGGCGAGGTAGGGCACCCCGCTCTCGCGCGCCAGATGAACGGTCTGTTCGGAAATCTCGCCGGAAACGAAGGCATCGACGCCGCGCGCGACCGCCTCCTCGAAGCAATCCTGCGCAGCGCCGGTGCACCAGCCAATCCGGTGCACCGGGCGCTCGCGATCGCCGACCAGCAGCGGCACGCGCGCCAGCCCCGCGGCGATGCGCGAAGCCAGCTCGCCCGCCGCGAGCGGAGCGGCGAGACGGCCCAGCCAGGCGATGTCCTGGTCGCCGAAGCGTCCTTCCGGCAGCCAGCCGAGATGCGCCGCAAGCGTCGCATTGTTGCCAAGCCCGGGATGCGCATCGAGCGGCAGATGGTAGGCGAGGAGGCTGATGTCGTTGACCAGCAGGGTCTTCAGGCGCTGCCGGCGGATGCCGGCGACCCGTCCATCCTCGCCCTTCCAGAAGTAACCGTGATGAACGATGACGGCGTCGGCGCCGCGCGCCACGGCGACATCGAGCAGCGCCTGGCTGGCGGTGACGCCGGCAACGATGCGCGCGACCTCGGAGCGTCCTTCCACTTGCAGTCCGTTTGGGCAATAATCGCGAAACTTCGCGGGCTGCAGCAGTTCGTCCAGATACTCCACCAGTTGTTCTCGCTTCATCGACACGGTCCTTCATGCGCAGGTTGTGGCTGATTTTTGCACAAACGGTAACGGTTGCGGTCGCCATCCTCTTCGTCACCAGCACGCTGAAGCCGGAATGGCTGCCCTCCCGCCCGAGTCCGGTCACCGTCCGCGAGGCGCCGGCGCCGGCCGCCGATGACGACGACCGGGGCGCCGCCTCGTATCGCGAGGCGGCGCGGGCGGCCCTGCCCGCGGTTGTGCATATCTACACGACGCAGGCAGTCAGGAAGCAGCGCCACCCGCTGCTCGACGACCCGGTCTTCCGCCACTTCTTCGGCGACCGCCCGGAGCTTCCGCCGCAGCCGAACTCAGGTCTTGGCTCGGGGGTCCTGGTCAGCGCCAATGGCTACATCCTGACCAACTTCCACGTCATCGAGGCCGCCAGGGACATCCAGGTTTCGCTGAACGACGGCCACACCCACAAGGCGACGGTCATCGGCAGCGATCCGGAATCGGACCTCGCCGTGCTGCAGATCAAGGGCGACCGGCTGCCGGCGATCACCTTCGGCCAGATGGAGACCCTGCGCGTCGGCGACATCGTGCTGGCCATCGGCAACCCTTTCGGCGTCGGCCAGACGGTGACCATGGGAATCGTCTCGGCGCTCGGGCGCTCGCATCTCGGGATCAACACCTTCGAGAACTTCATCCAGACCGATGCGGCGATCAACCCGGGCAACTCCGGCGGCGCGCTGGTCGACATCAATGGCCACCTGGTCGGCATCAATACGGCAATCTACTCGCGCACCGGCGGCTCGAACGGCATCGGCTTCGCCATTCCCGTTTCCAGCGCCAGGAACATCATGGAGCAGATCATCCAGAGCGGCGCGGTGACCCGCGGCTGGATCGGCGTCGAGGCGCAGGAAATCACTTCCGAACTCGCCGAATCGTTCGGGCTGCCGGACAGCGAAGGGGCGCTGATCGCCGGCGTCGTCCGCGGCAGCCCGGCCGATGACGCCGGCGTCCGCCCCGGCGATGTGCTGCTGACGGTCGGCGGCAAGCCGGTCAAGGATCCGCAGGTCATGCTCGAACTGATCGCCGCGCTCAAGCCCGACGACCGCTCGACACTGCGCCTGCGCCGCGACAGGACCGTGATCGAGGCGCAGGTCAGGATCGGCAAGCGGCCGGCGATGCGCTCCGAGCAGGAGTGAACCATGTGCCAGCTGCTGGGCATGAACTGCAACGTGCCGACCGACATCTGCTTCTCGTTCACCGGTTTCCAGGCGCGCGGCGGCGCGACCGACGTGCATTCCGACGGCTGGGGAATCGCCTTTTTCGAAGGCAAGGGGACGCGCGTCTTTCTCGATCCCCGGCCATCGTGCACCTCGCCGGTGGCCGAACTGGTGCGCCAGTATCCGATCCACTCGAAGAGCGTCATCGCCCACATCCGCAAGGCCACGCAGGGTGCTGTAGGGCTGGAGAACACCCACCCGTTCATGCGCGAACTGTGGGGGCGCTACTGGATCTTCGCCCACAACGGCAACCTGCTCGATTTCGCGCCGCCGCTGGACGGGAGCTTCGTGCCGGTCGGCGTGACCGACAGCGAGCGGGCCTTCTGCTGGCTGCTGCAGCGGCTGCGCCAGCGCTTCGGCGGCGCACCGCCCGCGTCCGCCGGGCTGTTTGCCGCCGTCCATCAAGCGACGCTGGAAATCGCCCGCCACGGCGAATTCAATTTCCTGCTTTCCAACGGCGACTGG
>Ga0268298_10004730_pt1 | contig 13122 bp, 10 predicted proteins | sample WWTPWeurt_MetaG_FD_194462 | JGI IMG/M metagenome (GOLD analysis project Ga0268298, IMG submission 194462) | Activated sludge microbial communities from WWTP in Nijmegen, Gelderland, Netherland - WWTP Weurt | ecosystem: Engineered > WWTP > Aerobic digester > Activated sludge | place... | reverse complement strand
CGCCCAAAGCGTGGAAGAAGCGACGGGTGATGCGCTGGAGCTCGTTGCGGCTCACCGTGCGCGGGTTGAACTTGATGCCACCTTTGCCGCCACCGAACGGCAAGCCCATGAGCGCGCACTTCCACGTCATGATGGCCGCGAGAGCTTTGAAGTCGTCGAGGCTCGCACTCTCGTGAAACCGCATGCCGCCCTTGTAGGGGCCGAGGATGTTCGAGTGTTGGATGCGGTAGCCCTTGAACAGCCGAATCTGCCCGTTGTCCATGCGGACGGGGAAGTGACAGATGATCTCGTTCTTCGGTTGGCTCAGGATCTGGTGGACGTAGTCCGGCATGTCGATGAGGCGCGCCGCCTTGTCGAGATAGCGCTGGACGACCTGGAAGAACTCGTAGCGCTCGCGACCGGGGGGCACGTTGGACGGCGACGAGAGGTGTTCGTCATCGGACCGGCGAGATGCAGGCACACTTTCCTTGATCACCGGCTGAGTGGGGGACGTCATGATCGGAAGCTCCTGATTTCACGCGTTCGGGGGAGGTTCGGAGGATTGAAGCTCTCGGCGTGAAACAGAGTGATTTTCTCCCAGCTCAGGGCCGGGGGTCAGTATTTTTCGCTCAACGCGTCGCGTTGAGGGCGTCGTCAGGAATTTGGCGCAAACGCTGCGCGAACCTGGGGCTGCGACGCTCAGCGGGTGAGCGTGTAGCAATAGACGATGGGGCTCACGATCAGGAGCGCGTCGACTCGATCGAGGAGGCCTCCATGTCCGGGCACGATCCAGCCGCTGTCTTTGATACCGGTGGAGCGTTTGAGCAACGACTCGACGAGGTCGCCGAGCTGGCCCAATGCGCCCGCGAAGATCGCCAGCGGCAACCCGTGGACGACGGGGATGCTGGGCAGATACCAGAGACTCGCCACGAGAGCGCCGAGACACGCCCCGAGCAGCGACCCCACGAACCCTTCACGCGTCTTCTTCGGACTGACCCTCTCGTAGAGTTTGGTCTTGCCGAAGAAGCGGCCGGCAAAGTAGCCGCCCGTGTCCGCGAGCCAGGCGAAGGTGAGCGTCATCACCACCCAACGTGGCCCCTCGGCACCGAGGTCACGACGCAAGAGACCGATGGTCGCGAACAGACCGCCCAGGTAGAAGGGCGCCGCCACGTTGGCCATGATGCGGAGCCCGGCCGTCTCGATGGCGCCGAGGCGCCAGAGAGGGAGCAGCACGCCGACGATGGGCACGAGCAAGAACACGGCCAAGAGGACCCGCGCGTTCTGAGTCTGGAAGTACACCGCCGCGCTCACCACCGCCGTCAAGAGCACGCCCAGCGCCTGCGCCACGCGGTCTCCCGGGTGCGTCATGGCAAAGAGCTCGCTCGCGCCGACGACCGTCGCCGCCAGCACGAGCAGGTAGAAGCCCCACGCCGGTCCGACGAAGAGGAGCGCCAGCAGAAACGGCACGAACACGACGGCCGTGAGAACGCGCACGGCGAGGTTGCTTTTGGCCAAGGCGGCCGACGGTTAACAGGAGCGGGAGCTCGGCTCAACCCTTGATGACGCAAAGCGGGACGAGCTTCGCGACTTTGCGCGAGACTTCTGCGCCTGCGATCACGTCGACCACGTCTTCGACGTCCTTGTACGCCTCGCTCATTTCTTCGGCCAGCGTGCGATAGCCCCGCGCCATCACCAAGATGCCGCGCTCGGCGAGCTCCTTTTCGATGCGCCGCCCCCGAGCTTGGGCCAACGCTGCGCTGCGCGACAAGACACGGCCGGCCCCGTGACAGCTCGACCCGAACGTCTCGCGCATGGCGGCGGCGTTGCCGGCGAGGACGTAGGAGTAGCGTCCCATGTCCCCGGGGATGAGCACGGGTTGTCCCACCTGACGGTAGCGCTCGGGGACACGCGGGTCACCTGGACCGAACGCGCGCGTCGCACCCTTGCGATGGACGAGCACGCGGCGCTCCTCGCCATCCACCCAGTGCTGCTCGAACTTGGCGATGTTGTGGCACACGTCGTAGAGCAGACGCGTCTCGAGGCGCTGTGCCGGAACCCCCAAGCACGCTGCCAGCGCCTTCACGGCGAGGCCCGTCATCACCTGGCGATTCGCCCACGCGAAATTGGCGGCCGCTTGCATCGCTCCGAGGTAGCGTTTGCCGACGTCCGAGTTCGCTGGAGCGCAGGCGAGCTGGCGGTCCGGCAGCTTGGCGTAGTCGGCACCGAACTTGTGATAGGTGCGCGCGAGCCCGTGCAGCGTTTCGTCGCACACCTGGTGACCCAAGCCGCGCGATCCGGAGTGGATCATCAGCGTGATCTCGCCGGGGGCGAGGCCGAAGCAGCGAGCCGCCTCGGCGTCGTAGATCTCGGCCACGCGTTGCACCTCGAGGAAGTGATTGCCGCTGCCGAGCGTCCCCACCTGATCTTGCCCACGCGTTAGCGCACGCTCGCTCACCGCGTCGGGGTCGGCCCCGCGAAGACAGCCGCCCTCTTCCGAGTGGGCGGCGTCGTCGCTGCCGGCGCGAAACCCCCGCGCGATGGCCCAGTGGACGCCTTCACTCATGAGCCGCTTGAGATCGCCGTGGGACAGCGCAGGGATGGCGTGACTCGAGCCGACCCCGGTCGGAATGGCTTCGAACAGCTTCGTCACCAGATCTTGCAGCCGCGGGCGGAGCTCGGCTTCCGGCAGGCCCGTCGTGATGACGCGCACGCCGCAATTCACGTCGTAGCCGACGCCGCCCGGACTCACCGCACCCTCGTCGGCGTCCACGGCGGCGACTCCACCGATGGGGAAGCCGTAGCCCCAGTGCATGTCGGGCATGGCCAAGCTCGCCCCGACGATGCCGGGCAGGTGAGCGACGTTCTTCACCTGGTCGAGGCACTTGTCGTGGCGCAGTCGCTCGATCTGGTGCGCGGAAGCGTACACGCGCCCCGGCACCTTCATGTCGCCTTCGCGCGGGATCTCCCAGACGAACGGCCCCTTCTGCAACAGTTTCACACCCATGCTTCCCTCACACGTCGAACACGACCTCGGCGACGTAGCCCGCGTCCTCGGGCTCGAAGCGAGCCGCGTGGAGCGTCACCGCCTTCATGACCAGCCCCTCCACGTGCTTCTCTGCGTCGTAGGCACCGAGCTCCACGCGAAGCTCTACCCCCGAGTTCGGATCGAAGCCGAGCACGTCGCACGCTTGGGGAATGACCCCACCTTCTTCGAACCAATAGAGAAGCTCGCGCAGCACGTCGACCGCCATGGCAGCAGCGTCGCCTGCGGGCACCGTGAGCCGTCGCTCGTCGACGCACGGGACGAGCACTCCCCCGCTGACGAGCTCTCCGAACGCCAGGACGAGCCGCGCGAGCGTGGCTTCGGGGGTCGCGCCCCGCACTCGGACGCCCGCGTCCGCCGTATGGTCCAGCTCTTCGAAAGAGATGGGCCGCGCGAGCCGCTCCGCTCGAGTCAGTTGGGCCACGCGCTCAACGTGCCCAGATCGTACACGGTGAAGCCGCGCTCCCGCAGCATGGAAGCCGCTTGCCGCGAGCGAGCTCCAGCCGCGCAGTAGGTGACGACCGGGCGCGACTTGTCGAGCTCGCCAGAGCGAGCCTCGACCTGGTCGACGGGGATGTTCTTGGCACCCGGTGCATGACCCTCGGCGAACTCGCCGGGAGTCCGCACGTCGAGGAGCGTCGCCCCTTCCGCGACCAGCTGTTTCGCCCGCGCGCCGCCGACCTTTCCGCCCGCCGGGGCCGCGTTCGTGGCGGGCTCGCTGGCGCCCGACGGCGCTCCAGTAGCGGATTCACAACCGAGCACCAAAGCGCCAAGGAGAACCAGGGACAAAAGTCTCACGCCGAGAGGTTTGGCAAACTCCCGGCCGCGGGTCAAACGCACGATGCGAGTGGCACGCTTCTGGCTTCACCTTCGGCATGCTCGATCGCCCTGTCACCTACTACCTCAGGAGTCCGGTGTTCAGCGTGGCAGCCGACACGGAGCTATCGACCGTGCGACAACGCCTCGAAAGCCACAATGTCTCGTGCCTCGGCGTCTCCGAGGGTGCCGACCCCCTCGCGGGTGTGGTGTCACGCACGGATCTGCTCAGGATCGCGCGCTTCGAACGCAGCGCAGAAGGCGCGTCGCACATGGTGCTGCCGACGCAAAAAGTTCGTGAGTTGATGCATAGGCCGGTGTACTGCATCGAGCCGAACGAGACCCTTCGAGCAGCTGCGCGCGCCATGGTCACGCACTCGGTGCACCGCGTGTTCGTGCGGAAGGCCAAGACCGTCTTCGGTGTCGTGGGGACGCAAGAGGTCATGCGCGCTCTGGTAGACGCCCGCGTGAACACGCACATGTCGGAGCTCATGTCTGCGCCCGTCGGGACCATGGACGCCACGACCCCGCTCTCGGAAGCGGTTCAACGTCTGCGCTCGACGGGAGTGACGGGTCTCGTGGTCGTCACTGCCGAAGGCACCCCCATCGGGCTCTTCACCCAACGCGAAGCGCTCGAGGCCACCGGGCATGCGGACGACGTCCCCGTCGACGTGGTGATGAGCGCGCGGTTCATCGGTGTGCAACCCAATTCGAGCGTGCACCACGCTGCGGCGCAGGCAGCCGCCACGCGTGCGCGTCACATCCTGGTGATGGACGGCAGGCAGCTCAAGGGCATCGTCGCGGGGCTCGACTTCGCGCGCGCCGCCGGCTGAGCGCGAAGCCGAGCGCAGCGAGCGGAAGCAAGGCCCAGGGCTCGCCCTCGGTCCGGCGCACGCTGCAGCCCGACGATGGTTCCTCGCCCCCTGCCTCGGGCGGGGCGTCGAGCTCGGCTTTGGAGCACTGGTCGAGGTCGGTGTCCGGTAGTCCCGGGCAGGCATCCAGAGCGTCGGGGACGCCGTCGCCATCATCGTCGTCGTCGCACACATCCCCCGTGCCGTCGTCGTCCTGATCCGCTTGCGCCGGATCCGCAACCTCCGGACAGACGTCCACCGCGTCGTCGAAGCCGTCAAGATCCGCGTCCTTCTCGCAGGCGTCTCCCACGCCGTCGTGGTCCGCGTCTGCCTGGCCGGGATCCGCGACGAGCGGGCAGACGTCAGTCGAGTCCGCCACGCCGTCGCCGTCGTCGTCGTCGTCGCAGGCGTCGCCCTTGCCGTCCTGATCGGTGTCGAGCTGATCCGCATTCGCCACGAGAGCGCAGTCGTCGCTGGCGTCCAACACACCGTCGTCGTCGTCGTCGTCCTCGCAGGCGTCACCCTTGCCGTCCTGATCCGCGTCGGCTTGGGCCGGGTTCTTCACGAGTGGGCAGTCGTCTTGGGAGTCCGCAACGCCATCGCCATCGTCGTCGTCGTCGCAGGCGTCGCCCTTGCCGTCCTTGTCACCGTCGATCTGGCTCGGGTTCTTCACCAGGTCGCAGTTGTCCTTGGTGTCGGCGATCTTGTCATTGTCGTCGTCGTCGTCGCAGGCGTCGCCCTTGCCGTCCTGATCGGTGTCGACCTGGGCTTTGTCGGCCTTTTTCGGGCAATCGTCCTGGGTATCCGCGACGCCGTCGCCGTCGTCGTCGCCGTCACAAGCGTCGCCCTTGCCGTCTTTGTCGAGGTCGGCCTGGTTCGCGTTCTTCGTGCTGGGGCAGTTGTCCTTGGCGTCGGTCACGCCGTCGTCGTCTTTGTCCTTGTCGTTGCAGGGCCCGGTACCGGGATCGGTGCCCCACCACTCCCAGTGCCAGTCTTCGCTCGGGACCGTGCGCTTGAACCCGTAGCTCCCCGCGTGTTTCGAAAGCCACGAGTACACGCCCGGCGACGACGTGTTCAGGTCGAGCGCGTGTCCGCTCTGATGGTTGCTATAGCCAGGCTTGGCGGCCAGGTTGCAGCTGTTGCAGCTGCAGCTCGTGTAGCAGGCGTAGAGGTACTTCTGCTGCTCCATGGTGCGGAAGCCGCTCACCACGCGGATCTCCACGCCGGCAGCCGAGGCCGCTTTGGCCATCTTCATGTAGGCGTTGGCCGTCTTCCACTCCACCTTCTTCGAGTCGACGGTCACGACCGAAATGGAAAACGCGCTCCCGCTCTTGTAGCCGGTGGCCGTCGACATGGCGCACGACAGGCTCGAGAGCTCTTCGCTCACCACGCCGACGTTCTCGGGCTCGCCTTCTTCGGACGCCCGGTCCTCGGGCACACCGGCGACGCAACCAGCGAAGTAGAGGACCGACGATACGAGGGCGAGGAAGCGGACGAGGTGGTTCATGCCCATGGCTCCTCTCACCACCAAGCAGGACTCGGGCCAGCGCCAGCCAGCGCTCGTTCTCGCTCGAACGCAGGCGTTTTCGCCCCGACCAACGCGCTTCCGCCAACCCTCGGTTGGCATGAGCGTTTCCCAACACGCGGCGATTCGATGCCCCCGACGAAACTTGCATTGCGGGGCGGCCATCGCTATGCCCGGCCTGTCCCCGCATGAATGGTTCCGCGTTTTTCCGCCAGCGCGCACGTCTGCTCGCGGTTGTCGCGGGGCTCGGCCTGGGCGTGCGCTGCACGGCAGCGCGACCTCCCGACAAGACTCTGGAGGGGCTCGCCGAGATGCTGGGCCGGTCCAGCGGCAGCGTGGTGAGTCCCAAGGACATCGCGTGGGAACCGAGTCCCGGATTCCTGAGCGAGACGTTCTTGGGCCGCCGCGTATTGTTCTTGGGCAGCGCCAAACCCGGCGGGCCCCGCGACGTCTACCGCGCGCGCGTCCGCGTCACCCTCGACGGCAAGCCCATCGGCGTGACGCAGGTCCGAAACCTCACGGACACTCCCCTCGGCGACGACACGGGACTCGAGGTGCGGCAGAAGAGCGCCGTGTTCGCCACCGTCGCCTATGGTCAGATCCAAGGCGTCTCGGTGCTCGATCTCGAGGGCAAGCGGCGCGAAGACCTGCCCGAAGGGCTGTTCCACCGGACGCTCCAGAGCCTCACGGCCTTCCAGGAGACCGGGAGCTTCAGCGACCTGGGACGCACCGACATCGTGCTCGAGCTCCCGACGCGCGAGGCGCGCCTCACCCTCGACGACAAGCTGCTCGCGGTCGATTTCAGCGAAGCGGGCCGCTCTCTCGTCTTCGACACCCAAGCCCGGGAGCTCAAGGGCAAGGACGGCAGCGCGCCGGCAGCAGCGCACGCCGAAGTCCAGCGTAGGGCCGAAAAACCCCCCGTGCTCTGGGCCGTCGACACCGTGCGCGCCGAGGTGGGGCCTGGCCCCATCGCGTGGCTCGAAGAGAAGGTGTTCGGCGCCAAGGACCGCTTCAAACGCACGACCTACCAAATGTTCTCGAGGTCGGGGGGCGAGAGCACGCTCAAAGACAAGGTCGAGGCGGAGAAGGTCACCGCCACCGTGCTCGACGCAAGCAAGCTGAAGGAAGGGGAGAACTGGCCTCCGCCTTCCATTCCGAGCATCTGGAAAGAAGCCAAGGCGGGCGAAGGCGAGTGGCAGCCCGTGTCCCTGCCGTTCCTGAAGCCCATGCCCGGCACCACGGACAAGTCCGGCAAGCCGCCCGCGTATTTCTACAAGACTTTCTTCCGCCCCGATCCCGAGCGGCCGTACTCGGAGGTCCACCTCGTCGCGATGGACATGAGGCAACTCGAGCTCGGCATGCAGGCGGGCTTCGAGGATCCCAAGCCGCTCACTGGACCCGCGGGGGATGGACGTCTACCTCGTGACAAGGCCGTGCTCGATCGGGTGGTCGGGACCTTCAATGGGGCCTTCAAGACCACTCACGGTCGCTACGGAATGAAGGTCGACGAGCGGGTGCTCATTCCGCCGGTGCCGGGTGGCGCGACGGTGGTGGTGACGACCGATGGCCGAGTGGGCCTCGGCGGCTGGCCCAAGTCCGAGGAGATCCCCGACGACATCCGTTCGTTCCGCCAGAACCTCGACCCCCTGGTGGAGGACGGCGTCGCGAACCCCACGGGCCGCTACATTTGGGGCTGGCAGCTGTCCGGCACCAGCGTGATGACCCAACGTACCGCGCTCTGCGTCACGGCGGCGGGCCATCTCTACTACGCGTTCGCGCCCGAGATCGACGGGCCGACGTTGGGGAAGGCGCTGCGCCAGGCGGGTTGCTCCTACGGGATGCACCTCGACATGAACCCCGGTCACTGCGGCTTCGTCTACACCGACATCGTCGATTACCGCGCCAAGGAGTTCAATCTCAAGAAGGCGCACGACGAGATGAAGCTCGACCCGGGGAAGTTCGTCCGCTGGAGCGCCAAAGATTTCTTCTACGTCATGGTCCGCGACCCGGTGCCGACCGATCCTTCGGGCGTGCGCTGGCAGACCGACCCGGGTCTCCAGCCGCCGCCGCAATGGCTGCCCGGTGTGTTCCAGGGCAAGCTCAAGGTCGGGAACCTCGACGTCGAGCTCACGAGCTTCGAGGCAGGACGGGTGAGCTTCCGCGTGCGGGCGGGCTCCAAGGAGCCGAAGCACGGCAACCTCTCCGAGAACATCGAGCTCAAAGGCGACGACAGTCAGAAGGTGGTCGCCGCCATCGGCCTCGGGCACGCCACCGAAGCGACCCGCCTCGGTATCGCTTTCGGCGCCACTCCGGCGCTCGAGCCGAAGGCAGCCTTCGCCACGCTGGTCGTGGGTCCGAACCGCTTCGAAGTGTTGGCACCCGGCACGTCTCCCAAACTCGACAACGACAGCGAGGCCGTGCAGCTCCCGCTCCTGGCCGAAGGCGGCAAGCTCACCGAGAGCGCCCTGGCCCACGGCCCGCTTCGGCAGCGTGGCGCCCTGTGTGCGCTGCCCTCGGGCAGGATCTTGCTGGCCAGCGTGCGCCACGACTCGAGCGATCCTGCGGCCGCGGCCCTGATTCGTGTGGGCTGCACGCGGGTCGTCGAGCTCGACCGGGGCTCGCAGCACCCGGTGTTCGTTCACCGTGCCGGCACCGCGACGCCGCCGCTCGCGAGCTACGAGACGAGCGCGCTGTTCGCCATCGGGCGACCGATGTTGCCCCACGCCTTCCACTGGAAGCCCGACGGCGCGGTCAAGTCGACCAAACCGACCCTGTTCGACATCTCGCCGGACTTCGCCAAGAAGAAGAAACCCGCACCCAAGGCGTCGAGCGAACCGTCCCCGTGAGGTTTCGAAGCGTGCGCGCGTTCAGCGCCCGAGTGCTTCGGAGCGATTCACGATGCGCGGCGTGAGGAAGATCACGAGCTCACCTCGCGTGTCGCTGGCCCGCCGGCGCTGGAACAGGAGGCCGAGGAGCGGGATGTCTCCGAAGAACGGGACCTGGTCGAGGTTGCGGCCGGTGTTGCGCGTGAAGATGCCGCCGATGACGGCGGTGTGACCGTCCATCACGAGCAAGTTGGTCTCGGCCTCACGCTTCAAGATGGTCGGATCGCCACGCGCCGACGTCTGGTTGAAGTCGGGCTCGTCGCGGTTGATCTTGACCTTCATGCTGATGCTGCCGTCGGCCGTCACGTGGGGCTTCACGAGCAGTTGGAGCTTGGCTTCCTGGAACGTGGTCTGGACGCCCTGGGCGCTGATCTGGCTGAACGGGATCAACGTGCCCTGGGAGATGCGGGCCTGATGGTTGTCCAACGTGAGGATGCGCGGGCTCGACAAGATCCGCAGCATGCCGCTGGACTCGGCGGCGGACAGGCGCACCGCCAGATTGATGGTGTTGTCGATGGAGCCGAGGCTCAGGCCGAGAGCGCCACCGGACCCGGTACCGACCGTCGCCGGCAGGTTCACCGCGAAGTTCGGGTTCGATACCGTGTTGCTGAACGGCGAGAGGCCCGCCGTCGGCGTGTTGGCGTCGCTGGCTCCACCCACCACGCCCACCGAGTTCGGGAACGCGAGCCCGGTCGGATTGCCCGTGGCAGCGCTGAACGACGCGTCGCCGCCCCACTGGATGCCGACGTCACGGAGGTAGCGACTCGTCGCTTCCACGATGCGCGCCTCGACCAACACCTGGGGCGTCTGTGTGTCGAGGGAGCGCGTGAGCTCCTCGATCTGGTTCAAGTTGCCGGCGACGTCGCGCACGATCATCACGTTCGTGCGCTCGTCGACCGCGATGGAACCGCGCTCGCTCAAGAGATCCTTGGCGCGTTGCTGGATGTCGTTGGCATCGGCGTAGCTGACGGGGATGAGCCGCGTCTCGAGGGGCGCGAGCTGCATCTCCTGCTTGCGGCGCGCGATGGCCATCTCGCGCTCTTTCTCCAAATCCGCCAAGGGCGCCACGCGAATCATGTTGCCTTGCCGCACCATGCCGAGGCTCTTCGACTGGAGCACCACGTCGAGGGCCTGGTCCCACGGAACGTTGCGCATGCGGATGCTCACGGATCCGCTCACGTTGTCCGCGGTGATGATGTTCACACGCCCGACGTCGGCCAATAGGCGAAGGACGTTGTGGACGTCGGCGTCCTTCAGGTCGAGATCGATGCGCCTGCCGGTGTACCCGGCACGACGGGTCTGGCCCAGGAGGTTCGGCGTGACCGCGCTCGCCTGATCCGCCTCCGTGGTCTGCTCGACGCCTCCACCTGCATAGCCCGCGTGGACTTCGGGAATGTCTCCGTAGGCGTCTTCGACGTGGACGGTCTGCGTCTTTCGAGCGGCACCGCCGTCACGCCCGACGCCGGTGCGCGTCGAAGGCAGCGTGCCTGGCTTGTAGAACGACCAGACCAGAGTCGAGCCGCTCTTCACCACGTCGGAGACGACGTTGGCCTCGGCTTCGACCTCCACGATCACGTTCTTGGTCTTCGGATCCACGTAGCTCGACACCGCGTCGACCATCCCTCCGAACGCCGAGACGTCGAGTTTCCGCACCAGGGCATCGGGCAGGCTCGCGCCTTCCAGCACCAGCGTGGCCCGCGCTCCGGACTGCGAGTGCCGGTACTTGGCGACGTGGGACAGGTCGATCAGGACCTTGTCCTCGAGCTTCTGGTGCTCGAAGCGCACGTCGGAGATCCGCGGCGTTTCGTCGCTGGGCGCGGCGGCTGCCTCGGGTGCGATGCGCTTGGCCCGCGGCTCCTCGAGGACGCCGCTCTTGCCCGGCGCGAAGCTGAGCAGCAGGCGGGTGCCGTCGACCCGTACCGAGTACTTCGCGTCCTCCAGCAGCGTGACCAGGATGCGGGTGGTCTTGCCATCGCCCTGCTTGAAGGCCTGGGTCATCACCCCACCGACGACCCCGGTGCGGCGGGTGATGGCGCCGACCGCTCCCTTGATGTCGGCGTTTGGGACGTCGACGATCAAGCGCCGGCCGTTCTGCTCGAGCCGCGCGGTGTAGGTCGGCTGTGCCGTGAAGCTCACGACCACCTGAGCGCCCCCGGAATCTGCAGCGGTTACCCGGACATCCGTGGCAAACCGCTGGTTTTCGGCGGCCAGTGCAGGCCTCGGGCTCATGAGCCCCAGTGCCGCAGTGATCACCATCGCGAGACGGAACGAAGTCGACCTCATCCTCAGGCTCCGATCGTCGGTGGAACGAGCCAATCCGTGTGCTCGATCATCCGTCTTGCCATCGTACCGAGCGGGCCCCCGAACGAACAAATTACGAGCCAAACAAAAACACGATGGTGCCTCGACGCCTCCGCGCACCGCGGCCGTCGGCGCAGCTCGGCGGATCGCACTCGCGACCCGACGCGAGCACGACGCAGGGCTGCCCCGTCGGCCCCTTCATCCGCCGGGTGCCGCACTCCGGCCGGCGGCTCACTTCTCGGAGACGACGGTGGCTTCCGGACGGAGCGGGATCACCTTGGTGGCGCTGGGAACGTCGGGATTTTGCGGGTCCTCGCGTACGAGCACCACGTCTCCGTCCCGGATCCGGTCGATCCGCCAATTGATCTCGTACGCCCGGGCAGCAGCGGTGCTCGCCTGGACGACCTCGGCACGACCCACGAACTGGCCGCGTTGCACCACGTGCCCCTTGCCGGTCGGGTCGACCAACATGGCTTTTGCGGGCTCGATGCCCGTCACGATGCCGACCAGCTTGAGCTCGTCCACCGAATACTGGTCGAGAAGCACCTCGCGCTGGGACTTCACCTTGCCCCTAGCCTCTTCCACGAACATCGTGGCGTAGGAACGGAAGGGGTCCCGGCTCTTCTCGCTTTCGGCGATTTCGGACTCCTGGAAGTCGATCTTGGGGGGGCCAGAGGCGGCGTCCGCGACGCCGGCATCGGGCGACTTGGCCGCGACGGCTGCCGATCCGGCGGCGCTCGGCGAGCTGCCGGCCGTCGTGCCCTTGCTGCCGCACGCGGCGGCAACGAAGGCGAGCCCCACCCCGAGCCAGAGGGCGCGCTTCATTTGCTGCCTCCCTGAGGAGCGGGAGCCTTGGGCGCCGGTGCGGTCGCCGCTCCACGCTTGTCGGCGCCCTTGGCGGCAGCGGCCTCGTCCAGCATCCGGAAGGCGGTCGCCAAGACGTCCACTTTGATCACCACCTCGTTGCCTTCCTTCACCTTGGGGTTCGTGGCCGAGATGTTCTCCATGTTGATGATGCGGTCGAGCTGTCCCACACCGTAGAAGAACTTGGCGATCTGGTGGTACTTCCCGCCGAGCTCGAGCTTCATCGGCACGCGAGCGTAGAACTTGTCGGGGCTCTCGGGTTGTGGCGTCCAGGCAGTGAGCGAGACGCCCGAAACGTTGGCCACGGCCTGGATCGAGCTCAAGAACGAGGGATACTCCGTGTTGCGCGGCAGGATCTTCTCGAGCTCACGTGCGCGCTGCTGGCGTTCGGTGAGCTCTGCGAGATCCTTCTGATAGGCGAACTCGTTCTTGCGCGCCTCGCCGAGGTCTTCGCGGAGCTGGCGCTCCTTGCCTTGCGCGGCTTTGATCGAGCTGGCGAGGTCGCCGTAGAACACGACGAAGTACGCCACGGCGACCAGGACCAAGAGACCGGCTCCGATGCCGACCTTGGCCAAGAGGGGGAGCCGGGCGAGGCTGCTTTCCTTGGCGGCCATCAGTACCTCACCTTGGCTTCCAGCTCGAAGCGCACGAGCTCCATCCCGGTGTCCTTGTCCTTTTCGGTCCGCGCAGGCAGAAGCTGCACGTCGTAGAAGAAGCTCGAGAGGCCCATGCGGCGGGCGATTTCGCTCACGTCTTCACCGTCGCGGGCGATGCCTTCGAGGCGCACCTTGCGCTGTTGTTCGACGAACTTGGTGATCCAGAGCCGACGAGCGTCCCAAGAGGGGTTGTAGACCGCGA
>Ga0268298_10004729_pt1 | contig 13123 bp, 11 predicted proteins | sample WWTPWeurt_MetaG_FD_194462 | JGI IMG/M metagenome (GOLD analysis project Ga0268298, IMG submission 194462) | Activated sludge microbial communities from WWTP in Nijmegen, Gelderland, Netherland - WWTP Weurt | ecosystem: Engineered > WWTP > Aerobic digester > Activated sludge | place... | reverse complement strand
GTCACGCCGACGCCGCCGGTGCCGCGCCGGGGCCTGACGGCGGTGGAGGCGCAGCGCCAGGCCGAGATCCTCGAGGAGCAGGCGGCGCTGGCCGCGCGGTTGCAGGAGGCCGAGCAGATGAAGCTCGCGGCCCAGAAGCGGGCGCGCTACGAGGCGGCCACGGCCGACCACTCGACGACGGCCCGGTCGCTCGCCCGTTCCACCGTGTTGGATGACTTGCGTGATCCGGAGGCCTTGCGCCGGGCGTTCATCCTGCGCGAGGTGCTCGGGCCGCCGGTGGCGCTGCGCTGATAAAAGCAAAAGGCCGGCGATTGCCGGCCTTTTTTATTAGAGGGCGTCTAAAAAGGCATGTCATTCTGAGTGAAACGAAGAATCCATCAGGAATTACGTGCCACTTTGGAGGTGTGAGGCTTCAACTGGATTCTTCGCTACGCTCAGAATGACGGGGGACAGGCTTTTTAGATGCCCGCTCAATCGAGGGCGAAGCGGCCGTAGCCGTCGAGGGGCACGGGGTAGTTGCGGCCGTTGACCTCCATGCGGAGGTTTTTGCCGGCCTCCACGGTGATGAGGAGCTTGCCCTGCTTCTTGAAGGATTTGGTCTCGGCGCGGGCGAGGGAGCCGTTGAAGAGGATGGTGCCGTCGAGGTCCTGCACGACCTTGACGCGGGTGGCGTCGATGGCCGTGAGCGTGAGCGTCTGCGCGGCCTCGGCCTGGACGGTGGGCGCGGGGCCCGACGCCGTCGTCGTGGGCTTGGCGGGGGTGCCGCCGAACAGGACCTTGAAAAGCAGGATGATGATGATCCCCGCGACGAGCGCGCCGCCGCCCAGCAGGGCGAACTTCAGCATCACGGCCTGGTCCTGCGCGGAGCGCCCGCCGTTGGCCGCGGGTTCGCCGCCGTCGGTCGCGCGGGCCGACTCGTTGAAATCAACCCGGCCATAACCCTCGCGGTTTTCCCGGCGGGCCGGCTTGCCCTCGCGGCCGGCCGAGGAGTCGAAGTCGCTCACGATACGGTCGGGGTCGAGGTCCAGGAAGCGCGCATAGGAGCGCAGGAAACCCCGCACGTAGAGCGGGGGCAGGCCGGCCTCGAAGGTGTTGGCCTCGAATTTCTGCAGGTAGTCGCTGCGAATCTTGGTGGACTCCGCCGCTTCACGGATGGAGATGCCCTTGCGCTTGCGCGCCTCCTCGAGCCTTTCGCCGATGGTCTGCATGGGGATTGGTTAAGTGGGTTTGGCGGGGTTTTGAAAGTCTAATCGCGGCTCAGGGCTGGTAGGTGTCGAGGTCGATCAGGATCTCGCGCGGCGACGAGCCATTCTCCGGGCCGACGATGCCCTTGTCCTCCATGAGGTCCATGATGCGGGCGGCGCGGTTGTAGCCGATGCGCAGGCGGCGCTGGATCATCGAGGTGGAGGCGCGCTTGGTGGACTTGAGCACATCGAGCGCCTGCTGGAACAGGGCGCTGTCATCGCCGAGGTCGCCCTCCTCGTCCTCGTCGCCTTCCTCGCCTTCCTCGTCCTCCTTGGCCGCGCGGTCGATCTGCTGCTGGACGGACTGGTCGTATTGCGGCGGGCCGTTGCGCTTGAGGAACTCGACGATGCTCTGGACCTCCTCGTCGGCCACGAAGGCGCCCTGGGCGCGGACCAGCTTGGAGGTGCCGGGCGGCGAGAAGAGCATGTCGCCGCGGCCGATGAGCGTGTCGGCCCCCTTGCCGTCGAGGATGGTGCGGGAATCCACCTGGGAGGCGACCTGGAAGGCGATGCGCGAGGGCAGGTTGGCCTTGATGACGCCGGTGATGACGTTCACCGACGGGCGCTGCGTGGCGATGATGAGGTGGATGCCGGCGGCGCGCGCCAGCTGGGCGAGGCGCGCGATGGAGGTCTCGATCTCGGCGGGCGCGACCATCATCAGGTCGGCGAGTTCGTCCACGATGGCGACGATGTAGGGCAGGCGCTCCGGAATCTCGACCTCCTCGACCACGCCGTCCAACTCGGCCTGCTGCTCCGGGGGCAGCGGTTCCGGCTTTTCCTTCTTCCGGTTGTTGAAGCCGGTGATGTTGCGGACGTTGACCTTGGCGAAGACCTGGTAGCGCTTCTCCATTTCCTTGAGGAGAATCTTCAGCGCGGCCGGCACCTTCTTCGGCTCGGTCACCACCGGGATGAGCATGTGCGGCAGCGGATTGAAGATCTTCAGCTCGACGACCTTCGGGTCCACCATGATGAGGCGGACATCCTTCGGGCTCTTCGAGTAGAGGATGGAGGCGACAATGGAATTGATGCAGACGGATTTGCCCGAGCCGGTGGCGCCGGCGATGAGCAGGTGCGGCATCTTGGTGAGGTCGGAGATGAGCGGCTTGCCGCTGACGTCCTTGCCCAGGGCGATGGGCAGCTCGCGCTTCTCGTCGTTCCAGACGGAGCTTTCGAGGATCTCGCGCATGCCCACCGGGGTGGATCTCTGGTTGGGCACCTCGACGCCGACGGCGGCCTTGCCCGGAATCGGCGCGAGGATGCGCACCGACTGGGCGCGCATGCCGAGGGCGATGTTCTTGTCCAGGCCCGAGATTTTTTCCACGCGCACGCCGGCGGCGGGCACGACCTCGTAGCAGGTGATGACGGGGCCGACATGGATTTCGCCCAGCGTGACCTCGACGCCGAATTCCTTGAGGATGCGGAGCAGATTCTCGGCGTTCTGCCGGTGCTCCTCCTCGGAGTTGGCACCGTCGCCCTTCACCTGCTCGCGCAGCAATTTGAGCGGCGGGAACTCGTAGTTCTTGTCGTCGCTTTGGGGGAGGGCGACCTTGGCTTTCTTGGTTTCCTCCGGCTTGACGATGTTGAGCTCGATTTTGCCAACGGCGGCGGGCCTGGGCTCGGCCGCCGCTTCCGGCGGCTTGACGAGCGGGCGGGCCGGGGGTTTGGGCTCGGTGGTTTCCGCCGGGAGCGTTTTCGCGGGCGGCGGAGTGACCGCAGGCTTGGCCGGCTCGGCGGTGACTTCCGCGCTCTTGGGTGCAAGGGGTTTCTGCGGCGCGACCGGCGGCGCGGCCTTGGCGGTGGCCGCCGCCTGGGCGGCCGCGGCACGGCGTTGGCGGAGTTCCTCCGCCCGCGCGACCGCCAGGGCGGCCCGCCGCTGGCGCCACTCGGTGAAGGCATTGAGCAGGCGGGCGACGTCCGCGATGAAGTCGCGCGTGAAGATGAAGATGAAGCCGAGCAGATAGACGGTGCCAAAAATCAGGGCGGAGCCGAAGACCCCGAGGCTGTCCTTGAGGAGGGTCTGGTAGAGGAACGCGCCGAAGAGGCCGCCGGGGCCGCCGGTGAAGATGGCCTGATTCGTGAAGACCGTCTCCTGCATCGCCATGAGGGCGGAGAACGAGACCAGGCAGCAGGCGATGGCCAGGAGGCGGGTGGTGGTGAGGCTCCGCGCGCTGCGCAGATAGATGTAGGCCATCCGCAGGAGGAAGGCCGGGATCAGCCAGGAAGCGGCGCCGAGCAGGTGGTAGGCCCACCAGGTGTATTCCGCGCCGATGACGCCGGAGAGATTCGTGCTGGTGGGGCTGGTGGTGTGCTCGATGCTTTGGCCGGGCTCAAAATCAATCAGCGCCACGATCAGATAGAGGCCGGCGGCCATGCAGGCGGCGGCGGCGACCCAATGCGGACGGTGCTGCGGGCCGGCAAAGGACACGGAGTCCTTGTCCTTCGCCTTTGCATTTGAGTTCTCTGCCTTGGCCATTTGTAGTGGAATTTATTGCAGGTTCATCAGGTCGGAGGGTCAATGTAAAAGCCCCCGCCAATATCTGCACAAGCCACTAAAGACCAACGAATGACGCCATTTCTAATCTTCAAGCCAGTCTATCAGGAACGTGTCTGGGGCGGTCGGGCGCTAGAGTCTTTTTTGGGGAGAAAACTCCCCGGAAACGCGCCGATCGGCGAAAGCTGGGAGCTGGTTGACCGGCCCGAGGCGCAGTCGGTGGTCGCGAACGGCCCGTGGGCGGGCCAATCGCTGCGGGAGGTGCTCACGGCGCACACGGCGGCCATCATGGGGCCGGCGTGGCCGGGGGAACGGCCGTTTCCGATTCTGGTGAAGTGGCTGGATTGCCGCGAACGGCTCAGCCTGCAGGTGCATCCGCCCGCCAGCATCGCGGCGCGGCTGGGCGGCGAGCCCAAGACGGAGAACTGGTATGTCGCCCGGGCCGAGCCGGGCGCCGCCGTGCTGGCCGGCCTGAAGCCGGGCGTGGATGCGGGGCGGTTCCGCGCGGCGCTGCAGGACAACACGGCGGAGTCGCTCGTGCACCGCCTGCCCACGACGGCGGGTGATTCACTCCTCATTCACAGCGGCGTCATGCACGCGATCGACGGCGGCAACCTCATCCTCGAGATCCAGCAGAACTCCGACACGACCTACCGCGTTTACGACTGGGGCCGGGTCGGCCTGGACGGTAAGCCGCGCGCGATGCACGTCGAGCAGTCGATGGCCTCGCTGGAGGCGAACACCGCCGGCGCGCCGCAACTCGTGCGCCCGGCGGGCAGGGTGACGGTGCTGGCGGAGTGCCGCGAATTTCGCATCACCCGGCACCGCCTGCTCCCGGGTGAGCGCCTGGCCTTCGCGGCCGGCGACCAGGCGCGCATCCTTTCGGTGGTCGAGGGAAGCCTGAGCGCGGCCGGAGCCAGCCTGCGGGTGGGCGGGAACGTGCTGCTGCCCTACGCGGGGGCCTTTGAGTTCACCGCCGGGGAGGAAGCGGTCGTGCTGGTCACGGACAAATTTGGCTCGCTTGAAAGTTAGAAACAATCAGGTAACGTCGCACCTCCATTCATGAGCGAAACCAGCCAGACCGAAGCCACCCACATCAATCCCGCCCCCGCGACGCCCGAGGTCGCGCCCGCCGCGAGCGCGGCCGCGGCCGGCTCGGAGGAGCAGCTGCTGGCGGCCAAGAAGGAGGCGGCCGCCAACTACGACCGTTACATGCGCGCCGTGGCCGACCTGGAGAACTTCCGCAAGCGCACGCTCCGGGAGAAGGACGAGCTGCGGCAATTCGCCACCTCCGGCCTGATGGAGGACGTGATCCCGATCATCGACACGCTGAGCCTCGGCCTGGCCGCGGCCCGGCAGCAGACGGAGGTCAAGGGCATCGCGGACGGGGTCGCCCTCGTGCAGGAGCAGCTCAAGACCACGCTCGGCCGCCACGGCCTCAAGGAGGTCAAGCCCGACGGCCAGCGCTTTGACCCGAACTTCCACGAATGCATCTCGCACCAGCCCAGTGCCGAGGTGGCCGAGGAGCATGTGATGCAGGTGGTGCGTCCCGGCTACACCTTGAACGGTCGCCTGCTGCGGCCGGCCTCCGTGGTGGTGTCCAGCGGCCCGGCCAAGGAGCCGCAAGTCTGACGCCATGGCTGCCGGACAAAAACAGGATTATTACGAACTGCTCGGGGTGGCGAAGAACGCGACCGAGGAGGACTTGAAGAAGGCCTATCGCAAGAAGGCCGTGCAGTATCATCCCGACAAGAATCCCGGAAACAAGGAGGCGGAGGAGATGTTCAAGAAGGTCTCCGAGGCCTACGAGGCGCTGAAGGATCCCGACAAGCGCGCCGCCTATGACCGCTACGGCCATGCGGCCTTCCAGCAGGGCGGCGGTCCGCGCGGTGGCGGGGGCTTTGGCGGGGCCGGCGGCGGCTTCCACGATCCGTTCGACATTTTCCGCGAGGTCTTCGGCCAGCAGGGCGGGGGCGGTGGCGGCGGGATGTTCGACCAGTTTTTCGGCGGCGACGGCAATGGCGGCGGCGCCGGCCGCGGCTCGGATTTGCGCTACGATTTGGAAATCACCCTGGAGGAGGCGGCGCACGGCGTGGAGAAGGAGATTTCCTTCCGCAAGCTCGGGGCCTGCGGGCATTGCCATGGCAGCGGCGCCGAGCCGGGCTCGAAGAAAACCACCTGCCCGACCTGCCGGGGTGCCGGCCAGGTGACGACCTCGCGCGGTTTCTTCCATGTGCGCCAGGCCTGCCCCACCTGCCATGGCTCCGGCCAGAAATTTGAGAAGGTTTGCGCCAAGTGCCACGGCGAGGGCCGGGTCAACGAGACGGCCAAGGTCAAGGTCAAGATCCCGGCCGGCGTGGACACGGGCAACAAGCTGCGCTCCGTCGGCAACGGCGAGGCCGGCGCGCAGGGCGGCGAAGCCGGCGATCTCTACATCGTGGTGCATGTGAAGGACCACGAGATCTTCGAGCGGCAGGGCGACGACCTGCATTGCGAGATCCCGATCAAGTTCACCCTGGCCGCGCTCGGCGGCACCATCCATGTGCCGACGATGGCGGGCAAGGCGTCGCTGAAGATCCCGGCCGGCACCCAGTCCGGCACGACGTTCCGCTTGAAGGGGCGGGGCATGCCGCACCTGCGGGGCGGGTCGCACGGCGATCAGCTCATCCGCGTGCAAGTCGAGGTGCCGACCAGCCTGTCGTCGGAGCAGAAGAAAATCCTCGAGGAATTCGGCCGGGTCAGCGGCGACACCGACGAGCCGATGAGCAAGGGCTTTTTCGAGAAGGCGAAGAAGTTCTTCTGAGTCCGGCCATGCGCGTCGTCATCCTAGGCTCGGGTCGCGGCAGCAATGCGGAGGCCGTCCTGCTGGCCCAACAGGCGGGTGGGCTGGGGGCGGCGCAGGTGGTGCAGATTTTGTCTGACCAGCCCGATGCGGGCATCCTCGCCCTGGGCGCACGCTTCGGTGTGCCGGCCGCCTTTGTCGATCCCGCGCCGTTCAAGACGAAGCTGGAGGGGCCCGGTGAAGACCGGTTCATCGAGGCAATCCAGGCCGCCCGGGCCGACCTGATCGTGCTGGCCGGCTTCATGCGGGTGGTGAAGCCGAGGTTTCTCGGGGTCTTTGCGGGCCGGGTCATCAACCTGCACCCGAGTTTGCTGCCGGCGTTCCCCGGGCTGGATGGCATCGGGCAGGCGTTTCGCGCCGGGGTGAGGCTCACCGGTTGCACGGTCCACCACGTCACGCGGGAGGTGGATGCCGGGAAAATCATCGAGCAGGCGTCCGTGCCGGTGGAGCCGGAGGACACGCTCGAGACCTTGACGGCGAAGGTGCACGCGGCGGAGCACCGGCTGTTGCCGGCGGTCATCGCCCGCCTGAGCCGGCTCCCGCAATAATCATGGCCACCTTTGAACTGAAAACCGAGGTCCCGCCGGCGGCCGCCCCGGCGTTGGAGGAATTGCTCGCGGAACGCGAGGAGCAGCGCCTGATGGTGCTGGAGGACAAGCCCTCGGGCCGGTCGTGGCTGCTGGGTTACTTCGGGTCGCCGGAGGAGGCGGCGGCGGCCTGGCGGGAATTGGCCGGAGCCACTGACGCGGCATGGGCCGCGGCGGCACCGACGGTGCGCGAGTTGCCCGATGGGGATTGGAAGGACAGCTACAAGGCGCATTTCAAGGCGTGGAAATTCGGCCGCTTGCACTGGGTGCCCGTCTGGCAGCGGGAGGACTTCGTGCTGCCGCCGGGCGAGGAGGTGCTCTGGCTGGATCCGGGCATGGCCTTTGGCACGGGCAACCACGAGACGACCCGGCTGTGCTGCGAGCGCCTGGCGCGCTTTGCCGCCACGCAGGGGAACTCCGGCCGAGTCATCGATGCCGGGTGCGGGTCGGGCATTCTGGCGCTGTCCGCGGCGAAGCTGGGCTTCACCCGGATCGCGGGCTTTGACAACGATCCGGAGGCGGTTCGCGTGAGCGAGGAGAACGCCGCGCTGAACGGGCTGGCCGGGCGGGTCAAGTTTCACGTCGCCGACCTGGTGACGGGATTTGCGGACGGCCGGACGGCGGAGCTCGTGCTGGCCAACATCCAGGCCGACGTGCTGATGCGGTTTGCGGGCGGGTTGTGCGCGGCCGTGGCACCGGGCGGGCAATTGGTGCTCAGCGGCATTCTCAGCCAGGAGTTGGAGGCCGTGCGGACGAAATTTGCCGCGCTGGCCCAGGGCTGGCACGTGGAGTCGCGCGTGCTCGGCGAGTGGGCGGACCTCGTGCTGGTCCGCCCCGCCTGATGCCCGCATGGCGGCCCGTGGAGCCGGCCAGCCCGACTACAAGCGGGGAACCATCAGTCCCCCATCCACCATCACGACCTGTCCGGTGGAAAACGGGAAGTCGCCGCGCGCGATCAGCCTTCGCCAGGCCTACGGCTGACGAGAGGGCGCGACTCAGAGGCGAGGGACGACTAAGCCTCCATCCACCATTACTACTTGTCCCGTAGAGAATGGAAAATCGCCTCTAGAAAGTGCAGCCACCGCTTTGCCCACATCTTCCGGATATCCCCAGCGGGGCTGGATGTTCAGGCCGCCGGCGATGAGCTTGTCATACTTTTCTGTGACCCCGGCGGTCATGTCGGTTTTGATGACACCGGGGCGGACTTCGTAAACCGGGATGCCGTCGGCGCCGAGCCGGGCGGCGAAGAGCTGGGACATCATGCTGAGGCCGGCCTTGGCGATGCAGTATTCGCCGCGGTTGATCGAGACGACCGTCGCGGAAATCGATGTGATGCTGATGATATACGCGGCGAAGGCCGGGTCGGCCTTCTTCGCCGCGACCATGTCGCGGGCGAAGGCCTGCGTGAGGAAGAACACGCCGCGCAGGTTTGTGTTCACCACGTAGTCGTAGCTCTCCTCGCTGGTCTCCAGCAGGTCGGCGCGGACCTTGGGGGCGACGCCGGCGTTGTTGACGAGGAGGTTGATCGCCTTGCCGCCGGTGAAGGCGCGGGTGGCGGCGAGGATGGCGTTGCGGCCCTCGGCGGAGCCGACGTCGCCGCGGGCATACCCAACCTTCACGCCCATGGCGCGGAGCTTGGCGAGAGGTTCGGCGACGGCGGCTTCCTCGCGGACGCCGTTGATGACGATATCCCATTTCTCGGCGGCGAGCTTTTCGGCGATGCCGAAGCCGATGCCGCGCGAACCACCGGTGACGAGAGCTACTTTGGACATGAGGAGATAGGTTTAAGGTTTAAGAGCGTAAGGTTTAAGTCAGGGGCTGCTGGATTGGCTTACCCCTTAAAACTTAAACCTTAAAACTCAGTTGGGCCTCACTTCAGCGGCGGGACGTCCACCCAGGCGCGTTTCGCCCACGAGGCCAACCCCAGTTCCGCCAATTGCACGCCCTTGGCGCCTTGGAACAGATCCCATTGGAACGGGCTGCCGGTGACGACGTGCTTGAGGAAGAGTTCCCACTCGATCTTGAAGGCGTTGTCGTAAACGCCCTGGTCGGGCACGCGCACCCAGCCGTCCTTGTATTTGATGGGGCTGTCCACGTCGGGATTCCAGACGCAACGCGGCGTGGCGGCGAGGGACTGGGCCTTGCAATCGCGCAGGCCGGCGACGGCGGAGCCCATCGTGCCGTCCACCTGGAGGGTGAGGAGGTCGTCGCGGTCCACGCGGACGTCCCACGAGGAGTTGAAGTGGCAGATGATGCCGTTCACGAGCTCGAAGGTCGCGTAGGCGGAGTCGTCGGCGGTGCACTTGTAGGGCTTGCCGGCCTCGTCCCAACGCGTGGGGATGTGGGTGGCGCCGAGGCAGGTGAGGCTCTTCACCTCGCCGAAGAGGTTCTGGATGACATACTGCCAGTGGCAAAGCATGTCCACGATGATGCCGCCGTCCTCCTCCTTGCGGTAGTTCCACGACGGGCGCTGGAGCTTCTCGTGCTCGCCGGTGAAGACCCAGTAGCCGAACTCGCCGCGGACGGAGAGGATTTTGCCGAAGAAGCCGGTGTCGATGAGGTATTTCAGCTTCACGAGGCCGGGGAGCCAGAGCTTGTCCTGCACGACGCCGTTCTTGAGGCCGGCGGCGGTGACTTCCTTGGCGAGGGCGAGGGCCTCGGCAGAGGTGGTGGCGGTGGGCTTCTCGCAGTAGATGTGTTTCTTCGCGGCGATGGCCTTGCGGACGCCGATCGGGCGCTGGCCGGTGAGGGTGGCGTCGAAGTAGATTTGGTTGGCGGGGTTCGCCAGCTCGGCGTCGAGGTTGGTCGAGACGCGCGAGACGCCGGTGCGGGCGGCGAGGGCCTTGAGCTTTTCCTCGCTGCGGCCGACGAGGACCGGGTCGGGCATGATGACCTCGGAGTCGGAGAGCTTCACGCCGCCCTGGTCAATGATGGCCTTGATGGAGCGGATGAGGTGCTGGTTGGTGCCCATGCGTCCCGTGACGCCGTTCATGATGATGCCGATTTTGTGAACTTTCATGTGGTTGTGGTGGAAGGTTACTGAACTTAAACGCGGAGGGCGCGGAGTTCTGAAATTGGTTTGTTTCTCCGCGGTCTCTGCGATCTCCGCGTTAAAAGATTGGGTCGGTTCAAACGTGGTCTTTGTAGGCTTGGACGATTTTCTTGAGGTATTCGTCCTGGTCCATCGCCCAGAGGCGGTTCGAGAAGACCTCGACTTCGTTGAAGCCCTTGAAGCCGGCGGCCTCGACCCACGCGCGGATCTGGCGGAGGGGGATGCAGCCTTCGCCCATGAGGCCGCGGTCGAGCAGGAGGTCGGTGGTCGGCGTGCGCCAGTCGCACACGTGGTAGGCGAAGAGGGCGTTGAGTTTGCCGCAGCGGGCGATCTCGGCCTCGAGCGCCGGGTCCCACCAGAGGTGATAGACGTCGGCCGCGACGCCGACGAAGGGCGACTTGAGCTTCTCGACCATGTCGTTGGCCTGGCCGAGCGTGTTCACCGCCGAGCGGGAGTCGGCATACATCGGGTGGAGCGGCTCGATGGCGAGCTTCACTCCGGTGGCCTTGCACTCGGGCAGCAGGGCAGCGATGCCGTCCACGATCTGTTTGCGCGACTCGACCAGCGACTGTCCGGGGACGGCACCGCAGACGAGGACGATGAGCGGCGCGCCGAGGGCGTGGGCTTCCTCGATGGCCTTGCGGTTATCATCGAGCGCCTTGGCGCGGTCGGCGGCGGTGGCTGCGGGGAAGAAGCCGCCGCGGCAGAGCGAGACGATGGACAGGCCCTGGTCGCGGATGAGCTGGCCGGTTTTCTGGATGTCGCGGCCGGCGAGGGTGTCGCGCCACACGGTGATGCCCTTTACGCCGGCCTTGGCGAACTTCTCGGCCGACGTCTCGATCGCCCACGGCTTGGTGGTGATGGTATGAATACACAGACGGCTTAAGTCTGGGAGTGGAGCAGAAGGATTCATTTCAAGCCGGGTTAACCGCTAATTGACGCTAACCTTCGCTAATAAAGAGCTTTGGGTTCGGGAAAATTAGCGGGAATTAGCGAAGATTAGCGGTTCAATGTTTCAGGCCTTCAAACAGCCGAAGAAGGTGTAGTCTTTCTCGCCCTTGATGATGCGCTGGAGGGTGAGGGCGGCCTCGCGGATGTGGTAGTCGCCCCACATGCAAGCCTCGCCGCACGGCACCTTCTTGCCCGGCGGGATGTAGTCCCAGCCGTTCGGGCGGTGATAGACGGTGTGGAGGAGCAGGCCTTGGTGCGCGGGGTCGATGCCGAGGTAGGCGTCGCTGAGGAGCGTGCGCATGGTGGTGAGGCCGGCTTGCCAGTATTTTTTGCCCTCGGGCGTGGTCTCGCCGAGGTAACGGCCGAGGCGGAGCAGGCCTTGCACGCCGATGGCGGCGGCGGAGCTGTCCACCGGCTCGTGGTCGTTGAAGATCTCGGCGTTGCGCGCGCGCCAGTCGCCGAGCTTGTGCAGGTTCGGCGCGCCGCCGTCCCAATACGGGATGCCGTCGAGCGCGGTGTTGGCGATATACCAGTCGCAGGTGGCCTTGGCGCCCTTGAGGAGGATGGCCTCCCACTTGGCGCGGCCGCCGAGCGGCGCGAGTTCGGCGTCGGACACGGTTTTGAGGAACTCGAGTTCCTCGGCAAAGCCGACCATGGCCCACGAGAGACCGCGGGTCCAGGTGGTGAAGCCCGAGAAGCCCTGCTGGGAGTTGGGGCAGCGGAACCGGCCGTCGTTGCGGTTGAACACGGCCTCGTGCGTCGTGCGGCCGCGCTCGGCGGGGATGTCGTAGCCGTCGCGGCCCTCGCCGTAGTAGATGGAGAACTTCGCGGTGGCGTCGATGTGCTGCAGGCCGCGGTCGAGGAGGGAGTGCGCGGCGTCGTTCTCGCCCATGAGGCGGTGGCCGAGTTTGTGGGCCACCATCAGGATGCGGACCGAGCGGATGGTGTCCACGAAGAGGGAGTGCGGGCCGTTGAAGGAGTAGATGTAGCCGCCGCCGCCGAAGGTCGTGGACCAGCGGGCGGCCTGCACGGCGCCGGAGGCCTTGAGGGCCAGTTCGCAGAACTCGACCTGGTTGGCGGGCAGCTTGCCCTCGCGCTGGAGGCGCAGCCAGTTGCCGTAGGTGGAGAGATTGTTGAAGCCGTGGTCGTGCACGCCGACGTGCGAGACGTGGGAGGCCATGCGGTCCACGGTCAGCTTCGCGGCGGCCTCGGCGAAGCGCTTCTCGCCGGTGGCGTCGAACTGGAGGAAGCCCGAGCCGTAGCTGAAGCCCTCGGTCCACTCGGTCCAGCCGCGCGCGGTGTATTTGCCGGCGGCGGTGAAGACGGGCGAGCCTTTCGCGGGGTCGTATTCCTTGAGGATGAGGTCGATCTTGGCGCCCGAGAGAGCCCAGAAACGCTGGAGGGCGGGGGCGAGCGCGGCGGCGGCGAGGGTTTGGTCGATTTTCATTGGGATCAGTAACGTTTGTCTTTGCGAAGGTGGAGGATGAGGAAGCGCGAGTCGGCGAGCGATTCGTAGGTGTGCTGCTGGATGGCGTCGAACTGCATGCACTGGCCGGCCTCCAGCACGCATTCCTCATGGGGGAGGGTGAGTCGCAGCTTGCCCTCCAGCACCCAGCAGACCTCGGTGTCGTCGTGATGGATCTCCGGGCGGGAGACCTTGGCGCTGGCTGCCGCAGTGCCGAGGAGGGCCACGACGTTGGCGAAGCGGATCTGGCGGAACTTGAAGCCTCCGGAGCGATGCGAGGCCTCGGCCCCGCGATGGGCGAGGGGGGACTCGGCGAGGGCGAGCAGATCGGTGGCGCTCATGCCAAAGGCGCGGCCGAGGCGGTAGAGCGTGTCCAGCTCGGCCGACTGCTGGTTGCGCTCCAGCTTGGAGATGACCGGCACGGAGACACCGGAGGCCACCGACAGGTCGGCGAGGGTCATCTCATGCTGCTCGCGCAGGCGACGCAGCAC
>Ga0268298_10004728_pt1 | contig 13123 bp, 14 predicted proteins | sample WWTPWeurt_MetaG_FD_194462 | JGI IMG/M metagenome (GOLD analysis project Ga0268298, IMG submission 194462) | Activated sludge microbial communities from WWTP in Nijmegen, Gelderland, Netherland - WWTP Weurt | ecosystem: Engineered > WWTP > Aerobic digester > Activated sludge | place... | reverse complement strand
TTCTCTTAAAAAAATACCTACCATAAAGTAAAATTTTGGTAGGTATTTTTTTGAAAAGTTTAAACAAGATTAAAAAGAAAAAGAAAGGAGTTCGTTTTGTTGCAAGCTGTGTTGCTCACCTGTTTTTAAATTTTTTAATGTACAAGTTTTTTCTTCTATCTCTTTTGAACCAATGATTACAGCATAATGAATATTTTTTTTATCGGCGTATTTAAATTGCTTATCAAATTTAGCAGTTTCGTGATACAACTCACAGCTAACACCTTTATCTCTTAATTGTTGCATTAGGTTAAAAGAAGTTTTACTTTCATTCATGCCTAAATTAAAAAATAAAACCTCTGTGCTTGTTTTTAAGTCATCAGGAAAAACTTTTAATTCTTCCATTACATCATAAATTCTATCTACTCCAAAACTAATACCAACACCAGGTAAATTAGGAACCCCAAATGCTCCAGTTAAATCGTCATATCTTCCACCACCTCCAATACTACCCATTTGTACTTTAGTGGCTTTAACTTCAAAAATTATACCTGTATAATAGTTTAAGCCTCTGGCTAAAGTAAAATCTATTTCAACTTTTGGTTGAAAACTTAAAATATATTCAAGTTCATCAATTCCTTTATTACCGGTTTCATTATTACCAATTAATTGCTTTAATGCTATTATTTTTTCTTTATTGTTACCGGTTATGTTTAAATATTTTTCAATAGTAGTAATTTGAAGTTTATTTAATCCACGTTGCAATAACTCTTCTATTACATTATCTAAACCTATTTTATCTAACTTGTCAATAGCTATAGTTATATCTATTAGTTTATCTGCACCTCCACACAATTCTGCTAAAGCAGCCAATATCTTTCTGCTATTAATTCTTATTTCAACATCTATAGATAGTTTCTCAAAAACAGTAGAATAAATGTTGGCAAGCTCTACTTCGTTCAATAAATTATAACTTCCTACCACATCACAATCACACTGGTAAAATTCTCTATATCTGCCACGTTGTGGCTTATCAGCCCTCCAAACTGGTTGAATTTGATAGCGTTTAAAAGGCATGGTTAAACTTCCATGATTCATTGCAACAAATCTTGCAAAAGGTATCGTTAAATCATATCGTAAAGCTCTTTCGGTAATGGCAGCATTATTTTTTCCTTCTAAAACTTTTTGAAATTCTACAGCCGATTTTTCTCTTTTCTCTATTCGGTCCAAACCATTATTCAAAATTTTAAAAATAAGTTTATCTCCTTCATCACCATATTTACCCATTAAGGTTTCAATATTTTCCATTGCTGGGGTTTCTAATGGTTGAAAACCATATAACTCAAATACTGTACGTATAGTATTAAAAATATAATTTCTTTTCCTTACAACATCAGCACTAAAATCTCTGGTTCCTTGTGGTAACGATATTTTGCTCATAATTACTTACTTGTTTAAACTTGTAATAACTGCATCGCAGGCTTTATCTAATAGCTCATATACAGCATAATAATCTTTTTCATCTCCATACCTGGGGTCTGGTACATTTTTATTTTCATTTAGATAAAGTTCACTGAGTATTAATTTAACTTTATTTTCATTCCACAATTTACCTGCAATTTCTTTTACTTCTAAGTAATTATTAGTATCCATTACATAAATCTTATCAAATAAAAGCATATCATTTTTATTAAACTGCCTGCATTTATGAGCACCAATGTGAATACCATTTTCTAGTGCCACTTTTTGAGATAAAATATGAGGCGGTTTCCCTACATGATAATCAGCTGTTCCTGCACTATCTATTTGCCAATTAAGGTTTAATTTATTTGCTTTAGTTCTTAATATACCTTCTGCTAAAGGGCTTCTACAAATATTTCCAAAACAAACCATTAAAATTTTCATCAGGGCAAATATAGTTTTTGTTATTATTCTTTAACTAATCAAGCATCCTTAGTAATAGTATTTATATTTTTAATTGCCTCTTTTTAAGGTAATAAATAGTTGAAACAGAGGAGTATTTAATACATAGTAGAATTTTTTTATTTCATAAATTATTATTTTTATATCTTTCCAGCCCTTAATACTTTATTAGTAATGAATAGCAACGAGGATAAGAGAAGAAAAAGTTATTTGCTAATGCGTATGACCTACGATATTGGCATGGCTGTTTTTTTAATTGGCATGGCTGTTTTTTTGTTATTGGGTAATTTTTGGGGAATTGAACAAATCTTAACTATTGATTCTACTTTTAGATATATGTTTGGCTCCATTTGTTTACTGTATGGGTTATTCAGACTTTATAGAGGTATTAAAAGAGAGTATTAATATGAAAAAGTATTTAATAATAGCTTTATGTTGTTTGTTTGTTATTATGCAGGCGTGTAATAATGCAACAACATCTAATTTAAATAATGATACACCACAAACAGGTAAAATATTTATTAGTGTAGATGAAAGTTTTAAGCCTGTTATTGAACAACAAATAAAAGTTTTTCAATCATCGTATCCTAAAGCAAATATTATTGCAGAGTATAAGCCAGAAGTTGAGTGCTTTAAAGATTTGCAGGAAGATAGTACTAGAATGATATTAGTGGCTAGAAATATTAATGATAAAGAAACGGAATATTTTAATGCTAAACTATCCTACACACCTAAACAAGATATACTTGCTTACGATGCTGTGGTAGTAATTGTAAATATAAATAGTAAAGACAGCATATTTACATTGCAACAACTGAAGGATATTTTAAATGGAAAAAATAATATTACTGCAGTAATGGATGGCAGTAATGCTACTAGCACTGTAAGGTTTTTAAAAGATAGTATTTTAAAGGGAGAACAATTTGGTAAAAATGTAGTGGCAAGCAATGGTAGTAATGCAGTGGTAGAAGCAATTGCTAAAATGCCCAATGCTGTTGGCTTTGTTGGGCTAAGTTGGGTTGGCAATACAGATGAGCAAAATCAAAAAGAACAGTTAAATAAAATTAAACTTGCATTAATAGAATGTGTAAAATGCAATGATAAAGGAGTATTTGCTAAACCAAGCCAAAGCACAATTACTTATGGTCAATACCCTTTGGCACGACCCTTGTATTATGTATTAAAAGAATATTCAGAAGGGCTTGGAACAGGGTTTAAAAATTTTATGACCAACGAAAGAGGCCAGCTAATTTTTAGAAGAGCTTATTTAGCCCCTGCAAAAATGAATTTAAATACAAGAAATAGTGCAATAAAAGAAGAACAATAACTTTATAAAATTTAAAACTAAACGTTAACCATTTAATTAAACCTGAAAATGATGAAGAAAATTGCTACAATTATTTTTACACTTATGTTGGTTTGGAGTGGAATAAATGCTCAAAGTATAGAGGATGGGAAAAAACTTTTATCTTATCAAAAAAACAAAAGTGCTGTAGATTTATTTCAACAGTTATATAATAAAAATACAAATAGTGCAGAGCATATCTATTGGTATGGTCAATCTTTAATTGCAAATAAAAATTATGCCGAGGCAAAAGCACTTTATCAAAAAGCATTACAAGCAGGTGTTAACGAACCTTTAATTTGGATTGGTGCAGGACATATTGAACTTATTGAAAAAGGCGATTTGAATTCTGCCAAACAAAAGTTTGAACAAGCTATCACTGCATCTACTCCTACTAAAGGAAGAAATAAACATAAACCAGACCCTTCCATATTAAATGCTATAGGTAGAGCTAATGCCTATGGCGATTCTAAAATGGGAGACCCAAATTATGGCATTGAAAAATTACGTCAAGCTTCTGAAATTGATTTAAAAGATGCAGAAATTTTAGTAAATATGGGTAAATGCTACCAAAAACTTGGTGGAGAAATGGGAGGCGATGCAGTTAAAGCTTATACAGAAGCTACAGTTAGAGACCCTAAATATGCTGAGGCAAATTGGAGAATGGGTTTAATTTATTATAGCCAAGATAATAAAGATATGTATGAAAAATACTACAATGCAGCCATAGCTTCAGACATAGAATTTCCACCAGTGTATTTAAGCTATTACAGAGTGTATGAGCAAACAAATGTAAATGTGGCTAAAGAATATTTAGATAAATATATGCAGTATGCAGATAAAGACTGTGGTACCGATTATTTTTATGCAGATTATTTGTTTAGAGCAGGTAAATATCAAGAAAGTTTAAATAAGGCAATAGAAATGAGTAATTCTAATTGCAAAAACTTTGAAAGATTACCTATATTATTTGCATATAATTATGATAGATTAGGCGACAGCATTAATGCTAAGAAATTTATTGACCAATTTTTTGCAACAACAAACACAGCCGATATAGAAGCAACCGATTATGAATTAGCCGTAAAAGTATTTAGTAAATTCGAGGGAGTAGAGAACCAAACTGTTGCCTTTTTACAAAAAGCAATAGATAATGACTCTAAAAAAGAAAATAAACTAAAATATACAAAAATGGCAGCCGATATTTATGGAAAAGCTAAAATGTATAAAGAACATGTACAATGGCTGCATAAATACAATGACCTAAAAGGAAGCATGGGAGAGTATGATTATTATGTTATAACCAATTCATCTTTTCAATCTAAAGACTATGTGGGTACAATGGTTTTAGCACAAAAATATATAGCAGCATTTCCTAACAAACCACAAGGCTATGCTTATAATGTTGCTGCTGCAAAAGCCTTAGATACATCTTCAACAATTTGCTTTGCCGAACCTGCAATTTTGCAATACAATGATTTTTTATTGAAAGATTCTACCACTAATAAATCTCAAATTGTTAGCAACTATTATTACATCATGATATATTATGCAGATAAAATAAAAGACTACTCAAAAGCATTAGAATATTGCAATAAAATTTTATTAATTATACCCGATGATAAAGAAATGTTAGATATTAAAAAAGTACTAGAAGAAAGGGCAGCAAAATCGCCTAAATCAACAAAATAATTGAAGCAATAATTAGTAAAACTTTGCTTTTTTAGAAATTAAAGTGAAATAGCTCTCCAATACTTGGAGAGTTTTTCTTTTTTACCCAACTAACACCTATTTTTGTAGCTTGTAAGAAACAAATTCAATTATGCATCATTTCTTATTAAATGCATCCAATGCAAATACTACATCTAACTATCTTCCAATTGGTATTCAATTAATTTTTGCTGTGGGTTTTGTTGCAACTTTGTTATTTTTATCTGCAATGGTTGGCCCAAAAAGAAGAACCAAAGAAAAACTAGAAACATTTACTAGTGGCATAGAATCTCATGGCGATGCAAGGCAACCAGTTTCGGTTAAATATTTTTTAGTGGCTATTTTATTTGTGTTGTTTGATGTAGAGGTTATCTTCTTTTACCCTTATGCAGTTAATTTTAAAATGTTGGGCTGGGAAGGCTTTTTAGCTGTTCTAATGTTTGTAGCTCTTTTCTTAGTTGGATTTATTTATATAATTAAGAAAAAAGCATTAAAGTGGGAAGATTAAAAAAACAATTGTAAGCATTAAGTAAGAATATGGTTAGTAACCAGAAGAAAAAATTATAAATTTAAAATGAGACCAGTAAAATATAATATACATCCAAAAGAAGCAAAATTAGCCGACAGTTTAATTGTTAGCGAAATGCCTGATGGATATACTGGCGAAGGATTTTTTGCAACAAAGCTTAGCGATGTAGTTGGTCTGGCACGCAAAAATTCTATTTGGCCAATGCCTTTTGCAACCAGTTGTTGTGGTATAGAATTTATGGCTACCATGGCAAGCCATTACGATTTAGCACGCTTTGGAAGCGAACGTGTGGGCTTTTCTCCACGCCAGTGCGATTTGTTAATGGTTATGGGAACAATAGCTAAAAAAATGGGGCCTGTACTACGTCAGGTTTATATACAAATGGCTGAACCACGTTGGGTAATGGCTGTTGGAGCTTGTGCAAGCACTGGTGGTATTTTTGATACCTATAGTGTATTACAAGGAATAGACCAGATAATACCTGTAGATGTGTATGTGCCTGGCTGTGCACCAAGACCAGAAGCTATTTTAGATGGAGTGATGAGAATACAAGATATAGTACAAAATGAAAGTATTAGAAGAAGAAACACAGACCACTATAAGGCTTTATTAAACAGTTACGGAATTGAATAAAATTTATTAAGTTGAATTTTTAAATGATGGCATTAAACAACGAAATAGTAAAACAAAAATTAGTTGAAAAATTTGGAGAACAATTAACCAATTGGGAAGAACCTTACAACTTCCTAACTTTTGTTGCCCCCAAAGATTTAAACTTAAAAGTACTTCAGTTTTTATATGATGATGAAACTCTTAAATTTAGATTTTTAACCGATTTGTGTGCAGTTCATTATCCAGATAGAAAAGGCGAAGAAGTTGCAGTTGTTTATCATTTGCACAATCTAGAAAACAATATTAGAGTAAGATTTAAAGTATATACCGATGCAGAAAAAACAGAAGTATATACAGCAACAGCACTATACGAAGCTGCCAATTGGATGGAAAGAGAAACATACGATTTTTTTGGAGTAAACTTTATTGGTCATCCTAATTTAAAAAGAATATTAAATGTAGATGAAATGGATTATTTTCCGTTAAGAAAACAATATCCATTAGAAGATCAAACAAGAGTTGATAAAGATGATGAAATGTTCGGTCGTGGAGGCTCTATTTTGTAATTTCATCTAACTAAAAATTATAATCAGCTTTAAAAAAAATTATGTCAGATATTTTACACCATAATATAAAACTGCCAAAAGGTGCAATAGAAAAAGAAACAACTACATTAAACCTTGGCCCAACACACCCTGCAACACATGGTGTAATGCAAAATATTATTGAGTTAGATGGAGAACGTATTGTAAGTGCAGAGCAAACTATTGGCTATATACATAGAGCTTTTGAAAAATTAGCAGAACGCAGACCCCTATTTCAAATTACCACATTAACAGATAGATTAAATTATTGTTCAGCCCCTTTAAACAATATGGGTTGGCACCTCACTTGCGAAAAATTATTAGGCATTCAAACACCTAAAAGGGTAGATTATTTACGAGTAATTATTATGGAATTATCTCGTATTACCGACCACTTAATTTGCAATTCTATTGTTGGGGTAGATAGTGGTGCTTTTACAGGATTCTTATACGTAATGCAATACAGAGAATTGGTGTATGAAATTTATGAAGAAATATGTGGTGCAAGATTAACAACAAACATGGGGCGTATTGGCGGTTTTGAAAGAAACTTTAATGATACCGCATGGAAGAAATTAGATAAATTTTTAGTTGAATTTCCTAAAGCTTGGAAAGAATTTGGCAATCTGTTTTTAAGAAACAGAATTTTCATGGATCGTTTAATTGGAACTGGTGCAATTAGTGCCGAAAGAGCTTTAAACTATGGCTTTACTGGTCCAAATTTAAGAGCTGCTGGTGTAGATTATGATGTTAGAGTACATACACCTTATAGTAGTTACCAAGATTTTAATTTTACTATTCCAGTAGGTACAACTGGCGATAATTATGATAGATTTTTAGTGAGAGACCAAGAAGTTTGGCAATCCATTTCAATCATTCAACAAGCATATCAAAAAGTACAAGAATTTAAAGGAGCCGAAGCAGAAGTGTACCATGCAGATGCACCAGAATATTATTTGCCTGAAAAAGAACTGGTTTATACCAGAATGGAATCTTTAATATGGCATTTTAAAATTGTAATGGGCGAAACAGAAATACCCAAAGGGGAAGTATATAATAGCATTGAAGGAGCAAACGGAGAATTGGGCTTTTATTTAATTAGCGATGGAGGCAGAACACCTTATAGATTACATTTTAGACGCCCTTGCTTTATTTATTATCAGGCGTATAGCGAGTTAACAAAAGGTGGCATGTTGAGCGATGCAATTATGACAATGAGTAGCTTAAATTTAATAGCTGGTGAGCTAGATGCTTAATAAAATATAGAAAGTAAAATTTTAAAAATTGATTATTTCAGTTATTTAAAATTAAAAATTAAAATAGAAAAGTGATACAGTTTAACGATACACAAATGGCAGAATTTAAAAGGTTAGTAAACCGCTATCCTGCTGATAAAAAAAAGAGTGCCTTATTGCCTGTACTGCATTTGGCACAAGATAGCTTTGGTGGTTGGTTAAGCACCGAAACTATGGATTATGTAGCTGCCCTTTTAGAAATTAAACCAATAGAAGTATATGAAGTAGCTACTTTTTATAGCATGTACAATTTAAAACCTGTTGGTAAATATATGTTTGAAGTTTGCCAAACTGGTCCTTGTATGTTAAGAGGCAGCGATGATATTATTGCATATATAAATGAAAAATTAGGAATAAAACCTGGCGAAACAACGGCAGATGGAATGTTTACATTAAAAACAGTAGAATGTTTAGGAGCCTGTGGTTATGCCCCTATGATGCAGTTAGGAAAGCATTATAAAGAGCATTTAACCAAACAAAAAATAGATGAAATTATTGAAGATTGTAAAAAAGCAGCAATAAACAATAATTAAAACTAATGGTGGCTATGCTTGTTACAGTACAAGTGTGCGACGCAACAAAAGCTAAATAGTTGCAGAAAAGCAGAGTACAAAAAAATAAATTTTAAAAATCTCTTTAGAGATACAATATGGGCAGTATAAAATTATTATTAGAAAAAGCACATGTAGAAGGCATCAGGTATTATGATGTGTACAGGCGTGAAGGTGGTTATAGAAGCGTAGAAAAAGCTTTAAAAACAATGAGCCCCGAAACTATTGTTGAAGAAGTGAAGAAAAGTGGGTTACGTGGTCGTGGTGGTGCTGGTTTTCCTGCTGGAATGAAATGGAGCTTTATTGCAAAACCAGAAGGTGTGCCTCGTCATTTAGTTTGTAATGCAGACGAAAGTGAACCAGGTACGTTTAAAGACAGATATTTAATGGAGTTTATACCCCATTTGCTAATAGAAGGATTAATAGTTTCTTCGTTTGCATTAGGCAGCAACGATACATATATTTATATACGTGGAGAATATGCTTGGATTGTAGATATTTTAGAGCAAGCCATTATAGAAGCGAAAAATAATGGCTGGTTAGGTAAAAATATTTTAGGCTCAGGCTTTGATTGTAATATTCATGTACAACGTGGTGCAGGAGCTTATATATGTGGAGAGGAAACTGCATTGATTGAGAGCCTTGAAGGTAAAAGAGGAAATCCAAGAATAAAACCTCCTTTTCCTGCAGTACAAGGTTTATGGATGAGACCTACTGTAGTAAATAATGTAGAAACTTTAGCTGCTGTTGTACCAATCATTAATATGGGTGGAGAAGAATATGCAAAAATTGGTGTAGGCAGAAGTACAGGAACAAAACTAATATCGGCTTGTGGAAATATTAATAAACCAGGGGTGTATGAAATTGATATGACCATAAGCGTAGAAGAATTTATTTATAGTGATGAATATTGTGGAGGAATAGCAAATGGTAAAAGACTAAAAGCCTGTATTCCAGGCGGGTCGTCAGTGCCTATTTTACCTGCCAACCTCTTACTTAAAACAGCAAAAGGCGAAACAAGATTTATGAATTATGAAAGCCTTAGCGATGGAGGTTTTGCTTCAGGAAGTATGATGGGTAGCGGAGGCTTTATTGTTTTAGATGAAGATCAATGTGTAGTAAAAAATACCTACACCCTGGCAAGATTTTATCGTCATGAAAGTTGTGGGCAATGCTCGCCTTGTAGAGAAGGCACTGGCTGGATGGAAAAAATATTATGGAATATTGAAAGTGGAAAAGGGAAAATGAGTGATATAGATTTATTGTGGGATGTGCAATCTAAAATTGAAGGAAATACAATTTGCCCATTAGGCGATGCAGCAGCTTGGCCAGTTGCAGCAGCCATTAGGCATTTTAGAGATGAGTTTGAATGGCATATTACCAATAAAGAGGAAGCACAAAAAAGAAATTTTGGATTAGCACATTATGCCAATCCAATTCATGTGCCTGCTTAATTTTTGAGTAGAGAAATATGTAAGAAAATAACTTTAAAATTAAACAGAAGTATTATTGAAGAAATAGGTTAAAAGTGAGAATTGTATTATTAGATGTTTAGTTTGAATTAATATTATGAGTGAAACATTATTTAAAGTAACCATTGATAACATTGTTATTGAAGTACCAGCAGGTACTACAATATTAAATGCTGCAAGAAAAATTGGGGGAGAAGTTGCTCCACCTACTATGTGTTACTATAGCAAATTAGAAGGCAGTGGAGGTAAATGCAGAACTTGTTTAGTAGAGGTAAGTAAAGGCTCCGAAAAAGACCCACGCCCTATGCCTAAATTAGTGGCAAGCTGCCGTACCACTGTAATGGATGGAATGGAAGTAAAAAACATTACATCCGAAAGAGTATTAACTGCAAGAGCAGGTGTAGTTGAATTTTTATTAATAAACCACCCCTTAGATTGCCCAATTTGTGACCAAGCAGGCGAATGTTATTTACAAGATTTAAGTTATGAACATGGAGCAGATAAATCTAGATTTGAATTTCAAAAAAGAACCTTTAAAAAAGTAGATTTAGGAGATAAAATACAACTACACATGACACGTTGTATTTTATGCTATCGTTGTGTGTTAGTAGCCAATCAACTAACTAACCAAAGAGAACATGGCATTTTAGACAGAGGCGACCATGCACAAATTGCCACTTATATTCAGAAAAATTTACAAAACGATTTTATAGGAAACATAATTGATGTATGCCCGGTAGGTGCATTAACAGATAAAACTTTTAGATTTAAAAACCGTGTATGGTTTACTAAACCTGTGGATGCTCATAGAGATTGCAATAACCCTAAATGCTGCGGAGAAGTTAGATTATGGATGAGAGGTGACGAAGTATATAGAGTAACAGGAAGAATTGATGAATGGGGTGAAATGAAAGATGCAAGTAATGGCAAACCAGGTTGGATATGCAACGAATGTAGATTTGATAAAAAGAAAGTAAGCGATTGGGTAATAGAAGGCCCAACTAATGTAAACAGACATTCCGTAATTTCTCAAGGGCATTACGTAAACAGTGTGCTGCCTCAAGAAACTTTACCAGAAGTTTTAAACGGAAGACAGCCCAAATTATTAATGGACATTCATAATGTGAGCGAAGTTAATAAACCAAATATAGAATTGAGTGCCTTAGACAGGCCAGCTCATTCAACAGATTTTTAATAATTAATTGTTATATATAATGACATTTTTAACTATTGACTGGCTATTTATAATTGAAAAACTTGTTTTAATAATCATTATTATTTTGGCAAGTTTAGGCATTGCTTTATATACCACTTTTGCAGAACGTAAAGTAGCTGCAATTTTACAAGACCGTCCAGGACCAAACCGTGCAGGACCATTTGGCTTATTACAACCTTTGGCAGATGGTGTAAAAATGTTTACTAAAGAAGAAATTGTACCTACCCATGCAAGTAAATGGTTATTTATTTTAGGTCCCGGTTTAGCAATGGTTGCTTCTTTAATGACTTGTGCAGTAATACCTTGGGGCGGAAGTGTAGAACTATTTGATAGAAAAATTGATTTACAAGTTGCCGATATAAATATTGCTGTATTATACATTTTTGCTGTGGTAAGCTTAGGTATTTATGGAATAATGATTGGAGGCTGGGCAAGCAATAATAAATTTTCTTTAATGGCTGTACTAAGAGCAGCCTCTCAGGCTATTAGTTATGAGCTGGCAATGGGCTTAAGCTTAATTGCTGTTTTAATGATAACAGGAACTCTATCATTAAACGAAATGGTAAAACAGCAACAAGAAGGGTTATGGAATATTGTTTACCAACCTTTGGGCTTTTTATTATTTTTTATTTGTGCACTTGCGGAGTGTAACAGAACACCTTTTGATTTACCTGAAGCAGAAAGCGAATTAAATTTTGGCTACCATCAAGAGTACTCTAGTATGAAATTGGGTTTTTATTTATTTGCTGAATATATTAATATGATAATGAGCAGTGCAGTAATGGCAACCCTATATTTTGGTGGATATGATATTCCATTTGTAAACGATGCTAATTTATATGCAAGTATTGGCAACTGGGCAGCCTTGCTACAAGTAACATCTATACTGATAAAAATAGTGATTTTTATTTTTGTATTTATGTGGATACGTTGGACAATACCAAGATTTAGATATGATCAATTAATGGATTTAGGTTGGAAAAAAATGGTGCCATTGGCTTTATTTAATATGCTAGTTACTGCTTTTATAGTATTATTAAAACACAATGGTTGGAAGTTTTAATAATAGAAAACGAAACTTAAAACAAAGTAGTTTTAAAATAAAGATGCATTAAGTACAAAAAGTTGAAGAGTGCGACGCAACAATAGATGACAAAAGAACCAGAAGAATGAAACATAAAACAAAACAGTTGAGAGTATTTAAATTGTTTAGTTGGGTACAAAAAATATATTTGCAAACCTTAGCATTAGCCATTGCTAAAAGCTAAAATTAATAGAAATGCAGACGTTAACTAATAGATCAAAACAGGTAGATAGAAGTCCGATGAACTTTTTAGAACGGATTTATTTATGGAATATTTTTAAAGGGATGTTCATCACTTTTAAACACATGTTTAAAAAGCAACCTACTATTCACTATCCTGAACAAAAAAGAACATTTAGTCCTGTTTTTAGAGGGCTTCATGTACTAAATAGAGACGAAGAAGGCAGAGAACGTTGTACAGCTTGTGGGCTTTGTGCAGTAGCTTGCCCAGCAGAAGCTATTACAATGGAAGCTGCAGAAAGATTACCCGAAGAAGAAAATTTATACAGAGAAGAAAAGTATGCAGCTAAGTACGAAATAAATATGCTGCGTTGCATTTTTTGTGGCCTTTGCGAAGAAGCTTGCCCCAAAGATGCAATTTATTTAAGCGAAACTTTGGCACCATCTAATTATAGCAGAAAGAATTTTATTTATAGTAAACAAGATTTGCTAATACCAAATCCTAAAACAGAAACTACAGATTTAGAAAAAGCAAAAGGAAAATAGAAATAAACACCATGAACTTAATACAAATATTATTTTGGTTTTTAACAGGCTTAGCATTGTTTAGTGCTTTAATGGTTATTTTAAGCAAAAATCCAGT
>Ga0268298_10004727_pt1 | contig 13128 bp, 10 predicted proteins | sample WWTPWeurt_MetaG_FD_194462 | JGI IMG/M metagenome (GOLD analysis project Ga0268298, IMG submission 194462) | Activated sludge microbial communities from WWTP in Nijmegen, Gelderland, Netherland - WWTP Weurt | ecosystem: Engineered > WWTP > Aerobic digester > Activated sludge | place... | reverse complement strand
TTCCCCGATACCTTGCCGTGCTGCCACTGTTCAACGAGATGAACGTGGACGAGTTGTCGCGCCTGGCCGAAGGCTGCCACCTGAAGCGGCTGGCCCGGGGCGACATGGTGTTTCGCGTCGGCCAGCCCTGCGAGGAGTTCCACGTCACCGTGATCGGCCAGGTCAAGCTGTTCGCCCTTTCGCCCGCCGGGCAAGAGAAGGTGATCGAGCTCGTCGGGCCAGGCAACAGCTTCGCCGAGGCACTGATGTTCACCGGCAAGCCCTACATCGTGAACGCGCAGGCCCTGACCGACACGCTGCTGCTCACGGTGCGCAAGGAGGCGGTGCTGGTCGAGATCGAGCGCGACCCCCGGTTCGCGCTGCGCATGCTGGCCGGCATCTCGCGCCGCCTGCATGGGCTGGTGCACGATGTGCAGGCCTATGCGTTGCACAGCGGCATGCAGCGCGTCATCGGCTACCTGCTGCGCGAATTCGAGTTCGAGGAAGGCGAGCGACGCGATTCGGTCACCGTGTCGCTGCCGGTGAGCAAGGCCACCATCGCCTCGCGCCTGTCCCTGACCCCCGAGTACTTTTCTCGGGTGCTGCATGAGCTCGAAGGCGCGGGACTGATCGAGATCGACCGGCGGGACATCCGCATCCTCGACGTTCAGAAGCTGGCGAACTACCAGCTGCAGTGACGCGGTCGCTGGCACCGCCCCCGTGACGTGAAGGCCGCTCGGCGTGCCGGCGGCTGGCGCGGATCAGTCGCCGCCGCCTCCGCAGCCGCCCCCGCCGCATCCGCTGCCACCGTCGCTGCTGCTGCCGTCGCTGCCGCCGCCATCCGAACTGGAGGGCGAGTCGTCGAAGCCCGCGGTGCCCCCGTCGAAGCTGTCGCTGCTGAAGTCGCCGCCGCAGTGCACATTGCCGGTCAGGCCCTTGCGCCTGAGTGCCTCGCAATCGGCCGTGTAGTGGAAGCCGTCGGCGATGCCCAGCTTGGCATCCAGCGCGAACAGCAGCGGCAGCCGCGAGGGGCGCCGCGGGTCGATGTTCTCGTCCTTGCAGCAGAACCACCAGCAGCGGCGCAGACCAGTGTTGTCGGTCTGGCCCTTGCTCAGCACCACCGCCGGCGTGTGGTGCATGAACTGGCCGAAGGCTTGCCGGCAGAAGGCGTCGTAGTGCTTGGTGTACAGGATGAACTCGTGCCACAGGTCATCCACCACCTGCGACGGCATGGAGACGAAGCGCCTGCCGCTCGCATGGTGCGCCAGGAAGAACTGCCTCAGGCCGCGCGAGACCAGTTGTGCATGCTTGGGCGACAGGCCGGGCCGTCGCTGCATCAGCTTGCTCATCAGGCCAGGTGGGAACACATAGCCCCGGATGAACTCGGCCTGCTGGGCCCGCCGCAGCCTGCGGCGGCCGATCAGCCACAGGCTGCCGATCACCACGAGGGCAGCGGCGACGAAGACGGTCATCGGGTGCATGCTGCGGAGTATCGCCTCGTGCCGCGCGCCGCAGGTCGTCGTCAGCGGGCGGCCGGCGCGCGGCGCCGGTGTCGGGCGGCCTTCATCTCGGCGAGGATGTCGTGCAGCTGCTGCGCGGCGGGCGCCAGCGGCCGCCCCCGGCGGCGGATCAGCCCGACCCTTCGCGTGACCACCGGCGCCACCAGCGGCACGCTGGCCAGCAGCGGATGGTCGCTGGCCGGCATGGCCAGCGATGGCACCGCCGCCACGCCGAGCCCTGCCTCCACCAGGCCCAGCAGCGTGGTCACGTGCTGGGCTTCGCACAGCGGCATCGGCCGCTCTGGAACGTTGGCCAGCGCCTGGTCGAGTAGAAGCCGATTGCCTGAGTTCTTGGCCACCGCCAGGAAGTCGTAGCGCGACAGCTCGCGCCAGCTCACCGAGCGCTGGCCGGCCAGCGGATGGTCGCGGCGGCAGGCCGCGACGAAGCGCTCCTCGAGCAGCGGATCGAACTGGATCTCGGGCTCCTGGGCGCCGATGAAGTTGATGCCGAAGTCGGCCTCGCCGCGCACCACGGCGGACAGCACGTCGTTCGCACCGGCATCGAGCACCTTGACCCGCACGCGAGGGTGCCGCTGGTGGTGGCGCTGGATCACCTGCGACATGAAGTAGTACACCGCCGACGGCACGCAGGCCACGGTGACCTCGCCCATGCGCGACGCCGCTACGCCCTGGATGCCGAGCAGCGTCTGGTCGAGGTCGTCGAGCAGCTGCTGCGTCTTGCGTGCGAAGTCGCGACCGACGGCGGTCAATTCGACCCGGCGGGTGCTGCGCTCGAGCAGGCGCACGCCGAGCGCCTGCTCGAGCTTTTCGATGCGCCGGCTGAACGCGGGTTGGGACAGCGCCACGGTCTCGGCGGCCTTGCGGAAGTTGCCCAGCTCGGCCACCGCGCGGAAGGCCTGGAGGTCGTTGAGATCGAAGTGAAGTGCCATGCCTGACCAGCTTCCGTGGTGTGGTTGATTGATGTGAATTGTGGATCAATCGATCAGAACAATGCAATTCACAGATGTCTGTCGGCTCGCGATCATGACGGGGTGAACAGAAGCCTACCTTGTGTCCTGATGCGTGCCGGCACCTCGCGTGGACCGTTTTTCCTGCGCGACTGGCTGCCCGCCGACGACACCGAGCGCGACGAGATGCTGATTGGCGCGATCGGCGCATCCGATCCGCTGCAGCTCGACGGCGTGGGCGGCGGCAGCTCGCTCAACAGCAAGGTGGCCATCGTGTCGCGCTCGACGCGGCCGGGTTGCGACCTCGACTACCTGTTCGCACAGGTCGGCGTCGGCGAGCGTTCGGTCGACCTGCGGCCCAACTGCGGCAACATGCTCTCGGGCGTGCTGCCCTTCGCCATCGAGCAGGGCCTGATCCAGGCGCAAGAGGGCACCACCAGTGCCGTGGTGCACAACGTGAACACCGGTGCGCGCATCGAGGTCACGGTGCGCACGCCGGGCCGGCGCATCACCTATGACGGCGAGGCCCGCATCGACGGCGTGGCCGGCACCGCCGCGCCCATCCTGTTGAACTTCCTCGACGCCTGGGGTTCGGTGACGGGCCAGGTGTTCCCGACCGGCCGGCGCATCGACCTCATCGATGGCCTGAGCGCCACCTGCATCGATGCGGCCATGCCGATGATGTTGGTGCGCGCCGCCGACCTGGGCCTGAGCGGCCGCGAATCCCCCGAGGCACTCGACGCCAACCTGCCGCTGCTGCAGCGCCTGGAGCGCATGCGCCGCGAGGCCGGGCTGCGCATGGGCATGGGCGACGTGGCCACCAGCGTCGTGCCCAAGCCGGTGATCGTGAGCCCGGGCGACGATGAAGCCAGCATCACCTCGCGCTACTTCACGCCGCGCCGCTGCCACGCCTCGCACGCGGCCACCGGAGCCATCGGCGTGGCCTGTGCCTTCGCCCTGCCGGGCACGGTGGCCAGCGCGCCGTCCATGCCGGCCGGCCGACGGGCGGTCGCCGTGCTGCACCCGGCCGGCCGCATCGAAGTGCAGGTTGAGGTGACCGGCGATGGTGATGCCGCCCGCATCGGGCAGGCGGCGCTGTTGCGCACCGCGAGAAAGATCTTCCAGGGCGAGCTGCACATCCCCGACTACGTGTTCTCGACCCCCACGCCTTCCCACGCTTCCGATGGAGACGACATGAAGCACCTGATCGCGCCGGCGCTGGCCGCCGGCATCGCCGTGGCCGGATCGGCCACTCCGGCCGTCGCGGCCGACCCTGCCTGGCCGACCAAGACCATCACGCTGGTGGTGCCCACGGCCGCCGGTGGCGGCAACGACGCGATGGCCCGCACCATCGCGCAGAAGCTGGGGCCCCTGCTCGGGCAAACCATCATCATCGACAACCGTGCCGGGGCCAACGGCTCCATCGCCAGCGAGTACGTCGCACGCGCTGCGGCCGATGGCCACACGCTGATGTTCGGCTACATCGCCACCCACGGCATGAACCCGGCCCTGCAGAAGCTGCGCTATGACCCGGTGGCCGACTTCGCGCCCGTCGGGCTGGTGGGCTACTCGCCGACGCTGATGGTGTCCAACGTCAACGTGCCGGTGAAGGACGTGCGCGACATCGTTGCCCAGCTCAAGGCCAAACCGGACAAGTTCACCTATGCATCGGCCGGCAACGGCACCGCGCCGCACTTCGCGGCCGAGTTGTTCAAGCTCAACGCCGGCGTGGTGATGACCGGCGTGCCCTACAAGGGCTCGGCTCCGGCGGTGAGCGACACCATCGGCGGACAGACGCAGTTCATGTTCCCCAGCCTCTTCACCGCGCTGCCGCATGTCAAGAGCGGCAAGCTGCGGGCACTGGCCGTGGCCGGGCCCAAGCGGCTGTCCTACCTGCCCGACGTGCCCACGCTGAAGGAGGCCGGCGTCGATGGCGTGGACGTGATGCAGTGGTATGGCCTCTTCGCGCCGGCCAAGACCCCCAAGGCGGTGGTCGACCAGCTCAACAAGGCGCTCAACCAGGTGCTCAACGACAAGGACATCGTCAAGCGCATCGAGGACCACGGCGCCGACGTCGAGACCAGCACGCCCGAGCAGTTCGGCACCCTGGTGAAGAGCGAACTGGTCAAGTGGAAGCGCGTGGTGCAGCAGGCCCGGCTGACCGCCGACTGACCGCCGACTGACCGATCCGAACCCACCGAACCATCCAACAAGGAGAACCTCATGAAGCGGCACACGATCGTCCTGGCGCTGGCCCTGTCGGCCGGCGCGGCAGGCGCACAGAGCATCACCCTCTTCGGCGTGGCCGATGCGGCCTACCGGCATGTGAGCAACGAAGGCAAGGGCAGCATCGACGCGCTGGTCAGCGGCTCCAATTCCACCAGCCGTCTCGGCTTTCGCGGCACCGAGGACCTGGGCGGCGGGCTCTGGGCCGGCTTCCACCTCGAGCACGGCTTGTTGCTGGATGTGGGCACGCCTGCATCGACGCAACTGTTCTTCGATCGGCGTTCGACGGTGAGCGTCGGCAACCGCGCCTGGGGCGAGGTCCGCATCGGCCGCGACTTCGTGCCCACCTACAACAACTGGAGCCGCTACGACCCGTTTGCCTACGTCGGCGTGGCCGGCAGCAACAACTTCATCTCGGCCACGCCCACCGGGCCGATCAAGTCGGCCTTCGGCAGCGGGCTGAACACGACCGTGCGTTCCAGCAACTCGGTCCAGTGGGTGCTGCCCGCCAACCCGGCCGGCCTCGAAGGCGAGGTGATGGTCGCCTTTCGAGAGGGCGGCACCGCAGCCAACGGTCAGCATGACCTGCGCGGCCTGCGCCTCGGCTATCGCGACAAGACCTGGGGCGTGGCCGTCGCCTCCACCCGCAGCCGCAACGACCTGACGAGCGCTGGATCGTTCAGCGACAGCTCGATCGGCGGCAGCGTCGATCTGGGCAGCGTGCGCCTGTCGGCGGCGTGGCGCCGCCTGTCGCAGGCCAGCGCGCGGCAGACGAACCTGCTGCTGGGCGCCAGGGTGCCGGTCGGGTCCGGCGAGGTGCGGATGTCGTTCAATCGAGTCGACCTCTCGGGCAAGGTCGGCACCGCCTCGATCGACGCCAACGATGCACGCCAGCTGGGCCTGGGCTATGTGCACAACCTGTCCAAGCGGTCGGCGCTGTATGCCACCCTGTCGATGATCGACAATGCGGGCGCTGCCACCTACGTGGTGCCTGGCGGCCCCAGCGGGATGGCTGGTGGCGGATCGTCCAAGGGCTTCGAGGTGGGTCTTCGACACACCTTCTGACGCGCCCTGGATGAACGATCTCACTGCCTGGATCGGCCGTACCGAGACCCTGCACGACACGCTCCACCCCACGCCGGTGGCTGCGCTGCATGCCACCTTCGATCATCCGGACGCGTTGGTGGAAGTTGGCACGCCGCTGCCACCCCTGTGGCACTGGCTGTACTTCCTGCCCCTGCACCGGCAGAGCGAGATCGGGCCTGACGGGCACGCCCGGCGCGGCGGCTTCCTGCCGCCGGTGCCGCTGCCGCGGCGCATGTGGGCCGGCAGCCAGCTGCAGTGGCTGGCACCGATCCGGGTGGGCGACCAGGTGTCGCGCACCTCGACGATCGCCGACGTCAGCACCAAGACCGGCCGCACCGGCGCGTTGGTGTTCGTGAAGGTGCGGCACGAGGTGCGCTGCAACGGCGCTGCCGGGCCGGCGCTGGTGGAGTTTCACGACATCGTCTACCGCGAGGCGCAGCGCCCCGACGATGTGCCCCCACCGCCGCAGGCCGCGCCCACCGACGCCGCCTGGCGCCGCGAGCTGGTGCCCGACGATGTGCTGCTGTTCCGCTATTCGGCGCTCACCTTCAACGGCCACCGCATCCACTACGACCGACGCTACGTGACCGAGGTGGAAGGTTACCCGGGGCTGGTGGTGCACGGCCCGCTGATCGCCACGCTGCTGCTCGATCTGCTGCAGCGCGAGCGGCCCGATGCCCGGGTGACGGGCTTCCAGTTCAAGGCATTGCGGCCCACCTTTGACGGCCGGCCGATGTCGGTCAATGGCCAACCCTCGGCGGACGGGCGCAGCGTGCGGCTGTGGGCCAGCGACCACGAGGGCTGGCTCACCATGGACGCCACGGTCACGCTGCTGTGAGGCCCATGGCCCCGCCGGCCCCGCTGGCTGCATGGGCACCGCTCGCGCCCGTGGCCCACTCGGGCCTCGTTGGCGTCGCCGGGCTCGATGCAGCGAGCCACATCCGCAAGACCCGGATCCACCCATGCAGCCGCTGAAGGGCATCACCGTCGTCGCGCTGGAGCACGCCATCGCGGCACCGTTCGCCACCCGCCAGTTGGCCGACCTGGGGGCCAGGGTGATCAAGGTCGAGCGGCCCGGCGCCGGCGACTTCGCCCGGGGCTACGACCAGCGGGCGCGCGGCCTGTCGTCGCACTTCGTCTGGACCAACCGCAGCAAGGAGAGCCTGGCGCTGGATCTGAAGCAGCCGGCAGCGCTCGAGGTGCTGCGGCGCCTGATCGTGGAGAAGGCCGATGTGGTGGTGCAGAACCTGGCGCCGGGCGCAGCGGCGCGCATGGGCCTGTCGCACGAGGCCCTGAAGGTGCAACGGCCCGATCTCATCGTCTGCGACATCTCGGGCTATGGCGACGACCCCCAGCGCCCCGGCCCCTGCCGCGACAAGAAGGCCTACGACCTGCTGATCCAGAGCGAGGCGGGGTTTCTCAGCATCACCGGCACGCCGGAGTCACCGGCCAAGGCCGGCATTTCGATCGCCGACATCGCTGCGGGCATGCATGCCTACAGCAGCATCCTGGCGGCGCTGCTGCAGCGCGGGCGCGACGGCCTGGGCCGGCGCATCGACATCTCGATGCTCGAGGCCATGGCCGAGTGGATGGGCTACCCGATGTACTACGCGTCCGACGGGGCCGAGCCGCCGCCGCGGGCGGGGGCGGCCCACGCGACGATCTATCCGTACGGGCCGTTTGCCACGGGCGACGGCAAGACCGTGATGCTGGGCCTGCAGAACGAGCGCGAGTGGGTGGCCTTCTGCGAGAAGGTGCTGCGCCAGCCGGCGCTGGCCCGCGACGAACGCTTCGCCGGCAATGCGCGGCGCACGCAGGCCCGCGAGACATTGCGTCCCCTCATCGAGCAGGTGTTCGCGTCGCTGAGCGCCGAGCAGGTGGCCCAGCGCCTGGACGAGGCGCAGATCGCCAACGCCCAGCTGCGCGACATGCAGGGCCTGTGGCAACACCCTCAGCTCGCGGCACGCGGCCGTTGGCGCGAGGTGCCCACGCCGGTGGGGCCGATGCCGGCGCTGTTGCCGCCAGGAAGCGGGGGTGACGGCGATCCCCGCATGGAGGCCGTGCCGGCCGTGGGCCAGCACACCGCGGCCATCCTGGCGGAACTGGGCCTGGGCCCGGCCGATATCGCCGACGGGCCCTGAAGCTCCAGGGCCTGCACGTGCGTGCCGTTCAATTCAGCGGGAGGCTGCCGTCCCCGGTGCCGACGAACTGGCCGCCACTTCGCCCGCTTGCCCGACAGGCGCAGGGCTGGGTGCGGTCGAACTGCCTACGGCAGCCGACGTCCCGGTGCTCGGCGGCACCACCGCCGCGCCTTGCTTGGGTGCGCCGATGGCCTGCTCGATCGGCGGCAGCGTGTGGGCGATGCCCTTGTGGCAATCGATGCAGGTCTGCCCTTCGGAGAAGGCCACCTGGTGCTTGGCGGCCGAGCGCACGTTCTGCTCGGCGTAGTCCATGTAGCTGTAGTTGTGGCAGTTGCGGCACTCGCGGCTGTCGTTGCCCTTCATGCGGTCCCACTCGTGCTGGGCCAGCACCGCGCGCTTGGCATTGAACTTCTCGGGCGTGTCGATCGAGCCCAGGATCTTGTGCAGCACCTCGTTGCTCGCCTGGATCTTGCGGATGATCTTCGGGCCCCACTCCTTGGGCACGTGGCAATCGGGGCAGGTGGCGCGCACGCCGGTGCGGTTCTGGTAGTGGATGGTGTTGCGGTACTCGGCGTACACGTTGTCCTTCATCTCGTGGCAGCCGATGCAGAACTCTTCGCGGTTGGTGACCTCGAAGGCGGTGTTGAACGCGCCCCAGAACAGAATGCCGGCGACGAAGGCGATGGCCAGCACGCCGAACTTGGGCGTCTTCACGAAGGCCCACAGGCGGGCCAGCAGGCCGCCGCGGTTGGTGGTGTCAGACATGGTGGCGGCTCCTCACTGCAGGCCGCGGGCGCGCTGGAAGGTGTTCTCGATCAGCGGCTTGGCATCGGTCTGCGGCACATGGCACTGGGTGCAGAAGTAGCGGCGCGGGCTGATGTTGTCGAGTTCCTGGTTCTCGCGGGTGCGGAAGTGCGTGACGCTGACCTTGGTGGCCTTGCTGTCCTTGGTCTTCTGCCAGGCATGGCAATCCATGCACTTGTTGAAGTTCTTGGTGATCTGGTAATTCACCGTGGTGTGCGGGATCAGCGGAGGCTGCTGCACGAAATCGCGATCCGAGGTGGGGTGATCGCGCTCCTGGTGCGAGGCCGTGGGCGGCAGGTCCTGGTTGACCGGCGTGCCGGCGCGCAGCCCCTGCAGCTTGACCGGGGCATCGGCGGCTTGGGCCACATGCGCCCCCAGGGCGAGCAGGCTGGCGGCCAGGGCGAGCTTGACGATGGTGTGCAGTCTCATGATCAGTCCCTCTTCGTCTGGAGGCGGTGGGTGTAGGAGAAGACATCGGGGCCGCACACATCGATGCAGCGTCCGCAATTGGTGCATTCGCGGTCGAGGATGACCGGGCCGGCGCCACCCTTGCCCTTGAGCGGGAAGGTGATCACCTGCGGCTCGGGGCAGACGGCGAAGCAATCGGCGCAATCGTTGCAGCGGCTGGAATGGGTGGCGGCCACGCGCAGCAGGCTCTTGTGGCCCACGAGCGCATAGGTGGCGCCCACCGGGCACAGGTGGCCACACCAGCCGCGTGGCGCGATCAGCAGGTCGAACAGGAACACCGCGACCGCGGCCCCCCAGGCCATGCTGCCCCCGAAGATGAGCGCACGCTGGGTCATCGAGACCGGGTTGACATATTCCCAGATGGCCTGGCCGCTCACCGCGCTGGCCAGCAGCACAGCGCCCAGCAGCCAGTAGCGCAGTTCGCCGCGTGGCGCGCGGCCGCTGCCGATCTTGAGCGCGCGGCGCAGCCACGAGGCGGCATCGGTGACCACGTTGACCGGGCACACCCAGCTGCAGAAGGTGCGCCCGCCTGCCAGCGCATAGAACGCGACCACCAGGGCCGCACCGGTAAGGGCGCTGGCCTCGGGCATGTGGCGCGTGGCCAGCACCTGCAGCAGTGCCAGCGGATCGGTCAGCGGCAGCACGTTCAGCGTGAGGCTGGCCGAGAGATTGCCCTTGATGATCCAGATGCCCGCCAACGGGCCGAGCAGGAACAGCGCAAAGATCGAGGCCTGCGACAGGCGACGCAGGATCAGGAAGCGGTGCGCCAGCCACCAGCCCTTGTCGCGGATCGCCTCGCGGCCGGGCGACTTGGCGGCGGCCGATCGGGTCAGGCCGAACGTTCGGCTGACGACAGCCGGCGACGGTGCGGCGGGCGCGTTGGGAGCGCTTGTGTCCGGCCCGGACGCCATCGTGGCCATCCCGTGATTGAGCAGGCCTGGCGTGCTCACTTGGCAGCCCTCGCCGCATTGGCCGAGGCGGCGCCCGCCGGGTCATATGGGGCATTGCCCGAGCGCAGCGGCACCAGGTCGCCCGGCACCGCCTGCTGCGGCAGGTTCTGCACCGGCAGGTCGAAGCTGGGCTTGCCGGCCCTGTTGCCGGCCTCCCAGCCCTTGCGGTAGTGGTGGCCCAGTTCGCCGCGGGCGATGGCCATCGGCAGCACCTTGATCGCGGCCTGCTCCAGCACGCAGCTCTTCTCGCACTTGCCGCAGCCGGTGCAATCCTGTGCGTGCACCGTGGGCAGCAGCATGGCGTGGCGGTCGCTGCGCGGGTTGGAGATCTTCTCGAGCGTGATGGCCTTGTCGATCACCGGGCACACGCGGTAGCACACGTCGCAGCGCAGGCCGAGGAAGTTCAGGCAGTTCTCTTCGTCGATGAGCACCGCCACGCCCATCTTGGCCTTGTTGATGTCGGTCAGCGCGTGATCGAGCGCGCCAGTCGGGCAGGCCTTCACGCACGGGATCTGCTCGCACATCTCGCACGGGATCTGGCGCGCCTCGAAGTAGGGCGTGCCGATGGCCACGTCGCGGGCCACGCCCGAGCCCCAGGTGGAGAGCTTGAGGTTGCCCGGCGGGCAATCGCGCACGCACAGGCCGCAGCGGATGCAGGCGCCGAGGAACCGGTCTTCGTCGATCGCGCCCGGCGGCCGCAGCGCCTGCGCCGGCCGCGCGCTGGCCGGCCGGCCCAGCAGCGCCGCACCGGCGGCGATGAGGCCGGCGGTGGTGGCGCTGGCGCTGGCCTGCAGCACCTGGCGGCGATTGACGTTCATCCGACGCTCGAACTAACGAGTAAAGTCAGCGCATCAGGCCCGGGTCAGACCCGCACCACCTTCACTGCGCACTTCTTGAAGTCGGTTTCCTTCGAGATCGGGCAGGTGGCATCGAGCGTGAGCTTGTTGACCAGCCGGCCTTCGTCGAAGAACGGGATGAACACCAGGCCCTTGGGAACCTTGTTGCGGCCCTTGGTCTCGACCTGGCACTGGATCTCGCCGCGGCGCGAGGCGATCTTGACCTTCATGCCGCGCTGGATGCCGCGGGCCTGGGCGTCGTCGGGGTGCATGAACACCACCGCCTCGGGCACTGCGCGGTGCAGCTCGGCCACGCGGCGGGTCATCGAGCCGGTGTGCCAGTGCTCGAGCACGCGGCCGGTGCACAGCCACAGGTCGAAGTCCTTGTCGGGGCTCTCGGCCGCGGGCTGGTAAGGCAGGGCGAAGATGTTGGCCTTGCCGTCCTTGTGGCCGTAGAACTTGACGCCCTCGCCGGCCTTCACGTACGGGTCATAGCCTTCGCGGAAGCGCCACAGCGTCTCCTTGCCGCCCACCACCGGCCAGCGCAGGCCGCGCACCTCGTGGTACACGTCGAACTCGGCCAGGTCGTGCCCATGGCCGCGGCCGAACTCGGCATATTCCTCGAACAGGCCCTTGTGCACGTAGAAGCCGAAGGCCTTGCTCTCGTCGTTGGTGTAGTCCTTGATGTACTTGGCGTTCACCTTGGTCAGGTCGGCCAGCGGGTACTTGTTCACCTTGCCGTTCTTGTAGAGCACGTCGAACAGCGTCTTGCCCTTGTACTCGGGCTTCTTGGCCAGCAGCTCGGCGGGCCACACCTCTTCCATCTTGAAGCGCTTGGCGAACTCCATGTACTGCCACAGGTCGGAGCGCGATTGGCCCGGCGCGGCCACCTGCTGGCGCCAGAACTGGGTGCGGCGCTCGGCGTTGCCAAAGGCGCCCTCCTTCTCGACCCACATCGCGCTGGGCAGGATCAGGTCGGCGGCCATCGCGCTGACGGTCGGGTAGGCATCGCTGACCACCACGAAGGTGGCCGGGTTGCGCCAGCCCGGGTAGATCTCGCCGTTGATGTTCGGCCCGGCCTGCATGTTGTTGGTGGTGCTGGTCCAGTAGCACTTGAGCTTGCCGTCCTTCAGCGCGCGGCTCTGGGCCACGGCGTGCAGGCCGATGTTGCCGGGCAGCGTGCCGTCGGGCAGTTGCCAGATGGCCTCGGTGGCTTTGCGGTGTTCGGGGTTGGTCACCACCATGTCGGCCGGCAGGCGGTGGGCGAAGGTGCCCACCTCGCGGGCCGTGCCGCAGGCGCTGGGCTGGCCGGTGAGGCTGAACGGGCTGTTGCCCGGCTGGCTGATCTTGCCGGTGAGCAGGTGGATGTTGTAGACCATGTTGTTGGCCCACGTGCCCCGGGTGTGCTGGTTGAAGCCCATGGTCCACAGGCTCATCACCTTGACCTTCGGATCGGCGTACAGCTTGGCCAGCTCCTCGAGCTGCTTGACCGGCACGCCGGAGAGCTTGCTCACCTTCTCGGCGGTGTACTCGCTGACGAACTTGCCGAACTCCTCGAACGTGATCGGCGTGGAGTCGTTCGGGTTGTTCTTGGGCTTGCCGTCGGCGCCGGGATAACCGTTGAACTTGGCGTCCTTCTCGAGGGCATGCGCGGGGCGCAGCCCGTAGCCGATGTCGTCGGCGCCCTTCTTGAAGTTGACGTTCTTCTTGACGAACTCGGTGTTGACCTTCTTGTTGGTGATCAGGTAGTTGGCGATGTAGTTGAGGATCGCCAGATCGGTCTGCGGCGTGAAGATCAGGCCCGAGTCGGCCAGGTCGAAGCTGCGATGCTCGAAGGTGGAGAGCACCACCACCTTGACGTGCGGGTTCGAGAGCTTGCGGTCGGTGATGCGGCTCCACAGCACCGGGTGCATCTCGGCCATGTTGCTGCCCCACAGCACGAAGGCGTCGGCCTGCTCGATGTCGTCGTAGCAGCCCATCGGCTCGTCGATGCCGAAGGTGCGCATGAAGCCGGCCACCGCGCTGGCCATGCAGTGGCGGGCGTTGGGGTCGATGTTGTTGGAGCGGAAGCCCGCCTTCCACAGCTTGGCGGCGGCATAGCCTTCCCAGATCGTCCACTGGCCCGAGCCGAACATGCCCACGCCGGCGGGGCCGTCCTTCTTGAGCGTTTC
>Ga0268298_10004726_pt1 | contig 13129 bp, 10 predicted proteins | sample WWTPWeurt_MetaG_FD_194462 | JGI IMG/M metagenome (GOLD analysis project Ga0268298, IMG submission 194462) | Activated sludge microbial communities from WWTP in Nijmegen, Gelderland, Netherland - WWTP Weurt | ecosystem: Engineered > WWTP > Aerobic digester > Activated sludge | place... | reverse complement strand
GCTGCTGGCGCTTCCGGAGATACCGTTACCATTGGTGATGGTCGCGACATAGTTCCCCGTGGTGTGCGTGGAGAGGGTGATGAGATCGTTCAGGGTTGTTGCGCCAGTACCGCCGTGCGCCACTGAAAGTGAAGTAGCATCGACACTCCAGGTACCACCAGAAATATAGGGGACACCGGTTGAACCGGAAGTGTTTATACCCGTACCGCCATACGTCGCCCCAATTGCCGTGCCATTCCATGTTCCACCGACAATAGTTCCAAAAGTTGCGTTTCCGTTGAATGTCCAGGCTCCGGTTATAGTTTCATTTTGTCCGGATCGGGTGATGCCGGAATTCGCATAGTCAATCGCCACCGTCGCTTCGCTTCCAACTTGGGAAACACTGAAGTCGGTCGCATTGAACGTGAGGGTGTCCACACCCGGATAGGTTGTTGAACCTTCTCTTACATCAATAATCGCGGTCGCCCCTCCCAAATCATTCGAGCATATCCATTGCGAGGTTCCCGAATCCCATTTGAGAATTTGATCATCCGCGCATCCACCGAGAAGCCGGACTCCCGACGCGACCGTTTCAAGACCGGAATTCGATTGTGTGGTAGAAGTTGTCCCGGTCGTTAAGGCATTAATTGAGATCGTAATATTTCCTGCTCCGGTTGAAACAGCAATGCCATTCCCTGCTGTGAGACCGGTAAGCGTAAAACCATTCGCCGCGTCGTTTCCGATAAGAAGCTGTCCATCGGCGATACCGGATGCATCAAGACCGGTACCGCCGCGTGACACCGCGAGATATTGTTCCGATCCGAGCGTATTCGCTCCGGTCCAGTACGGGACATACCCATTTGTCCCCGCTCCGGTCACACCTCCTCCACTCCCCGCCCCGAGCGCGGTAAAGGTCGTGCCGTCATCCGAAAATTGCCATTCCCCCGCTGTGCCGTCATAGCGGAGCGCGGGCGCGTTGGTCGCACTCGAGACAGTAAGATCGAAATTGTTTGAACCGACACTCGTATCCGATCCGAGATTGAAGGTAAGCGAGTCCGTCCCCGTATCAGTGTTTTGCGCGTGACTGTCGCCCGAGAGTGTCTCCACATCCCCAAGAAGCGAATCAACATCATCGAGGAGTCCCGTAAAGTCCGAGTTATTCGCAAGGAGGAGCGTATTGCCACTCCTTCCCGTCGGCAAATTCTTGATATTGATCTTCCCGCCCACATCGTAGGTCACGATATCGCCCGCGTTCCCGCCAATCGTTCGTCCGCGCAAAAACTGCGAATTGATCGCGTTGGTGAAGGTGCCGAATTTCTTGCGCGGTATCATTTCCGAATCCGTCCCCACGCGAATCCCGAGGAAATATTCCCCGCCCTCAAAGGTAAGCCCTCCGGGAAACGCGGTTGTCGCCCCGAGATAGGCGTTCATAATGCCGTTTTTCACCGTCACGGTTTGCGTCTCTTCCCACACGCGAAGCGCGCTGTCCGTGTCCGACGGATACGGATCGGCTGTTGTCCGATTCACCCGATAAATCCCGAAGCGAACTTGATACTCGCCATTGGGCACCGGAGAACCTTTGCCGTCAAGGAGGATCGCCGAAGCGCTGATTTGTTTCTCACTCGCGAGTTGCAGTGTCGCTGGAGTGGTCAATGTTGTCGGAACTGTCGGTGTTGTTTGCGCAAAAACCACCCGGGAAGCAAGTCCCCAGATACAAACTCCCGCCAGTATCGCTACCGAAAGAAGTGCTATGAATTGCTTTCTGCCCGAAACGCTTCTCGTAAGTCGAGATGCGGGCGGGCCGGTCTTTTTGTTTTGGTTGAAAAAATGCATTCGGGATCGAGGCGAGTGGAAGGCACGAAAGCCCGTGCATTCCCCGCTTCAGTCGAGAGCATTCAGATTAAAAAAAGGGGTCTGTGTGACTAGTCATAATAGTACTACAAAATCAACAAAAAAACAAAGCCCGAAAAAGCTTTGTCAAGAGACGAGAAAAGAAGAGTTATCAGCCATCAGGGACGCATGATTTTGAGTACAGTTCGAGGCGCTTCGCCGGAGCTTCAGCGAGGCGAGGGCGCAAACAAGAAGAAAGAGGGATGGGATTTTCTTGCTTTCGGGACGCGAAATTTTGAGCACAGTTCAAGGAAGATGTGAAGCGCACAGTAAGCCGTATGTAAACATACGGTGTCGAGCACTAGAGCATCTGACGCAGAAATGTGCCAAAATTTCGCGTCCCCTATTTTTTCACTGCCCAGCCGAACACTTCTTGGAGCGCATTCACAATGAGTTCGAAGAGCGACACCACCTTGGTCCCGGTATAGACCGCATGCGAATCGCTCGTCACTTCATTGCCATAGCGATCGCGCACCGACACGGTATAGAGGTAGGTCGACGCCATATCGAGATTCGAAAGCACGGCGCTATGCGACATTCCAAAGCCATCCTCCTCAATGGTTTTCTCAGTGCCCCCGGCGGTTTTCCCATAGCGAAGCGTCGAGCGCGCCGCCTTGCTCGTTTTCCACGTAAGAAGCGCGCGTCCCTCATTTTGATTTTTACTCCCCAAAGTTTCGCCACGAATATCCGCGATCGCGAGTTCGGTATACTCGTCTCCCTGCGAAAGCACCCCGACATCGCCCCCCAAGACAATCTGCCCCACCCGATAATTTTCACTCGCCAAAACGCCGACGCCCTCAATATCATTTTCACCGAGCACTGTTCCTCTTCCAGATTCTTCCAAACCATTGTCCGCTATCGTTTGCCTCGAAGGATCCGCCGCCTTCTCGGTTTCAATCGCGAGAAGCTTCGCCTCTTCGGAACGCGCCGCGAGCCACGATCCGCCCCACGCGCCGATCGACCCCACAATCACCGCCACAAAAGCCAAGACCGCAAGGCGTTCCGCGACACGACGAAACACGCCTTTCACCCGCGAAGGCACTTCTCGGTCTTCGTTCCACCGAGTATCCTTCTGGCGCCATGGGGACTTCACTTTTTCAATCATAGTCGCATTATAGCAAAACCCTTGCAAAAAACAGAAAACGCGCTATGGTGCAGAAATCAAGTGAAGCGAAAACTCCCGCATTTGGCGAACCTGCCTGCCGGCAAGGCAAGGAGAAAGAAATTAACGCAGCGGCGAGCAAGCTTGAAAAAACCACAAACGAAAGCTTCTTTGAGAGGTTATTTCCATCCATAACATACAATCTCACCTACCAAGCCCCGGAGCATTTCTTGAACGTGCCAAATGCGGGAGTTTTGAAATTTCAGAGTTCTCTAATTTTCTAATGTACGGAAACCTATGTCGTCAAAAAATTCTGTCGAAAATAATGAACATTTCTACGCCGTCATCATGGCGGGCGGCAGTGGTACACGTCTCTGGCCGCTCTCTCGGAAAGCAACCCCGAAGCAATTTCACAACTTCATCTCAGAACACGGATCGACCCTTCTCGAAGACACCTGGAGACGCGTCTCCGAAGCGCTTCCGGACACACGTCATATCTATATCTGCACCGCTCAAATCTATCGTGACAAAATCCTTTCCCTCTTGCCGGCACTTTCGCCCGAGCACCTCATCATCGAACCCGAACCGCGCGGTACCACCTCGGCGATCGCCCTCTCCGCCCAATATATCGCCAAGCAAGACCCGGAAGCCATCATCGCGACCATAGCCTCCGATCACGTCATCACCAATGAAGACACCTTCGTCTCGGCGCTCCTCGCCGCGTTCGAAACCGCCCGAAAGTTTCCCCAAAAAATAGTGACCGTCGGCATCAACCCAACCGCTCCCGACACCGGTTTCGGCTATATCAAAATGGGCAACGACCTCGACGCGATTCGAGGACACCGCGTTTTTTCGATCGAGGCATTCAAAGAAAAACCCGATCAGAAAACCGCCGAAGAATACCTCAAAAACTGGGAGTATCTCTGGAATGCCGGCTATTTCATCTTTGAGGCACGCGATTTTTTGGAAAAAGTGCGCCGCTATACGCCGATACATTTCGAAACGCTCGAAAAGATACGACACGAACAAGAAAATATCTCCGATAAAGCGCGCCGAAATGAAACGGTACACGCTCTCTATCACACGCTCCCCAATGACCCCATCGATACCGCCATCATAGAAAAGCTTCCCGCTGAAGAGCGCGCCGTCATCCCGGCACCTCTCGAGTGGAGCGACGTCGGAAATTGGTCGGCTATCTTTGACATTTTGGAAAAACGACACGAGGTTTCCATCATCGCTCGCGGCAATCACGTGGACATCGGAAGCAAGAAATGCCTCGTCCTTTCGAACACCAAATTGATCGCCACCATCGGTCTCAAAAACGTCGTCGTCGTCGAAACGGACGACTGCATCCTGGTCGCGAGCAAAGACAAAGTATCGGACATCAAAAAACTCTTGGAGAGAATACGAACGGAAAAAGGAGAAAACTATCTTTAAGGCACTTAAAGTTACCCCTAACCTTCTATCCGACACGCCGAGACCAAGAAAAAGTCTTTTTCTTGGTCGAGGCAGCTCTTGAGAGAACTCGGGGTAAATTTTTACGGTAGAGGATATCACCTTTTCCTTTTCGGCGGCGGAAATATCGCGAAGCGAGGCGTTCCCGAAAGAATCTGCGCGTTGACGAGAATGGTTGGGACACCCTCTCGCACGATCTTTCCGTGCGGCGGGCGCACGGATACTTCCAAGTCGTAACGTTCCCGAAACCAACTCTTGATCCCCACCCTCGTATTGTGCGACGCCGGCAAAAAGAAAGGTCGGTATGATTTTTTCGCAGACGAAAAATATCTTTTGTGATTTTCGTGCAAAAATACGATTACACCCGCCTCCTTCCAATTGTTCCTCCCCACTTTCTTTCCTTTGCCTAATTCCTTCTTCTTTATTCCTAATTCTTTTTTCCCTTTCTCCCCGAAGTACGTGCATCGCTCCAAAAGTGGGCATGTCGCGCATTTCGGCTTCCCGAGACATATCGCGCTCCCGAAATCCATAAGCGCCGCGTTCAAAGTCTTCGCCGGAACGGAAAAAAATTTTTCAATTCCCAATTTCCGCACTCCACTTTTCAATGTCTCTCCCTCATTACTCCTACCCTTTTGTTTGGAGATTGAAGATTGTAATTTCGAATTTGATTGAAAATTGAAAATTGAAAATTGAAAATTCTTCGTCCCCACAAAATAGCGCCCGATCACTCTCCGCACATTCGTATCCCACGCGATCGTGTTTTCGCCATACGCAAAGCTCGCAATCGCGGACGCCGTGTAGCTCCCGATGCCTGGAAGCGCTTCCAATTCGTGAACATCCCTCGGAAACACTCCGCCAAAGCCTTCCACCACCATCTTCGCCGCGCGAAGCATATTGCGCCCGCGCGCGTAATAGCCAAGCCCAGCGTAGTACGGCAAAAACTCGTCCCACGACGCCGCGGCGAGCGTCTCAATATTCGGAAAGCGCACGAGAAACTTTTCATAGTACGAAATCACCCGCGACACCTGCGTCTGCTGAAGCATCACTTCCGACACCCACACTTCATACGCCGAAATCCCCTCCCGCCGCCACGGCAAAGATTCCCGCCCCGCCTTCTTAAAAAAGTCGAGGATTCTTGATTCGAAAAATTGTACTTTTTCCTCAAATTTTACATTTTGCATTTTACATTTTTTATCGTTCCCTATTCCTTGATCATTGTTCATTGTTCCCTGTTCATTGTTCCCCATTGATCATTGTTCATTGAAAATTGATCATTGAATTACTCCTCCTCCTACACACTCCTCCCCGTCGTACAACACCGCAAACTGCCCGGGCGCGATACCAGCTTCTTTGCGATCGAGTTTCATGCGCCACGCGCCGCTCGAAAGCGAGCGCAGACGACACGGAATACGCATTTCGCCGTGGCGGATTTTGACATCAAATGTTCTTTTCCGCGATGGTGTGCCCGCAATCCAATTCATGCTTTCAACCTCGAACGTATCGCGCGCGCCTTCCGCGCCGCGCCAGGCATTGGAAATAGACACCGTATTTTTTTCTGTATCCTTCGCGACGACAAACCACGGTCCGCCGGAGAGCTTGATGCCTTTCCGCTGTCCGATCGTAAAGTACCAAAAGCCGTCGTGCTCGCCTATCTTCTTCCCCGTTTCATATTCAACAAGGTCGCCTGTTCTTTTCCCGAGATAGTGTTCGAGAAACGCGTCAAAGCGCACCTTGCCCAAAAAGCAAATCCCCTGACTATCTTTTCTTTCCGCGGTGGGAAGTTGAAATTCTCTTGCAAGTTCCCGCACTTTTTCTTTCCGATATCCGCCGATCGGAAACATCGCGCGCGAAATCTGCGCCTGTGAAAGTTGCGAGAGAAAATACGTCTGATCTTTTATGGGGTCAGGCGAACACAGAAGTTTCGTTTTCCCGCGAACGATTTCTGTTTGTGCGTAGTGTCCCGTCGCGATAAAATCGAAATTTTCCCTTGAAATAACATCGTAAAACGCGCCAAATTTCACCCGCGCGTTACAGAGCATATCCGGATTCGGCGTCCGCCCTCGCCTCACCTCATCCAGCGCAGAGGAAACAACCGCACTCCAGTATTCCTTTTGGAACGGCACGATCGTAAGCGGCACATCGAGCTGTTCGCAAACGGCGTGTGCGTATCGCAAATCTTCCTCCCATGGACATTCCCCCAAGGAAGCCACCTCGTCCTCCAGCCAAATCTTCAAATAGAACGCGCAGACTTCATACCCGGAGTTTTTGAGGAGCGACAAAGAAACGGAGCTATCCACTCCGCCCGAAAGAAGCATCGCGACTCGCGGTTTTTTCATATTTCTCATCCAGACACTCTACCGTATTCCACCCATTCAGACAAGAAAATCATCAAGGTTATCCCTAAAATCTTCTATCCGGCACGCCGAGACCAAGAAAAAGAATTTTTCGAAACTTCGCTCCGAGCCCGGGAGGAGTGTGTGAGAAAAATTCTTTTTCTTGGTCGAGGCAACTTTCAAGATAGCAAGAGCTAATACACTGGCATAATATTACTCATTCATACCAGGAAACACTCCCCGGAGAATGGGGAGTATTTTTTCGGAGAAACTGATTTTCTATTCCCCTTCCTCCTCATTTTCCTCCTCCGCCGTCCCAAACGCCGTTTTCAAATCGGCACGCGCCGATTCCATCGCGGTTTTGAATGTCTCGTGCGCCACCGCGAACGCCGCTCGTTTTGTCTCGGCAAGCGCCCTTACTTTTTCACCTACCTTTTCCGCTGCCGCCCGATCATCCGCTATGGCCGCCTTTGCCGACGCGAGGCTCGCCTCCAATGTTTTTCGTACCGTCTCCGGATCGGTACCCGCCTCGCAACTCGCCTTTGCGGTTTCAAACGCCTCTTCCACTGCTTCTTGAAAAGCCACGATACTCGCGTCCATACTACTCTTCTTCGATCCGATTGCCGCGTCAACACCCGAACGAAACGCCGCAATCGCCGCGTCAACTGATTTTTTTCGTTCGGAAACCGCCGTTTCAACCGTAGTCTTAAATGTCGCTACCGCCTTCTGTTTCTCAACATCGCCCTCGGCGCGTTCCGAGAGCTTTGCGTACATCTCGGCGCGCTTCCCATCCCGCTCAACGCGCTTCGCTTCAAGTGTCGCGTCGCGCTCTTCTCGCTTCTCCTCAAATACATTCGTTCGCTTCGTCTTTCGCTCGAGGAATTTCTCATACCGACTCCCGAGCCGCTCGCTCATTTTTTCGCCTCTTTCAACCATATTCGTGCACACTTTTTCTTGCCGCGCTTCCTTTTTCTCCTCCATCATCGCCTGTTTTTCCTCCCAATTCTTTTCCACTTGCGCCTTTCGTTCTTCCGCACGTTCTTTCGTCTTCATCCAAAAAAGCGATCGGTCTTTCGCTGCGTCGCTCTCGGTATCCGATTCCTCATTTGCATTCGCAACCGGCAAAGCGACACAGGAAACCGCGGCAATCGCGCAAAAAGCAAAAGCGCCTACGAGAAAAAATTTAGTATGGTTGTGCTTCATAGGTGTTGGTTATATCGTCAATAGCTTGAACGCTCTCTTCCGCTGACTGCGTTTCTCCCGCCGCCTCCTCATCAAGCGCCGACACATCGGCGTCATTCAAGAGGACATCATCCACCATAGCGTCCGGCGTCTCGGGCGCCGTCTGAATGGGCGGTGGCGTGTTCGGAGCGGGAATATTTGCCGGCGGAACGTTTGAAGATGTGATTGGCGACATCGGAGTATTTTTCTCTCGCGTCCCGTCCGACATCGAGAATTGCCGATACAGAAATATAAAAGCAGCAACAAGAAACACTACTCCGATCACTGCCGCGATTCCCTGATGTTTCGTCATAGAAACTTCTTGAAAAAATTACGCTATAGCTCCCGCAAAACAAAACTTAAGATTTAACGCACCTACTTTGTTTTGCCATTGCTATATTGATATTCTACCACGTGTCGAAGAAAACAAAAAAAGCGGTTTTATGTCGGCAGGGTAGCCACACATAAAACCGCTACAACTTCCCTAGGCATGTTTCGCCTCTCTCGGTACACATCTCAATTCACCCTCTTTTTGAATAGGTCCCGAAACACCGGATAGATATCCGCCGGCCCATCGATTTGCCGCATGGCAAAGTATCTCGGATATCTTTTTCTAACATCCTCATAACACTCCCACAAATCCTGATGTCGATCAGGCGTGATTTCGGTATAAGCGTAATAACAAACGCGTGGCATTATTCTTTCCAAAAGAAGCTCCCTGCATTTCGGCGAGTCATTACCCCAGTTTTCTCCATCCGATGCTTGAGCAACATAAAGGCTCCACGATGATACCGGGTAACGCGCATCGATAATATCAGCCACCATCCTGATTCCGCTTGAAACCTCTGTTCCGCCATTTTTCGTTTCAAAGAAGAACTCTTTCTCAGTTACCTCCTTCGCCGCTGTATCATGTCGAACAAAAATCACCTCAACCTTCTCATAGTTTCTTTTAAGAAACAGGTAGAGAAGCATAAAAAATCGTTTTGCTAAATCCTTTCTCGCTCGACTCATCGATCCTGAAACATCCATAAGGAAGAATACGCATGCCTGTGCTATTGGCTGAGGTTGAAGTTCACGGTGCACATACTTGGCGTCAAGTTGCCTGTCAAAAAACGGGCATACGCGCATTCGCCTCTCTAGATGCTCAATCTCCCTCAAAAGTTCGTCCTCCTGAACAATTTCATTTTTTTCTCGAGCATTAAGAAGTTCCTTCCTTGCATCTTCCAACCGGTGCCGATCTTTTTGGACGCCCATCCCAATTCGCCGAGCCAAGGCTCCCGCAAGCGACCTCCTCACGTCCAACTTGGAACCAGAAACAGAAAACCCCGCTCGAACCGATACGAATTCAACCGCTTTTGCAAGTTGCGCCCGAACAAGGTTTGGCAATTCCAAATCTTCAAAGAACAGGTTCAAAAATTCTTCTCGCGACAACTCAAAAACAAAATCATCCTCGCCATCACCGCCATTACCAGTCCGACCGCCTCCATTTCCGCTACCGATACCGCCAGGTGGACGAGCAATTCGATCACCAGTCACAAACTCCCTATTACCCGGATGAACCGCCTCACGCTTTCCACCAGGACCGTGACCAAAAACTGGTTCCGACAAATCACGCGCCGGAATATTGATTTTTTCCCCCTTGTCTATATCAGAGATAGATCGACCCTGAATAACTTCCAGAGCTTTCCTTCTAAGCTGAGACCGAACGCGCTTATTCAACCTTTCCTTGTTCGGAATATTCTTTCCACCCCCATTCAAACGACGATCAATGATAGGAAGGTTTCCTCTTAGTTTTCCGGAAATATCACGTATCATCTCACACCTCCGCTTTCCGAGTTGTTAAAAAAACTCCCAGGCGCCTGTTGCGACTGGGTTCTCTTTTCTTCCTTGCCTTTTCCCTACGAACTTTTGACTCCCCGGTCGCATCTCAAATATCTCGCTTCGGAAGAAGCGTGACCATAAAGACTGCCGAAAAGATGTATCCGAAAGTTCGCATAACTCATATGTAACATAGTCCGCAAAAGAGCGCAAGAGGCGAGCTCGAAAGCTCGCCCCGTGAGAAAAAATTTCTGTTGTGCGAAAGATTTACCTTCGGCGTCCGCGACCGCGTTCGGGTCGCGAAAACGGGCGCGACATATCTCGAGAGAACACAACCTCGGAATGATCCACGAAAGTGAGCGCGTATCCAATGTTGGCGCCGCGACCGGTACGACCGATGCGATGGATATAGTCCTCGTAGGTCATCGGAAGATCGTAGTTGATGACGTGCGTGATGCCGTCGATATCGAGTCCTCGCGCCGCCACATCCGTCGCGACCAAGACGCGGAGTTGGTCCTCGCGAAACCGCAAGAGCGAACGCTCCCGCTGTCCTTGCGAGAGATCACCGTGAATCGCGCCCGCTTTGAAACCGCGCTCATACAAAACCTTCGCGAGCTTCTCGGCGCCGTGCTTGGTTTTGCTAAAAACCAACACTTTCCGAAATTCTTCTTTCAAAAGCAATTCGTGAAGCGTCTCCACCTTTTCCTCTCGCCCGTTCACGCGAACGACATCCTGATGCACGTTCTCCGACGTCGCGCGCGATTTGACAAAAATGGTAATCGGGTTGACAAGAAACGACTTCGCGATATCGCGCACACCCGCCTCAAGCGTCGCCGAGAAAAACAGCGACTGCCGTTCTTTCCGAGCGAGTGACAGAATATGCTTGATGTCCTTCACAAATCCCATATCGAGCATCCGATCCACCTCGTCCAAGACGATATTGTTGAATCCGGAAATATCCATAAGACGCCGCTCGATGAGATCCTTGACGCGTCCGGGCGTCCCGATGATAAAGTTGGGCTTGTAGCGAAGATCGCGCACTTGGGTGTGCATATGCGCGCCGCCGATGACGAGCGCCGATCGAAGTCCCGATCCGCGAGAGAACGCGACGAATTCCTCGCGAATTTGAAGCGCGAGCTCACGCGTCGGCACGAGAATCAAGACGAATTCCTTTTTCGGCGCGTGAAATATCTTGTTGATGAGCGGGATCAAAAACGCCGCAGTTTTCCCCGTTCCCGTGTTCGCGATACCGATCACGTCGCGCCCGTCCAAAATGTGCGGGATCGCGCCGTCTTGGATCGGCGTCGGATCGGAAAAATTCCGTCCGGCAATGATCTTTTTCAATTTCTCGTGTATGGGAAAATCCGAAAACCGGTGTTCCGGACGAAACGACTCCGCCTCGACTTTGGTCGCCTTCTTCACGAATTGCGAAATGTCGAGATTTTTCTCAAGCGACGACTTCGCGCGATTTCGACCGCCTCTTCCGCTCATCATACCCTTGGGCGCGCTCCACTTGGCTCGCGAGGTGTGCGAGTGAAAACTTCTGTTCTGAAACATAGAAACTCTCCTAAAAAATTATGCCTCTTCCGCCCCGCGCGCTCCATAAAGGAGCGTTTGCGGGGTCAAAAAAAGGAATCCTCCGAAAGGGATCCCATGAGCATAACTTCTCGAGAGCCGTTTCAGATGATAGTCGGGATTCCCGAAACAGGGAACCCGAAACACTGTAGCCTATCATTCACATTCCTCGTATGGCGCCGGAGGCGCCTCGCCCTTCGTGAAGACGAACATTCGTCTCCGGAGCGATTACGCAGGAATCAAGATAAAAGTGACCTGAGAGAATCCTCAAAAGACTCTCAAAAAGTCCAGTCGCGTTTCGTTTCTTTCCAGCAACTTCTCGTATCCCAAAAAATATATACGGGGGATCGAAAGTTCGAACGAATATGAAACAACGACACTACAATGGGGTATGATATCAGAGAATTCTCTTGGTGTCAAGACCGATCGCCTTCGAGTCAAAAATGAGGCTTATACGAGAGGTTTTTCATTCGAAAAACCTCGCGCAATTTCCGAGAGAACGCTTCGCACGCGAGCGAGACTCTCATCATCAAGAATGGAGAAAGCAAAGACATTCGGATTCTTCTTGGAGAGCTGTTTGACGATTTTTGCCACATTCTTCGGCGTCTGTTCATCGGCGCGCGAAACGAGAATCCATTCCGGCTTTTTCAAAAGTTCCGGATTGTATTTCTTGAGTTCGCGCCGGATATTGGCGTAGTCGGTCACCGGCGTCTTGCTGTCCGCCGCGACGAGATGGAAGAGGACGCGCGTCCGCTCGATATGTCGCAAAAATTTGTGCCCCAATCCTTTCCCTTCGGAAGCACCCTCGATGAGACCGGGGATATCGGCGAGAATCATATCGAAGTACACGCCCAAATTGGGTTCGAGGGTTGTGAAGCGATAGTTCCCCACCTTGCTCGACGCGTCCGTGAGCGCGTTCAAAAGGCTCGACTTCCCCACATTGGGATAGCCGATAAACCCGATATCGGCGATGAGCTTGAGCTCGAGGCGAAGACTGATCGCCTCGCCGGGAAGTCCCGGGTTCGCGCGTTCCGGGGTCGTGTTGCGGCTCGATCGAAAATGAAAATTTCCGAAACCGCCGTTTCCGCCCCGCGCGACCAACACCTTTTGCCCCGAAAACACGACGTCATAGTCTCTGCCGTTGGTGAGGTCATGCGCCACCGTCCCGACCGGAACGCGCACTATCCTTTCCGCACCGTCTTTGCCGGTTCGCGTGTTCTGTTCTCCATGCCCGCCATCACCCGCCTTTATCCGTTTGACCGATCGAAACGTTCGAAGCGCGCCCAAATCCGGCACGCCCAAAAGAACGACGCTTCCGCCCCGTCCGCCATTTCCACCCGTCGGCCCCTCATTCATCATGGTCCGCGTAAAGCGCACCACGCCATCCCCCCCCTTCCCCGCCGACACCTCGAGAGTGACATCGTCTATAAGCATACCTAGACGCTAACACGGAAGAGAAGAAAAGAGCAACTCCGACGCAATAGAACAGTTCAAAAACCTATCTCTTCATACTCGAGACCACCATTCGGATGTCTCCGTAGGTCGCGGTGTCGCCGAGGGCGGATTTGAGGATACCGAGAGAAGTGGCGCCGTGTTCGCGAACGGCTTTTTGGATGAGGGCGATTTTTTTGGCGGAGACGAGGCTTTCGAGAGAAATTTCGCCGGTCCCGACGAAAAAGGCGAGATGATTTTCGATGGTGTTTCCGGAAAGTCCGCGAGTGTTTGCGATTTCAGGAATCGACTTCCCCTTTTTGAA
>Ga0268298_10004725_pt1 | contig 13130 bp, 12 predicted proteins | sample WWTPWeurt_MetaG_FD_194462 | JGI IMG/M metagenome (GOLD analysis project Ga0268298, IMG submission 194462) | Activated sludge microbial communities from WWTP in Nijmegen, Gelderland, Netherland - WWTP Weurt | ecosystem: Engineered > WWTP > Aerobic digester > Activated sludge | place... | reverse complement strand
AAGCGGTATCCTCCGCTATGTTCGTATTGAATATGCTGGTATTGCTGCAGAACCCGGTTCTGAGATCAACGGCTTGACTTGTGGTGGTGTGGGTTCTGGTACTATCATTGAAAATGTACAGGTGTCTTTCGGTAATGATGATGCCTTTGAATTTTTTGGCGGAACCGTAAATGCCAAAAACCTGGTAGCTTTTGCTACTGCCGATGATGATTTTGATTTTGACTTTGGATATACCGGGAAGATTCAATTTGCAGTTTCTTGCCGCAAACCTGATTTCGTAGATGCGGGCGATGCCGGAAATGGCATTGAGTGTGATAATGACGGTACAGGTACATCTGCTACTCCTAAAACAAAGCCTCAGTTGAGCAATTTCACTTTTGTTGGTCCTAATGATGCAGCAGGTACAGCGGGTAATCATAACTATTCCAATCGCTGGAGAAGAGCTACACAGTTCATTGTTCGTAACTCAATATTGATTGGTCACCCGGATGCAGGGTTCTCTTTGGAGTCAGATGCAACATTGAATGACTATTATGTAAATAATGTATCTGAGTTCAAGAATAATCTGGTACATGCCAGCACCAACGTTTACCGTTCCAGCAATAATGCAATTGCAACTGCGGCGCAAATACAGACCAAGGCTGAAAGTGAAGGTTGTATTACTTTAGCAAATTCCGCAGCTGCACAATTAACCAGTCCTTTCTATTCAACCAACCCTAATTTCCTGCCTGTTACGGGATCACCTGCTTTATCAGGTGCAAGTTTCACAGGTATGAATCCTTTCTTTACCAGCACTACCTACCGTGGTGCTATGGGTACAACCAATTGGACAAGCGGCTGGTGCAACTGGGATCCGCAGAACGCTGTTTATTAATAAATAGATTGATGATTTAGAAAACGTCCTGTTCTTTGCAGGACGTTTTCATTAATAGTAATAAAGTCTGTTCTTATGTTACGCTTTGTACTTGCGTCGATAGTTATTGTGTCTGCTATGTTGCTTTCCTGTAAAAGCGAACAGGGAAAGAAAAACCTGCTGCCGTCCCTGGCAGAAAGCGACAGCGCTATCGTAATGTATTATCATACTCCCGGCAATCCCCGCTTTTTCAATATGACCAAAGTGTACGACAAAGCATTCATTACCCGTTTCTCCGAAATAGTCAATAAAAAGACAACAGAAGTAAAGGAGAATTGCGCTACGCAGGGCAAAATATACTTCTACGGTAAAAAGGGAGCGGTGGAAACAATCTACTTTTCCCGGGCAGATAGCTGCATGACCTTATCTTTCATTAAAACAGGGGAGAAGTACTTTGTGAAAATGAATAAGCAACTAAAGCTGTCCCTGGATGAACTGGAGAAAAAAGCCATTACTTTGCCTGCTGCCGGTGAATGATCACTGTCCTGATGGATGGTAAGCATATACTACCTCGTAATGCTGTTTTAAAAGGGAGGGCAATAATTCTCCTACTGCCAAATCTTCTTTTTGCGGGGTGGGTTCACACACGGAATATTTTTCCCCGTTGTAGAAAATGGGTTTGCCAACCGGCTTGTCAAATTTTACAGCTACGGTCACATGTTCCGGGTACGACAAAACGATCATCGGGAGATTGTAGATTTCTTTTACTAAATAAAAAAACAAAGCCGCCCGGTCATCACAATCACTTTGCTCAAATAACAGGGTTTGTTCGGGTGAAAGCCTTTTCTCGCCTCCGAATTGCTGGTTGTCCTGTTTGAACAAAAAAGCATACCGGGTAAACCGCATCAGGTAATCCACCCCGTATTTCACACTCATGCCTTTTACATTTTTCCTCAGCAAGGGAATGAGCGAACGGTAAGTTTCATGACTTAGCGGTATGTTGAAATAAGAAGCATAATCCACTACCGGGTAATTGGCAAAAATGGTCTTGATCTGCGGGTTCAGTTTTACTTTGAAATTATACTCATGCTGGTTGTAGTTAAACTGTAATTCTTTTTCCTGGTAGTCGGCCGGGCTGAATTCGGGTAAGCGGCTGATTTTATAAGAAAACGATTTGGCTGTGGAAATGACTGGCAGGTTCAGCGGAACGAAAGTTTCTTGCTGAAAATTTATGTTGCTGCCATAGTCATGGTAATTCAGGCATACATACTGTTTGCCATTGAACAGGTAAGAAGGGATATTGTAGATATTTTCATCACACTGCACATAAAAAAGCAGTTTATCTTTTCCGGCTTTTAAGGTAGCGTCATAGCCGGATTGCAGCAGCAGGAACCATTTGTACAGGGTATAGCGGTAATAGTCGTCAGCTTTGGGGCTTATTTGCTGGGCAGTTTTACGGATCAGTTGGTAATACAACCAGTCTTCCAGTTGCAACTTTTTTTTATAGTAAAGTAAACGTTGTACTACCGTTTCATACCGGCTTTTGGCAAGTTGTTGGGCAAAATTGCTGACAGTTGCAGCAGTTCTTTCGGTGCTGAAAGGAATATTGAAAGAGGCATCTGCCTGAATTTCTATCTTGTTCCCAAAGAAATCAAAGTTGACGGATTGTACTTCTCCTGTACCGGCCCGGGCAGGCTCGCAGCAATAGCTCAGCATCAACAGGGTTAATATGAATAGCCGGGTCTTCATATGGACTTAATGTTCAAGTTACAAAAATTTAACAATAAGGTAATATTATGTTTTTGGCTTTTGAGGTGTAAGCCTTACCAACTGGCATTTTTTGTAACTTTCCAAAAATGGTTATCTTGAAACAATTACTCCTTGCGTTGACAGTTTTTTCTTTAGCTGCCTGCAACAATTCCTCCCTGAGCAAAAAACTAAAAGGCAGCGACAGCCTGGTTATCAGTTTTAACTATCCCAATACCGATTCCGTTGTACAAACAGTGAATACGACTGAACGCAAAGCCATTCGCCGCCTGCTGCAGTTTGTAGATAGTAAGGAAACAGAACAGTACAAGTGCGGGTATGATGGCACGATGACTTTCTTTATCCAGGATAAACTGGTTTTACCCGTTGTATTTAAATACAGCGAAGAAGGCTGCCGTCATTTTTTATTTGATGAAGACAATAAGCTCAGGAGCACTAAAATGAGTAATGAAGCGGCTGATTTTTTGAAAAGCCTGGCAGAGGGGAGAAATTGGTATTAAATAATACTTAAGTGTTTCATTTTAACAACATTGCAGAGGAGGGCAATTTAAATGTAACTTTTCTGAAAAATTTTATAACACAGTTACTCTAAAATAGCCATACCTTTATTACTGATTCTCCATTATGAGAAAGAGCCTAGCATTAATAGTAGCTATAGTATATCTTAGCACCACTACCGGGGCTACAATACATATGCATTATTGCATGGGCAAACTGGCAGATTGGGGCTTGGGGCATAACAGGTCCAAAACCTGCGGCAACTGCGGCATGGAGAAGTCTGAGGAAAAAGATAATGGATGTTGCAAGGATGAACATAAGTTTGTGAAAAATGACAACGACCAGAAAACTGCTGAAGCCTTAGTCATCACTTTTGCTAGCCAGGTTATTGACTTACCGATAGAATATTTTTCTGTATTGGATATTCCGGTTTCCTCTGTTACTGAGAAACATCCGGTCAGCCATGCCCCACCCCGAAGTAATGGCGTTGCGGTGTACATCCGCAATTGTAGTTTCCTTATTTAAAGACTATTTTCTTTTATGAGCCAGGCGTTCTTACGCCGGGCTATCGGCATTTCTATATGCCCCTGTTTCCCTTTTTCAACAAATTAAAACAAAGAAAATGCAATCGCTAAAAATGCTGATGATGGCAGCGTTAACCATCCTGTCTGTTTTTGTATTTGCCCAGGAAAAAACTGACACATTCAAAGTGTACGGCAATTGCGGTATGTGCAAAAAAAGAATAGAAAAAGCCGCAAAAACAGAAGCGGTTAGCAGCGCAGTATGGAATGTTGAAACAAAAATCATGACCATAACATACGATGCTGCAAAAGTCTCCACCGACGATATTCAGAAAAAAATTGCCGCCGTTGGCCATGATACGGAAAAATTCAAAGCCGATGATAAAGTATATGAAAAACTACCCGGTTGCTGCTTGTATGAAAGAAAATTAGCTACAAGTCCAAACCACAAGCATTAAAAATTTAAAATCAGTAATAATGAAACAGCTTCTTTATTTAATTGTATTGACAGTAATCTTCGCCTTTGCTGCCTGCAACAACAGCAGCTCCAAAAATGAGCATGAGGGTCATGATATGAACAGTATGAAAACCGACACAACGCAGCATGTATCAGCAACCGATGATAAGGATATTAAGGCCGTAGCCGTAGTTTTTTCTAATGTAGATGCAAAAGCGTCTGCTTCAATTAAGGAAATTGTTGATCATTACTTGCATATCAAAAATGCACTGGCCAGTGATGATGCCGGAGAAGCCGCCAGTGGAGCAAAAGCAATGGAGAATGCGATTGACAAACTGGATAAATCATTACTATCGGCAGAACAAAAGACTGCCTACGATGCCAACGAGGCAGAAATGAAAGAACATGCGAAACATATTGCCAAGAACGGGGATAATATTAAGCATCAGCGGTCACATTTTGTCATGATGAGTGAAGTAGTGTACGACCTGGTGAAGAACTTCGGCGCTGGTCGCCCGGTTTATCATGATCATTGCCCGATGGCAAGAGATAACCAGGGTGCTATGTGGGTAAGCGAAGTAAAGGAAATCAAAAATCCGTATTTCGGTTCAGCAATGTTCAAGTGTGGAAGAGTGGAAGAAGTAATTCAATAATGTTTAAACTAATACCATGGTTCAGAAACTGATTGAACTGGCTCTACGCAACAGGCTTATCGTACTGCTCTTGGCAGGGGGCCTGTTTGCGTACGGCCTCTACTCTGTTAAGCAAAACCCCATTGATGCGATTCCTGACCTGAGTGAAAACCAGGTAATTGTTTTTACAGAGTGGATGGGCCGCAGTCCTCAGGTGATAGAAGACCAGGTAACCTATCCATTAGTGAGCAACCTGCAGGGCATTCCTAAAATCAAAAACATCCGTGGCTCTTCTATGTTTGGGATGAGTTTTGTGTATGTGATTTTTGAAGACAACGTGGACATCTATTGGGCAAGAACAAGAGTACTGGAGCGTTTGAATTTTGCACAACGTTTATTACCGCAGGGTGTAACACCCACATTGGGTCCTGATGGAACAGGTGTGGGTCATATCTATTGGTATCACCTTGATGCACCAAAAATGGATTTGGGTGAACAGCGGGCATTACAGGACTGGTATATCAAGTTTGCTTTGCAAACAGTACCTGGTGTTGCCGAGGTGGCATCGTTTGGCGGTTTTGAAAAGCAGTACCAGTTAGTTGTTGACCCAGTGAAGCTGCAGTTCTACAACATCTCACTGATGGATGTGATGAATAGGGTAAAAGCGAATAACAATGATGTGGGCGGCCGCAAATTTGAAATGGCAGATATGGCTTACATTATCCGTGGATTAGGATATATCAAAAGCAAAGAAGATGTAGAAAATATTGCACTTGCCAACTACAATGGTATTCCAGTTCGGGTAAAAGATATCGGCTCTGTACAAATGGGAGGCGATTTACGTCTTGGCATTTTTGATATGGATGGCAAAGGCGAAGTGGTAGGCGGCATCGTAGTGATGCGGTATAATGAAAATGCCAACAAGGTTATTCAGGCAGTAAAAGAAAAAATGAAAGAAGTAGAAAAAGGATTGCCGGAAGGTATCACCTTTAAAACTTCGTATGACCGCAGTACATTAATTCAGGAAGCGATTGATTCTGTAAAAGGAACGTTGATGGAAGAAATGATTGCGGTATCACTCATCGTTCTCGTCTTTCTGTTTCACTGGCGCAGTGCTGTTATTATTCTCATTCAATTGCCCATCTCGGTTGCGGCCGGTTTTATTTTCCTGGAACTCTTCGGTATTTCTTCCAACATTATGTCCTTAACCGGTATTGCACTGGCAATTGGTGTGGTGGTAGATGATGGCATTGTGATGGTAGAAAATGCCTACCGGCATCTGAGTGAAGCGCAGGCTGCAAAAATTAATTCATCTGACAACGCATAATTATGGCAAACTGGTTCAAACGAAATAAAGACCCGTTATCAGCAGAAGAAAGAAATGATATTATTGAAAAATCATCCAAACAGGTGGGCCCCGGTGTGTTTTATTCCACCATCATTGTGGTTACTTCATTTCTTCCTGTGTTTTTGCTTACAGGTATGGAAGGCAAACTCTTTCATCCACTTGCATGGACAAAAACATTCATCCTGTTGATAGATGCTGTGTTGGCCATTACATTAATGCCGGTATTGATTTCTTTCTTTTTAAAAGGAAGATTGAAACCGGAGAGTGCGAACCCCATTACCCGTACACTGGAAAAAATCTATACACCCATTTTGAAGTGGTGTTTGAAGTGGAGAAAAACCACCATCGCTGTTAACATCATTGCACTGGCAACGGGCATCATCATGATGACACGTTTGGGTTCTGAGTTCATGCCACCGCTGGATGAAGGTTCCCTGTTATTCATGCCGGTAACATTGCCCGATGTTTCCAATTCAGAAGCCAAACGGTTGTTACAGGTGCAGGACAAACTCATCCGCACCGTTCCTGAAGTATCACATGTACTGGGTAAAGCAGGAAGAGCCAATACCGCAACGGATAACTCGCCTATCAGCATGATTGAAACTATCATTTTATTAAAACCCAAACATGAATGGCGTAAGGGATTAACAAAAGATGATATCATTAATGAGCTTAATTCCAAAATGCAGATACCGGGGGTTACCAACGGATGGACACAACCCATCATCAACCGTATCAATATGCTTTCAACCGGTATTCGTACGGATGTGGGATTAAAAGTCTATGGACAAAACCTCGACAGTATTTATGCATTTGCACAAACCATCAAAAAACAACTGGAGGGTATTGATGGTGTAAAAGATCTCTATGTAGAACCTATCACCGGCGGTAAGTATGTGGACATCTCCATTAAGAGAGAAGAAATCGGCCGCTATGGTTTGAGTGTGGATGATGTGAACACAGTCATTGAAAGTGCATTGGGTGGTATGAAACTCACTACAACTATTGAAGGTCGCCAGCGGTTTAGTGTAAATGCAAGATACGGTCAGGATTTCCGCAACAACCTGGAAGCATTAAAACGCCTGCAGGTACAAACAATGGAGTTCGGTCCTGTTCCATTAGAAGCAGTGGCAGATATTCAACTCAGTGATGGTCCGCCCATGATCAATTCTGAAAACGCCATGCTCCGGGGAACGGTGTTGTTCAATGTAAGAGAAAGAGATTTGGGAAGTACGGTGAAGGAAGCACAAGAACGATTGAATAAGATGATCACCAAATTACCCAAAGGTTATTTCCTGGAATGGAGCGGTCAATGGGAAAACCAGATCAGGGCCAACCGCACTTTGAAAATGATCATGCCCATTGTTATCATCATCATTTTTATGGTGTTGTACTTCACTTATCATTCGTTCAAGGAAGCAGCTACTACAATGATCACTGTTCCCTTTGCATTGATTGGCGGTGTGTTCATGGTGTATTTCTATGGCATCAATTTATCTGTTGCAGTAGCGGTTGGTTTTATTGCCTTGTTTGGGATGGCTATTGAAACAGCGATGCTCATGACCATCTATTTAAATGAAGCCATGAATAACATGGTGGCTAAACACGGCAACTCCAAAGCCACCTTAACACCGGCCATCATTCGTGAATTTGTGATTGAAGGTTCAGCTAAACGGTTACGACCCAAACTCATGACCGTTTCCGTTGGTTTGTTTGGATTGATCCCCATTCTGTGGGCCACCGGTGTGGGCAGTGATATCATGCGGCCCATCACCATTCCGTTAATCGGCGGTACTATTTCATCAACCATTTATGTGTTACTCATAACTCCTGTGATTTTTGAAATGATCAAGGAAAGAGAATTAAAACGTAAAGGCAAAATTGAATTGATCGATGTTAAAGAATAAACTTTTCCCGCTATTGCTGGCAACGGTGTTTGCCGGTAACAGCCAGTCGCAAACATTGAAGCTGGATGCAGTCATTGACAGTATCAGGTCATCACATCCCGTGGTGAAGATGTATGACAACGAGATCCGATCTATGGATGAAGCCGCTAAAGGTGCAAGAAGCTGGATGCCGCCGCAAGTGGGTGTTGGACAGTTCATGACCCCGTATAATGCAAGGCTCTGGCGTAAAGAAGGTGATATGCAGGGTATGGGTTCTGTAATGGTATCCGGTGAACAAATGTTTCCCAACCGGAAAAAACTGGACGCTGATGAAAAGTATATGAAAGCCATGTCATCCGTGGAAAAAGAAAGAAAGAATGCCACACTCAATGAATTGATCAATGATGCAAAGCAGTTTTATTATGAGTGGATCATTCTAAAAAAGAAACTGGTGATACTGAGTGAAAACGAGAAGATTCTGGAATTCATGATTAAAAATGCGGAGATACGATACAGGAATGGGTTGGAAAAAATCAGCGCCTATTACAAAGCAAAAGCGGCATTGGGTGATGTAAAGAATATGCAACTCATGTATGAAAACGATATAAGAGAAAAACGAATCCGCATTAATTCACTCATGGGCAGAAATGCCCTGAATGAATTTGATATTGATACCACCTATTTGTTAAACGATTATTCAGGCCTTGTTTTTGACAGCACATTATTCTATACTAACCGGAGTGACCTGAAATCATTAGACAAAGAAATTAACCTTACATGGCTGAAGCAGGAAACAGAAAGAGCTGCCCTCAAGCCCCAATTTGGCATTCGCTACGATAATATGATCGGGTTTGGCGGACAGCCCCTGCAATATACCATCATGGGCATGATACGTATCCCGATGGCGAAATGGTCATCTAAGATGAACAAAGCCAATATGGAAAGTTTGAAATGGAAAACCTATGCCCTCCAATCGCAAAAGGAAATGATGGTGAACGAATACAGCGGTATGGCCTATGGCATGCGGAATGAACTGGAGTTGAAGAAGCAACAAATCAGGCTCTATGAAGAAAGCATCCTTCCTGCACTACGGAACAATTATAAAACTATGCAGCTGGGCTATGAACAGAACACAGAAGAACTATTCATGCTGTATGATGCATGGGAAACCCTGAACATGAAGCAACTCGAATATGTGGAATTGGTGAACCAGGCATTAAAACTCCAGGTAACAATTGAACGAATAATTGAAAAGCAATGAAACGAATTACATTTTTATTCCTCGTTGTATTGTTTGCTGCAGCCTGCAACAACAATAAAGATCCGCATGCAGAACATAAGGCTGAGGGTACAAAAGAAATGTACACCTGTCCCATGCCGGAAGATTCAGTGTTCAGTGATAAACCCGGCAGTTGCCCCAAGTGCGGTATGGATTTGGTGAAAATGAAACAGAATAAACATAAGCATGATAAAGTCGAATACACTTGTCCAATGCACCCTGACATAATTGAAGACAAGCCAGGCACCTGTCCGATTTGCGGAATGGGCCTGGTGAAAAAAGAATCGGACAGTAAAAAAATCGGTAACGTAGAACTGGAATCATTACTGAAGCCCACTAATGAATTTGTTGTATCCTCTGTTCCGGTAATCACTATTGAACGGAGAGGAGAACAAATAGAAATAGAAGCATTGGGCAATATTGCCTATGATACAAGACAGGTGGGAAGTGTCTCTGCAAAAGTTTCGGGAAGAATTGAAAAGCTTTATGTACGTTACCGGTATCAGAAGATCCATAAAGGACAACGCATCCTTGATATCTACAGCCCAGAACTTTTAACAGCACAACAGAATCTTTTATTCCTCGTAAAGAATGATCCGGGCAATTTACCTATGATCGAAGCTGCCAGAGAAAAACTTTTGCTGTTGGGAATGAGTAAGGAACAGTTACAGCAGGTAATGCAATCCGGAAAGCCATCTTTAACCATTGCTGTGTACAGTCAGTACGACGGTCATATTCATGAATCCACCAATGGCGGCAGTATGAATACAGAATCCGGTACCATGCGGGATATTTCTTTGATCACCGAGGAATTATCGTTGAAAGAAGGTATGTATGTACAGAAAGGACAATCTGTTTTCACTGTATTCAATCCAGATAAAGCATGGGCTGTGCTGAATATTTATGGAGAGAATCAATCATTGGTGAAGACCGGTAATGCCGTACGGGTCGTGCCGGAAACAGCACCCGGCAAAGACTTCAGGGCAAGCATAGATTTTATTGAACCCTTCTACCGCAAAGAAAGTAAAACAGTAACAGCAAGGGTGTATTTCAACAACAGCAGTTTAAAAGTTCCGGTTGGCAGTCAGGTGAAGGCAACTGTATTCGGTAATACAAAGGAAGCTTACTGGTTACCCAAAGAAGCCGTTCTTTCATTGGGAATGGATAAAGTGGTATTCCTGAAAACTGATGGGGTATTCAAAGCGAAAAAAATAAGTACCGGTATCACACACCAAAAACATATACAAGTACTAAACGGACTAACAACAACAGACTCTGTAGCCATCAATGCACAGTTTCTCATGGATAGTGAAAGTTTCATAAAAGTAAAAAACTGATTATGCGGTATATCATCATTGCTACAATAGCTTTATTGGTTTTTGCATCCTGCAAGAACAAAACAGAAACTCCTAAGGACCCCGATACCTATTATACCTGTTCTATGGACCCACAGGTAGTGGAGTACAAACCGGGGAAATGCCCGATCTGTAAAATGGATTTAACTCCGGTAAAGAAAAAAATTGGTGAAAGTAAAGATGAGTTACAATTAAGCGAACAACAAATTCAGTTGGGAAACGTTCAAACAGATACCATACGGAATGGAACGATTGGAGACCAGTTGGTTCTAACCGCCACATTGAATTTTGACCAGATGAAAACTACTTCGGTCAGTTCTAGAGTAATGGGCAGGGTTGAGAGGTTGTATTATAAAAATTTAGGGGATTACGTAAAAAAAGGTTCAGCACTTTATGAAATTTACAGCGAAGATTTAAACAATGCCAAACAGGAGTATATTTTAGTACTGGACAAGAAAAAAGTATTTGCAGCTGAATCAGTAATTGACTTCGACCAGCTAATACAAAGTGCCAGAAATAAATTGTTGCTTTGGGGTTTGAGTGAAGCACAGATAGCTGAACTCACACAATCAAAAAAAGCAACCCCTACTACTATATTTTACAGTACAGCAGGGGGGTATATTACACAGCTTGATATAAGGGAAGGTGATTATGTAATGGAGGGCGGCACAATTGTAAAACTGGCCGATCTTTCTACGTTATGGGCCGAAGCACAGGTGTACACATCGCAAATGGCCGAAATAAACAGCAGCAGTATGGCCACTGTTCAGTTTCCTGATTTTGATAACCGGGAGATCAAAGGAAGAATTGAATTTGTAAACCCAGAGATCAATCCTGATACAAGGATTAATCTTATACGGATATCTATCCCTAATCCGGGCAACCAGTTAAAGCCCGGTATGCCTGCTTATGTGTTATTGAAAAGCCCGCAGCGTAAGTCATTAACGCTGCCGATTGACGCAGTCATACGGGATGGCAAAGGGGCTACTGTTTGGGTACACACCGGGAAAAATATATTTAAAAGTGTAATGGTGCAGGCAGGTCTGGAAAGCGGTGATAGAATTGAAATAAAATCAGGTTTAAAAGAAGGAGATATAGTTGTATTAACCGGTGCATACCTGCTGCATAGCGAATATGTATTTAAAAAGGGGGCAGACCCGATGACGGGTCATAATCACTAATCAACCATAAAATAAGCTGTATGAATACCATTCTAAAATCACTGTTGTCTGTTTTTGCAATTTTTTGCTTTTTTGATTTGGTGGCACAAAAAGCAGAGGAGGTTTGCTACAACCCTAACCTGATAAAAGATACTACAAAAAAAAGTATCAAATCCTTGGCTTATGCTGTTGTTAACGGGGACAGTATTAAGATTAATTATCATTCACCCGGTGTTCGTAAGAGAATTATTTGGGGCGGCCTGGTTCCCTTTGACGAAGTATGGGTAACCGGTGCCCATGATGCAACAACACTGGAAATGCCCAAAGCGTTTGTTGTAAACGGAAAGGAAATACCAGCTGGTAAATATGCTTTCTTCACCATCCCCGGTGAAAAGGAATGGACAATTATTATCAATAAGCATTGGAAACAGCATCTTGCATCTGAGTATGACGAAAAGGATGATATTATAAGGGTAAAAGTAAAACCATCGACAATTGATCACACTGAGCGATTGCAGTATTTCATAGAAACGGAAAAGGCTAATACTGGTAAAATTGCGGTAGTCTGGGAGAAAGTAAAAGTTGAATTTCCTTTTGTCATAAAAAACTAAAGGTATGAATCAGCACCAGCATTCAGGAGATAAATCACCCAATCATTCCGGTCACGAACTCAGGGGTGAAACCATAGTAAGAACAGGATTGACCCCGGGCTTTAAGAAATACACCTGTCCGATGCATCCCCAGATTATTCAGGATGGTCCGGGTAAATGTCCATTATGCGGAATGGACCTGGTGCCGATGGTGAAACAGGAATCGTCTGTCGGTCATAGTTCACCTAAAGGAGGTATTGCTGATTTCAGGAAAAGGTTTTATGTGGTGCTGATATTAACTTTACCCATTATGCTGTTGTCAGAAATGATTCAGCACTGGCTGAATATTCATTTCAGTTTTCCTGGTTCCAAATATGTACTTTTCTTTTTGTCATCCATTGTTTTCTTTTATGGGGGATGGCCTTTTTTGAAAGGATTGGTTGGAGAGTTGAGAGCAAAGAATCCGGGTATGATGACACTTGTCGGGTTTGCTATTTCAGTGGCTTATATCTACAGCGTAGCAACAGTGTTTGGATTGCAGGGTATGGATTTCTTTTGGGAACTGGCAACATTGATACTGATTATGTTGCTTGGGCACTGGATAGAAATGAAGTCTGTTGCCGGGGCATCAAGGGAACTGGAGTTATTAGTACAATTATTGCCCGATGATGCCCACCTTGTTCATGGTGAACATATAATGGATGTAAAAACAGAAACCCTTAAAGAAAGTGATGTAATTCTTGTAAAGCCGGGTGAAAAAATACCGGCAGACGGTATTATCACA
>Ga0268298_10004724_pt1 | contig 13130 bp, 12 predicted proteins | sample WWTPWeurt_MetaG_FD_194462 | JGI IMG/M metagenome (GOLD analysis project Ga0268298, IMG submission 194462) | Activated sludge microbial communities from WWTP in Nijmegen, Gelderland, Netherland - WWTP Weurt | ecosystem: Engineered > WWTP > Aerobic digester > Activated sludge | place... | reverse complement strand
CGTCGGCGCCACGCTGCACGGTGCGCCTGGCCCGTTCATGGGCCGGATCGTGGAGGGCCGGCTGCACTGCGGCGGCCACTGGTCGGGGCGCCTGCCCTTGCCCTCGGAGACCGCCGGCGACGTGACGCTTGAACTCACCTTCGCCCACCAGGCGCCGCTGACGCTGACCGCGACCGGCCTGCGTTGCCGCTTTGCGGGCGAGGCGAATTTCACGGCGTCGCTCGCCTGCTGATCCCGGCGCGGCCCCGCTTGCGCCATGCGCAGGCTCGCGCTTGATTTGCGTCGTCGTCCCGCGGGTGCTTGATCCCGGATACTGAGCCGGGCCGATGCGGCGGAGCGTCGGCGCTTCATCCAGGGCCTCGACATGTTCTCCAAGCTCAAGCGTTCCACCCGGCGGCTGCTGTTCCTGCTGGCCGCGTTGCCAGCCACGGTGCTGGTGCTGGGCACGCTGTACATGCTGGGCATGACGCACATCGAAGGCTCGCCGCGCAGCTTCTTGCAAGGCCTGCAGTGGGCGTCCGAGACGCTCACCACCACCGGCTACGGCGGCGACAGCCACTGGAACCACCCGGCGATGGCGTTGTTCGTCATCGCCGGGCAGTTCATGGGCCAGTTTCTGGTCTTCCTGATCTTTCCGATCTTCATGCTGCCTTTCTTCGAGGAGCAGTTCGAGGTGAAGCTGGCCAACACCCTGCCGCCGATGGACGGGGTGGTGCTGTTCTATCGCCATGGCCCGGCCATCGAGACCCTGCTCGATGAATTCGTGCGCACCAGCAGCCCCTTCGTGATCCTGGAGGAGGACATGGCCCTGGCCCGCAAACTGCGAGATCGAGGCTACAACGTGGTGCACGGCCAGCTGACCGAAGGGCAGACGGCGCTGGCGCCGGTGGCGCGTGCGCGGGCGGTGGTCACCAACGCAGGTGACCATGCCAACGCCACCTGCACACTGGTGATGCGCGAGCTGGGTTTCACCGGCCCGCTGTTCGCGCTGGCCGACGAGCCCCTGTACCGCTCGCCCATGTTGAAGATCGGTGCCACCGATGTCTTCACGCCGGCGCATGTGCTGGGTGCAGCGCTGGCCTCGCGCGCCAGCGTGCGCATCAGCCCGCCTGCCGAGGGCATGCACCTGTTGGGCAATGCCGTGGGCATGGCCGAGTTCCGGGTGCGCGCGAGCAGCCCGCTGGCCGGGCAAAGGCTCAGTGATCTGCGGCTGCGCGAGCGGCATGGCGTCACTGTCATCGGGCAGTGGCTGGCAGGCGTGTTCACCACCTCCAAGGGCCCGGCCACGGTGGTGGAGCCGGGCGCCATCCTGGTGGCCGTGGGCTCGCCGGCCAGCCTCGAAACCGTGGAGCGCCTGGCCATGCCCATCCGCCGCACCGGCCCCATCGTGCTGGCCGGCTTTGGCGCCGTGGGCCACAAGGTGGTGGAGTTGCTCAAGGACGCGGGCGAAGACTGCGTGGTGATCGACTGGGCCGAGGCGCCCGGCGTGGACGTGGTGGGCAATGTGCTGGAGCAGTCCACGCTCGACAAGGCGCGGGTGCGCGAGGCCAGCGCCGTGATCCTGGCCTTGAGCGACGACGGTGAATCGGTGTTCGCCACCGCCGCCGTGCGCGACTACGCGCCCGAGGTGCCCCTGATCGTGCGCGTGCTGCGCTCGCCCAACATCACGCGGCTGTACCGCGCCGGCGCCGACTTCGCCATCTCGGTGGGCCAGGTGGCCGGCCAGATCCTCGCGCACCACCTGCTGGCCGAGCAGGCCGTGGGCGTGGAGAACGGCATCAAGTTCAGCCGCCTGAGTGCTGGTGCGATGGCCGGTGCCAGCCCCTGGCACAACCCGGCGCTGGACCGCACCGGCGCCAAGGTGGTGGCGGTGGAGCGGGGCGAGCAGGTGATCGTGGAGTTCGAGGACGGCTTCGTGGTGCGCTCGGACGACGCGGTGTTTGTCTGCGGCTCCATCAAGAGCCTCGAGCGCTACCAGCGCGAGTTTCACGCCGCCACGGTGCAGCCCGACGCTTTACGGTAATTTACCGCCGCGACCGCGTGGCGATACGCCCGCTCACCAGAATCCATCTCACTCCAAACCAAGACTGAAGGTAAGCGTGATGAGCCGTTCCGAAAGCAAGACATTGAAGCTGATGGCACGCACCAGCGTTGGCGCCGCGATTCTGTGGGGTGCTGCCACCGCGGTCATGGCGCAGCCGGCATCGGGCGCGATGCCGGGCGGGCCGGGGATGATGCAGCACGGCGGCCCCGGCATGCATGGCGGCATGATGGGCCATCGCGAAGGCATGCGCGGTGGCATGCACGGCGGCATGGCCGGTGAGGGCGGCATGATGGGCATGCGTGGCGGCGGTCATCGCATGGAGCGCATGCTGCACGCCGCTGGCGCCACGCCGGAGCAGCGTGCCAAGGTGCACCAGATCATGAAGGCTGCGCACGATGACATGCAAAAGCAGCACGAGGCCGGTCGCGCCCTTCACCAGCAGATGGCGCAGTTGCTCTCTGCGCCCAAGCTCGATGCGGCTGCCGTTGAAGCGCAGCGCCAGAAGCTCAGCGCCCAACACGACGCCACGAGCAAGCGCATGACGCAGGCCCTGCTCGATGCCAGCGCGGTGCTCACACCCGAGCAGCGCGAGAAGATGGTCGCCACGATGAAGGCGCGCAAGGACATGATGGAGCGCCACCGCCGCGAGCGCGAAGCGATCGATCCGGCGCGTCGCAACTGAAAGCGCATGCCGATGGCGTTGTCCTGCGAGCCATCGGCACACGGGGTCCGTCGGCTTCGACGGGCTTGTTCCACAAGGGTTTCGCTCCGGCGCCTCGGGCACCGGAGCGTTTTTTGCTTTTTCGACACAATCCGCCCATGAGTGCACGCCTGCTGCTGATCGATGACGACACCCGCCTGATCACCATGATCGGCGACTACCTGCGCGGCAATGGCTACGAGGTGGAAACCGCGGGCACGCTGGCGGCGGGACGCGAGCGCCTGCAGGCATCGAGCTTCGATGCCCTGCTGCTTGATCTGATGCTGCCCGACGGTGATGGCCTCGACCTCACCCGCGAGCTGCGTGCCGACCTGCGCCTGCGCCGCCTGCCGCTGCTGATGCTCACCGCCCGCGGCGAGCCCCTGGACCGCGTGGTGGGGCTGGAGCTCGGCGCCGACGACTACCTGCCCAAGCCCTTCGAGCCGCGCGAACTGCTGGCCCGCGTGAAGGCCTTGCTGCGCCGCGCCTCCCCCACGGCGCAGGCCGACGACGTGCTGCAGTTCGGCCGCCTCGAGATCGACCTGGCCGCGCGCCAGGCGCGCATCGACGGCAAGCCCTGCGATCTCACCAGCCACCAGTTCGAGCTGCTGGTGGTGCTGGCCAAGAGCGCGGGCCGCGTGCTCTCGCGCGACCAGATCATGGACTCGCTCAAGGGCCATCCGCTGGAGGCCTTCGATCGCAGCATCGACGTGCACATCTCGCGCATCCGCGCCTGCATCGAGGATGACCCCAAGAACCCGCAGCGCGTGCTCACCGTTCGCGGCACGGGCTATGTCTTTGCGCGCAAGCAGGACGCTGAACATCAGGCCTAGCACGCGGTGAAATCACTCTACCTCCGCATCTGGCTCACCGTGGTGATCGCCTTGGCGGCGTTCGCGCTGGCCTCGGGCTGGCTGTGGCAGCGCCACCTGGATCAGGAGCGCGCGCGCGTCGAGGCCTCGGCGGGTGACCGGCTGGCGGCCTGGGCCGAGCTGGTGCAGCGCTCGCTGCCCGCCGTGGATGCGCCCGTGGCGGAGCAGGCCGAGGCCCTGCGCGATTGGGCCTTCCGCCTGCGCCTGCCCATGGCACTGGACGATCTGCAGGGCCAGCGCATTGCCGCGTCCGAAAGCTTCCTGCGCCGCGAGGCCGAGGGCAGCATGGCCCCCACGGCCGTGAAGCTCGACGATGGACGCGTGTTGTGGATTGCCCGGCGCACAGGGCGCCGGGCCTTGGGTGGAGGCCAGCAGGGGTTCATGCCGCCACGCGACGCGGCCAACCTGCCGGCCCGCGCCGGCTTGCCTCCGCGCGACGACCACGGTGGGCCGCCGGGCCTGGCGCCCACGATGCTGCCGGTGTCCATGGGCCTGCCGCCGGCCTTGGGGCCGCTGCTCTTGTTGGCGCTGGTGTTCATCGCGGTGGCGGCCGGCGCCTACCCGGTGGTGCGTCGGCTCACCAGTCGGCTCGAGGCCTTGAAGCAGGGCGTCGAGACCTTTGGCGCCGGTGCGCTCAACCACCGCGTGGACGAGTCTGGCCGTGACGAGGTGGCGGCAGTGGGGGCCACCTTCAACCGGGCCGCCGAACGCATCGAGACCCTGGTGCGCTCGCACCAGAGCCTGCTGGCCAATGCCAGCCACGAGCTGCGCTCACCGCTGGCGCGGCTGAAGATGGCGGTGTCGATGTTCCCGGATGCCAACGGGCTGCACCGCGACAAGCTCAAGCACGAGATCGAAACCAATGTGGCCGAGCTGGATGCCCTGGTGGAAGAGGTGCTTCTGGCCAGCCGCCTGGACGCTGCGCAGGCCCTGGACACCGACGATGCGGTGGACCTGCTGGGCATGGCCGCCGAGGAGGCCGCGCGCGTGGGCGCCGAGGCCGATGGCGACAACCTGGTGGTGCGCGGCAGCGAGCGCCTCTTGCGCCGCGCCATGCGCAACCTGCTGGAGAACGCCCGCCGCTATGGCCAGGTGGAAGTGACGGTGAGCGTGCAGCGCGAGCCCGATGGCCGCGTGGGCTGGCGCGTGTGCGATCGCGGCCCGGGCGTGCCCGAGCAGCACCGCGAACGCATCTTCGAGCCCTTCTTTCGCCTGCCCGGCCACGCCGAGCGCGAGGGCGGCGTGGGCCTGGGCCTGAGCCTGGTGCGCCAGATCGCCGAGCGCCACGGCGGCCAGGTGGTGTGTGAGCCACGGGCGGGTGGCGGCACCTGTTTCTGTGTCTCCTTGCCCGCCGATCGCTTGCGCTCATCTTCGGCGTTGGGCTGAGCCGGCAGCACCTGAGCTACGCCTGCGCGGCGTGTTCGTCGCGCCTGGATTGCCGGATCACCCAGAACAGCAGCAGGCTCAAACCCGTCGAGGCCAGCACCAGGCCTGCGGTGGATGCGGTCCAGAAGCCGACCGCACCGCGCAAGGCCAGCGGCGGGTTGCCGAAGGGCGCGAAGGCCAGCAGGTAACCACCCCCCAGGCCGGCGCCCCACAGCGCCACCGCGTAGATCACCATCGGCAGCGTGGCGATGTGCCAGGCGCGCAGCACGAAGGCGGCAAAGGTCTGCAGCGCATCGGCCGGGTGAAACAGCGCCAGCCAGGCCAGCAGGGGCAAGGCCGCGGCGATCACCGCGGCATCGTTGGTGTACAGGCGCAGCACCGGTTCGCGCGCCACATAGATGGCCAGCCCCAGCACCACGGCCACGCCGAGCGTGAACTGCCAGCCGTGCCAGGCCAGGCGCCGCGCGTCGCGCAGCTCGAGCGCGCCCAGGCATTGCGCCACCAGCGTGCTGCTGGCATTGGACAAGGCCATGGGCACCATGAACAACAAGGACACCAGGTTCATCGCCAGCTGATGCCCGGCCACCGGAGTGGCGCCCAGGCGTGCAATGAAGATGGCCATGAACGAGAAGGCCGACACCTCGATCAGCACCGACAGGCCGATGGGTACGCCCAGCTTGAGCAGGGCCATCAGGGCCTCGCGGTTCGGCGTGTGCAGGCGGCCGAAGCGCGCCAGATTGAATTGAGCGTAGAACGCATCGTGCCGCAGCAGCAGCAGGCTGGCGATCACCTGGATCCACATCGACAGGGCCGTGGCCACACCGCAGCCCACCACGCCCAGCGCCGGCACGCCGAGGCTGGGTACGCCGAACACCAAGGCCATCGACAGCGGCACCTTCAAGCCCAGCGTGCCCAACTGCAGCGCCATCACCGCCTTGGGCCTGGAGACGGCGGTGTTGAACGCACGGAAAGCGGTGAACAGCAGCGACGCCGGCAAGGCCACGGCCAGGGCCACCAGGTAGGCGCGTACCTTGGCGGCCACGTCGGGGCTGGCATGGGACAGCGCGAGAAAGGGCGCCGGAAATGCCAGCATGCTGCTGCCCAGCAAAGCCAGGGCGAGCGCCAGCCAGATGGCCTGGTGCAATTGCGCGCCGGCTTCGCTCAACTGTCCAGCGCCAAACAGGCGGCCGACGATCGGGCTGAGCGCGAGCAGCACGCCCATCAGCCCGATGAACACCGTGATGTAGGCCGCCCCACCCACGGCCAGGGCCGCGAGATCGGCGGTGGCATAGCGGGCCACGAGCACCGTGTCCACCGTGCTGAAAGCCAGCACCGACACCTGGCCCACCAACACCGGCCAGGCCAGCGGCACGATGCGGCGCACGCTGTGCTGAAAGCTGCCGGGCTTCATGGTGCCGACGGGGTGGATGGCTGCGCCGCCGCAAAGGCCTCGGGCGGCGGGTGATCGGTGCCCGAGGCCACGCGGGCCCGCTCGGCATAGCGATTGAAGCGCCAGGCACTGCCCTCCTGCGTGATGCGGCGCCATACCAGGCGCTTTTCGCCGGGCGACAGCACGGGCCAGTGCTGCACCTCGTCCTCGGTGCGGCCGCAGCCCTTGCACACCGGGTCGCCCTGCGCGGTGGAGCAGATGGCGATGCAGGGCGCGTCGGGCGTCTGCGCATACCAGGCCAGCCAGGCGGCGTGAGCACGGGGCGGCATGCTGTGCTCGTCGGCCAGCGGCTCGTGGTAATACACCATCAGCGCGTACACCTCCGCCAGCGCGCGCACTTCGGCACAGGCGCTGATGCCGTCCGTTGAGGGTGAACGGGCCCGCCACCAGTTGATGGCGGACTCGATGTCGGTGATGTGGATGCCGGCCATGCGGCGTTTGCCTGCAGCAAAAAGGGTGGCAAGGATAGCCTGTCTGCCCTGCCGGCCCCGCCGCAGGCTCAAGTGGCCTTGCGGGCGGGTGTTGCGCGCAACTCGCGAAGCGCGTCGGCTGCGATCCAGCGTGCCGCGCGGTGCGGCCTGTTGCGCAGGCCTTCGGCGCAGTCGATGGCGCGCTCGCGCAGCGCGGGGTTGCGCTTGCCCATCTGCCGCAAGGCCCAGTTCACGGCCTTCTTGACGAAGTTGCGATCGTCTTCGCAAGCCGATTCGATCAAGCGCAAAGCTGCGATGAAGCGCGAGTCCGGCGCAGCCTTGTCGTGCACCGCCAGGCAGGCCAGCAGGGCGAAGGCGGCGCGACGCACCCACTCGTCCTCGGCGCGGGCCCAGACCGGCACCCGCGCCCATGCCAGCGGGGAGCGCACGAAGGCGTTGAGGCAGGCCTGATCGCACACGTCCCAGCTCAGGCTGCTGCGCGCCCAGGCGTTCATCTGGCGGACGCTGAGCTGCCGTGGCTCGGCCACCAGGCCCGCCAGGATCTGCGCGTCGGGGATGCCGGTGTCCCACAGCGCCAACGCAAGCGCGTGGTCCGGGCCGAGCTGGCGGCCCAATTGGCGCAGCATCGGCACGGCCACGCCCAGCCGTTTGCTGCCGGCCATGCCGAAGCGGCGCATGCCTTCCAGTTGCGCTGGTCGAGCCCGCGAGCGCAAGGCGAGCAAGGCCTGGCTCAATCGCTGCTCGACGGACGGCTCGGACATGGGGCTCGCGGCGTTGGTGACACCGCGGCCATCCTACCGAACGCATCGCGCAAGGCGAGCGGGCTGAAGCACCCTGGTGGCCTGCGCCGGAAACGAAACAGGCCCCTGCGAAGGGGCCTGTGGGCAAGAACCTGCGCCGCGAGCGGCGCAGGCCTGCAGGGGCTGCTGATCAGCGCGGCGTGCGGCGCGGGCCGAAGGCCGGCTTGCCCGCAAAACCACGCGGGCCAGCCGCCGGGCGCGGGCCGTTGCGATCGAACGGTGCGTTGTGGCGCGGGGCGGCCGAGCGGTTGTCGTCGCGGAAGCCGCCTTGATCGCCATGCGCGTGGTGGCCACCGCCTTGGTCGTCACGACCCTGGAAGTTGCCTGCGAAGGGGCGCGGGGCTGCATGGCTGGGTTGGCCACCGAAGCCGCTGCGCGGGGCGAAGCCGCCACGGCCACCAAAGCCGGGCTTGCCGCCACGCGGGCCGAAGCCGGGCTTGCCGCCGCTCGGGCCGAAGGACGGCCGGGTGGCGCTGGGCTCGGGCAGCTTGGGCTCCAGTCCCGCCAGCACCGCGGTGGTGATGGGCTGGGTGGTGAAGCGCTCGATGCGGCGGATCATGCCCACGTCGCGGCGCTCGGCCAGCGTGATGGCCAGGCCGGCGCGGCCAGCACGGCCGGTGCGGCCGATGCGGTGCACGTAGTCCTCGGCCTTCATCGGCAGGCCGTAGTTGATGACGTGGGTGATGGTGGGCACATCGATGCCGCGGGCGGCCACGTCGGTGGCCACCAGCACGCGCAGGTGGCGCTGGCGCAGGTCCTGCAGCACGCGGTTGCGGCGGCCTTGCGGCATGCCACCGTGCAGCGCGGCCACTGAGTGCCCGATCTCGCCCAGCTTGTAGGCCAGGTCATCGGCATCGCGCTGGGTGCTGGTGAAGACCACGGCCTGGTCCACATCGCGGTCGGCCAGCAGCTGCTCGAGCAGGGCGTGCTTGTGGTGCAGGCTGTCGGCCCAATGCAGGCGCTGCTCGATCGAGGCGTGCGTGTCGGTGTGCGAATCAACGCTGATGCGCTGCGGATCGCGGGTGAGCTGGCGTGCCAGCATGCCCACGTTGCCAGCGAAGGTGGCACTGAACATCATGGTCTGGCGCTGCGCGGGCAGGGCCTGGGCCACGGTGGTGATGTCGTCGATGAAGCCCATGTCGAGCATGCGGTCGGCTTCGTCGAGCACCAGCAGTTCCACCTGGTTGACGATGGCCGAGCCTGAGCCCATCAGGTCGAGCAGGCGGCCGGGGGTGGCGATCAGCACATCGAGCGGGCCACGCAGGGCCTTGAGCTGGGCGTGGTAAGGCACGCCGCCCACGATGTGCGCCACGCGCAGGCCTTGCACGCTGTGGCCATACACGCTGAAGGCGCGCGAGACCTGCATGGCGAGCTCACGCGTGGGTGCCAGCACCAGCACGCGCGGGCCGAAGGCCTGGCCCTTGGCGCGGCGCTTCTCGGGATCATTGCGCGCATCGAGGATGCGTTGCAGCGCGGGCCACACGAAGGCGGCGGTCTTGCCGCTGCCGGTTTGCGAGGACACCATCAGATCGTGCCCGGCGAGTGCCTGCGGCACGGTGCGCAGCTGCACTTCGGTGGGGCTGGGGTAACCGGCATGGCCGATGGAACGCACGATCTCGGGGGCCAGGCCCAGCGAGTCGAACGAGGTGGTCAGGGCGGGGATGGGGGCCGCAACGGTGTCGGCCAGAACGTCAAAACTCATGTCGAAACTCTTCTCTCGGTCATGCCGCGCCCGGTGGCCTGTAGAAGGCGGCCACAGCAAGGCACAGCTGTGGCCTGCGCAAAAGGCAGCAGCCACAGGTGAAGTCGCCAAAGGGAGCGGAATTGAGAGCGCCACCGGTGTGGCGCGACCTTGCCCGAACGTCTGGAGCGACGGCATCGCCGCCAACCAGGGCCCGAGACGCGGTACAAATGTCTTGCACTTGTGGCAAGACCCGGCTCGGTAAGGGTCAGAGGGATGAACGAAAACGCTGACCCGGGGGTCAGCGTTAACCCGGATTATGGCACAGGCGTTTGAACCGTGCTCAGGCGCGCAGTGCGACAGGCATCACGCGGCACGGCCAAGCCGGGCTGCTCAGTGACTGACGGCCGCGCCGCGGATCATGTCCGCCGCCTTCTCGGCAATCATGATCACCGGCGCGTTGGTGTTGCCCCGCACCACGCTGGGCATGATGGACGCGTCCACCACGCGCAGGCCCTGCACACCGCGCACGCGCAACTCGGCGTCCACCACGTCGGTGGGGCCCGGCCCCATGCGGCAGGTGCCCACCGGGTGGTAAATGGTGTCGGCGTACTGGCGGATGAACTGGGCGATCTCCACATCGGTGTGCGCGTTGGCCGAGCTGCGGTATTCCTGCGCGCCCGCCGACGACAGGGCGGACTGCGCCAGGATCTTGCGCATCAGCTTGAAGCCCTTGACCAGGCGGTCCAGATCGCTCGGGTCATTTAGAAAGTTGGGATCGATGCGTGGCGCGGCCATCGGGTCGGCGCTGGCCAGGGTGAGGCTGCCGCGGCTCTTGGGATCGAGCAGGCACACGTGGCACGAGTAGCCATTGCCGAACACCGTCTTGCGCCCGTGGTCCACCAGCTTGGCGATGACGAAGTGCAGCTGCAGATCGGGCAGGGGCTGGTCGGGGCTGCTGCGCAGAAAGGCGCCCGCCTCGGCGAAGTTGGTGGTGAGCATGCCCGAGCGCGAGCGGCGCCATTCGGCAATGCCCGCCAGCACGCGCGAGGCCCCGGCCAGGGACAGGCCGAAGAGCTCTTTCAGCTGCGGCGCGGACACCACCTGAACGACATCGGGGTGGTCGTGCAGGTGCATGCCCACACCGGGCAGATCGTGCACCACGCCGATGCCATGCTGTTTGAGCTGCGCCGCAGGGCCGATGCCGCTGAGCATCAGGATCTGCGGTGACTGCAGTGCGCCAGCGCACAGCAGCACCTCGCGCTGGGCGCGCACCTGATGCAGCTGGTCGCCCTGGCGGTATTCCACGCCCACGGCGCGGCGGTCCACCGTCAGGATGCGCGTGACGTGCGCGCCGCGGATCACCTGCAGGTTGGGCCGCTGCAGATGGGGCGTGAGGTAGGCCTTGGCAGCGCTGAAGCGCTCGCCGTTGCGGTGCGTCACCTGGTACATGCCGGCGCCTTCGAGCTCGGCGCCGTTGAAGTCGGGGTTGAGCGGCAGGCCGGCCTGCACGGCCGCCTTCACGAAGGTCTGCGCGTGCGGGTTGGGGCTGCGCAGGTCCATCACGTTCAAGGGGCCGCCGCTGCCATGCCAGTCATCGGCACCGCGTTCGTTGTGCTCGGCGCGCTTGAAGTAGGGCAGCACGTCGTTGAAGGACCAGCCCGGGTTGCCCTCGGCCGCCCAGGCGTCGTAGTCTGCACGGTGGCCGCGGATGTAGATCATCGCGTTGACGGAGCTCGATCCGCCCATCACCTTGCCACGCGGCATGTAGCCGCGTCGACCATTCAAGCCGGGTTGCGGTTCGGTCTGGAAGCGCCAGTTCAGGCCAGGTGCCTTGGACATCAGCGCCAGTCCGGCCGGGCAATGGATGAGCACGCTGCTGTCATCGCCACCCGCTTCGAGCAAGGCCACTTTCACGTTCGGGTCTTCGCTCAGCCTGGCGGCCAACACACAGCCTGCCGATCCGCCACCGATCACCACATGGTCGAACATTCGGGTCTCCGTCTTGTATCGCGTGCCTGGGCGCCACGCTCTGCAATCGATCATATCGACGGCTTGCCTGCCGAATTGCCCAGGCCTGTGCTTAGGTTCGAGGGCCGCCTCTAATCGGTGTGCGGGCACTGCAGCACGATCGCTGCCCAAATAGCTCGTACGTCGCGAGGCGATTGCTGCTACATTGCAGGCACAGACATGCACGAGACCGTTTTCAAAAGGTCTTAATCCCAGTCCGCCCTCACGCCCCGTCGCAGTACCTGGGTGTCGGCAGGCCGGCCCAGGTTTCAACTCCCGGTTTGACGTTTCTTGAGTGTCTCTGTCCGCCCACGGCATGGTGTCATGGGCGGTTTGTTTTTTGTTTTTCTCTACAGGGATTTATCTCATGAGCACCACGCAAACTGGCGTTGTCAAATGGTTCAACGACGGCAAGGGCTTCGGCTTCATCACGCCTGAAGACGGCAGCAAGGATCTGTTCGCCCACTTCAGCGAGATCCGCAACAACGGCGGCTTCCGCAGCCTGCAAGAAAACCAGCGCGTCGAGTTTGAAGTGAAGCAAGGCCCCAAGGGTCTGCAAGCTTCGAACATCCGTCCGCTGTAAGTTCAGCAGGCACCAAGTTAAAAGCCGCGTCCCTTCGGGGGCGCGGCTTTTTTCATGGGTGCTTGCGAGTGGCCATCGCGCCGTGCGGCGCGGCCACCGCGAGGTTCAACCTGCAGGTGGCGTGGGTGGCGGCTGATCCGGCGGCGAGCCCGTGGGCTCGGCGTTGTCGTCGGGGCCGCCGGACGGGTCGTCAGGGCGCTGGGTCTTCTTCTGGCGCTTTTCTTCGGCCTTGCGCTTCTTGGCCAGCTCGCGCTGGCGCTTCTCGTAGGAATAGTTCGGGGTCGCCAATGCCTTGCTCCTCAACGGACCCGGTGCGCGACTGCCGCGCCCGGTGCCTGCCGCACAGCATACGACATGACGCGCATGGCGGCGCCAGGCGCGCAGTGGCCTTGGGGGCGGATGCAACGATTCCGTGCGCACAAAGGCAAAGGGCCATCTTGCGATGGCCCTGATGCGCTCGGCCTCAAGCACAGGGTGCCTGAGGCCGCTTGTCGGCGCCGGTGACGGGTTCCGGCCTCTGCCCATTGTTGCAGTCGGTTTTCGCCTGAGACAAATGCATTGTGCGGCGCGGGTGGGCGCGGCGGTCGTGCGAACAGAGCGGGCCCGGTGCGCCAAGTCACGTGCGCTCGCGGACGCACGACACGGGCGCGCTCAGTGCGCGGGGCCGAAGCGCTTGGCAAACCACTCGCTCAGCATGCGTTTCTCGTAATACAGGCTCTCGCTCTGGTGCAGGCCCCAGCTGCGGCCGCCGAACAGGTAGGCCATGTCGGCCACGGCGTCTTCGGCGGTGGACAAGACCTTGTCGCCTTCACGCAGCGTGTAGCGCAGGCTGATGCGCGGCCAGTCGGTGTTGCCGCGCATCACGCGCACGTCGGGCCACACGCGGCGCCAGGGGCGGATGTCGCCGGCCAGGTCGATGTCCAGCACCTCGATGCTGAGGGTCTGGTTGGCCGGCAGCGAGGCGGCACCAAGCTTGCGCAGGTGCGCGGTCAAGGCGTACTCGACCTGCTCCAGATCGCTGCCGCGACCGGCGTCGGTGTACTGGTCTGCCTTCAGGTAGTTGACGTCGACCTGGCCGGCCAGCGCGGCTTGGGCGCCGACGAGCCACAGGCCAGCCAGTGCCGTCGCGATACCGGCCTGGATGCTGCGCAATGCGTTCATGGCTGCACTCCT
>Ga0268298_10004723_pt1 | contig 13134 bp, 10 predicted proteins | sample WWTPWeurt_MetaG_FD_194462 | JGI IMG/M metagenome (GOLD analysis project Ga0268298, IMG submission 194462) | Activated sludge microbial communities from WWTP in Nijmegen, Gelderland, Netherland - WWTP Weurt | ecosystem: Engineered > WWTP > Aerobic digester > Activated sludge | place... | reverse complement strand
AAAGTGCATTTAGATCTCGATCAAAATTGATCCTGTGGTCTGGGCCCCGGGGCCCGGATGATAGACATCAAACAAAAAAGACCTCGACTCTGTCGGGGTCTTTTCAATTTCTTATTCAGTCGCCGTTAAGGAACGATTGAAGGTTGTTCGAGCATCGACTGTGAAGGAGCTTGACCATTTGCAGGAGCCTGAGCTTGTGGTGTCAGATCCTGAGCGTTGAAATCGGTTTGTTTCAAACGTGTGCTTGAAAGGTCCGGTGTTTCAGCTGGAGTTACAACTGGTGCAGCGGTTGCTTCTTGCTTTTCGGCTGATTTTGCTTCAGGGTAAACAGCTGCAATCGATTTTGGTGTGTTTTGTTTGATCAATGCTTCTGGAATTTCTGGCAAGCCCGAGTTTTCAGAAAGCTTTTGAGCTTGGGTGTCTAAAGTTCTGGCTTCATAGTTCGCTTTTGCAGCTTTGAATTCAGCTTCAGCTGCTTTCAATCTGATTTTTGCTGCGTTGACTTGTTCTTTGGAAATGTCCAATCTTGCTTTAGCGCGTTTCAGGCGCTCTTTTGATTCTTCAACCTGGAAGTTACTTTGTGTGTCTACTCCCTCTGCTTGTGCCTTAGTCGCTGAAATGCTCATTAAGGGCATCGACAGGGCTAATGCCATTATCAAAGCTTTGTTTCTCAATTTCATGTCGTCTGCCTCGTCTCGTTCGATTTGATGAACTGGGTCCGGAAAACAAAATTATAGGCAACTCAAATGTCTTATTTTCATTTATGAAAAACCTTACAAGAGTGGCTTATATAAAGGGTTTTCGAAGAGTATGGAAAAGTGATGCATCGATACGAGTTTGCATATATCGAGTTTTGATCGAGCATCATGCACAAAACACTTGTCAGGAATTTCACGACGTCTGAAATGACAAACATCTAATTTGAGCATTGTCAGTTGTTTAATTGGCAACGAACTTGCAACAAAAAAGAGATTTTCGGTAAATGATTTAGACATAACTCTTGAAGTCTTTAGAACATTTACTCTATATTTGGTAGCTTCGCTACGTGACTTCTGCTCTTTTTGGGCGGCAGTCAAAACCATCGAAGCCTTTCGATTGGCATGTAGCGGAAAATTAGGCCAAGAGAGGTTACAGTAAGTAGATATGCCCCAAGTTCTTCAGGCTAAAGGAGAAGCTAACTCAGTGTCAGACCAACAAAATCAACTCAAAGAGGAGTTTGAACGTTTATTAGAAGAAACGCTTCAGCAGAAATACGAGCAAGGCGACATCGTCAAAGGCGATGTGGTTCGTGTTGAGCGCGATGGAGTTCTGGTTGACGTTGGAGCCAAGTCTGAAGGATTCGTACCTCAGAAAGAAGTTTCAAACGTTCCGGTCGACAAACTTGATGATGTAGTCAAAGTCGGCGACCGACTCGAGTTCTACATATTGAAGGAAGAGAATGAAAATGGTCAGTTGACCCTCTCGCTCAAACGTGTAGCTCAGGCTCGTGGTTGGGTCTTGCTTGAAGACCACAAGAAAAACGACGAAACAATCAAAGCCAAAATTTCCAATGTGGTCAAAGGCGGCGTGGTTGTTGATGTATATGGATTGCGCGGTTTCGTTCCCGCCAGCCAATTGCGCGTAAAAGGAACAACTCCAGAAGAATTGATTGGTATGGAAATTCCAATGAAGATTTTGGAAACCGACATCAAGCGCAACAAATTGATTTTGAGCCAGCGTCTTGCCATCCAGGAAGAAAAAGCAGCTCAGCGCGAAAAAATCTTGGGAACACTTCAATCCGGTCAAATCGTATCGGGCGAAGTTGTCCGTATCGCCGACTTTGGTGCTTTCATCGATCTTGGTGGATTAGATGGTTTGCTTCCAATTTCCGAAATTTCATGGGAGCGCGTATCGCACCCATCCGACGTTTTGAAAGTTGGTCAAGTAATCACAACCAAAGTATTGAAAGTAGACCAGGAGAAAGGTCACATCAGCTTGAGTCTCAAGCAAATGCAGCCTGATCCTTGGCAAGAAATCGAAGACAAGTTCCAGGAAGGTCAAACCGTTTCGGGTACTGTCAGAAAGATTCAAAGCTTCGGCGCTTTCGTTCAGATTTATCCTGGTGTAGATGCATTGCTTCCTACAGTTGAAATGTCGGATCAAACCAATATCCGTCCTGAAGAAGTAGTTCAGGTCGGTCAAGAAGTGAAAGCTGTAATCAAAAAATTCGCTCCAAAAGAGCACAAAATCAGCTTGAGCCTCAAAGGTACTGACGTAAGCGACCTTCTCAACAACGAAGTAGCTTCAGTTTAATCAACTCCAGCACAACCAAGAGTCAGTTAAGAGTTTCGGCTTCTTGCCGGAATTATCTCGGCGCCTTGTCTTCAATCTGAAATTCACTCGAACTGGGCATATAGAGATCGGTCTGAACTTTTCTTGCTCTGGAGATACTGAATTTGGCTTCCGATGGAGAGCAACAGCCAGAATCCGCCGATGGTAGAGCTGTTGGTGGCACTGCCAGTGAAGACCCTTCTCCGCGTATGATGCAAGAAGTAATTTCAGTCCTGGACCGAAATGCCAGCGGAGCAGTTACACCTGACGAGGTCAATTCTGAACGTGGAGCGATTACCGCTCCTATTACAGGTTTAACGCGCAACGGGCAAGACGTTACAGCCGCATTTGGTTCCATTGGCGAATTCATTGGCGAAAAAATAAACGAAATAGCTGGTGATAAGCCACTAGGACAGGGAATAAATGCAGCTGATTTAAGAAAATATTTGCAGACACCTAGTGGTAGCAAGGCTTTTGAAGAATGGCTTGCAAAAGGAGAAGCCGGCCAGAATTTTGCAAAAACCGAATTTGGTCAGAAGTTTATAGAGACTTTTAATAGGCTGAAGCCTAAAGAAAAGCCCTTGGAAGTGAAAGACTATCTGCTCGATTTTAGTATAAGGAAGGGTCCTGATCTTCGAAAGATTCTAGAAGGAGCAGGTTCTCCTGATGGTAAAGAAGCTAACCTGATGATCTCATCAATGGATGCTTTTGAAAACTGGATGAAAGAGTCTGAAAGAGGCAAACAGTTTGCTAATACAGATCTGGGTGGTGCTTTAGGAAAAGTTTTCAAAGGACAGAATTTGAGCGAAGACGAGCGTAAGCGTGCCCTCGACTCTGTTCCTCCTGAGATGCGTGACTCGCCGCTTGGTTCGATGATTTCAGAAATGCTCAACTCGTCTGGAAATCCCGATTCATCCATGGGGAAAATGTTGCAGCAAAGAGCAGAGCTTTTGAAGCAATTTCCGCCTGAAACAATAAAGGCTGTCGGTGCACAAATCAAAGGACCAGGTTCTGACCTTGGAAAAATTGTTCAGTCGTTGTTGGATTTTGGAGACACTCTAGACAAGTTGGATCAAGATTTTGGACAGGGTGCAATTTTAGACAAATTGATGAATGGCGAGCAAATTACACAAGCCGATCTCAAAGGATTGATTGAAAATTTTCCAGATGATTTGAAAGAAGCACTTCAAACTCAAATGAGTAACTTACCGCCGGATCGAATGGCGTCGATTTTAAAAACAATACTTGGCTCAAGAAGAAGATAAGTCGTTATTTACTATAAAACGCCTGTTTTTCAAGATCAGCCTTAAACTTTGGATGAGCGATTTCAATCAACGCTTTAGCGCGCTCACGCAAGCTCTTGCCGTGCAATTGAGCGATTCCATATTCGGTAATGACATAGTGCACGTCTGCTCGCCCAGTAACCACGCCGGCGCCGGGAGTCAGTGAGGCAACTATTTTTGAAATGCTACCGTTTTTAGCTGTTGATGGAAGAGCAATTATCGGTTTACCTCCAGGTGATCTGGCGGTGCCTCGCATAAAATCGACCTGTCCACCAAATCCTGAATACAATCGCGAACCTATGCAATCGGCTGCTACCTGTCCAGTCAAATCTACTTCTATTGCCGAATTGATAGCGACCATTTTTTTGTTTTGCGAAATGATGTACGGATCATTTATATAGTCGCAAGGATGAAATTCGACATTTTCGTTTTCGTGCACAAAATCATAAACACGCTTAGTGCCAAGAACGAAAGACACTGCAATTTTGCCCGGCAAAACAGTTTTGTATTTGTTAGTAACTACACCGGCCTCTATAAGCTCAAGCAAGCCATCAGAAAACATTTCGGTATGAATGCCAAGGTCTTGTTTGTTTTTTAGAAAACCAATAACTGCATTTGGGATTGATCCGATTCCCAATTGCATGGTCGATCTGTCTTCGACAAGAGTGGCGATATTGGCTGCTATGGCTTTATCTATGTCGGTCGAAGGTCTTGAAATCAATTCAGGTATTGGTCGATTTGTCTCGATAATCTTATTTATTTTGTCAAGCGGCACGTTGCAATCACCACGTGTTCGAGGCATTTGCTCATTTACTTCAGCAATGACATATTTTGCACTCATCGCTGCTGCAAGAGTAGCTTCTACAGCCAAACCCAGGCTGCAATTGCCGTTCTTGTCAGGTGGGGCCACTTGTATAAGTGCTACGTCTAAGTCGATTGCTCTTGATTTGAAGAGCTCGGGAATCTCGCTCATGAACACAGGAATATAATCACCGCGACCGCCATTAACCGCTTCGCGCGTGTTGTGACCTATGAATAAAGACTGTACTCGAAAAGAATCCCGATATTTTTCGTGGGCGTGTTTTGCGTCGCCAAGACTCAAGAGCTGAAATACATCTATGTTTCTTAGTTCTTGGGCGCGCTCTACCAGCGCATCTACTAAAGGGAACGGATTGGAAGCGTTTGCGTGAATAAAAATCTTGTCGCCAGACTTTATTGTGGATACAGCATCAGATGCGGTAGTGCACTTGTTTTTGAAATTAGACGCCAGAGTTTTTTCAAGCATTTCAATAGAATAGCAAAACGTCTACGTAGTTTCCCTTATCGGCATGAAAAATGGGTCTTGTCTAATTTCAGCTCTTCTAATAGACTGCCATTGAAGATCTAAAAACTTGGTTATTTATAGTTTTTGATTACCCGCTGAATTTTTACAAATGGCGTTGGCGGGGCTTTTAAGTCGTTATTCAAAATATTTAGGCGATAAGTAGGACCGTGCGTCTGTTTTGGCTGCGGCACTTTGATAGTGTTGCAGTCTGACAGTTGTTTGTGTGTCACCGTATCTGGTGCTCGAATCAAGATTCGAGTGGTCGTGCTGCGCTTTGATTTATGCAATTTCACGCAAGGAGTGATTTATATATGAACGCGGGGATAGAGAATAATCTTGCAAATTTTTCTGGAGAATGTAGGCCTTGTCCGTCAACATTTGATTTTATATCGCCAAACGATTTTGTTAGCTTGCGCAGTAACAGACAGCAAAATGATTCGGGACAGAGGAATTCTTTTGAGTCGTCTACGCTAGGGGTTTCTCCGGTCTCTGGTTCTCATCAAATGCGTCCAGAATTCATGATGCGACCGGATATGTCAAGGCAATCTCAGGTATTCAACCCTTACGATAGACTCTTGCAGCCGAATACTTTTATGCAGCCAAATGTGTTTAGTTCGCTAAACAGACCTATGCGTCCGAACGTCTTTATGCAGCCAGATGTTTTTAACCCGTTCTATAGACCTATGATTTCTGAACACTGTATGCAACCAAATATGGTGCAGAATCAACTTCATCAGGGTTATGACAGTTATTGGAAGAATTACTGGCAAGAATACTATAGGCGAGCGGATCGTTTTGCGCCGCCTCAGCGATGGCAAGACGAATCATGGACCGAACATCCCTACGAAAATGAAGAGCACGAGTACGAAGAAGAGCACTCGCCTTTGCCGCAAAGACGAAGGCCCAATCACAGGCACAATGATAGACCTAATGACAGACCCAGACCTGGTTTTGAAGAACCACAGGAACGACCCAATAGGCCCCAATCTGATCGCACGAACAGCATTACTCAGGCGGCCAGAGATTCTGTGGGGCAGCAACTGTTCAAATTCATTCCAGGAACACCCGGTAGATTAGGTTGTGCCGCGTCTGTATCTGCCGCTCTCAACAAAGCCGGATTCAATTACGCAAAACATGCAGGAGTAGCTGGATTGAGTCAGATCCTGCAGCGAAACGGATGGACTAAACAGGATGGGCTCCAAAACGCTCAGCCAGGCGATGTGGTTGTGATAGTTCGAAGATCCGGATGGGAGAACGGTGGAGGCGGATCGCATATAGGAATAGTTGGAGAAAATGGAAAGGTTTATCACAACAGTTCAAGCAGGCAGCAGTGGATAGAAGATTCATTACAAAGAGTCTTTGGTGGCGGAATTCAGCGTTTTATATTGAGACCGCCGAGGTCGTGATTTGAGAATTCTGAAATATAAAGGCAACCTTAACGCATATGCTTTTAGATGGGCATGAATAGTGCGTTTTCATCTTTCCTTAAGATTGAGAAATCCGTTCAATATCGATTCTTAAGTTCTTTAAGCAGTGTTGTTTACAAGTTTACAAATCGAAGAACGGCAGCACATCTGGCTTTAGAAAAATATCTCAACAATATGTTTAGAATGTGAATGGGCGTAACGCTTGCGTATAGGTGTCAACGGTGTACGATAAGCGCATCACAAAGAGCCGAAGGGAGAGGTTATGCGTCGCTTATCGAGTTTATTGGTTGTTCTTGCCACACTGTATTTGAGCAGTGCAAGTCCTGCCGATGCTGCGCAAGTGCATTGCAAAACAGCCAACGAAAGCCGCGTCACAGAGTTGAGCGGTTTTACACGCACAAAAAAAATCGGACCTATTAATACAAGTCAGGCCGAAGTCATTATTGCTAACAACCGAGTAGACCTACTACCTAACCAGGTTTACGCAGATCCAAAAGAATTCAAAAAGGGCAACGCAGATTATTTACTCAGCGGAGTCCTTTTTAATTGCAAACAAAATTCTACCGACGCTGGAGTTGTTGTAGAAGGCAAATGTTTATTCAACGCTGGTTCTAAAATCAGTGATATTGCGCCTGCAAGCGATAATGAGGAAGTAATAAAAACGCGTTTTGGTAGAGAATACAAAGGCAAAATCGTTTCTGTTTCACGCGATAAGTTTGTATTCTTGACTTCGCAAGGTAAGCAACACAACTTGCCTGTGCAAGATGTAATTGCAGTTTCATCGCCTCGCGTATACAACTTCGTCATGAAGCTGTCGCAAATTTCTAAGTACGATGCTGGCGTAATTGGCGAAACAAATCAAATCAGCTTTTTCAACTAATATTGATTAAGAAGCAGGAAGAGTTCCTGATTCCACTAATTTGTTGAAAGCATCTACAACCTTGGGATCGAACTGAGCACCAGAGCCGTCTTTGATGATTTTCTGCGCTTCGGCTTCAGCAATTCCTGGTCCATAAGTTTTGGTTGCTACAAGTTCGTGATAGCGATTTGCCACGCAGATGATACGTGCCAATATTGGAATATCATCGCCTTTTAGTCCTTGCGGGAAGCCCTCGCCATCGAATTCTTCGTGGTGGGAGACGACAATCGGTGCCAGGTTTGCAAGATCAGGAAAGCTCTCAAGCACTTGGGCACCAGCTGCGGTATGACCCATTTTTGCTACGAAATCTTCGTCTGCAAGTTCATCTTCTGGCTTTTGCAAAATGTTTTGCGGGATCGGCAGCTTGCCAAGGTCATGCAATAAAGCTGCCAGGCGAACTTTGTTTTGGTCTTCTTCGCTCAATCCCATCTCTTTTGCCAAAGCTACTGAATACTGAGCGACATGTCTTGCATGACCGTTCTTATAACGATCTTTCTTTTCTATTTGAGCGATCCATCCATCAATTCTGCCTGCAACACGCATATCAAGACCCGGTGTAGCAAAAACATAATCTGATGTTTCGTTGCTTGAAGAAGAAAGTATTGCGTCGAGTTTTTGCTTGGCTGCGCCTTCGTCCAGCGGTTCTGACGATTGCGGTGCCGGCGCACCCCCACCAGCTTCTTTCTTGCGAAGACTGGACATGAGTGGACTTGCAGCAGATGTTGCTTTCGCTTTGCCCATCATCGAGCCACGAAGACCTCCCCCGAGTCCTCCGCCACCAGCTGGTTTTGAAGGTGCAGGTATATCGTCGAGATTGCCCCAGCCGCCAGTTGGTGCTGTGGCAGGTGAAGATTTTGAAGGAGATGGAATGGCGTCGAGATTGCCCCATTTAGAACCGCCTGCATCAGCTGCGGGTTCTTCTTTTTTGGGCTCTTCGACTTTGGCTGGTTCTTCAACCTTGGCAGGCTCAGCCACTGCTTCAGCTTTTTCTTCGACCTTAGATGGTTCTTCAACTTTTGCTGGCGCTTCAGCAGCTGGCGGAGTGGCAGCCGGCAGCTTGGTGCTCGACATTTTAGCTAACGCCGCTTTGGCTTTAGCCGCAAGGTCGTCGAATGAAGCTTTGGCTGAAGATTCTTTTGTTTCAGCTTTTGCCTCTGCTGCCGGAACTGCATCTACTTCAGCAGATGCTACTGCCCACTCACCAGATGTGGTGGACTGGGCTGGACTGGCATCGAAGCTTCCAGAATCGCTCGGTTTTTTGACGATTTCGGCAACAGCGGCTTCTGCAGCTGCCGGAGCCTCGACTTTGGGCTCGATTTTTATTGGTTCGACATCGGTTGTGGCGGTACCGGCTGTGGTATCGTCGAGGTCGCCAAAATCTCCAAAATCGAGATCTGCATAAGGGTCTGCTTCTTTTTTCTCGGGAGCTTTGGGCTCGGGTGCTTTTACTTCAGGTTCGGGAGTCTTGGTTTCAGCTGGGGCAAGTGCTTCGGCAGGAGTTTTGGTTTTGCTCAAGCCACCAAGCACACCGCCAATCGTTTTTCCGCTTTCCGATTTGCCGGGGTCAACTCCCAGATCCATTGCGTCTGAGGCTTTTGCTTTGGCAGCTTCCGCTTCGACTTTGGCAGCAAGTTCGCTTTTGACTGTAGATACAGAAGGTAGAGTTGCCGGAGGTGGAACTACCGGTTTGACTACTGGTTTTGGAACTGGAGGAGGCGGCGGAGGTGGCGGGTCGTTCGATTTGCGTGCGGTAGGAATTGCCTGGTTGCCTACAGCACCTTTGAGTGCTCGGCGAACTTCAAGAATCGAGCGCTCGGCAGTGGACTCATTTTCGCTCAATGCCACAACACGCTGGTGCAATTGCATAATCGGCTCGCGTGCCAATTTTTCTGCTGGCAATTTAAGCAGTGCTTCGGCGAGCTTGTCAGCGCAATTTTGCAACATGTCTATTTCGGTGCGCGTCCAGGCTCTTCTGTAATCGCATTGTTGAACGATTACACAACCGTGGGTGCTTTGGCTGCTGCGCAGGGGAATGCCGAGGAAAGACTTGACCCCTATAAACTGCAATTCTTCTTGAACTGGAGAAACATATGAATTCTCTTGTCCTTCATAAACAATGAGTGGCTGTTTTGCTAGCAAAGTTTGAGCCACTATGGCTGAATCTGAAGATGGCCAGAACATCTCTCTGCAGCTTTTGATTTTGTCTTGAAGCCAAAATTCGTAGCATTTCCAGCCCGCCTGATGGTCGTCTGTGCAGATAAAAAGGCAACGGCTTACATTTAAGGCTTTGCCAAGGATATTTACGACTACAAATAAGGCATCGCCAATTGCAGGCGAATAATTCATGACATTGCCGATTTCAAGCAGTAGGGCTTCTCTGCCTGAGTCGCGCTGGACAATGTCATTAACTTGAGCCAGGCGGATGACTTCTTGTACCTCGCCTGCAGTCACGCGCAGTTCGGTTAGCTCATCGTGATTAAGTTCGGGCTGGCGGCTGAAGCTGACCGAGCCAAAAGTCCGACCCTGTAATACGAGCGGAATCGTAAGCGGGGTCACTACTGAACTTATGGCTTCTTGAAAGTCTGGCCCCGCTTTGTCGCGATATTCGCAAATCGAGGTGAAATTAGGGTCAAGAGGGCTGGAAAGCATGACCTGGCAGGACTCAAGAGAATACGAGTCTCCCAGTTCGTTGACTGTGATTTCAAGTATCCGTTTGAGGTCTCTAACGCCGCTGAGTTTTTGAGCTAAGGAATTGGGCATGTTTAAATTTGAAAGTTCACTTCTAAAATACAATACGCCAATTACATAAAACCCAATAAGTAGAATCGGTAAACTTCTTGAATTCACCAACGACTAAAGGATCCCAACCAGACTCGCAATCCGTCGGTGATTTGGTGGGGCGAGCATTCCAGATTTATCGGGCTAATATTTCAAGTTGGTTTAAATTTTTGCTTTTTCCCACCCTGTTTGTTTTGATTGCAAGGGTGCTTTTTCAGGTTTCATCGTCCGGAATGATGGCTTCCAAAGCAGCCCCTGGAACCAAAGCACTGATGGTTTTGCTTTTTTGTGCAGCCTCGCTGGTTGCTTTTGGCGCCAGATGGTTCTTATATCTTCGACAGCTTGCGATTGTGCGAGTGGTAAACGGGCTTTCAAGTGAACTTGTCGATTCTTTAAAAGTGGTGATGAAGCGCCAAGGCGCACTTCTAGCTGTGGGATTCTTAGTAGTTTTACTGATTATCGCTGCTTCAATAGCGTGTGCGCTTACCGTAATTGTCAGCGCTTTTCTTTTTAAGAAGGGCTCGCCGCTTGCTTTTGTGCCGATAATAATGGTTTATGCAAGTTTATTCTCGTGGCTGACTTCGATGGGATTCATTTATACAGCCGCTTTTCTTGTTTCGTGTGCTGCTGTTTGCGAAAAGATTCCTGTTTCAAGAGTCATTGCTAAAGGTTTGTCTCTTTCCGTTCGGGCTTTTCCAAGAACGTTACTTGGTGGCTTTCTTATAACTGTTGCAGTCACAATTCTTGGACCGCCGCTCTATCTGCCTGTAATCATTTTTTGTGCAGCGGATGCTTTCAGGCTTGGCTATGATGCTTCGGGCGGAAATATACCCTTACACTGGCAGATACTCTGGTCTGCCTGGGAATCGATAGTAGATATGGTTGTCTGGCCTGTATGTTTTATTTTCTACGGGCTTTATTATGCCGATATGAAAGTTCGTCAAGAAGGTCAAGATATGGCTGATGAACTTGCTGTACTCAAGGTGAGATACGAGTCTGAAAACTCTGGCGAAGCGGGAATAGGTAGTACCGCATGAAGTATCAAGATGTTTCTAAGCCTTTGAGTCAAATGTCAGGCGAATATCAGTTTAAAGATCCGCCTGAAATTCTTGTTACAGCCCAGGATTTTCTGGCAAGACTAATCAGAAATATTGTCGATTTTTTGCGACAGTTCAAAATAGATTTTGGTGATGTGGCAGATACTAAATCTGTAGGCGACATCATGCAGATGCTCATCATTGTGGCAATGATAGTAATCATTGTGCTCGTGCTGTTTACTCTTTACAAGCGAATGAGCGATTTGCAGCGTCAGGCACAGTTGGCCAAAGTTGGTTTGGCTTCTGGGCTTGAAATTCTGGATAGCAAAGCCTGGAAAACTAAAGCGCAAGAGCACGCTAATGTTTCAGATTGGAGAGAGGCTTGCCGTGCTGTTTATATGAGTTCGTTGTATTTGATGGACGAAAATGGCGTGCTTAAATTCGTTGCGACAAGAACTAATTACGAATATTATTACGCGCTATCGTCTTTCAAAAAACTCAGACAACCGTTTCGAGAGCTGGTCAATATTGTAGAAGGTATCTGGTTTGGCAACGATTCTGCTACCAATGCAGAGTATCAAAAATGTCTTGAGTTTTTGAGCAAAATCGAAAATGAAATAGCTCAAAAGGCTAAGGAAAAAAACTCGGATGTTTAAGTTGAAAGAGCGTCGACAACTTACAATCCAGCTGTCTGTGCTGCTTGCGGCAAGTGCGCTTTCTGTCATTACAGGTGTAGTATTCCAAAAAGAATTGGACAAAATGATGCCAGACAGACGTTCGTCTTCTACGTTTAACGAGAAGGCAAGCGGTTTATCGGGTTTGTTTGAATTAACCAGGCGGCTTGGATACAAAGCTGCCAGATTCGAATTGCCCTACAGGCAGCTGCAAGGCTACGGGCAAACACTTATCACAATTGCACCCAAAGAAACGCTCAAAGAGTTCGAAGTCGATCAGATTATCAAATGGGTCAAGAAAGGAAACACCTGGATTTATCTCGACGATTTTAGCTTCTATTCTGCTTCTGACATTCTGTCTAAATTCAAAATGTCTGCAAAAACTGCCGGAATGAATAAAAAGGTCGACCAGAAAGTGAGTAAGCAATCGAGTTTAGATGACCTCGACTTTAAGCCTGAAATGATTTATGTGCATCCAATCGAAAAATTCGAAGAAAACAAAGATGTTGGCGGTCTCAAATTAGAGCCTACTTCGCGCTTGAGTGGTGGTCAGCCAATAGTTGAAGATTCGCTAGGTCAAATAGTGAGCTTTGTTCCGCTCGAAAAGGGTAAAGTCATCATCGGTGGGCTGGTCAGCATCTGCGAAAACAGAACCATTTCTAAAATAGAGTACTGGAGCAATTTCCAGTTTTTAGAAAACTGGATGAGCACCGCTGGCGGTACTATTCTTTTTGACGAACGAGCGCATGGATATACCGGGGGCACCAATGTGTTTATACGTCTTTCTCGCGGACCAGCTGGTCTTGTAACCTTGCAGTTGGCTCTGATCTTATTCATTGGTATCGCAAGTGGATTTCAGCGCTTTGGGCGCGCAGTGGCAATTGATTCTTCCAGACGGATTTCAAATCTCGAATACATTAACGGTCTTGCCAACACCTGGTCTCGCGCCAAAGCAAACAAATTGATTCTTGAAATTCTATTTGCCTCTTTCAGGACCAGGCTTGCAAGGGCGCTGGGTCTGGCAGTTTACGAAAAGGATGACAAATTCGCAGCAACTCTGAAAGAAAAGTTGAAATCGATTAAAAGTGAAGCTGACGCCAATGTTTTTGAAACATATCAAGAGGCGTTGAGAAGTGATGCACTCAAAGATGAGCAAGTGAACGCCATCGTATCGTCATGCGATAAGATAGGCGCTGATTTAGGTTTAGGTAAAGTCAAATAACAAAGAGACAAAAAAATGCAAGAGCAAGTCGTCGAAAGAGAAGATGTATCGTTGATTCCTAAAGTATTCAACCGATTGAAAGACAGGTTGAACGAGATCATCGTGGGACAAGAAATGGTGATCGACCAGATGCTTGTGGCCATTCTGGCAGATGGTCACG
>Ga0268298_10004722_pt1 | contig 13135 bp, 11 predicted proteins | sample WWTPWeurt_MetaG_FD_194462 | JGI IMG/M metagenome (GOLD analysis project Ga0268298, IMG submission 194462) | Activated sludge microbial communities from WWTP in Nijmegen, Gelderland, Netherland - WWTP Weurt | ecosystem: Engineered > WWTP > Aerobic digester > Activated sludge | place... | reverse complement strand
GCTCCCCACCCCGCCTCGCAGCGACGCAGTTACCTTCAGCTACGGGGACTTGGCTTACCCCGACACGGACTCTCACCGTGCTGTGTGTGCGCCTTCACGAGCGCACTGGGGGCGACTTCAGTCGCCCACGGAGGCGGATCAACGGCTTGCCTGTGATTCAACGCACGGATGGGCGACTGAAGTCGCCCCTACACAGGCACAACAGCGCACCTGCACCTGACGCAAAAAAAGAGGAGACAACACCATGAGCGACACCCCCATCATCGAAACCCGCGAAGGCGGCATCCACCGCCTGCACTTCAACCGGCCCAAAGTGCTCAACGCCATAGACAGCGCCACGGCCCAGGCCCTGCTGGCCGCCGTCCAGCGCCTGCAGGCCGACCCCGAGGTGCGCGTCGTCGTGCTGTCCGGTGAAGGCCGTGCCTTCATGGCCGGCGGCGACATCAGCCAGTTCCGCGACGATCCGGCCTCGGTGCCCGCCACGCTGATCGAACCCCTCAACGCCGCGCTGGCCATCCTCACCACGCTGCGCGCGCCGGTGATCGCCAGCATCCAGGGCCCGGTGGCCGGGGCTGGCATGAGCATGGCCCTCGCCTGCGACCTGATCGTCGCGGCCGACACCACCCGCTTCAACTTCGCCTATGTAAACCTCGGAACCTGCTGCGACCTGGGTGCCTCCTGGAGCCTGCCGCGCAGCGTGGGCCTGCACAAGGCGCTGGAAATCGCCCTGCTCTCCGACCCCATCGACGCCGCCGAAGCCCTGCGCCTAGGCCTCGTGAACCGGGTCGTGCCGGCCGACAGCCTTGGCGACGAAACGGACAAGCTGGCCCGCCGCCTTGCCACCGGCGCCCCCATCGCCCAGGGCACCCTCAAGCAGCTTATGCGGCGCTCCTTCGAGCGGGATTTTGCCGGCCAGCTCGAAGCCGAACGCCAGGGTTTTGCCACCTGCGCCGCCACCGCGGATTTCAAGGAAGCCGTCGACGCCTTCCTCGGCAAGCGTCCGGCCACCTACAAAGGCTATTGAACATGGCGCTGCCGATCCGCCAGATCGCCTACTTCGTCCCCGACGTGCGCGTGGCGGCGGCACGCCATGCCGCCCTGTTCGGCTCCGGCCCCTACTTCGTCGCGGAGCACATCCCGCTGCGCAAGGCGCTGTACCGGGGCCGGGAAGGCCGGCTCGATCACAGCTCCGCCTACGGCCAGTGGGGCGAGCTGATGGTCGAGTTCGTCCAGCAGAACAACCCCGGCCCGTCGGCCTTTCACGACATGTACCCGGAAGGCAGCAGCACCGAAGGCATCCACCACGTCGCCCTGTTCGTGGACGATCTGCCTGCCGCCATCGCCGCTCACCAGGCCGCCGGGCGCGAAATCGCCCTCTACGCCGAAATGAACGACGGCTTTGCCTTTGCGATGGTCGACACGGTGGCCGAGTACGGCCACATGATCGAGCTGTACAGCCCCACCGACGTGCTCACCGGCTTCTACACCTTCGTAAAAACCGCCGCCGAGGGCTTCGACAGCACGGACCCTGTGCGGGATATCCGCTTCGACTGACCTGGGCCGGGGGCTTCACGCGATACGCTGATACGATACGGCCGGCAGAATTTCGCGCCAATAAACGTACTCGGATGATCAGGAATGCAGGACAGCGATTTGTGTGAGCGTGCCCGGGAGTTCTTTGCTCGCCTGGCCAACGAAGATGCACGCACGTGGACGTACGGCGTGATCCAGGCATTGCGGGCAGCGTATCCGGCCGTCGATGTGTGGGCTACGAGTGAGCCGGCCATCCGCATCGGCAGACGTGGCCGAGGCCGCGCCCGTGGGGCCCCGGTGTTCTACTTGCGGATCGACCGACAGAGCAAGTGGCCCACTCTGTGGGTTCATGAGGACATCCATGACGGCATCCTCCCCCACCCCCTCACGGTGGACGATGCCCCCACGGCAGAGGACGTTGAACAATGGCTGGAGCGGCATGCCAGTCAGATCGCCCGCCGGGCGTCGGATCTGGCCGGCAAGGGCAGCAACCCCGTCGATTACCCGGTGGCCAACGCACGTGTTGAGGCGCGCAGCCAGACGGAACCGGAGAGTCCGGCCCCGATTCAATCCGGTAACCTTCGTCAGTCAGGATTGAACCAGATTCTTTTCGGGCCTCCCGGCACCGGCAAGACCTACAACACCATCAACCAGGCGCTGGCAATCCTCGACCCCCAATTGCTCACCGACGGCGCCAGTCGAGAGGCGCTCAAAGCCGCCTTCGACGCCTATGTCGCAGCGGGCCAGATCGTCTTTGCCACGTTTCACCAGAGCTTCAGTTACGAAGATTTCGTTGAAGGCCTGCGCGCGACGAGTACCGACGGCCAGCTGGAATACCGTGTCGAGCCCGGCGTCTTCAAGCGCCTGTGCCAGCGAGCGGCGCTGGGCGTGGTGGATGAGCTGAAAACCGAAAACCGCCTGCCCTTTGTGCTGATCATCGACGAGATCAACCGGGGCAACGTGTCACGCATCTTCGGCGAGCTGATCACGCTGATCGAGTCGTCGAAGCGGACGGGCATGCCGGAGGCGCTGGAGGTCACGCTGCCGTACTCGAAGGAGCGCTTCAGCGTGCCTGCCAACCTTCACATCATCGGCACCATGAACACCGCCGATCGATCCCTGGCGGGGTTGGACATCGCCTTGCGGCGACGGTTTGAGTTCATCGAAATGCCTCCGCGGCCGGACTTGCTGGACGGCGTGACGGTGGAAGGCGTGGACATCGGCCAGCTGCTGCGCACGATGAACGCACGCATCGAGGTGCTGCTCGACCGGGATCACTGCCTGGGCCACGCGTATTTCATGTCGCTCCAGAACACGCCCGAGCTGTCTGTGCTCGCACGAATCTTCCGGAACAACGTGCTGCCCCTGCTGCAGGAGTATTTCTTCGAGGACTGGCAGCGCATCGCCTGGGTACTCAACGATCACCGCAAGCCGCAGCCCCTGTGCTTCCTGCGCCAGCCGCCCTCCCGCCTGGCGGAACTGTTCGGCGACGATGCGAACGTCAATGAACAGGGACAGCGCTGGCAGCTGAACGAAGAAGCCTTCGATGAGCCCGGCGCCTACGCAGGAGTGATCGACGCGTCCCTGGCAAGCGACGCGTGACCCACCGCATCACTGTCCGGGAGTACGCCTGGCTGACGGCCAGCCCGGTGGAGCAACCGTCTCTCGACCGGGCACAGGTGCCCGCCAGCGCCTTCGACTGGTTGTGCCAGCTGAGCGCGGGCTTTCGCAAGAACGGGGCGGCCCTGGTGCACCTGGAAAACCAGCGCTGGCTGCGCCTGGATAACTATGTGGGCGTACTGGAAACCCCCTGCGGCACCAGCCTGGAGATCCTGCCCAAGCACGCTGAAGGGGGAAGCAATCCGGCCCCGGGCAGGAAGCTGTTGAAGCGCATGATCGCCAGCGCCCTGGACCTGCCCGCCCGCGAAGCGGGGCCGGCAAAGCTGGAGCGCTTCGAGGCCCCCCTCAGCGAATGGGTGATGGAACAGTTTCTGGCGGGCCTCGATCACTTGGTCAAACGTGGCGTGCGGTCGGACTATCTGCGCGTCGAGGCCGCCGAAAGCTCCCTGCGCGGGCAACTCGACGCCGTGCGCCAGATGCGCCAGCCACCGGGCCGGCAGCATGTTTTCCAGATCCGCCACGATATCTTCGGGCCCGACCGCCCCGAAAACCGCCTGCTCAAGACAGCACTGGTTCAGGTCTGCCGCACAACCCAGGCACCCGCCAACTGGCGTCTGGCCCACGAGTTGCGCAGCCTGCTCGACGAAATCCCGGCCAGCCGGGATGTGGACTCCGACTTCAAGCGCTGGGGCAAGGACCGCCTGATGGCCCACTACCAGCCTCTCCGCCCGTGGTGCGAGCTGATCCTGCACCGTCAGATGCCGCTGGCGGTCGCGGGTGAGTGGCACGGAATCAGCATGCTGTTTCCGATGGAAAAACTCTTCGAGCGCTACGTGGCCGCCGCACTGCGCTGCACCCTCCAGGCCGACGCACGGCTCGTCACACAGGCTGCCCGACACGCCCTTTGCGAACACCTGGGCGCGCCGATTTTTCAGCTGCGCCCTGACATGCTGGTTGAACACGCCGGCCGGCGCTGGGTTCTCGATGCCAAATGGAAACTGCTCGACGCCGCTGACCGGGAAGGCAAGTACGGCCTCAGCCAGGGGGACTTCTACCAGCTGTTTGCCTACGGCCAGAAGTACCTGGGCGGTGAGGGCGAAATGCTGCTGATCTACCCGCAGCACAGCCGCTTCGACGGCATCGACGCGGCCTTCCATTTTGGCGGCGGGTTGAGGCTTCGGGTTGCGGCCTTCGATCTGGAAAAGGGCTGCCTCATCAACGCTCTCGCCACCGGTTTGCCCCTGCGAAATCCGGCCCCGAGCTGACATCTCCCCCGCTCCCCGGCCACTACGGCGAAACCTCTCCGGGGCCGCTTCAATGAATCACCCTTCCCCCGCCGGATCTTTCTGTTTTCGCTACCAGGTTTCGCCAAACGGCCGCAGCTCATGGAGAAAACTCCACGCGCTGCGGTCTTGGTGGGCCAGGTGCCAGACTTCGCCGGCGATGGCCGCCGGCTGCATGAAGAAGCTGTCCGGCTGCGCGGCAAAGGCGCGGCGGGTCCACGGCACGTCGATCACCGCATCGATGACCACGTAGGCCACGTGCACACCCTGCGGCCCGAGTTCCCGGGCCATCGATTCGCACAGGATGCGCTGGGCCGCCTTGGTGGGCGCCAGCCCGGCAAACGGCGCCCGGCCGCGCTGCGATGATGTGTTGCCGGTGACGATGATGGCGCCTGTGCCGGCAGCGATCATGTCCGGTGCCAGCGCGCGGGCCAGGTGCAGCAGGGCCATCACGTTGACCTGAAAACCCCGCTCCAGCAGCGACGGATCCATGTCGAGGAAGGAGGCTCGACCGCCCGCCACCGCGTTATGGATCAGCACCGCGGGATTGCCGAGTTCGGCGCGGATACGGGCCAGCACAGCCTCCACCGCCGCGCTGTCGCTCACGTCGCAGGCAAAGGCCCGGGCATCGGGGAGTTCCGCCTCCAGTGCGGCCAGCCGGCTCGCGTCGCGGGCCAGCATGGCCACTCGGTAGCCGCCGGCCACGAAGCGCCGCACCAGCGCCGAGCCGGTGCCCGGACCGACGCCGGTGATGAGCGCCACGGGCTTGTTGTCGTTTGAAGTCATGATGTTCTCCGTCTGAGGCTCGCCGGCAGCGCCGGCAAGCCACGTTGATGCAGGAACAGGCCCGCGCTGATGGTTGCCGCCCCGGCCCACACCTGGGCCGGCAGCGCTTCGTCATTGAGAAAGCGCCCCAGAAACAGCGCCAGCAGGGGCGTGACGACGGTGATCAGGGCCAGCACCGCCGCGTCCATGTGCTTCATCAGATAGTAGTAAAGCGCAAAGCCGAGCACCGAACCGAAGACGCCCAGATAGGCAATCGCCAATACGCTGCGCAGCGGCAGACGGGCCGGCCAGTGGCCATCGGTGATCAGCCAGGCGAGGCCGAAGAGGGGCAGCGAGACCAGCATCACCCCGGCAGTGATGGCCAGCGGCGGGGTGTGGCCGGCCACGCGCTTCATCCACACCAGGCCCGCCGAGTTGATGAAGACCGCCAGCAACACGGCCGCCAGACCGATCCCGGCCTGCGGGCCGCCGAGGCCCTGCCCGTCGCCGAAGACGATCACCAGCCCGCCCAGCGCGAGGAGCATGCCCACCACGCGCACCGGCGTCAGCGCACGCTCCTTCAGCCACAGCGCCGCCATCACGCTGGTGACCAGCGGCGACAGGCCGAAGATCACCGAAAGCAGGCCGGAATGGATGAACTGCGCGCCCCAGTAGGTGCACAACATGGTGCCGAAGAGGCTGGTGCCGCCGACCAGATAGGCCGGCCACACCTCCCGCCGCAGCGGAAAGCCCACGCGGGTGACCAGCAGCACGCCTACCGCGCACACCAGCCCGACGATCATCCGCGAGAAGACGGCAAAGGCGAAGCTGCCGCCCTCGAGGCTCCAGTTGATGGCCAGGGGCGTGGTGGACCACAGCAGGACCACCGCCAGCCAGGCCACAGGCACGGACGCGGGGCGCCCGGTGGCGGGGCCGCTCATGCGCTACAGGTCGAGAACAAGCAGCTTGCCTTTGGCGCGTGAGCAGCAGGGCATGAACTGGTCATTGGCGGCTTTTTCCTCGTCGGTGAAGTACTGGTCGCGGTGGTCGATCTCGCCGTCGAGCACCCGGGTCAGGCAGGTTCCGCACACGCCCTGCTCGCACGACACCTCGATGTTGACGCCGGCCTCGCGCAGGGCCACCACCACGGTCTTGGTGGGCGGCACGGTGACGATCTTGCCGCTGCTGGCCAGCTTGACGTCGAAGCTGCCATCCAGCGATGGTATCCACCTTCTGGCCGGCGAAGTACTCAAAGTGCACGCGCTCCTGCGGCCAGCCCAGCTTTGCCGCGCCCTGGGTTACAAAGTCGATGAAACCGCCCGGGCCGCAAACATACAGATGGGTGTCGGCCGCAGCCCCGGCGAGCACCTCGGCGAGATTCAGCTTCTGGTCGGCATCGCCGTCGTCGTAGTGAAAATGCACCCGGTCGGCAAAGCGCGAGGCGCGGATGCGCTCGACAAAGGCGGCGCGGTCGGCCGAGCGGGCGCAGTAGTGCATCTCGAAATCGGCCCCGCTCTGGGCCAGGCGCTCGGCCATGCACAGGATGGGCGTCACGCCGATGCCGCCGGCAAAGAGCAGCGAGCGCCCCGCCGGCACCAGCGCAAAGTGGTTGCGCGGCGCGCTGATGCGCACGACCTGCCCTTCCTGCAGCAAGTCATGCACCGCCGTGGAGCCGCCCCGGGATGCGGGGTCGCGCAGCACGCCGATCAGGTAACGGTGGGATTCGGTGGGGTCGTTGCACAGGGAATACTGGCGTACCAGACCGGGCTTGACCTCCACGTCGATGTGGGAGCCGGCGCTGAAGGGCGGCAGGCTGGCGCCTTCCAGCGGAGCCAGTTCCAGTGAAACGATGTCGGTGGCCTCGACCGCCTTGCGGCTGATGCGAACCGGGATTTGGGTGTCCATTGTGCTTCTCCTTCAGCCGTGTCAGGCCTGTGCCTCAAGGCGCTGGCGAATGTCGGCGCGCAGGCGGTCCTTGCGAATCTTGCCCGAGGCGGTGCGCGGAAAATCCTCCACGACCACCAGGCGCTCCGGGTATTTCTGCCTCGCGACACCGCTGGCGGCGACAAAGCCCAGCACGCTGTCGAGGCTCAGCTTCTCGTCGCCGGGCCTGGCGATCACGTAGGCGCACAGGGTTTCGCCGAGGCGCGCGTGGGGCATGGCCACCACCGCGGCCTCGCGGATCTGGGGCATGCGGTGAAGAATGTCCTCCACCTCTTTGGCGCTGACCTTTTCGCCGCCGCGGTTGATCAGATCCTTCTTGCGCCCGGTCACCACAATCGCACCCTCGCGGGTCACGCGGCCCAGGTCGCCCGTGGCGAAGAAGCCCTCGGCGTCGAAACTGGCCGCGGTGGCGTCCGGGTCGCCGTAGCCCAGAAACATGGACGGCCCGCGCACGCAGATTTCACCCTCCTGACCAAAGGACAGCGGATGGCCTTCGTCATCGAGGATGCGCACTTCGTAATCGGCGATCCGGCCATCGGTGGTGGCGGCCAGCTCCATCTCGCCCTCGCCGCAAAAGCCGAGGGTGGTCAGCGGCACTTCGCTGGAGCCATATACCCGGAAGGCGCGGCATTGCTCCAGCACCTCATAGGCCTTGCCAATCAGGGCCGGCGGCACCTCGGCGCCCCCACAGGCAAAAGCCTGCAGGCTCGGCAGGCGGCGCCCGGCCTTTTCGGCGGCACCCAGCAATTCGTGAAGAAAGGGTGTGGCGCCGACGCTGGCGGTCACCCGCTCGGCATCGATCAGCTCGAGTGCTTCGTCGGCGCTCCAGCGTTCCATGAACACCGTGCGGCTGTCGCTGCAAAAGGGCAGCTCCATGCCGCTCTGGCCGGTCACGTGGGTTACCGGCGAGGCCATCAGCAGCACGTTGGCAATGCCGGCAATCTCCGAACCCCGCGACCAGCGTTCAAAAGCCCGTTTGAGGCGCAGCGGCCCGGTGTTGTGGGTGTGCAGCACGCCCTTCGGCCGCCCGGTGGTGCCGGACGTGTAAAGAATCATCTTCACCGCGTTGGCGTCCACCTTGGGGCGTTCGGCCAAGCGCTGGCCTTCGCCCACCAGGGCCTCGTAGCTGCAGCTCTCGCCTCCGTCGCTGCGCACCGGAATGTGCAGCTTGAGGCGCGGCAGATCCGGCGCCAGGCGCTGCATCATCGCCGCGTAGTCGAAGCCCCGGTAGCTGGCCGGATAGAACGCGGCCTTGACGCCGGCGTCGGCCAGCATGAAGGCCACTTCGGCGTCCCGGTAGATCGGCACAATCGGCGCCACGACCAGGCCCAGCATGGTTGTGGCGAGGTCGATGACCACCGCCTCGCGCCAGTTGGGCAGCTGAAAACTCACCACATCGCCCGCTTCCAGCCCGCGCTGCTGCAGGGCCGCCGCAAGCATCTCGGCCTCGGCCAGCAGTTCGCTGACCGTGCAGCGCTGCTCGCCGAAAACGTGGGTGACCCGCTGGGGGTCGCGGGCCGCCAGTTCGTAGGCAAAATCGGCGAGGGTCTTGCCTGGCCAGTCGCCACTGGCGGTGTATCGCTGAATCAGGGCGTCGTCGAGGCGCACCTGCCAGCCGCTTACGTCCGTGCGCATGCTGCTTCTCCCTCAGGCCGCCAGCGCGGCGTCCACAAATCGCCCGAAATGGGCGTCACGATTGCCGAACAGCGCGGCGTTCACCATCAGGCGGCGGAAGTAATGGCTCACGTCCAGCTCGTCGGTCACGCCGAGGCCCCCGTGCATCTGCACGGCCTCGTTGCACACCTTGCGGGCGGCGTGTACCACGTAGGCCCGCGCGCCGCTGACGATGCGCGTGCGCTCGGCCGCCGGCCCTGCCAGGGCCTGCTGGGCCGCGGCGGTCAGGGCGCGGATTTCCTCCTGCAGCAAAAGGCAATCCACCATGCGGTGCTGGAGCGCCTGGTTGCTGCCGATCACGCGGCCGAACTGCTTGCGCACCTTCAGGTATTCGGTGGTGATGTGCACCAGGCTGCGCACGATGCCGAGGCTCTCGGCACACAGGGCCACGGCGGCCTCGTCGCGGATATCGGCCAGCGCCGCGTCGGCACGGGTGCCCGACTCGGGCTGCAGCGGCTCGGCGACGGCCCCGTCGAAATCGAAGATGGCCGCACCGCGCCCATCCACCAGCTTGTGCGTGCGGCGGCTCACGCCGGCGCCGGCGGCATCGACGAGCATCACCACGGCCTCGCCAGTGGCGGCGTCCTGCGCCGAAACCAGCAGCTTGCCGGCGATGTCGCCTTGGAGCACACCGAGCTTGCGGCCGCTGAGCCGGCCATCCGCAAACACGCAGGGCTTGGCCGCGTCGTCTTCATCGGCCAGGGCCAGCACCAGCGAACCGTCGGCCAATTGGGGCAGCAGCGCGAATTTTTGCGCATCCGACCCGAGCTTGAGCAGCAGGCCGGTGCCAAGGATGCTGCTGGCGAGCAGCGGTTCCATCAGCAGGCGGGCGCCGACGATCTCCATGATCGCGCCGACGGCAACGGCGTCGCCATCGAGGCCGCCGTCGTCTTCGGGCAGGCGCAGGGCCAGAAAGCCGAATTCGGCAAAGTCGCTCCAGGCCTTGCGGCTGTAGCCTTCGGGCGTCTCGAGCACGGCCCAGCGCTGGTGAAAGCTGTAGTTGTCGTCGGCGTAGCGGGCCGCGCTGTCGCGCAGCATGCCGATTGTTTCGAGATCTGTAGTCATAGCCCCAGCACCACCTTGGCAACGATGTTGCGCTGGATCTCCGACGAGCCGCCGAAGATGGTTGCAGCGCGGTTATAGAAATGGTCCTTCAGGATGCCGCCGGTGTCGTCCGGCCCCAGCGGCGGCAGGCCGGCGCTGTGCAGGGTGGCGATATCGACCGCGACACCCGCCGCGCCAAGGGCTTCGACGAGGGTTTCCATCACTTCCTGGTAAAGCTCGGTGCCGCGAAGCTTGATCAGCGAGGCCTCGCTGCCGTTCTCGGTGCCGTCCACCATCGCCGTCACCGCCTGGTAGGCGGCCAGTTCCAGGGCCATGAAGCGCAGTTCGTACTCGCCGATGCGGTTGCGCATCAGCGGCTGATCGATCAGGGCGACGCCATTCACCTGCGTTTCGCGGGCGTGCTTCTTGAGCCGGTCCAGCACGTGCCACGCCCAGCCGACGATGGCGCCGGCGGTGCGCTCGTTCTTGAGCAGAAACTTGGCGTAAGTCCAGCCCTTGCCCTCTTCGCCGATCAGGTTTTCGGCGGGCACCTTCACGTCTTCCAGCCACACTTCATTGACGTGCTCGAAGCCGTCCATGGTGCGGATCGGCTTGACCGTCACGCCCGGGCTCTTCATGTCGATGAGCAGAAAGGAGATGCCGGTCTGGGGCTTGTCGTCCCGGTCGGTGCGCACCAGGCAGAACAGCCAGTCGGCCCATTGGGCGTAGGTGGTCCATACCTTCTGGCCGTTCACCACGTAATGGTCGCCGTCCTTCAGGGCCATGGTGCGCAGCCCGGCCAGATCGGAACCCGCGCCCGGCTCGGAATAGCCCTGGGCCCAGAACTCCTCGGTGGTCTTGATGCCCGGCAAAAAGCGCTGCTTTTGCGCGTCGGTGCCAAAAGCGTAGATCACCGGGCCCACGTACTTGACGCCGAAGGGGATCACCCACGGGCAGCCCAGGCGGGCCAGCTCGTCCTCGAAGGCGAAGCGTTCCAGCGGCGACCAGCCCTTGCCGCCCAGCGCTTCGGGCCAGTGGGCAACCGACCAGCCCTGCTTGTCGAGCAGGCGCATCCAGCCCACGTAGTCTTCCTTGCTCAGCACCTGGTGGCGGTGGGCCTTGTCGCGCAGATCAGCGGGCATCACGGTGGCGTAAAAGTCGCGCACCTCCTGGCGCAGGCGCTCGGCCTTCGCTCTCAATTCCTGGGTCATTGGGTGCCCTCTTCCGCAATTTTCACCAACTGGACGCCCTGATTCTTCCCGTGGAAGACGCGGGTCATCGCCTCGACGATCTTGTCGAGGCCGTCCAGCACTTCGATCCTGTATTTCAGGCTGCCGTCGGCGGCCCAGTCCTGCAGCGTGGCGATCACTTCGTCGTAGCGATGGAGGTATTCGCTCACCAGAAAGCCTTCCATCCGCGCCGCCTTGTTCACCAGCTGCATCAGCGCTGCAGTGTTCTGGGTAACGCCGCCGTTGTAGCTGGACACCAGCCCGCACAGCACCACGCGGCCCTTGTTGCGGAGGCGCTCGATGATCATGTCCATCACCGGGCCACCGACGTTTTCGTAGGCGATGTCGATGCCCTCCGGGCACAGGGCGTCGAGCCGCGCGGCAACGTCCTCGTGCTTGTAGTCGATGACGTTTTCGATGCCGCACTCGTCCCGCAGCCAAGCGCACTTGTCCGCCCCGCCGGCAATGCCCACCACCTTCAGGCCGAGCTTCTTGCCGATCTGGCAGACCAGCGAGCCGACGCTGCCGGCAGCGGCCGTCACCACCAGGGTTTCGCCCGCCCTGGGCTTGCCGATTTCGGTCAGGCCGCAGTAGGCGGTGAGGCCCTGCACGTCGAGCACCGAGCGGTAGGCGGCCAGCGGCACGCCGGGGCGCGGCTGGATCTTTTGCAGGTGCACAGCCGGGGCGATGGACCATTCCTGGCAGCCGCCCAGGCCATTTACATAATCGCCGGGCGCCAGCGACGGATCGCGGGACGACTCGACCACGCCGAGGGTGATGCCGGTCATCACCTCGCCCAGCACCTGCGCCGGGAAGTAGGTGTCCTTCTCGTTCATCCACAGGCGCATGGAGGGCGGAATGAGCAGGTAGAGGTTTCTCACCCGCACTTCGCCGTCGCCCGGTTCGGGCAGCGGGCTGTGGGTCACCTCGAAATCTTCGCGGCCGACCTCGCCCGTCGGGCGGCTTGTCAGCCGCCACTGGGTGTTCATCGCAGGGGCGCCGGTGCTCACTTGCCACCTCCGGTGCCCAGGTACTTGTCGAGGGTCTGATGGTGGTGGCGGATGCGGCTTTCCTGGTAGCTGGCGAGGCTCACGGCACCCTTCTTCGAGGCTTTGAGGCCCTTGGTCATCGCGCCCAGGTTGCGCATGTCCTGGTCGAACACCGGCCCGAGGGCGCCCAGTTCGGCGGCCGCCGAGAAGGGCTGGTCGTCCGGCAGGCGGTTGAGCCTGGCCGGCGCCGGCGGCACTTCGCCTTCCTTGTGACGCCACAGCAGCATCACGTCGAAGATGCAGCTTTCGTGGTTGTCGCCGTCCGGAATCACCCGATAGACGATGTTGCCGCAGTAGCCCGACCAGATCTGGGTGTTGGGGAAGATCGAGTACAGGATGGCGTCCTGCAGTTCGGCCAGGGTGGCGTGGGAAAGATCACGACCCGAGGCTTCGCCGAAGATGCTGCGATTGAGCTCGCCGATGTACTGGCGGGTGGTCTGGCCCTCGGGCAGCGTGTGGGCGTCGGCGTTCGAATCGGCCATGCGGCCGGATTCCGCCAGAATGTCATGGAGCACCAGCGGCTCGACCACACCTTTGGTGTGGGAGCTGGGCACGGCCATCGGGGTGACGCTGCGGCTGATGTTGTCGCCGTACATGTCGTACTGGCTGTCGCAATCGCCGGTAAAGGTAAGGATCTGCGGGTGGGTCACGTGGGCGTGCATGGATTCCATGAACGCCTCCTGGGCCACTTTCCAGTTGGTCGCCACCCGGCGCTGCACGTGGGCGATGATCACCGAGCGCTCGAAGGCATAGTCGCGGAAGTGCCGGGGCAATTCGTTCAGGTAATCGGCCAGCGGGGGGGCGTTGTCGTCCAGGTTGATGAACACGAAGCCCAGCCAGCTTTCGACGCGAACCTGCGGCAGATCGTTGTTCTGCCCTTCGATGTGCTTGAAATCCCAGGCGCAGGGAATGCTTTCCAGCTTGCCCTTCAGGCTCCAGGTAAAGCCGTGGTACGGGCACTTGAGCTTGCCGACGGTGCCCCCGTCCATGCGCA
>Ga0268298_10004721_pt1 | contig 13136 bp, 17 predicted proteins | sample WWTPWeurt_MetaG_FD_194462 | JGI IMG/M metagenome (GOLD analysis project Ga0268298, IMG submission 194462) | Activated sludge microbial communities from WWTP in Nijmegen, Gelderland, Netherland - WWTP Weurt | ecosystem: Engineered > WWTP > Aerobic digester > Activated sludge | place... | reverse complement strand
GAAATCAGCCAGCGGCGGATCCGGGACCGCATCGTCCGGCTTCGCCGGGAAATCGAAGAGGTTCGAAAGCAACGGGCCCTTCAGCGGGAAAACCGCCAGCGATTGCCCATGCCGCTGGTGGCCCTGGTGGGTTACACGAACGCCGGGAAATCAACGCTTTTGAACGCTCTCCGGGAAAACCCCGCCGGGGCGGTTTACGCCGATGACAAGCTTTTTGCCACGCTGGATCCGACCACCCGGCGGGCCCGTTTGCCGAGCGGTCGGGCGGCCCTGTTCGTGGACACCGTGGGGTTCATTCAGCATTTGCCCCACCATCTGGTGGCCGCCTTTCACGCCACCCTCGAAGAGGCGCGGAACGCCGATTTGTTGGTTCACGTGATCGACGCCGGGAGCGCGGAATGGATTTCGCAGCGCGACGTCGTGCGGGAGGTCCTCAAAACCCTGGCCGCCGACGCGCTTCCTCAAATCGAGCTGTTCAATAAAACCGACGCCCTGACGGCCGCCCAGCGGGCGGTCCACCAGAGGGAATCCCGGCTCTTGGCCAGCGCCACCACGGGCGAAGGGCTCGGGGAATTCCTGACCCGGGTCGAGGAACGCTTGGACGAAGTGCTCAAAGAGCGGGAATTTTTGGTGCCCCACGCCCGGCGGGATTTGATGCCGCGCATTCACGAGGCGGGGCATTTGCTGGAGAAAATCCCGGAGGCGGAGGGAACCCGCGTGCGCGTTCGCCTGGACGAGAAAAATTGGGGTCAATTGAGAAAGGAATTGGGACTGCCGTGACGAAACCGCCGAAACGCGCCTTAACTTGGGCGAACCGCATCACCCTTCTGCGCCTATTGTTGACTCCCGTGTTGGTCATCGGCCTCCTGAGCGGCGCCCGCGGCTGGCCGGTCTTGATTTTCCTTTTGGCGGCGTTGTCCGACGTTTTGGACGGCGCGGTGGCCCGCTGGCGGGGGGAACAAACCACCCTGGGCAAATATCTGGATCCCATCGCGGACAAGCTTTTGCTGTCGTCCTCCTACTTGGCCTTGGCGCACTTGCAGGTTTTTCCGCTGTGGGTGTTCGTGGTGGTTTTCTCCCGGGATCTGTTCATCCTGATCGGGTGGAACGTGATTTATATTTTGACCCGCAATTTCACCGTGGAGCCCCGCTGGCTCGGCAAAGGCACGACCTTTCTGCAAATGGCGACCGTGGTCCTGGCCCTCACCGTGCCGGGCGCGGGAATCTTGCCTTGGGCGCTGGGCGCCACGGTGTTGATGACGACGCTCTCGGCCATCGATTACGTGTGGCTCGGGTCCCGGAAGCTGGGGGAATTGGGATGACCGGAAACGCCGCGCCGCCCACCGTCGTCATCGTCGGCCGCCCCAACGTGGGGAAGTCGACTTTGTTCAACCGCCTTTGCGAAAGCCGGCGCGCGCTGACGTCCCCCATCGCCGGCACCACCCGGGACTGGCTGGAGGGCGACTGCCATTGGAACGGACGGCTTTTCCGCGTCATCGACACCGGCGGCTATTCCCCGGGCAACGACGACGTGCTGACCTCGGTTCGGGCCCAGGTGGAGGAGTGGATCCGCCGGGCCGACGCCGTCGTTTGGGTCGTGGACGCCGGGGAAGGGCTCACGGCCTCCGACCAGTCCTTCGCCCGCCTTCTTCGGCCCCAATCGAAACGCGTGATCGTGGTGGTGAACAAATCCGACGACGCGCGACGGGACGCGGCCACGGCCGAATTCGCCCGGCTGGGGTTTTCGCCCCTGTTGGGCATTTCGGCGACGCACGGGCGGCGGATCAACGGTTTGCTGGAAACGCTCGAAGAGAAAATTCCCCGGCCGGCGGCGGCCGAGGCGCCCTCGACCACGGACGAAATTCGGGTCGCCATCGTTGGCCGACCGAACGTGGGCAAATCCTCCCTGGTCAATTGCCTTTTGGGGGAAAAGCGCATGATCGTTTCGGACGTGCCCGGAACCACCCGGGACACCGTGGACACGCGCCTGGAACGGGACGGTCGACGATTCCTTTTCGTGGACACGGCCGGTCTCCGGGCCAAGAAATCCAAGGCGGACGCCCTGGAGGGCCTCACGCGACTCATGGCCGAACGAGCCTTGGATCGGTGCGAGGTCGCGCTTCTTCTGGTGGACGTCACCTCCGGGATGACCGAGGGGGACGTGGCGGTGGGGCGGTTGATCGACGAAAAGGCCCGGGCGTCGGTCGTGGGAATCAACAAGTGGGATTTGATCAGCGACACCGGTCCGACGATCCAATATTATCGTTCCCGCGCGGGGGACGGCATGCCCTTTCTGGCGTACAGCCCGCTCGTTTTCCTTTCGGCCAAAACCGGCGAGCAGGTCGACGCGTTGCTGGCGGCTCTGGCCGCCGCCCACGAAGAATTTCATCGGCGTTTGAACGACGAAGAAGTGACCGCTTTCTTCTGGCGCATGGTGCAAGACCGGCCCTATTCCCGGGGTGGCCAAAAATTGAAATTTTACCGGGCCGCCCAGGTCGGCGTGGCCCCGCCGACGATCGTCCTCAAGACGAACATGGACCCGGCGGACATCCATTTTTCCTACGAGCGACATTTGGAACGAGCCTTTCGGGCGGCCTACGGGTTTGCCGGGTCTCCGGTGCACCTCAAGTTCAAACGGGGCAAGGCGTGATCGCCGCCGCGTGGGTGTTGCTGGCGTATGCCCTGGGGTCCCTCCCGACCGCTTACTGGATGGGCCGCGTCCTGCGGGGAATCGACATTCGAACGGTCGGTTCGGGGAACGTGGGCGCCACCAACGTCTTTCGGTCCGTGGGCCGCGGCGCGGGAATCGCCACGCTGGTGATCGACATGGTGAAAGGATGGCTGCCGGTCTTTCTTTGTCTTCGATGGGGGCCCGGGGGGCTGGTGCCGGTGGCGGTGGGCGTGACCGCGGTCCTGGGCCACGGCTGGTCGCCCTGGGTGGGGTTCCGCGGCGGAAAAGGCGTGGCGACCTCGGCCGGCGTCTTTATCGCCCTCCTGCCGGGCCCCATGCTGTTCGCGTTTTTGGCCTTTGCGATCGGTTTCGGATTGTCGAGGCGGGTCTCCGTCGGTTCCCTTTTGGCCGCGGTGGCCCTTCCCTCGGCGGCCGTATGGCGCGGGGCGCCCGCGGCGGAGCGGAACTTGGCCCTGCTCCTCGGTTCCTTCGTTATTTTTAAACACCTCCCCAACATCCGGCGGCTGATGCGCGGGGAAGAACCTCCGGTTCGCTTCGGGAACACGGACAACAGGGCGGCATCATGACGGATCGCGTCGCGGTATTGGGCGGTGGCAGTTGGGGGGCGACGTTGGCGGATCATCTGGCCCGGCAAGGGCGCGAAGTGACGGTGTGGGAATTCAATCGGGAAAGGGCCGAATCCCTTCAGAAAACCCGGCGCCTTTCCTTCATGCCTCAATTGGAACTTCATCCCAAGGCGGTCGTGACCAACGATCTGGGCGCGGCCCTGGAAGGGCGGCCCGCGATCGTGAGCGCCGTCCCCTCGGAATTCGTCCGGCAAACGTTCCGGGCCGTGCGGTCCACCGGGCGGCTCGCGCCCGGGGCCTGGGCCGTTAGCGTCACGAAGGGCATCGAAAACAATTCGTTGAAACGGATGACGGAAGTGATCGTCGACGAGGAACCGGCCTTGAAAGACCGCGTTTCCGTCCTGGCGGGTCCGTCCCACGCGGAGGAGGTGGCCAAATCCCTGCCGACGGCGGTGGTCGCCGCCGGTCCCGAGCCCTTTCGGGAACGGATCGTCGCCCTTTTCAACACGGACCGCCTGCGCGTTTACACGAGCCCGGACTTCGTCGGCGTGGAGCTGGCCGGCGCCTTGAAGAACGTATACGCCGTGGCCTGCGGCGTCTCCGACGGCTTGGGCATGGGCGACAACACAAAAGCGGCGCTCATGACCCGCGGGTTGAACGAAATCGCGCGAATCGGGGCGGCCTGCGGGGCCCACGTCATCACCTTCTTCGGATTGGCGGGGCTGGGGGATCTGATCGTGACGTGCACCTCGCGCCATTCCCGGAACCGGGCTTTCGGCGAAAAGATCGGCCAGGGGAAAACGGTCCCCCAGGCCCTGGCGGAAATGACCATGGTGGCGGAGGGCCTGCCCACGGCCAAGAGCGCCAAGCAATTGGCCGATCGTTTCGACCTGGACGTCCCGATCATTCACGCTTTGTACGGGTGTTTGTACGAAGGCAAAACGGCCCGGGAGGCCGTCAAAGAACTTTTGGCGCGCCCTCCCGTGGAAGAAATGCAGCACCTCGAGCAATTTGTCCAGAACAAATAGGAGGAAACGGCGGTATGAATAAAGCGGATTTGGCGGCGGTGGTGTCCAACGTGGTGGGCACGCAGATGGAGGCAAAGGCCGCGGTGACCCAGTTGTTTGAATCGATGCGAAAGGCCCTTCGGGACGGTGATAAAGTGGTCGTCCAAGGGTTCGGCAGTTTTCACGTCGTGATGAGAAAAAGCAAACCGGCCCGCAACCCCCGCACGGGGGAAGCGGTCATGATCCCGCCCCGACGCCGGGTGAAATTCAAGATGGCGAAGGACCTCCTCTGAGATGACCCGCCCCGGTTCGGGGGCTTCCGCCGTGCGCCGGGCCCTCCGGCGGGCCGCGCGGCCGGACAAAATCGCGATCCTTTCGAGCTTCTTTAAGACCGGTCCGGGGGAGTACGGCGCGGGCGATCGGTTTTTGGGGGTCCCCGTCCCGACCCAGCGGCGCATCGCCCGGGACCACCGCGCGATGTCCCTGGACGCCGTGGTCGACCTGCTGCGCGGCCCGATCCACGAGGAACGGTTGACCGCGCTCCTGATTCTCCTCGAAAAATTCAAAATCGGTTCCCCCGCGGAGCGTTCCGCGCTGCACCGGTTTTACGTGCGGCATCTCCACCGCGTGAACAATTGGGATCTGGTGGATTGTTCCGCGGCGACTTTGGTCGGCGAAGCGTTGGAGGGAAAGTCCCACGCGTTGCTGGACCGATTGGCCCGTTCCGGAAATTTGTGGGACCGGCGCGTGGCCATGATCGCCACGCACTACTTTACGAAGAAGGGCGATCCCAAACCCGCCCTCCGCCTCGCGCGCCGGCTCCTGTCCGACCCGCACGATCTGATGCATAAGGCCGTGGGGTGGATGCTCCGGGAGGTGGGAAAGCGATGCGGGGAGGCATTCCTCACGACATTCCTTGATCGGCACGGTGCGGCGATGCCCCGAACGGCCCTGCGTTACGCGATTGAACGCTTTCCGTTCCACCGACGTCGTTTTTATTTGCGCGGCGGGCGGCGCGGTTGATTCAATAGAGGGACCACGTGGTCCCCTTGGTGTCCGTGTGGGTGCAGGCCACTTTGATTTCGCCGGTGAGCTGGAAAGGCATCGTCGCCGTCGTGCGGAAGGCGTAACAGGTCGGGCCCCCGAATTCGGGCATATTGAATAAGGGCGTCACGCCGGTGTCTTGATTCCCCAGTATGTGCGCGGGAACCGTGGGGACTTCAATCCGGGGAATTTCCGAAAGATATTTTGGAAGCAGAGCGTGGGCCAGGGCCTGGCCGGACCCGTCGTCGAAGGGATACCGGCCTTCGTTGTCGGCGTAGTAGATGCTGAGGGCCGAACGGACCGTCCCCAACTTGCCCCGGGTGGAGGCTTCCTTGGCTTTGATCACGAGATTGGCGAATTTGGGAACGACGATGGCCGCCAGCAGCCCGATGATCGCGACCACCAGCATTAATTCAATCAATGTGAAACCGGATCGTCGATGGATATGGGTCACTGGAACCTCTCGCTTCAAGGGTAACCCCCCAAAGGCGTTTCGCCAAGTCTTTCGTCGACGGACGCTCCCCGCCAAAAACGCGTTGTAAAGACTTCCCGATTTTGGTTTAATTAACGCAATGTTGTTGACCATTCCGCCGGACAAGGAATATTTTTCCATCGGCGAAGTGTCGCGGCTCTCCGGCGTCAAACCTCATGTCCTCCGTTATTGGGAGCGCGCCTTCGGCTTGGTTCGTCCCGCGCGGCGGGGCACCGGCCATCGGCGATTCGGACGGCGGGACGTCGAAACCATTGGGCGCATTCGGGAATTGGTGGAAGATCGCCGCCTGACGCTGGAAGGGGCCAAAAAAGAGCTTCGGGCGCAAAATCGACGGGGGGCGGAACAGATTCCCCTGGCCTTTAAGGAAACCTCGGCCGCCGTCGAAGTGCTGAAGGAACTGAAGCGCGACATGGCCGAGTTGCTGAACGAATTGAAGCGGCCGCTTTCGACGGATTCGAAAAGCTAACCCGTCGCGGACCGGCCGCAAAACCATTTTTCGGGGCGTAGCGTAGTGGTAGCGCACTCGCTTGGGGTGCGAGAGGTCGTGGGTTCAATCCCCACCGCCCCGATATTTTTTTTAAAAGCGCCGGAAGGACCATGAGTGACCGTTCAGAGCGTTCCTTCCCCTTGAAAGCGCCAATCCGAACTTAGAACGCCGTCCACCCTTGCCGATCCCGAAGCGCGTCCTCTTCTGCTACATCTCTCCCGCCAGCGGTCACCGTCGCGCGGCCGAAGCCGTGATGTCGGTCCTTCGCCACGGCCATCCGCCGATCGATTGCGAAGGGGTCAATTCCATCAGCTACGCCAATCCCGTGCTGGGAAAGCTGGTCTCTAAACTCTATCTCCAGGTTTTGAAATTCGCCCCCCAGCTGTGGGATTTCCTTTACGACAACCCCCACATTGAAAAAGCGACCCGGGACCTTCGGGAACTGCTCAACATGTTCAACACCCGTCGCATCGCCGAAGTCCTTCGGGGGTTTCGGCCGCGGTGTTTGGTGTGCACCCAGGCGGTGCCGGTGGGCCTCCTGGCGGCGTTGAAGGAACGGGGGAAAATCAAATTGCCCCTGGTGGGCGTTTTGACCGACTTCGGCGTTCACAATTATTGGATCTCCCCGCAGGTGGACCTTTACCTCGTGCCGAGCGAAGAGGTGCGTCGGAAAATGATTCGGGTCGGCGTTTCCGAAAGCCGCATCCGGGTCACGGGCATCCCCATCGATCCCCATTTCGGTCTTCCCGGCGACAAACGGGCCGAACGCCTCGCTCTGGGATTGGCTCCCCACCGCCCCACGGTTTTGGTGATGGGGGGAAATTACGGGTTGGGCCCCATGGAGGACGTGGTGAGCTCCCTTCGACGATTGCCCGTCGCGCCCCAGGTGATCGCCGTTTGCGGGTCCAATCGCCGCCTGCTCGGCAAGATGCACCGGCGCTTCGCCGACGACCGTTCCGTCCGGGTGATGGGGCAGATCCGCACCATCCACCGTCTCATGGACGCGGCGGACTTGTTGATTTCAAAATCGGGCGGTCTGACCACGGCCGAATCATTGGCCAAAGGGCTTCCCATGATCATCATTCAACCCATCCCGGGGCAAGAGGAGCGAAACGCCGATCATCTGTTGCGTTACGGCGCCGCCGAACGGGCCGACACGCTGGAGGATTTGACGCGATTGGCCCAGCAGCTTCTCTCGAACCGACAACGCCTGGACCGGCTTCGGGAGAACGGCCGTTCCTTGGCCCGCCCCCGGGCGGCCTACGACGCCGCCGAGGCCATTCGGGCGCTCATGGAAGGCGGCCCGCGATGAATTGGGAACCCCTGTGGGCCCTCGGGTTGGCCGGCGCCAGCCGCACGGTGCGCCGGTTGCCGGACCGCCCCCGTTACGCCTGCGCCGCCGCCATCGGGCGGGGCGTCAGCCGGATATTCCCGGACAAGCGGGCGGCGGTGGAACGCAACCTCGCGGTCATCAACGACTGGGCGGGGACGCGTTTTCGAGTGGAAAAAGTTTTTGAGAATTTCGGCATGACCCTTTCGGATTTTTTGGCCCACCCGCCCGTGAACATCCGGGTCGAGGGCCGGGAGAAAGCCGAGGAAGCCCGCCGCCACGGGCACGGAACGATTTTTCTGACGTCGCACTTGGGCAATTGGGAATTGGGCGGACGGGTGTTGGCCGGGTGGGGGTGGCCCGTGACGGCCGTTTACCAACCCTACACGTCCAAGGCGATGCAGAAATACATTCAAGACCGACGGGCCCCGGGGTTGTCTTATTTGGCCGTCGGCAAAGGAGCGGCCCTGGGCGTGGCCCGGGTGCTGGAACGGCGGGAATCCGTGGCGATTCTCGCCGATCGCCCTTTCGGCGAAGTCGGAGAAACGGTGAGCCTCTGCGGCCGACCGGCCCGGCTCCCCCGGGGACCCTTCCTCTTCGCGGCGCGGTCGGGCGCGCCGTTGGTCCCCGGCTTTGTGCTGATGGAGGGGCCCGGGCGCTACCGGGTGGTGGTGGAGGATCCCATCTGGCCCACCGGCAAAGGCCACGCCGCGGTGCAGATTCTATTGGACAAGATGGCCCAAGTATTGGGAAAATATCTGGCCCAACACGCCGAGCAATGGTATTGTTTCGAACCGGTTTGGGAAGGCTCTTAACGGCACTGCCGGATCCCGGGGTGTAGCGCAGCTGGTAGCGCGCTTGGTTCGGGACCAAGAGGTCCAGGGTTCAAGTCCCTGCACCCCGAGATCCGGAAGCGGCCGATGGGGGGAAAGGGTGGAAAGACGGCGTTGGCGGATCTTCGGCCGCGTGCAGGGCGTGGGGTTTCGGGCTTTTTGCCAACGCGAGGCCCTGGAACGCGGCGTGCGCGGTTGGGTTCGCAACGAGCCCGACGGCAGCGTGACCGCGGAAGTGGAGGGTCCGCCGGCGACCCTGGACGGGTTGCAGGCCCAACTCCAGACCGCGCACCCTTGGGCGCGGGTGGAGCGTGTGGACGTCGTGCGGTGTTCGGCCGGCGCGGCGCGGGATCAGGGTTTTGACATCGCGGGTTGACTCGGCGGGAGGATCATGAGAGAAAGCTTGGACGCGGTTACCCTTTATTTTCACGGCGTCAAACGACTTCAGGATGTTTCCAAAGACGATGTGTCCGCCCTCTGGCGCGCGGCGAAGAGAGGCGATAAAAAGGCGAAACGACGCATCGTTGAGACCAATCTCCGGCTCGTCATTCCCATCGCGAAAAAATATTACCGCCCGGGCGTCGACTTCCTCGACTTGATCGAAGAGGGCAACCTGGGGTTGATGCACGCGGTGGACAAGTTCGATCCGAAACGGGGGTTCCGCTTTTCGACCTACGCCGCCTATTGGATCGAACAGGCCGTCCGTCGGGCGTACGACGAGCAATCCAAAACCATCCGCATCCCGCCCCACGCGCTCGAGGCCCTGCGCAAATGGTTGCGGGAATGGGACCGGATGTCGATCAGTCTGGGCCGGAATCCGACCCTTCAGGAAATGGGCAAAAAATTGAATTTGTCGGCCCGCCAGATCAAAAGCGTCATCGACGCCCACGAGGCGGCCAAGTCGGTGGGAAGCCTGGACACGCCTCTCGACGAAGACGAAAATCTTTTCATCCGGGACATCGTCACGGATCGGTCCGACCAGGGGCCGGACGAAATCTTTTCGCTGCTTCGCGTGCGGGACGATTTGGCCCACGCCCTCATCCAAATCGGACCCCGGGAGAAGAGCATTTTGGACATGCGTTTCGGGCTGACCGGACGGGATCCCATGACGCTGGAGGAAGTCGGTAAGAAACTTCGATTGTCGCGGGAGCGCGTTCGTCAATTGGAAGAGCGCGGATTGGCGCGGCTGCGGCGCGTGGCCCAGCGGATGGGATTGATATGACGGTCTCGGCCACCCCCGGATTGGATCTCAAGCGGTTTATTCGCGACATTCCGGACTTCCCGAAAAAAGGCATCGTTTTCAAAGACATCACTCCGCTTCTGGCCGACGGGGCGGCTTTTTCCAAAACCATCGATCTGCTGGCGGCCGCGGGGCGGCGTCAAAAAGCCACGAAGATCGTCGCCATCGAATCCCGGGGTTTCATTTTCGGGTCCGCCGTGGCTCAGGCGCTGGGGGTCGGCGTCGTTCCGGTTCGCAAACGGGGGAAACTTCCCTTCACGACGATCTCCACGACCTACGCCTTGGAATACGGAACCGACGCGCTCGAAATGCACGTGGACGCCCTGTCCGCCGGGGACCGCGCCCTGGTGGTGGACGACGTCTTGGCCACGGGCGGCACCGCCGAGGCCGTCGTTCGACTGATTCAAAAGGCCGGCGGGAACGCCGTGGGGCTGGCTTTTGTGATTGAGCTCGATTTTCTGAGCGGACGCGCCAAACTGCCGAACTTGGACGTGACCGCGCTGATTCGGTTTTAACCTTTCCGCTCCACCTCCGAGCCCCCGTAGCTCAACTGGATAGAGCGGCTCCGTCCTAAGGAGAAGGTTGGTGGTTCAACTCCGCCCGGGGGCGTGGAGGTTGGGCGGAAAATGAAAAGAGGATGACCATGACGATGACGTTGCCCACCTATCGCCCGAACGGCCCCCGTTCGGAAGACGCCCCCGTGGTCCGGTGGGTTCGAAAGCACCTCGCGCAGTTGGCCCTGGCGGTCGGCGTCGGCGTGCTTGGCGGCGTTTTGCTGTTTTTCATTGTTTTAAATCGGGAGCGGTTGGCGGAGCGGGCGGCCGATCAATTGTCCATGGCCCGGGGTCAGGCGGGCGCCCGCAAGGTGAAGGAAGCTCTTCAAACCCTGGACGCCATTTTGGAAACCAATCGCTCCAGCCCCGCGGCCATGCAGGCCTACGTGATGAAGGGCGAATTGCTGCTGGCGGACAACAAGGCCAAGGAGGCGGAGGCCGTCTACGTGCAGGCGCTGGCCCAGGCCACGGAGCCCGCCTACCGCGCGCTGTTTTTGTCCGGTCAAGCCTATTGCGCCGCGGGTCTTGAAAAGTGGGAGGAAGCCGCGGCGTTGAATCGGCAATTCCTGAAGGAGTTTCCCGAACATTTCCTGGCGCCGCGGGTTTACATGGATTTGGGACGGGCCGAAATGGGGGCGGGGCGGTGGGAAGACGCCCAACGCGCTTTCGAAAAACTGGTGACGCTCTACCCGAAATCCGTCTGGGTGGCGGACGCCCAGGCCCTGTTGGCGGAAACGCGATCCCATCGGCCGGCCCCGCCGCCCGCGGCCAGGCCCTGACGCGCGCTTGACACCGGGAAATCGTTCTGTTAAAATCAATCCGCTTCGACGAACGGAGGAGGGATCCCTCCTCTGTTTTTTTTCGTATTTAAATAAGCCCCCGGCGAACACGATGGTTTCCTTCGCCCTCGGGTTTGGAGGTTAAGAGCATCTACCCGCGTCCGTTTTCACGACCCATGGTCAAATCCGGCGAGCCCCGGATCAACAACCAGATACGCGCTCAACAGGTTCGGCTGATTGACGAAGACGGCACCCAGCTCGGCGTCAAGACCCTCGACGAAGCGATTCGCATCTCCCAGGATCGCGGCAAAGATTTGGTGGAAGTGGCCCCCCTGGCCCAACCGCCCGTTTGCAAAGTGGTGGACTTTTCGAAGTACCGCTACGAAAAAGAAAAACAGAAGAAGGAAGCCCGAAAGCATCAAAAGGGCGGGCACGTGAAGGAAATCCGGTTTCGTCCACAAATCGGCGAGCACGACTTCGTGACCAAGTTGAAGGCCGTGCAGAAATTTTTGGAAGACCGTGACAAAGTTCGGATCACGGTGATGTTTCGGGGCCGGGAAATGGAACACAAGGACCTCGGACAACGGATCATCGAACGCCTGAAGGATCATTTGGGCGAGCTGGCCACGGTGGAATCGAACCCCATGATGATGGGGAATCGGATGATCCTCATGCTGGCGCCCCAGAAAAAATAGGACGGATCATGCCCAAAATTAAAAGCCACAGCGGTGCAAAAAAACGGTTCCGAGTGACGGCCAACGGCCTGGTCATGCACCAGACCCAGGGTCGCCGGCATTTGTTGATCGGCATGTCGTCCAACCGTCGTCGCCGGTTTCGCAAAGACAACAAGCTGAACAAAATCCAATCCAAAATTATCAGGACACTCTTGCCCTATGCGCGTTAAAAGCGTCGTTTACACCCGTCAACGAAAAAAGAAGTGGTTCCGTCGAGCCAAAGGAGCCTACGCCACCAAGAAGTCCCGTTGGCGCATGGTATTGCAGCATTTGGAAATGTCCATGCGGCACATGTACCGGGGCCGCAAACAGAAAAAAGGCGATCTGCGCGCCGTTTGGATTCAGCGCATTAACGCCGCCGCGCGTCAGGAAGGCCTGAGTTACTCCCGTTTCCTGTCCGGCCTGAAAAAAGCCGGCGTGGTTCTGGACCGCAAGATGCTCGCCAATCTGGCCTCCGCCGATCCGGCGTCGTTCAAGCAATTGGCCAACGTCGCGCGGGAAAACCTCTCCGTTAAAGCCGCCTAACCCCCTCGGATCCCGGACCGCCGGCGATCAACCGCCCATGACCGCGCTTGTGGAGGATTTGGAAAAACTCAAGAGCGAGGCCGAGGGCGAGTTGACGTCCCTGGACACTTCCGAAGCGTTCGACGCCTTCCGTTTGAAGTACCTCGGGCGGTCCTCGGGTCGTTTGACCGTACTTCTTCAAGCCCTTCCCGGGTTGCCCCCCGAGCAACGCCGGGACGTCGGTCGACGAGCCAACGAACTCAAAAACCACCTCGAAAAATCCCTCGCCGACAAGAAAAAGGCCCTGGACGACCGCCGCCTCTCGGCGAGTCTCACCCGGGACCTCCCGGATCTCACCCTTCCAGGCACCGGCTTTTTGAGCGGGAGCCGCCACCCGATCTCCCGGGTTATGGACGAGATCACCGACGCCTTTCGTCGTTCGGGATTTTCCGTGGCCGAAGGCCCGGAAATCGAAGACGACGACACCAATTTCACGGCCCTCAATCATCCCCCCGATCACCCCGCCCGGGACAGCCACGACACGTTTTATTTGAAATCCCTTCGGGACGCCGCCGGCAAACCCCTGCTTTTGCGAACCCACACCTCCCCGGTGCAGATTCGGTTTTTAAAATCGACCCCCCCGCCCCTTTACATCGTGGCGCCCGGGCGGGTGTACCGCCACGAAAACGTGGACGCGACCCATTCCTACGTTTTTCATCAGGTGGAAGGGTTGGCCGTCGACCGCGATATCTCCATGGCCGACCTGAAAGGCGCCCTGGGACTCTTCGCCGAAACGGTGTTCGGGGCGGGGGTCAAAGTTCGCCTGCGGCCCTCTTATTTCCCGTTCGTCGAACCCGGGGCGGAGGTGGACAT
>Ga0268298_10004720_pt1 | contig 13138 bp, 12 predicted proteins | sample WWTPWeurt_MetaG_FD_194462 | JGI IMG/M metagenome (GOLD analysis project Ga0268298, IMG submission 194462) | Activated sludge microbial communities from WWTP in Nijmegen, Gelderland, Netherland - WWTP Weurt | ecosystem: Engineered > WWTP > Aerobic digester > Activated sludge | place... | reverse complement strand
GCTTTTCGGCTGCTCTGGTTGGCAGAAGTCGCACTGTCTCATACAAAGAGACAAAACCGGTCTGAATACGATAGACGATGTTCGCAGCAGAACCATAAGCGGGCCTGTAACGCCAGCTGGCATCGCCTCTTTAATTTCTCGGACACCGGCCTGATGGTCGCCTCAAGGAGAGATTTTGCGCCTTAGAAGCGTAAATCCCAGGCTTGAGAGACCTGAGTGCATCCAATTCAACACATATCTTCTTTTGTGCTTCAGGTTCTGAAAATGTTATCGAATAAATGCATTCCCTTGCTCCTCCAGAACAACAAGCACCACCAAACCTGAGACATCAAAGCAGTCTGGTCTTCGCTCTTACATCCACAGCGGTGTAGCGTTGACGAACGTGCGTGCTTGAGGTGAGGAGCGGCAAGCAAGGTTTTTGCATTCGGGCAACTAGTTTTTCAAACGCTTCAATTTCAAAGGCTCAATTATGCAGCAAGACAACGAAACTTCCGACGCAAATAGCAAAATCAAAGTATTTCGTCGGTGGCAATCCGCCCTCTATCTCATGCTTTTTCTCAGTTTGCCATTTTTCCAGCCGGGACTGGTTCTGGTTTCATTTTTGGCCGCTTTCATATGGGGAGCGCGAAAGTACGATAGTGCGCGCTTTCTGGGAGGCTGCCTGGCATCGCTGATCTATGCGAGCATCTACGTGCTCGTCTGCATTTTTGTGCTGCCCTTTCTTCATGTGTATACTGTGCTCTCCTGGCACTGGGTACTTGTCTGGGGCTCTGCTCTGGCAGCAGCAGGAGTGAGCGCAGCCATATATCTGCACGCGACAAAGCACAAATGGCAGCCGCAGCGACAGATCGCCACCCATTCCGCAACCTGGATATGTGCGGCCTCTTTAGCTCTATTTGCCTTTTTCTCAGCAGGCAATCAGGACGTTGTGGAATGGTCAATGGCCGAATCATTGTCGCCTCTGCAGATGGACAAATTGCCGAATTCGGACTTGAGAAATTTCCGGCTCTTGCCATTGGCTCGGGCGCGCGATTTCCTCAGAACCACCAATGACGACAGCACGCTCAAAGTATCGATGCCCAATATGACGGCTTGCGACACAGATGGAAAACCATGCTGGCAAGCTGATTTCCACCTCAAGGGACGAGCAGAAGGTATTCATTACAATCTGCTTTTCGATACCGTATTCGACGTTGCATCAGTGGATCCCACCGACATCAACAAAAAATCGCAGAAGACAGAAGGGTTGGACGGCTTCTTTCTGGCAGGACCGAATAGCTGGGTTGTGCAGGCCGCATTCGCCGTGCACAATCCTTTCAGCGTCCAGGAAGAAGCGCTCTACTGGAAAGACAGCGACGGCACCATGGTCATGCTCATTCCTTACGTCTCAGAGCGCCCCACATTGACTGGTGTAATGGTGCCGTACCTGGCAGGAGTGATGAGCATCAATCGCTTCGGGATCATCAACGACATGAGCCCGTCCACGGCCAAGCAAAAATATCCCGGGGTGCCTTTCTACCCGACCCGCCTGGCGCGCCAATACGCGGAAATTTACGCTAAGTGGCACGGCGGGATCTGGGGGCGCACAGTATCAAAAAGGGACGAATTGCGTGTGAGCGAACCGGATTCCACCAACAATCCACACTTCAACAAAGCGCCTTATGTCGAGGTCTATGAGGAGATTGGCTGGCAGGAAGTGATTGCTCTGGAACCCAATGCCGACGACAGCAGAGCTTTGTCCAGCCTGCTATTTTTCGAGGCCGCCACGGGCTTCTGCCGCCAGTACGTAGTTCCTTCTGAATTGACCATTTCAGGACCGAGTCAGGCCAGCGGCAATGTCAAACAGGGAAACTGGCAAGCTGATTGGAGCGGGCACATGAAAGTGGAACCGCGTCCTCTGATTCGTAACGGTCACATCTTTTATGTTGTCGGTATTCTCGATACGGTTGGAAACGAGCACCCTTATGTAAGCTCAATCGTCATCGACTCGAAAGACATGAAACCATATCCGGTGCTGAACCATCAGAATCTGGTCAGTCTGCTGGAAAAACTGGAAAACGGGATTGAAGTTCAACCCGTCAGTCCGCCACCCCCGGCAGCTTCAGCAAAGGCTAATTAATTTAAACGACCACAACCCAATCCAAAAGTTCTCAAATATTATGAAAACCACGATTAAGCTTCTTACGCTCCTCTTGCTCGTCTCAACCCTGACTGGATGCGCAACTCAAAGAGGAAGAAATTACGGCGCGACCGGCGGACTTCTGGGCGCGACCATCGGCGCAGCAGCAGGCGGACTCGAAGGTGCCATCATTGGCGGTGCAGCAGGTGCCGGTGCCGGCGGTTTGATAGGCGACCATGAGACCTATGAATCCGAGAGAAATCAGTGGCATCAAGACCAGGAGTATTACTACAGGCAGGGTCCGTCCACCGGCTACAACCGCAATTGCTACGACTGCCAAAGCGCACCTCCAGCAGGCTATGTCGAGCCGTGCCGAAGAGTCTACATGCCCGTCTACGACCGCTACGGCTACGTAGTCGGCCGGCGACTGGAATGCCAGTGAGCTGATTTCTTAGTCAATTAATCGCAAGACCAAAAGTAAATGCCCAGACCATGCGCAAAAGCACATGGTCTGCGACCTTTTTCAACAAGAACGGAGATAGCAATGAGTGACAAGAAAAAATTGCCGAAATTGAAAGACCAAGTCTATTTCATCACCGGCGCTTCCCGAGGAATCGGAAGAGCGATCGCTCTTTATCTTGCTTCAAAGGGCGCAGCCATTGTCGTTGCGGCAAAAACCACAGACGACAGCGATCCTCGTCTTGCCGGTACGATTTACTCGACGGCTGACGCAATCGAAAAGAGAGGTGGGCAGGCGCTGGCGCTCCAGCTCGATGTGCGCGATGAGCAGCAGATCAAAGAGTCCGTCGGCAAGACCATAGAAAGATTCGGACGTCTGGACGGCATTATCAACAATGCCGGCGCGCTCTATATGTCGTACTTAGATTCAACCCGCATGAAGGACCATGATTTGATGCATGCGGTCAACACGCGAGCAGTAGACGTCATCATTCAAGAGTCATTGCCGTGGCTCAAATTAAGCCCTCATCCGCGCATTCTCAACATCTCACCGCCGCTGGCGCTCCAGCCGGGATGGCTAAAATTCGGCTACACCCGCTCAAAATATGCCATGAGCATGGCCACTATTGGTTATGCAGAACAACTCAAAAAGTTCGGCATCGCCGTAAACTCGCTATGGCCTGAAACAGCTATTGATACAAGCGCAGTGCGCAACAAATTGGGCGGAGACGCCACAGCGGCTCTCTCTCGCAAACCCGAATTTGTCGCACTGGCCAGCTATCTCGTTTTGACCAAGCCAGAGGAGATAACCGGTCAATTCTTTATCGACAGCCAGGTGATAAGGCAGAGCGGCAGAAAAAACATAACCGCATTCAGAGTCGATAAAAAACAGCCGCTCTTGCTGGACTTTTTCATAGGCAAGGCTCCAGAAGTCGACGAAAACCCGCTCAAACGCGTGGTCTGGCCGGACAAGAACGGGTGGCTGCCTGAAAAGATGAACGAAAAAGGAGCGGATGTAGTGCTTCTGGCCAGTGAAGCCGGACAATATGCCGTAGTTAAGGTCATACAAGACGCGGACGGATACGATGGATTGATAGAACTGAGCAATTCCATCGCCGACCATTTCGGTATCAGTAAGCACATGACTCAGATTGCCAAATTCGAAGTTTCCACAAGAGGTAATAAACACCATTACCTCATTGCAATCAGCTCGCGATAAGAAGCCCGCAATGCCGCACTTCTGCACAAGGATGTGCGTCGAAAGGCAGCGCGCCGTCGTTATTGCCTGATTGCCCATTACATTCTCGAGCGCCGCAGTCTCTTGCCGAGATGCTCCGCTCGAGCCTAATTACATTCATTCGAGGATTACGGCCATGAAAAACATCCTTACAGAAATACCATGGCGAAGACTGATGAGCGTAGGCAAGCCGTTCTGGGCGTCAGAAGACGGCAAGAAAGGCGTTGCATACCTGATCACTATTCTGCTCCTGCTCGCTGCAAAAACTTATCTAGCAGTTTTTGTAGTACGAACAGCAGGCAACTTTATGACGGCGATTGAACAGAAGAGTCTGGGCAATTTCTACCTTTACCTCGTCTGCTCGGTAATCGCCATTTGCTTCACAGTGCCGATAGAGGTTTACTACAACCTGATGAAGACTCGCCTGTCGCTCTTGTGGCGAAATTGGCAGTCCGAATCTTATATCGATAGATATTTCCTGCAAAAACTCGGTCTGTCAATCGAGGGCTCCGCAGAAATAGACAACCCGGAGCAACGAATAACTCAGGACGTAGACAGCTTTTGCAACTCTTCGGTGCGGCTCTCTATAACGATTCTGGATGCGACGGTAAGCGTCTGCACCTTTATCGTTGTACTCTGGAATCTGTCCGGAGCCCTGGTTTTCACGGTCATCACTTATTCGACCGTGGGGCTGCTGGTGGTCTCCCATATCGGCAGGGCGCTTATCGATTTGAGCAACCGTCAGATCGGCATCGAAGCCGACCTGAGAGCGACAATCAAAGACACCCGCGCAAAACTGGACAAGAGTCGTTCGCCTCGAAAGGACGATTCTCTACAATTGTCCGTAAATGAATCCAAACTGCGCCTGACCAGCGTGATGTCGACTCTTACGAATATCATGCTTGTCCACAAGAACATTCAGTTGTTCACAGGTACATACAATCAAATCATGCCTCTTATCCCCGCGGTCATCATGACCCCGGCGTATATCTCAGGCGACATCGAATTCGGAGCAATCACGCAAGCGGTCCTTGCCTTTACTGCAGTTTTCAACGGCGCCACAGTTCTGATCGGGCATTTCGGCGATATCAGCCATTTTGCCGCCATCGTCAACAGGCTGGGAGCGCTGGAAGAGAAAATGGATGATTGTCAAATTACAAAGAAGGACAGTAAGCATGCCTGTGCCGCCTGCAAGTAAAGCTTCGATCGAACATTTCTTCGCGCAGACATTTGCAGTCTGCGCAATATGCCGGCGGTACAGTTGAATACCGTTCCGCCGGCATATGTTTTTCTCAAAAAATACTACCTGCCATAGTATTTCTGCAAAAAAGGAAAAACGCTAGCGCTCTTCTGGCTGTCACTAAAACCGCCCAGCCAGAAGAATGCAATTGGTTCAAGTACGCCTGCCTGACTCACCTCGCCTTCTTTCCGATAGCCGGGTCAGAAGTACAAGCGTCCCGACGACTCCGCAAATCAACCTTGCAGCCGCCCACCAGACAAAAGCGGTCTTTAACTCGCCAAGCCAGATCTTGAAATTCTTGATTTTCATTTTATTGCTCCAAAAAAGAGCTGCCGGCTGCATCCATACAGCAGGCAGCAAATAAAACGCTCACACGTCCTGTGAGAGCAGTCTGGAGAGCTACTCTTTTACTTTAGGAGCAGCAATAACCAGTCCATTTTTCACTGAAAGAATTAGCTCATCTCCCACTTTCGGCAAGAAAGTCAGGCTCACATGCTTTTGCGTGCCTGTCATAATGGCGCGTTTATCACCACTACCCATTCCTGTGATTTCAACTGCTATCGCTTTCGACTGAGCAGCTTTTGCATCGGAAATCACATTGGTCACGATTACATGCTTGTTTCGTGCAGCGAACTTTCGCCAGGCGACCGCCTCAATATCACGGCTGCCGCTCAACTCGTTGAATATGCCGGCACAAATGGTGAGCACGTATATCGCATAGGGAATGATTTTGTCTTTCAGGGTCTGTTTTTCATTTCTCAAATGTTTCTCCAGTTGGGGGTTCTTTTGGCGCCGTCCTTGAATCCGGCTTTGTCAAAGTGCGGTCTTTTGCATATCGATAGCCTTTGAGCAGTACATTGCTCAACTTCGAGATTACATAAAGACGCAGGCCATAGAGAAGAAGTGAAACGCTGCCTGCCACTCCGGCAAGAACGTACAGAAGCGTTTCGTAAGACTCGAAATACCAGCCGGCCGCGCCGAAGATAATCGAAACCAGGAGCGCCAGGTAAATGAGAATGGACAGAGCCATCACCGGCGGCAACTGATCAATTGCTATCTCGGTGACAGTTTCAGCAACACCTTCCTCAGCCATCGACAGAGTCCACTTTTTCAATCTTTCTTTCCAGGACATCGGACTTTCCTCTTTCACTGTGGTTATGACTCCGATAAGCCGCTGCCGGTCTCAGCGGAAGATTTCCGGCACAGAAAATAAACGAGTAGACTGAACAAAACGAAGGCAAAACCGAGCCAGAGCCAACTGAGAGGGCCGACAATGGCAAACCAGAAAAGCAAGGCGAAGATCAGCCAGAGACCGGCGAAATCAAAAGCCGTTGCACCACATGCAGTATCAATACCCGCCACTTTCCAGCCTGTCTTCAGCAATAGCACGAAGGTTGAGACTCCCGCCATTGCAATTGACACAGGTCCGGCCCATGAGATTGCCAGACTGACGGCAATTGAAAATAAGACCGCCGCAAAGAGCGGCAGCAGAATAGCTTCTTTTCTCAAATTTCTCTCCGGTAAAAGAAGGACGAACTCTCGGTTTGTCCATGAATAAAAGGCGATACGGCGCCAACAAATCAATGGCGGCGCCGCCGTATTTCAAGCACAGCCAGAAGACCGAGACTTGATAGAAAAAACAACATGAATACGTCGTATAGCGACCCCGGCAGAATCTTTATGCCGGCATAGGTAATTGACGCCATGCAAACCAGCATAGCTGCAAGCCCCGGCAAGCCTCCATATCTGTCGGCTGTCTTGAGAATGAGCAAGAACGAACCGGAAGCTGCCGCAACCGCGACAAGAACAAGGCTCAGCATGTGCATATTCCCGGTGGAAGAAGAATTACTTTCTCTTGAAGAGAGGCAACAAGAGATAGATGATCGCGCAGCAAGAGACGACGAATGCCGGAGTTGCCCAGAATGCACCGAGCAGCCAGACAAAGTCGTTGTAGAGCGCAAAGAGCGTCAGCGCTATAAAAAGGACGATTACGGCCGCCACCAGCTTTCCCTGAACGACAGGCGACAATGGTCTGCCTCTCCACTTCTCAAAAGCCAAAAGCAATAACTGACCGCCGTCCAGACCCGGCAGTGGCAGCGCATTCAGGATAGCCAGAGCAATGCTCAGCATTGCCGTAAAATTCACCGCTTCGACCAAGCCGGTATCGACTTCTTTGCCTCCCTGAGCGACGATGCCGACGATACTAGAGAGCTGGTCGAGATGCTTGCCTGAGACCAGGTCACCGTATCCGGACAAGGTACTCTTGATAAGACCAGTGGTTTGCACGACCGCATAAAAGGCGGCGTCGGGCAAACTGACTTGCTCGACCGTGCGCTGAAGGTGATATGCCATCTGGATGCCGATCTTGCCATCAGCATTAGGCACGACTTCGACAGTCTTCTGTTCATCGCCACGCTTAAGCGTCAATCTGACCGGTTTGAGGCGATTCTCTTCCAGGGTCTCCGTCAATTGCTGCCCTGATTCAATCGGCGCTCCATTGACGGAAAGAAGTATGTCGCCGCGCTCAACTCCGTTTTGCCCGGCAATTGCTATCGACTCCGACAGACCGCTTACATAAACATCTTTGATGCGGTCAGCGCGCGGCACTCCGTAGCCGGCAAAGAGCACAAAGAAGAGCAGTATCGCGATAAAAAGATTGATCAGCGGTCCGGCGGCAATAGTAAAGGCGCGGGCTGCAAAAGAGGCGCGCTGGTAAGAAGCGGATTCCGGCGCTACGAAACCGCCCAGAGGAAAGGTACGCAGTTGAAATTCAGTTCCGGAAAATCTGCCTAAAACACGCGCTTTATCGGCCGGACCGAATCCAACAGAAAAAATTGGCACTTCGATACCAGCGCGGCGAGCCACTATCCAGTGACCAAATTCATGCAAGGTTATGAGGACGCCAATAATCAGAAGTGCGACTATCGCGCCAAATAAAAGGGAGGACATGACTAAGAGCGCAGCAATGATAAGCACTTTATTAGTGTTGGTATTCATAAATACTCTCAACGCAAAGTGGACAGCCGCAAACCCGCACCAAATACGACACCAGCCAGAAGATGACTGAAGAACCATACATTGGGCGCGTCGGACATATTGCCGAGCCATACGATAGTAAGCTGAACAACGGACACGACGAAGAAAATCGTCAGAGCGCGCGCCATAGACAGCTCATTCGTTTTGCTATCGACGGCTGACGGCAGGAATTTGAAAAATTCCTTCTTGATCAAAAAAGGCATTGCCAGCCCGCTCAGAAAGACCAGTAGTAACTGAAAAGTAAATTCGTCCATTGCGATTCTCCGGTAGAAGTGAAAGACTCGGGCCCCGCCTGTGTTTTGAAAACACAAGCGGGGCGCAAGAAGGTTATGCCTGAGTGCCCTTAGCGCGACGTATAAAAATTGTCGCGAGAGAAGCTATGGGCGGCGAACAGAGGACAGCCCCTGTAATTGGCTCGGAAGGGTTCGTCACTATCAGCGACGCTCAAGTCCTCGCTCAATTCGAAAAGGGTGCGCACGCCTTGCTGATCGGCAAGACGCAGAGGTCCACCAAGAGAAGGCGGAAATCCGGTCGCGAAGATGAAAGCCAGATCGATAAGATAAGGCTCTTCTACGACACCATCCTCGAGCGCCCGCACGGCCTCGTTGACGATTGCCAGGACTAGATATTCCTGAACCGACTCGGCAGCCATATTGCGCTGAGCGAAGCCGCCGAATTGCTCGAGAAGGCGGGGATTGATTTTCGGCAGGCGGGTTTTGGCATCGCGAACAGTGCTGCCGTTTTCCCAGAGGTAAATGCCGGCGCCCGCTTTCTTGCCGAGCTGCCCCTGTCCAATCAGCCAACCGATAACATCCTTCTCGGCCGGCGGCACAGACATGCGTTCTCCATAAGCTTTGTACATTGAGTTGGAGACACTGGCGACAATATCCAGTCCGACCTGGTCGAGCAAAGTCGCAGGTCCCATCGGCATGCCCAGATCGAGCATGGCTTTATCGATGAGATGCGGCGAAACGCCCTTGGCGAGAAGCCAGGACGTGACCAGAATATAGGGAGCAAGGATGCGATTGACGACGAAGCCGGGGCTGTCTGAGCAGACGATGGGCAGTTTGCCTAACTTGGACGCGATATCCATAGCGGTGGCAATCGCCTCCGGGCTCGAATTGCTGGACTTGCCCACCTCCACAAGCGACATCTTGCTGACAGGATTGAAGAAGTGCAGTCCGGCAAAACGGTCCTTGTACTTCAGCGCCTGAGACAGCTCAGAAAGAGACAATGCCGATGTATTGGAGAAGATCCAGTAGACCTTCTCGTGCTCTGAGCCGCTGGCTGCGTCGGCCGCTGCGAAAGCCTCTTCGATGAGACGATAGCAGTTGATCTTGTCCTCGACTGTTTCGCGCACGGCTTCGATGACCGCATCGCACTGTGCGAGGTCACTGTAGCTGCTCGAGACGGCAAGCTTGCTCATGATGAGCGGCTTACTTTCGGCTTTCAGCTTACCCTCGCCGACACGCCCGTCGATGAGAGCAGCAATTTCCAGCACGGCTTGGTCAAGTGATTTTGGGAAAATGTCTACCAGTACCACACGTTCAATTGCCGTCGAGACGAGCGCCTCGAAAGCAATTTCACGCCCCATCACGCCCGCTCCCACAACGCCGAGAACCTTGACGGCATGAGGTTCGACACCATCCGGCAACTTCTTTGCCCGGCTCTTCGCCTGGAAGACATCGACCATATTCATGGAAGCCTGAGACATCGCCAGTTCGGCAAAAACAGCCGATTCATAAGCGAGCGCCGCCTCAAAGGGCATCTCCAGGGAGCGCATGATTACATTGGCCGCGCTGACAGGAGCAATATAGCCTTTGCTCTTCTTCTTAACTTCCGCAATCACACCGTCGGCGAACTGCTTGCGGCCCATTTTGCCTGAATAATTGCGCAGCATGAAAATGCCAGCATCCTTGAGCCGGCCGCGCCAGTCATCGGAAGCGAGCCCGCGCAGAGTATCGAAGAATGATGAAGGCTTCTCCGGCTGCCTCTCCTGCACAACCTCCTGCGAGGGAATTTCCACCCAGGCGCCGGTCATAATCACTTCTTCAGCGCGCCTCATCAGTTGCGGCAACTCGACCACTTCGTGGACAAGCCCCATGGAGAGAGCTTCGTGAGCGCCGACACTGGCTCCACGAGAGGCGAATTCCACAGCCTTCACAGCGTCGCCCAGAACCTTCGGCAACAAAACAGAGCCGCCAAATCCGGGCAGGATGCCTAATCGGACTTCAGGCAAGCCCAATTGCGTGAGCGGGTCATCGGTGACGATGCGATAGTCGCACCACAAAGCCAGCTCCATGCCGCCGCCCTGACAGGCCCCATGAACAGCGGCCACGGTCGGAACATTGATGCCGCGCATGCCCAGGCGACCCAGCACTTTCTTGCCGTACTCGGCGGCGGCAAAGGCGTCGGCCAATGTCAATTCCTGGACGGCATCGATCTCGTGGACATCGGCGCCGGCAATGAAATTGCCTGGCTTGCCGGAGCGAATGATAAGCCCTGCTCCTGCTTCCTGCTCGTCATTCGAGAGACTTTGAATCTGATCCAGGCGGCGATCGATCTCCTCGAGGACAGCCTTTTTGAGGAGATTTACCCGGCCCGGCACGTCGATGGTCAGAACGAATACGCCGCTGGCAAGCAGTTCCATGGAGGTACAGGAAAAACCCGCCTCCTGAGCATGCAATTCGGCATTCAATTGTTGATTCGTTTTCATTACGATTCCTGCTTGGTTTGAACTGTTGAATTTGGCTCTGGCGCGGACAACTGACAGAGTCAGTTGCTCGGCCAGCGTCTGATGAGAGCAGCACCGCCGATACCGCCGCCCACGCAAAGCGTACAGACGGCCACATCGATGGACGGGTCTACTTTCATTTCGTATGCGGCCGCGCCGATTATGCGCGCTCCCGACATACCGAGCGGATGGCTGAGCGAAATACCGCCGCCATTGTGATTGACTTTCTCGAGCGGAATGCCGAGCCTCTTGAGGCATGCCACAGCTTGCGCCGCAAAAGCCTCATTGAGCTCGAAATAGTCGACATCATCAACCGTCATGCCATGCTTGGCGAGAAGACCATTCACCGCATTCACAGGACCAAGCCCCATAGAACGTGCGTGCCTTCCGGTGAAATGGAAATCGACAATCTCGGCCAGCGGTTCCAGGCCAAGACGCTCAGCCATGCTCTCAGAGCAGAGGACAAGCGCGCAGGCACCGTCGCCCATGCCGCTGGCATTACCGGCGGTGACAACCCCGGTACCGGACTGATCTTTCAGACCGCCCAGGGATTTCATGTCGGTCACACGCGGATGCTCGTCTTCAGTAACCAGCCCAACTCCAGGAACGACCATAGGCTCGATTTCCATGGAGAGGCGAGCGCGACTGTTGAGGGCGCGATTCTGCGAGAGAAGCGCGAACTCGTCTGCCTGCTGGCGGGTTACATTCATAAAGTCGGCGACAATCTGCGCCGTCTTCATCATGTTCAACGCTTCGGGATCTTTAGCCAGGGACATTGGTCCCAGACCACTTTCAGCCAAGCCAACGAAGGGCAGCGGGCCGAAAAGCTTCAATTGCTTAAAGCGTTTCATGGCCTGCTTGCTCATTTCGCTGTAGCGATGCTGGCCAGGGATGATCAGAGGAGCAAGCGACATTGATTCGACGCCACAGGCGATACCCAGATGCGCGTCACCAGACGCGATTCGGTCAAAGACCGCTTGAGCCGCCTTCATTCCCGAGGCGCACTGCTCTTGCAGAGTGTAAGCTTCTATCGAGGCAGGCAGGCGTGCTTCGTTGTAAGCAGAGAAGCGAGCGGTATTGGGCTCGAAAAAACTCTGCAGGGTGTGTCCGAAAGCGATGACATCAATCCAGCTCAGGTGCTTGATACCAGCGCGACGGATGGCGCTCAACAGCACATGCGCACCGAGCTTTGACGGTGGAACTCGACTGAGCTTGCCACCAAGTTTTCCAATCGGAGTACGGCTGACAGCCGCAATCAGTACCTTTTGCTTTGTCATTGCGTTTTCTCTTGTTTGTGTTGCGAAAACCGGCACAGAGCTGAGCCCTGTACCGGGACATTCGGAATACGAATCAGTGGAAGAAACGGCTGAGCGTATCGGCTACTTCTTCCTCGTATGCCTTCTTGCGAGCGTTTACCACTTGCTGCTCGTGAGCTGAGACGGACTGGGCGTCAGGAATTTCTACCGATTCTCCGCGCGCTATGCGCAAAGCCAATTCCATCTGACTATCCTGGGCGCTCTCTGGCGTCGCATTGAAAACGACATCCGGAGTTACGCCGACCCAGTCGACAGCCTTGCCGCCGGCTAGATATTCCATGCAGATAAAATTAGCTGCATAGCCGTATGGAAGTTCTATAGAACACTGGCCGACGCCTTTTCCTCTCGTTTGAGCGCCGACTACAATGGCATGTCTTTGCTTTTGAAGAATGGTCGCCATGGCCTCGGCTCCGCTGGCGCTGAACTCATCTACAAGCACGACAAGACGGCGATCCAGCGGGAAGTGCAAGGCGAATTGGCGGCGATAACTGGCCGATTTTCCAGACTCTCTGACGACGAGATTATCCTTTTCAAGTTTGAAATCGGAGCGTACGGTCTCATCGCCATCGCGCATCATGACGCTAGACAAATCGCCGCTGTCGAGAAAGAGCTCGCTGACGAGAACCACCGCATCAAAGCGACCGCCCGGATTGCCACGCAAATCGATGATCAGAGACTGGGACGCGCAATCAGCGGCGCTTTCCGCCTGCACAGATTTGTCGGTTCCGCAAACGACATCTATAGACTTGTGCAGGTCGCTGACGACTCGCATCGATTCAAAATGCGAGATACGCACATATCCGACATCGTCCATTCTTTTTTCAGCGGTTGTCTTCAAATCGACTATTGCCCGAGTCAATTCGAGATCAACCTTTTCGCCCTGCCGCAAGACTGTTACTTTTACACGCGTTCCAGGCTCACCACGGATCAGCGCCAAAACCTCATCGAGCGTTTTACCGGCAACCGGACCGTCATCGACAGCATAAACAATGTCGCC
>Ga0268298_10004719_pt1 | contig 13139 bp, 10 predicted proteins | sample WWTPWeurt_MetaG_FD_194462 | JGI IMG/M metagenome (GOLD analysis project Ga0268298, IMG submission 194462) | Activated sludge microbial communities from WWTP in Nijmegen, Gelderland, Netherland - WWTP Weurt | ecosystem: Engineered > WWTP > Aerobic digester > Activated sludge | place... | reverse complement strand
AGTAGTACATGTCAGTTCTGTGCATACAACTGGAATTATTACTGTCAGGATTTTTATGTAGCAAAATATGATTCAACAGGAAATGCTATTTGGGCAGTCCCGGCAGGGGGGGCTGGAATGGATGTAGCCAATTCAATTTCTGTAGATGAGCAGGGTTTTGTATACGTAGCCGGTACAATTAACGGTACTAATGCGTCTCCTGTGTATTTTGGCAATATTGCAATATATCCAACAGGACAAGATGGTTTTGTCGCAAAAGTTAGCCCCAGTGGTCAATGGGTATGGGCTCATAAGCTAACTGGTTTGTCAGATGAATGTGCCACTTCTGTCAAAACAGATCGTTTCGGTAATGTTTATGTAGCAGGCAGCGGTCAGGGATTTATTAAGGTATCGAGTTCTATTACCGCCAGCACACCGGCATTTAACGGTGGGCGTGATATTTTTCTTGCTAAAATCGATGGTAACGGGTTGCCAATTTGGATGAAATCAGGAGGGAGTACAGAAGATGATTATCCTTCCGATTTGGCAATAGATAATTCAGGAAATATTTACCTAACCGCAAATTTTAGAGGAAATAATGCAAATGCAAAATTTGGGATTGGAACTAGTGCAGTTAATTTGATCGGAAGCATCCCCTTTGGTGGAATAATAAAGTATAATACAATTGGCACTCCATTATGGGGGTTGAAAATTGGAACATACACTATAGCAGCCACCACAGATTTTTATGGAAATTTATTTATAACCGGTGTTTATAATACAATTTGCACTTTCGGGAGTACTACTTTCACCCCCTTTTGTGCTAATAGAAATGATATTTTTATTTCAAAACTAACTCCAACCGGAAGTTATTTATGGACAAATAGGATTGGCAGTGATGAAACCGCTGTAGCAGCAGGTGATTGTTCTTGGAATGGAGAATTATCTAATGATTGGCCAGCCGATATTGAAGTTGATGGAATTGGGAATGTATATGTTTCCGGAACTTTGGTTGATGATTCAAAGCCTGGTTCTGTATGCATGATTACCGGGGTAAAGAAATATCCTTATTATACAACATGGTCGTATAAGCGATCAGGCTTTGTAATCAAAATAAAGTCGGATGGAAGTTGTGGATGGAATGTGCGATCAAGGGGTTATTATGGGTGTTACAATGAAAATTTAAACGGTATCGGATTAGATAATTTCGGGAATCTTTACTTTAGCGGGATGGCTTGGATATTTCCTAATTATCCTTTAACTATTATGCTAAACAACGATACGGTTCCAGATGGAACCTTGAACAGTAGTTTTGGATTCAATGCACCATGGTGGTTATATTACTACTATGGAGAATATATAGTGAGGATTAGAAATAATCAGGTTATTTATATAAACGATATTGATAAATCCGACTATTGTGTTGGTGACAGTATGATTGTTAATTACACTAAATATGGGGTTTTTAATAGTACAAATGTGTTTTCGTTGGAGTTATCTGATAGCAATGGAGAATTTAATAATCCTATTCTACTAGGAACAAATGCATCCAATCAATCGGGGCAATTCCGAATCAAACTTCCGATAAATCTTTTGATGGGTTCTGGTTATAGAGTTCGGGTAAATGGAAATAACCCAGGTGTTATTGGATACCCGAATAATAAATTTTTCTTTATTTCTGTTTACCCGACTGGTAATGCTGGTTCCGATAAAACAATTTGCAGCGGTGATAGTGCTTTGATTACAGGAGCAAATGGCTGGTATTATGATTGGAGTCCGGCAAGTTTAACTCGTACACCAAATGCCCAGAGTCCATATTTAAAACCCAACATCACAACAACATTTGTGATGAAGACATTTAATCCAGGTAATTGCTCAGATTATGATACTTTAGTTGTTAATGTAGTCAATCGGCCTTCTCCTCAGTTGGCGGGGGCTAATGCAATTTGTAAAAATGATACGGCTACATTTCAGGTCAGTACCCTAAATGCTATAGGGATTAACTGGTTTCCAAATTATAAAATGGATTACGATACAGGCCGTTTCATACATGTTTTCCCGCAAACGGATACCATTTACAAACTGGCGGCTTATAATGCCTATTGTACCGACACGCTGCGCATTCCGATAAAAGTAAATCCGCTGCCGGTTGCACAAAATATCCATGATTCATCCATTTGCCAGCGAGATAGTCTGACGATAAATTTTTCATCAAATGCCGCTTCATGGAACTGGAGTCCCGGTTACCATATTCTTAACCGTACTTCGGGCATTCCGTTGGTTTACCCCGATTCTACAGTTACCTATACATTAGATATGGTATCCGATAAGGGATGTAAGAAAAGCGAAAATGTAAAAATTACTGTGTTCAGTCTTCCACCCGTGGAGGTGATTCAGGATACGGATATTTGCTGGAACGAAGTGATTACACTCAAAGCTTCCGGTGCTTCTAAATACCTTTGGTTAAACGATGCGTTTATTACCTCCAGCGATACAACGGGTAATGTGGCCATACGGCCTACCATTACTAAAACTTATATTGTGCGGGGTACTGACGGGCGTTGTTTTGATACCGCCTCGGTTCAGGTAAGGGTTAATCCGCTGCCATTGGTAAATGCCGGTGAAGATACCTCCATCTGCTTTGCCGATATCATGACCCTGCGTCCTTCCGGTGCAATTTCTTATGTTTGGAATCCGCATGCAGCTTTGGATAATCCAAGCACGACTAACCCTAAAGCAAGCCCGTCACAAACTACCTGGTTTAAAGTTACCGGAATCGATGGCAATAGTTGTGTAAATACAGATAGTATAAAGGTGATTGTTTTCCCTTTGCCAATAGTAGGCATTACACCCGATACCATTACCTGCCCTGGGCATACTATTCATCTTTTTGCCTCAGGCGGAGAATCCTATCAGTGGTGGCCAACTACTTTTATGTCAAACAGCCAATCCTCCAATCCAAATGTGAGTCCGTTTACTCAAATGCAGTATTACGTAAAGGTTACTGATATGAATAAGTGCGCCAAAACCGATAGTGTTTTGGTAAAAGTTCGAGTGAGCCCGGTGCCTTTAATTAGCGGAAATACCAGCATTTGCCGCACCGATACGACTACTTTAACTGCTACCGGAGGTTTAATTAGCTACCAGTGGACACCGGCTAACGGATTATCAAATCCAAATGCAGCCACTACGCTTGCCACACCTGTGGTCACTACTGCTTACAGGTTAGAGGTAAAAGACCAGTTTGGATGCGAAGGAAGCGATACCATCACGGTGAATGTGTTGCAACTTCCTGATGTTTCATCGGTTGAAGACCAAACCATTTGCCAGCGTGATAGTGTAGAACTATGGGCTACTTCAACCAAAGGGATTTCTTTCAAATGGAGTAGTGGCCAAACAACTTCCAGCATCATTGTTCATCCCGATAGTACCGCCCAGTATTTTGTTCGTTCGTTTGATGGAAAATGCTGGAGCTTACCCGAGCCTGTGAGTGTGAAAGTGGAAGAAATACCAACTGCCGCGCTAAACTTTTCTCCTGCCGAGGGGAAACCACCACTACGGGTTAAATTCAAAAACTCCTCGTCAGGAAATGATATCATCGGATACCTGTGGGATTTTGGTGATACACTTGGAACTTCTATTACCAAAGAACCGGAATACGTTTACGTAAAACCCGGGCAATACAAGGTGAAGCTAAAAGTATTTACTGCCAATGGATGCTATGATGAAATTGAGTCCGCCATCATAAAAGTATATGATTTTTCTGACTTGTATGTTCCAACCGCGTTCTCTCCAAATAATGACGGGGTAAATGATCTATTCATCATTCAGGCCGGAGAAATGAAATGGATGAAAGTGAAAATATTCAACCGCTGGGGAGCCATTATTAACGAAATGTATTGGGAATCAGGGCGGCCTTTGCCTTCCTGGGATGGAAATTATTCAGGAGCACCTGTGCAGGATGGTTCGTATGTAGTAACCGTTGAAGCAAAAGGCCTAGATGGCAAATACCGCTATTACCATAGTGAAGTTACCGTAATCAGGTAATCTTTTTCAATTAAAACTCTCCAAAACGTGCAGCTATATAAAACGAAGGAGAAGAAATTTGCCCCGATGGAATTAAGCTTGCTTTGTTGGTTTGATATACTGCCTTTAGATACGAAAATCCAATACAGGGTCTGAAACGTTTCGATACATTTAATTCGTATTCAATAAAAGGTTCAATGAGGGCCACATAGGTGTAGGAGGCATTGTAAAACTGATAAGTGTAAGGATCCTCAATTTTTGCTTTTATCTCGGAGCCGCCAAAACCAAGACCTAAAACCAGATGTGTTAGTTTGTAGGTTGTCGGAATAAACGCAACTTTCATTAGCCCAAAGCGGTTTTCCCATTTCTGATTCAGTGCTACCGGTTCAAAAGGATTGTAGGGAAGTTTAATGGTTGAGGTCATCACATTTGCACTGGCCCCTATAATCCACTTGTCAGTTATATTCCATCCAAAATCGGCAAAGGCACTTATGGCATCTTTATGATAAAACTGGTGATACCTCACTCCGGCTCCCAGATACCCGATACTTCCGCTCACCCCGTCTTTTTTGAGGGTTATTTTTTGGTAAACGTATCGTTGTGCCCAAACGGCTTGTGTGCAGAATGACAGGAGGAAAATGAAAAAGTACTTTCGCTGCATGGTTCAATATTACGATTTATCAGAGATATTTTGACGCAGAAATGTAATCACCGCATCGTAAAATAGATCAGGTTTATCGGCATGCACCCAATGTCCGGCCCCCTGAAGGGTTTTGAAAACGGCCAAAGGGAATAATTTCACAATCCCCGTTTCATCTTCAGGTTTAATATAATCCGAGGTTTCCCCCTTTATAAATAAAACCCTGTCTGTAAAAGGATGTTCAGCCGTTATGGGTTCAATTACCTCCTGATATTGATTGTACAAAACCGGAAGGTTCATTTTCCAGGAAAAATTCCCCTGCGGGTTGCGGGTGAGATTTTTGAGCAAAAATTGCCGTATGCCAAAATCGGGGGCATAAGGAATCATGGCTTCTTCCACTTCTTTACGTGTTTGGGCCGTTTGTAAATTTGCTGCCATGAGTGCGTCAAACACATCCTGATGTCCGGGCTTGTAAGCTTTTGGAGCTATATCAACCACCACAGGTGCCAGCACACGTTCGGCATGGGTAAGGCATAAATGCATCAGCACTTTTCCTCCCATCGAATGTCCTATAAAGCCGGCTTTGGTAATCGACAAGTCGTCCATCAGCTCAATTAAATCATCGGCCATGAGTTTAATGCTGTGGTAATCGCTGTGAGGCGAACGGCCATGGTTGCGAAGGTCAACTGCAATAACTTTAAAATCAGACTTAAAACGCTGTGCAAGCGAGTGCCAGTTATCCGCAGTTCCCAAAAAACCATGCAGAATAATGAGCGGGAATCCGTCACCGTAACAATTATAATGAAGCTTCATAAGCAGACACAAAGATAGTTTTATGCTAAATTTGTATCCTTTTATTATTATAAATAACTGAAAAGCAGCTTAAATAATAATTGGGCACTAATAAAAAGAAGGAAGAGACCTTGTTTATTAATCTGAATTTAGGATATTTGCACCTCAATTTTGCGGAAAGTACTATGTCAAGAGTATGTGATTTAACCGGCAAGAAGCCGATTGTAGGAAATAACGTTTCTCACTCCAATAAGAGAACAAAGAGAAAGTTTAATCCGAATTTGCAGGTAAAAAAATTCTGGTTACCTGAGGAAAGTCGTTGGATTACCCTTAAGGTATCTACCTCGGCCATCAGAACCATTAACAAAAAAGGCATTACTGCATGTCTTAATGATTTAATTAAAAACGGAACCATTTAATTTCAATAGCAGGTTATGGCTAAAAGAGGCAATAGAATACAGGTAATTTTAGAATGTACCGAACATAAAGCATCAGGTATGCCCGGAACATCGCGCTACATTACTACTAAAAACAAAAAGAATACTACAGAGCGTATTGAATTAAAAAAGTTCAATCCGATTCTTAAAAAAGTAACAGTTCATAAAGAAATTAAGTAATAATACACCATGGCTAAGAAAGTAGTTGCAACACTTAAAACGGGAGCTGGTAAAGAGTTTGCCAAAATCATCCGTGCGGTTAAATCACCAAAATCAGGTGCCTATACCTTTAAAGAAGAAATGGTGCCCAATGATAATATTAAGCAGTATTTCAAATCGTAATTCATAAAGACATTTAAAAAAGAGCTTTTCGTTATCGAACGGAAAGCTCTTTTTTTTTAAACCCGCTTTGGTATGGCATTTTTTGGTCTGTTCAGCAAAGAAAAAAAGGAAAAACTTGATCAGGGGCTTGAAAAAACCAAGACCTCTTTGTTTTCAAAAATCAGCAAAGCATTAGTAGGTAAAAGCACTGTTGACGATTCATTTCTTGATGAACTGGAAGAGATTCTTATCAGTTCGGATGTTGGTATTGAAACCACATTAAAAGTAATTGAACGCATACAGCAGCGTGTAGCCCGCGATAAGTACATTAATTCATCCGAGCTTCACACTTTGTTGCGCGATGAAATGGTGAAACTGATGGAGGAAAATACCATTCAGCCGGCCTTGTCAAAAGACTTTACTTCCATTGGCAAACCCTATGTAATAATGGTGGTGGGAGTGAATGGTGTGGGCAAAACCACCACCATAGGTAAATTAGCCAATCTTTTCAGAAACGAAGGTAAAAAGGTAGTACTTGGAGCTGGTGATACTTTTAGGGCCGCTGCGGTAGAGCAGTTGCGTATTTGGTCAGAAAGATCGGGAGTTGGATTTATTGCGCATGGCATGAATACCGACCCGGCCGCTGTTGCCTTTGATGCTGTAAAAAAAGGGGTAGACGAAGGAGCGGATGTAGTGATTATTGATACAGCAGGACGATTGCATACCAAGGTAAATCTGATGAACGAACTGTCGAAAATAAGAAGAGTGGTAACGAAAATAATTCCTGAAGCACCTCATGAAGTATTATTGGTGCTTGACGCATCAACCGGGCAAAATGCTTTTGAACAGGCTCGGCAGTTTACTGCAGTAACCGATGTAAATGCACTTGCACTTACCAAGCTTGACGGCACCGCGAAAGGCGGAGTGGTGATTGGCATTGCCGATCAGTTTAAAATACCTGTAAAATATATAGGGGTGGGCGAAGGAATTGACGACCTGCAATTGTTCAATAAAACAGAGTTTATTGATTCGCTGTTTAATTCATAATAAGGACGGCAAATGAAAACAAAAAGTGTAAAAAAACAGAAGGTAAATATTGTTACGCTCGGGTGTTCAAAAAATATTGTTGATTCGGAGGTATTGTACAGCCAGTTGAAAGCAAACAATATTGAAGTAGAACACGAATCGGTAAAAGATGATGCCGATATTGTAGTGATAAACACCTGCGGCTTTATTGATAATGCAAAACAGGAATCGGTTGATACCATTTTACGATACATTGATGCAAAGAATGAAGGATTGATAAACAAAGTATATGTTACCGGATGTTTATCGCAGCGTTACAAACCCGATTTGCAAAAAGAAATTCCGGAAGTTGATGAATACTTTGGTACCATGCACCTGCCTCAGCTTCTCAAGGCACTGGGGGCCGATTACAGGCATGAGTTAATTGGAGAACGCTCATTAACCACCCCCAAACATTATGCGTATCTCAAAATTTCGGAAGGCTGCGATCGTCCGTGTTCATTTTGTGCTATTCCTATTATGCGCGGAGGCCATTTGTCGAAACCAATTGAGCAGTTAGTAACCGAAACTAAAAATTTAGTTAAAAACGGAACAAAGGAATTATTGCTGATTGCACAGGACAGCACCTATTACGGGTTGGATATTTACAAAGAGCGCAAACTGGCCGATTTATTAAAATCACTTTCGGATATTGAAGGAGTAGATTGGATTCGATTGCATTATGCTTATCCGTCTCAGTTTCCGTTAGAGGTTTTGGATGTAATGCGAGAACGTTCCAATATTTGTAAGTATATTGATATGCCTCTGCAACATATAAGCGATAATATGCTTAAACTGATGCGCAGAGGAATTACCCAAAAACGCACACAGGAACTGGTGGATATAGTAAGGGAAAAAGTTCCCGGAATCACCTTCCGTACTACTTTAATTGCAGGTCATCCGGGCGAAACTGACAAAGATTTTGAAGAGTTGCTCCGGTTTGTAGAGCGAAATAAATTTGAAAGATTAGGTGTGTTCGGTTACTCGCACGAAGAAGGGACTCATTCTTATTCAATGCCTGATAGCATAACTGCTGAAGAGAAGGAAGAACGCGTGGCGCAGATAATGGAAGTGCAGCAGGATATTTCGGCTGCCATCAATCAGTCAAAAGTAGGAAAGACATTAAAAGTACTTTTTGATCGCAAAGAAGGCGATTATTTTATTGGCCGTACCGAAGCCGACTCACCCGAAGTGGACAACGAAGTGCTGGTAAAGGCAAATCACTATGTGCGAATTGGCGATTTTGCCGATATTCGTATTACTCATGCCGAAGAATTCGACTTGTACGGTGAACCGGTTACTTTATAATATAATATGTATAAATACAAGGTAGCACCTGAACTCACGCATCAGTTTCCTCCACTGGTTATTGATTATGTGAATCGCAATCCCGCACTCGCCCCGCTCATTTCCGATTTTCCCTCGCCCGAAGCTTACCGTGATATAATAAAAAACAGAAACTATTCGTCAAACACCCGAAGTATATTAAATACAGTTTTAGAAAAACAATATCATTCACTCGGGTTGCTTACAGGTGAAGGAAATGAATCGGTGGTTAAAAACCTTGCCTTATTAAAAGAAGGAAACACATTCACAGTGTGCACCGGCCATCAGTTAAATATTTTTACAGGGCCGCTCTATACCATATATAAGGTAGTAACCACCATTAAGCTGGCCGAAGAATTAACTAAACACTATCCGGAGCATAATTTTGTTCCGGTATTTTGGCTGGCAACCGAAGATCATGACTTCGAAGAAATCAACCATTTTCATTTATTTGGAAAAACGTTTTCGTGGCCTTATCCCGATACTGTTCCCGGAAAGCCTGTTGGCCGTCTCTCCACACATGGATTAAACAATATTATTGAAGAACTAAGAAACCTCCGTATTCCGGAGTCATTACTTCAATTGTTTGAGCAGGCTTATACGCAACATACAAATCTGGCTGATGCCACAGTGAGTATTTATCACTGGTTATTCCGTTCATTTGGGTTGGTAATACTGCAACCCGATACCCCGGAACTAAAAAGAATTTTTCTCAATTACATGAAAAGAGATATTCTGGAGATGGTAAGTTACGATAGGGTAAAACAGACATCGGAATTATTATCAGCTGCAAAATATAATGTACAGGTAAACCCAAGAGAGATCAATCACTTCTATATTACTGACGAAGGAAAAAGAGAGCGAATAATTCATGAGAATAATTATCAAATAAACAATTCTGATATTGTTTTTTCTCAGCAGCAATTAGTACAAAAACTCGATGATTCGCCCGAGCGTTTTAGTCCTAATGTCATCACCCGTCCCATGTACCAGGAAGTAGTGCTTCCCAACCTGGCTTACATTGGTGGCTCAGGAGAAATTTCGTATTGGCTGGAGTTGAAACAGGCATTCCACGCTCACGGTATTCCGTTTCCGGTTTTGCATTTGCGAAATAGTTTTGTGCTCATTGGGTCTAAAATGCTGAAATACCTGCAAACACTGGGCTTGCCGCTGGAAAATTATTTTCTGGATGAAGTTTTGTTGAAACGCAGGTTTATTGAGCAATTGCCGATTGATTCGCGTGTAGAGAATGAAATTTCTGCAATAAATGCACTTTTTGATTCTATCCTTACAAAAGTGGAAACTGTTGATAAGTCTAAAGTAGGAGAGTGGGTTAAGCGAATTAATGAGCAAAAGGCACTTATCAAGAGGTTAGACAAAGGCTTTGTGGATATCGTTAGTCAAAAGTTAGATAATCAGTTAGATAAATTATTTAAAGTGCGTGAATCACTCATTCCGCAAGGGAAGTTGTCCGAGCGCAGTGAAAACCTTATTGGCAAAGTAAAAAACCATCCTTCAGATTTCATCTCATTCATTCATGAACATACCGATGTTTTCGATCAATCGGTTACTTGTTTGGAAATTTAGACAGCCTATTATTCCTGTGTAAACAATTGGGTTGGACTGCACTCCCGCGCAATAGAACTTTGTGTAGCCCTAAAAAATAGCGCGATGAAAAAATTAACCCTCTTCCTCTTTTGCATGCTGACAGCCATTGCTGTGGTATTTGCACAGGCCCCGGCTAAAAAACCAACGACTAAGAAGCCACCGCCAAAAAAGGCCGCACCGGCCAAAAAAGCTACTCCGGCTAAACCGGGGGCAGCACCGGCAAAAAAAGCAACTCCGGCAAAAAAAGCAACTCCGGCCAAAAAAGGAGCAGCACCAGCCCAAAAAGGTTCAACACCGGTTAAGAAAACACCAGCGGTTAATAATTTTCCGAAAAAGGATTTCAAGAGGTTATCATTAACGGGTATGGTGGGGGCTACAATGCCATTTTTTGATTTAACCAACTACAAAACGCAATTGGTGTATGGGGGTGCCATCAATTATAAATTTACACATTCATTAGGTATTCGTATAGGTTATATGGACGGGCAGTTCTCGAGAGGGCAGGTTAAAACCGATACATTATGTCAGCGTACGGTGTTCAAAGAGATATCGGCTGTGGTAGTGTTTAATATTGGGAATATAAATTTCATCAGTCCAAGCAGGCCATTACAATTGTATACTTATGGAGGCTATGCCTTGTTAATGCCAGAAGCAATAAGTTTCTCTAATTGGTTCCCACCTAAAAAGGCCTATACAACTAAAGTAAATGCTGCACTTATTGGAGCAGGATTCAAAATTAAAGTAAGTAATTCATTTGATATTTTGGCCGAAGCAGGTTTACGCATCACACAAAACGATTCAGTAGATGTGTGGAATCCTTCCGGTTCGTTCCAAAATCGTTCATACGATTGGTACTTATTCCCTACCGTTGGATTCTCTTACCATGTAGGTAAAAAAGCAAGCAATCCTATTGAGTGGCATAATCCGGTTAAGTATATGTACGATGAACTGGTTTCAATGAAGAAAACAGTTGATGCCATGAAGATTGATAATGACAATGACGGTGTTTCCGACTTTTTCGATCGTGAGCCTAATACCCCTGATAGCGTTAATGTTTACGGAAGCGGTAAAGCAATAGATACCGACCGCGATGGTATTCCTGATCATCAGGATGCCGAGCCATATTCAGATCCGGGTGCTGTGGTTGATTCAAATGGTAAATCAAAAGATAGTGACGGTGACGGAGTTCCCGACCACCGCGATATGGAGCCAAATACCGATACATCCATGCTGGCCAACCATCAGGGTATTGCTATTGTGTCGAAAGCAATGGCTAAGCAAATGCAAACTTTACCTGATAATAAGGCTGAGAAAATGTTTCAGCAGGTGGGTAAAATTGGTTATTTGCCGGCTATTTTCTTCGAAACTGATGAGTTTGAAGTTCCGTCAAGATACTATGCCGATTTATACGGAGTGGCTCACGCCATGCGTAATTTCCCTGAAGCAAAATTGTACATCATAGGAGGGGCGGATATGCGTAAGGATGAAGCATACAACTTAGAACTTGCCAGAAAACGTGCACAGGCTGTGGCCGATATTCTCTCTAAGAAATTCGGAATTGATAAGAGCAGGCTGGTTGTGCAAACCATTGGCAAAAAAGATCCGCTGGTTGATGGTAAACGTAAAGATGCTTTGGCCGCCAACAGAAGGGTAACCTTCAAAGTAGTAGAGTAGTAGTAGATTCTTCATATTGTTCGTTTTGTTAAATCCCCTGAGCAATCGGGGGATTTTCATTTAAAGGCGGTAAAGAAATGCCAGCATACAATACCGGCACTTACTGCAATATTGAGTGAATGTTTACTTCCCTGTTGCGGAATTTCAATAAATGCATCGGCCAGTGAAAATAATTCCTCATTTACCCCGTTCACTTCATTGCCGAATACAAGGGCGTATTTTTGAGTAGTGTCGGGCGCAAACTTATCAAGCATCACCCCTGCACTGGTTTGTTCAATGATTAAAATGCGGTATCCTTCTTTTTTTAATTTGGTAATTGCATCAAAGGTAGAAGCTGCGTAATGCCATTTTACGCTTTCATCGGCACCCAATGCGGTTTTGCGTATATCACTGTTTGGCGGACAGGCTGTAATTCCGCACAGGTAAACTCCCTCAAAAGCAAAGGAATCGGCTGTGCGAAAAACCGAACCCACATTGAGTGCACTGCGCACATTATCGAGCACCACCACTACCGGGTTTTTCACAGTTTTCCTGAATTCATCCACAGTTAAACGGTTTAATTCAATATTCTTTAATTTGCGCGTCATGTTTAGTGCAATTATCCGCATTCTGTTTTAAAGCCACAAGTATTGAAAACTACCGAAGCGGCAGATACCCCCTTAATGCGCCAATACAATCAGATAAAGGCGAAGTACCCCGATGCAATTTTACTTTTCAGGGTAGGCGACTTTTATGAAACCTTTGGTGACGATGCCATACGGGCTTCTCAAATTTTAGGTATTGTATTAACCAAAAGGGCCAACGGTACCGCTGCGCATATTGAACTGGCCGGATTTCCTCACCATTCGCTTGATGTGTATTTGCCAAAATTGGTGCGTGCAGGGCAACGGGTGGCTATTTGCGATCAGTTGGAAGACCCTAAACTCACCAAGAAAATTGTAAAGCGGGGGGTTACCGAACTGGTTTCGCCAGGAGTTTCGTACAACGATAAAGTGCTGGAGGTAAAACAAAATAATTACCTCGCATCGGTATTTCTTTCAGAGGGTACTGGCGGAATATCTTTCCTCGATATTTCAACCGGAGAATTTTTTTTGGCCGAAGGGAAAACAGATTACCTCGATAAATTATTGCAGGGACTGAAACCAGCCGAGGTATTGGTAAGTAAACCTCAGGCAAAAGAATTTGTCAGACATTTTGGAGATAAATTCTATACTTTTTTGATTGACGACTGGGTGTTTACCGATGACTATGCCAATGAAAAACTGCTGAAA
>Ga0268298_10004718_pt1 | contig 13139 bp, 8 predicted proteins | sample WWTPWeurt_MetaG_FD_194462 | JGI IMG/M metagenome (GOLD analysis project Ga0268298, IMG submission 194462) | Activated sludge microbial communities from WWTP in Nijmegen, Gelderland, Netherland - WWTP Weurt | ecosystem: Engineered > WWTP > Aerobic digester > Activated sludge | place: Netherlands... | reverse complement strand
CGCACTACCTGTCTCTGCTTGCAACCCGGTCAGGAAAGCATCGAGCAGCTCATGGCAGCGAATGCCACGCACCTGGCGCGACTCGGGGATGCCGAAGTAGCTGCAGCTGAGGCCTGCGGAACATGCAAACTCAGAGAGCAGGGCGTCGTATTCGCTCGTCCGACTGCCCGACCCCATGCTCCCGAAAGTCACCAAGCAGGTGCTGTCTCCATGGGGGTGATGCCGCAGGAAGGCAATTGCGCGAGCCAGGCGGTAACACCTCGGAGCAGGATAGCTGCGTTCGATGAATGCCAAACGCTTGCTCGGATCTTTTGGGATGAGTCCCATCGCCGGATGGGGAATCAATTCCCCACAATCCTGAAGGTTCAGACCTTCCCGCTCTTCGTCCTCGCCGTGCGGGGGTGAGTTAACAGGATCATGTGGCTGCTTGGCATTCTGTAGATCCAGTTGATTCCGTCGATGTTCTTCAGCCGCCAGCCTCCTCTCGCGTAATTGCTGCGCCAAGCGGGCCTGATCGACATGGAAAACCCATCGCCGGATGGCGTCATCGGCCTTCAGTGCCAGCTCGAGTGACGCAAGCGTCCAGCCGCCGAGCCGGTACATCCCGGAAAGGTCGAACTCCAGGGTTGAGACACCATAGCCCTGAAGCCGAGCCTGCTTCAGATCATCAACAGCGTGAGTCACCCTGACTTCGCACCAAACCTGCTCGCCCTGTCCGTTGTACAGGACGACATCGGGCCGCACTGCACCGGCCCCGCGGAATGTGGAACGCGACTGCTCATCCGGCAACTCGGTGTGAACGACATCAAACGTGCGACCGGGGAGCGAATCCTGCAGGCCTCCATCCCGGACGATGAGGGCGGGAAGCTCAATCTGCCGCCAGGCGGCGATGATGTACCGGGCGGCCGCATGGAGTGCGCTCTCCCGCCCGCCCTCACAGGTCGCAGCAGCACTGCCCGCGACATAGTGGGAAAAGTGGTGCCGGTTCTTTCGGCCCTTTCTCGCCTGGAGGGTGGCGCCGCAGCTGGGGCAGATGCAGTCACAGGCGAGTCCGCGCTCGACCATCGTGATGTCGACCATGCGGCCCGTAGTGCGTGATAGGGCAAAATCAAGGCCTTCGTCATTTTTCATCGGAATGCTCCATGAGTACCAAGGACGCACCCATGCTCGACGCGACGCTTCAGCTAGACGAGGGCAGACTGAGGGAAGACTCTGGAAGGACGCCGGAAACCGCCGACGTTTCAGCAATTTATGACCGTTCTGTGCTGTTGATGCAGGCCGCTGCCGTGGGTGCGGACGCTGCGTCTGGTGCCCGCGAAAGTGGCTGGAAGGGCGACTGGTTGGTGCTCTTGCAAGCACTCTGCAAACTGACGGTGACGCAAGCTTCAGCGGGCGATCCCGCCCCCCTTTTCACGGCCGAGCGTCTTCGTCAGGAGATCGCATCCCTCGTCGGAGACCCTGAGGCCCAGTGGTGGTCGGACGAGTCGGACACAGCCCGAAAGAAATTCACCAATGCCTGGAGAGCACTCGAGAACGACATCGGGCGCATCGAGGAAAACCTTTGTGGGCGCGCGATCAGCTCGCGCGTCGCCGGCATCGTTACGCTTTCTACGCCAACTCGGTTGGGTACCACGAACGCGATGGGCTACGGCTTGAGCGTCTCACCGATTGCCCTGCCGGCCACAGCGGCAGCCGAGCCACCACCAATCACCAATGCGCCTGTGGGCCAGCTGCCAGCAAACTGCCCGATAGACTACTTGGAGGAAATGGAGGCCTACCCAATCCCTGGCCTGAAGAAGCCGTTGAAGATCTCGCTCTCTGGCTGGCGCGCTGCACTGATCACCCTACCCGTGGTGATCGGACTCGCCATCGCCGGGCTACTGAGTTGGTTCCTGCTTGCACTTCTCGCATCCGACGTATCCCCGCGAGCACTGCTGCAGGCAGCGGTGCTGACCGGCGTCATCGGAGGACTGGTTGCCTGGTTGTGTCATCCCTTCTACACCCTGATCCATGACCGGATCGTCCGCGCACCCACCTTCCTCGAAGCGAGGCTACCCCTCGGGCACGTCCTGCTCATCCGCCGAGAAGGCGAGGACCGCGTCTTGCGCATGGTGCGCTACACGGCGACATGCCCGGTTTGCGAAGGCGAGATCACTATCGAGAAGGGGCGGCGACGGCTCCGCGGACGCCTGATCGGGGAGTGTGGTCGCAATCCGGTAGAACACGTCTTCTCATTCGATTTCATTACGAGAAGGGGCGAACGCCTTTGAGGAGAGACTCAGGAGAGAGCCCGCCTTGGCTCCGCGCACAACCCTCCGTCCAGCCGAATCACGCGTTGCCCAATGCGCTTGCAACGGAGGCCGATCCACCTCGGGATAACCACCTCGAACTGCGCGTCGAGGGCCCATTCGACACCGTGTTGGCCCCGGTCTTCCCCCATGGCTACTGGTCGTGGCAATGAATTGAGATCTCATCGTTCATCAGCGACTACGCTATTACGAAAGGCGTAGGCGCGCCCTCTTGCGCGGTACCATACGATTTGGCACACAACGGTGCCGACCCTTCGAAAGAGCATCCTCCATGACCCATCTTGCCGACTACAGCCTTCCTCAGCTCAAGCAACTCCAGACGCGCATCTCCAAGGAGATTGAGAAGCGCGAAAGTAACACCAAGGCGTCCCTGCTGAAGCGCCTACGCAAGTTAGCCCAGGAAGAAGGCATCAGCCTGGAGGATCTGCTGGGTCGCACCATGGAGACAACCGCCTCGGCGACAAAGCGTGGGCGTCCCGCCGCAAAGACCGTTTCGGCGAAGAAGGAGCCGTTGGCGGCCAAGTACCGCAACCCCAACAATCTCGAACAATCGTGGTCTGGGCGTGGCCGCAAGCCGGGCTGGTTCGAAGCATGGGTGGCGAATGGCGGCACCATCGCTGCCCTGGAGCACGCCGCGAGCGTGGCGAAGAAGGGACGCCGTGGTGCGCTCTCCGTAGAGCCGGTCGCTGCCGAGCCAGTCCCCACAGCACCCGCTGCGACGTAAGTCAAAGCCGGATGCGGATGCGCCAGACTCGGCTGTCCTGATTCAAGCACCGTGTGCGGCAGATACGCGCTCTACGGCCCCATCTCACGCCTGAGTGAACGGTTCTCGGCCAGCATCGACGAAATGCCGGCCGACTTCGGGCCGCGCTACAACGCGGCTCCGATGCAGATGCTGCCCGTCGTCCGCCAGCGCCCCGGCGGCGAGCGCGTGGCACACCTGCTGCGCTGGGGCCTGCTCCCGGGCTGGGCAAAGGACCCGGGCATCGCCACCCGGCTCATCAATGCGCGCGCCGAGACGCTGGCCGAGAAGCCCGCCTTCCGCGCGGCCTACCGGGCGCGCCGCTGCATCGTGCCGGCATCCGGCTTCTACGAATGGAGGGCGACCCCCGGCGGCAAGCAGCCCTATTACATCCACCCCGCCAACGACGAACTGTTCGGCTTTGCCGGCCTGTGGGAACGATGGATTAGCCCCGAGGGCACACCGATCGACACCTTCACCGTCATCACCACCGCAACAAACGAGACCCTGCAGGCGCTGCACGAGCGCATGCCGGTGATCCTGCAGCCCGCCGACTACGGCCCATGGCTGAGCCGGGACAGCGCACCAAAGCGGCTTGGCCAACTCCTTTCCCCCTGCCCGGACGCCATGCGGAGCATGCATCCGGTGTCGAAGGCGGTCGGCAACGTCCGCAACGAAGGCGCGCAATTGATCGCGCCCGAGCCCGTCCGGCAGCCGCGCTGACCCCGCGCAGTTATCCAGCCCTCCTGTGGATAAGGCTGGGGGTAGCGGCTGGGAAGTTGAGCCAAGCCCTTGTGCGGAAGGGGATCCGGTCGGCTGCTGTAAAAACGGGCGGCCGCGGCGACGCATGCCGCGCGGGGTTTGGACCCCACCGTGGCCAGGCATTCGGCCTGACCTGACGCCCACCATCCGGCTCGACTCGCGATCAACGACAGCTATGTGGACGCGGTTTCCAATAGCCGAAGCCGGCCAGTAGCGGACAGCCGCTGTGCACTTCCAGACGACAGCTATCAGGCTGGTTGCAGTCGTTCCCTCCAGATATACCAATGGCTGCCGCTGTCGATACCGGACGTTGACCTGCAATCTGGCCAGACGTCCGCTGTGTGCCTCAGACCGGAAACTTGCTGGAACCCAGTGCGCTAGACAACCTGAACGGCAGCTCTCCTAAGCTGCGAAATGGTGCTGTTGCGGATTCCAGTTTTGATGGCCATTGACTCCAATGTTTCGGACACATTGAGCTGGACAACTCATCACTCACATTGGACCGCCTGCTTCTTCTTCTCTCGGCCAAAAACAGTCATTTCCCCAAGAACTGTTTTCGGCCTCAAGATGGCCAATCTATCTATATATATGTACCTACCGCTGCGCGAAACCAAACCTCTCTTAGGGCTTGGCTCGCGCTCAGCTTGCGCTTAGATCAGCGTCCGAAATAGCATCTGCACTATTGATGCGCTGTTTCCGGCTTCCGGCTTGCGCAGTGACACCGTTCGCAGTCGGCACAAGCGTCCAAATCTTGGCCTCAATCCCGTCATTCTGCAGCTTGCGCAGGAAGTAACGCGCCTGCAGAGCATCATGAGTAGCGATCACGACCTGGAAACCATGATCAACGATGTAGTCACGTAGCAAATCGAAAACCGCAGAGGCATGCACCAGGTCGTGGTGTTGAGTCGGGTCGTCCAACAACAGTGCTTTCCAAGGAGACCATTGATGGCTCATTGCCATTGAGAGCAGGAAGGTCAGTTGAAGATCCGTCAACTGTGCCTCACTCGCGATATCAGGTACCGGTACCGCTTTATTGCCAAGCGGTACAGAAACCCCGGCACGATCCTTGTTATAGGCGCTGAAGAACTTCAGGCTCGCCTCGTGGAACCTGGACTCCCGTACGACTCGTTTCAGCAGCGCCTGCCAGCGAGGTACCACCTTGGCGACATGCTTCTGAACGTTCTCGATTTCTTTCTTGAGTGAGCCGTCCAGCAAATCCATCGCGTCCGAGATCAAGGTCAATCGCAAGAAGCTGGATCGCGCCGCATTGATGCTGTCATTGAGGAAAGCTTCGAAGGCCTCTTCTGAACGGTCAAGACGCTGTGCATCAATCAGCCGCTGAGCCAGTTGCGATTCATTCAACTTGGCCCAGGCAGAAATTTCCACCCCAATACCTTCGAGTGCTGAAACATAGCCCTCGAGGAGGGGCAACGTAGCGCGAAGCGTCGCTTCATGGGCCTGCGCAGCTTCCGTAAGTGGGTCTCCGGTCAACTCCAGCTCTTGCCAGCTTGCCCGGAGTTGCAGAAGGAGCGTTTGAACTCTTCTGATTTCGTCCTCAATCCCCTGGACAACGGTTGATGACTCAAGCAACTGATGCTGTTGGGTGTCCAGGGCGGATTGCACAGTCCCGACCTTACCGTTTAGATCGCTGATCTGCTGTTCCAGCTGAGCCTTGGCTGTAGTGAGTTGCTCGAGCGTTCGAGCCAGCGGTTCCCCAGAGGTAAGTGCGGCTAGTGCGGCAACTGCTTGATCCAATCGTGCAGCCGCTTCGCTCTGTTGAACTCGGGCCAAGTCGAGCACGTGTCGTGCCGAATTGAAAGCTCGCTCGGTTTGTTCAAAGGCTTCAGGGGTAGGTAGAGCGTCCAACGCCGCTCGCTGATCAGCCAAACGCTTTTTGGCAGGAGCAATGCTATCGAGTTGCTGCCTGAGCGCCTCCCTTGCCAACGGGAGCGAGTCACTAGCCAAAATCGGGTCGGTACGAAACTGCGTAACTTGCCGTCCCAGCTCCTGGCGGCTGGACTCCAAAGCACCCAACTCCCCTCGGCTGAGGTCTAGTGCTTGCCGCGCTTTCTCAACCGCGACCTCACTGGCCGTTAACGCTTCCACCGCAGCCCGCAATTGCTGCTCAGCTGAGGTCAAACTAGGATTGATAGCCACAAGGGCTTGAGCCACACGGTACTGAAGTTTGGCTGCACCATGCGGCTCCAGGCAAAGCGGGCATTGATCTTGGTCAGCGGGAAGATGTTGCGCTATGGATGCAACAGCCTGACGGATTGCGTCGGCGGAAGAACTGAGCATCTCATAATGCGATCGGGCAGTGGCCTCCGCAGCTTTACATGTCTCATACGAGGAGCGTTCGGCATCCCGATCGATGCTCTGTTTATCGATGAGCACTCCGAGAGCTGCGATTTGCTGAACAACCTCGCTGATCCGCTGCTCAGTGGCCTGCCAGTCGGCAAGCATTAGTCGACCCGCGTCCAGGCGCTGCTCGGTCTGACTAATGCCCTGAAGCTGGGTGTCAATCTGAGCATGCTGGTTACGAACACGTTGGTTGTGCTCATGCTGCTCGCGAAGTACTCGATATTTGTTTTCAGCCTCACGCAGGGCAGCAATGGCTGACGTCAACGCATCATTACGGTGAACGATCTCCTGTTTGGCAGTGGTTTCTCCAATCAGGCGCTCAAGTTGCTGTCCGATACTGGTAAGTTCTTGCTGTGCAGAGTGGATACTGGCCTTATGCTCCTGCAATGCGGCACTGCCTTGAGCCCTTGTAGTTGTGTGGCGGTCAAACGTCTCACTCGCTGCCGTGAGGTCTGCATTGAGCTTTTCAAGCTGCTCCCGCGCCGCAACGAAGCTTTCAACAAGATCATTTACCAAGGCGAGGCTTGAGATTTGCGTCCGAGCCCGCTCGACCTTTCCTTGCAAAATCTCGGACAGTGCGGAGTGTGCAATCGTCAGCCCCTCCTGGCTCACGGGCCCGGTCAGTAAGCCAGGCGGAATCTGGCTCAGGCTTTGCACCTGGTTTGCAGTGTCAGAGAGAACGTCAGCAATTCGATCGCGCGGGCGTAATGCACCTACTGCACCGGCAGCAGCGATGTCACGTTCCTGACGTAGACGAATCCACTCATTCAAATCAGTCTCATGCCCGATCAATACTTGTTCCGCACGGGCTTTTTGCTCAGTCAGCGACCGTCGCACAGCAGCAAGGGTGGTGCGAGCTTTAGAACCGTCGCTACCAATCGGCAGCTTGGCCAGCTGGGATCCGGCTTCCTTTTCCTCTGCATTGACGATCCACCCGTTCTCCCTTTGATCCAAAAGGTGGGTTAGGCGCAGTAAGAATGGGATGTCACTTGCGGACACATTAGGAAAGATGCTGCTTAAGTCCCCGTCCTGGCTGACCTTGCCCGCTGCAGTCACACGTGATGTCGCGGTTAGCTCAGAAAAATTCAAACTGACTGCCGCTGCGGTCTGATCATCACGAATGATGTGGGCAATGTCGTCACGGAGTCGTGCGATTTTCCCTGTCAGACCAAACTCGATCGCCTCAAATACCGTTGTTTTGCCCGTACCATTCGGAGCGAGCAAAATAGTCGCCCCAGGACTCAGATCGATGGTGACGTCAGCCCCAAATTTACGCAGGTTCGACAGGGTGATGGAATTCAACTTGCTCACGGTTGAACCTCACTTTCACTCAGCGAACCGATGAGTACACGCACGACATCCGCTCCGTTTTGGTTGGTCAGAAGCTGCGTTCTCCAGGCAGCGATGTATGGAGCCGACCACGGGTACTCATTGGACAGAGTGTTCAACGCCGACACTAAAGGGTCGCTAAGCGTCTCGACATCGCCAGCAGGATCCAACGCAGCCAAGAATGTCCGGTTAAGAAAATCACCAGCCGCTTCAGATTCGCGCACAACAACCTTGCGGCAAAATCTGTCATCAGTCTCAATCCGCGCAGCGTCATCTTTAGCGATACCGCTGATCATCAGAAACATATAGAGGTCGGCAGTCTCAGGCTCCGGCAGCACATCCCGGACATCGGCAGCCCACTGGTTGGCTGCTTGCAGGGCCGTTAATGGTAGCTCGATGAGTAGAACCGTCCGCCAGCCCGCCCGTTCGATGTGGGAGCGCTTGAGCCGAAGAACATGCGAGCCGTACTTGACCTCAGGCAGAATAAGTTCCGTTACGTCCCGGGGACACACGTCATACCGACCCTCTACACGCTGAATGATTGCGCTAGTCAATTCCTGCAGTGTCAGCATGATTAGTGTCCTTCCCAATAAGCTTTGATTGATGCTTCGCGCGTGTCGCGCCAAGCATCCCAATGACGTTTAAATTGCCCTTGTAGCTGGGCGAGTGTTCCGGTACGCAGATACTTGAGCACCCCAAATCGTGTCACCAGCAACTTGGGTTGTCGCTCAGCGGCCATGCTGTTACTGGTTTCAAAATCATCAGCCATGCCGGATTCAAGCAGGCTCGTGGGAGACCCTTCGACGCCCGCAAGAATGACTACCGGTGCCGGTGAAGGCCCCAAAACAGCCATTAGCTCATCGGCGACAGGCCTGGCGCCGCTGTGATCGCCGGATGCGCCTGACCAGTTTTTCAAAGCGATGCTGAGAACTTCCCCAATACTTGGGATTTCGCGCCAATTGCCTTCGTCATTACCAATCGCAACGCACACTAGAAGTAGCATCAAAATGGCGGTTTCCATGATATCTGCAGTACGAGGCCCTATGCGCAGCGCGTGCTTCCCGTCCAAACCTTCTGTTTTTGGGTACATCAGTTGCTCAAACAGCGACTCACGCGCAGCGGCGTCAGTTGTAAGCTCAGCGGCCCAAGAGCGCCACTTCGGTTCCAGTGCTGCCAGTAATGGCATGTCTGATACCGAGTTCAACCTGGTCGTGATGCGGTCTTGAAGCTGCTCCCACACAAGATCATTCATTGCCCTGTGAAGTGCTGAAGATTCATCTCGCGTCTGTAGGATCGTGGAGAGCTCGCGACCCGACGCACAGGGCAGCGCTTCTGAATTGTCTATCCACGGAAGCTCATCAAGGTCGTTTTCGCTGATCCCAAGCGTTCTACCCAGCTCGTTCCCGGCGCCTTGTCGCCAGAGTCGCTCACCCAAAAGCAGGCAATGACTCCCGCTTTTCAAGTGCAGAGCCAGGCGAAGGATGGCCGAGGGGAGAGCCACTGTATTTGGCGTGGGCGGGCAATAGGTAGCGTGCAACCGCAACCTTCTGTTGTTACCGCCCGCTGCCCAGTGGTGAGCGACAACCTCCATGGCAGGATGGGCCGGTGGCAAGCTCGTCGTACCGTTTAGGTTGTGAGTACCGGCGACCATCCAACTCGACCCAGCTGGCGACTTCTTCATGAGGTATTGCGTCCAAGTCTCAGCATCTGATCGACGTGCGTCATTAAGATTGCTGACCATCGCATGGCAGCTGATGGCGTTAACATCTGTTGTACTTGTAGAAATGTATCCCACAAGCTTCTCAAGGGTTGCCCGCGGATCATTGAAGTGCCGCCCTAATGCCTCGCATGCACGGTCTTCAAGGTTCTCTTCACTCCCAACGGCATGGATCGTAAGTGCCCGCATCGTTTGGCGAACATGATCCCAGTCGGTAAAACCGCACCAGGTCGTCAACCATTTGTAGACATTTTGCGTTGGGGTATCGGCGCGGCTTGAGAGGGCAGCCAGGTCAAGGCCATCCTGCTTGCAGAGTCGACAAAATTCATGCAGGTGGTTGGCGGTAATGAAATCACTCGATTTGCCCTTGATGACGACTTCCAGACCAAGCAGGATGAGTGAAAAGGCACGGACTGGCGGCTGCTTGGACTGCGGATTGAGACTCCAGGCAGACAAGCTCTTCATGGCCTTATCAAGCTCAGAATCGATGGTGCTATCGGGAGGGACAACTGGCGTAGGACTGGCACTCGCCTTGCTGCCGGCCCTGGGTTTATAGGACCTGATGTAGTCGGCTTTATCGATATGCTTATCGCTGAAGGGAGTCGTCTGTCGCTTGATTTGGAAGTGCTCGAAATGCTCATCTGCATGGAAAATGACCACATCATCCCATTCGCCGATACCGCCCTGCTCGGCGCCGATCAGCAACGGTGCAGGGCACCCATCCAAGTATTTGTCCACCATGTCCGACAAACGTTGAGCAATTACCAGCTTCTCGTAACGGCCTTTTTGCTCAAGCCGGAACCTTCTAATCATTCTGAATCCCTTCAAGCATTTTGATACCCAAAGCACAAATGGCAGGCGGGAACACTGCAATTAACTGCAGACGACATACCGCAATGGTTCATATGTGGTAGTTGCGGTCTAAGCTTACTGAGCAAGAGTCAATATTTTGCCAGGTATATGGCCTTGCAAAATTTAAAGGGCATGAAGCTGCAGAGTTAAATCAGCCCTAAAAGGCCACCTGCAAGGTTGATTTCAACTTAATTGCCTAACTGATCCGTTTGTTACAAATAGTATAACTTGTGTACTGAGAGTTTGTGAAAATACCCCGCGAATGCTTTTGGTATAATTCTTGCGTTCCAGCCACCAACCGGTAACCCAGTCATGACCGCTCGCGCCCGCGTGGTTCTGCCCAACCGCACCCAGATGGAGTTTCGCGCCAGCGACCTTGAGTCGCTGCTGCCGGAAGGTCATCGGGCGCGGCTGGTGTGGTCGTATGTGGCCGGGCAGGATCTGGGGCGCTTCTATGAGCGGATCCGGGTGCGTGAGGGCGGGGTTGGTCGGGCGGCGATCGCGCCGGAGATCCTGTTGTCGCTGTGGCTGTACGCGACGCTCGACGGGGTGGGCAGCGCGCGTGAGGTGGCGCGCCTGACCGATGCGCACGATGCGTACCGCTGGCTGTGCGGCGGGGTGCAGGTCAATTACCACACGCTGTCGGACTTTCGGAAGGATCACGGCGAGGCGCTCGATGAGTTGCTCAGCGCCAATGTGGCAACGCTCATTGCCGCCGGGGTGGTGAAGCTGCGCCAAGTGGCGCATGACGGCATGCGGGTGCGGGCCAGTGCGGGGGCGGGATCGTTCCGGCGCGAGGACAAGCTCGCGGGCTACCTGGAGGCGGTCCGCGAGCGGGTTGCGCAGCTCAAGACCGAGCTCGAAGCGGATCCGGGCAAGGCCGATCGGGCCCGTCAGGCGGCACGGCTGCGCGCGGCTCGCGAGCGCGAGGCCCGGGTGGCCGAGGCGCTGGCGCGCCTGCCTGAACTCGAAGCGATCAAGCGCCGGCAAGGCAAGGCAGCCGATCAGGCGCGCGCCTCGACGACCGATGCCGCGGCGACGGTCATGAAGATGGGCGACGGCGGGTTTCGGCCCGCGTACAACCCGCAGTTGGCCAGCGACGTCGACTCGCTGGTGATCGTGGGCGTCGAGGTGGCCACGGTTGGCAGTGACCAGGGTCAGATGGTGCCGATGATCGAGCAGGTGCGCGAGCGTTGCGGTCAGGCGCCCGAGGCCTGGCTGGTCGATGGCGGCTTTGTGGGTCACCAGCAGGTCGAACAGGCCAGCGCGCACACCACGGTGTACGGGCCGGTGCCGGCGTCCAAGGACAAGGCGGTGGATCCCCACCAGCCCAAGCCGAAGGACAGTGCTGCCGTGGCGGCGTGGCGCGCGCGCATGGGGACCGATGAGGCCAAGGCGATCTACAAGAACCGCGCCGCAACCGCCGAATGCGTCAATGCCCACAGCCGCAATCGGGGGCTGCAGCAGTTCCGCGTGCGCGGGCTGGCCAAGGTCAAGTGCGTGGTCTTGTTCTTTGCCTTGGCCCACAACCTGATGCGGATGGCCAGCCTGGCACCGGAGATGCTCGCCCTCGGGAAAGGTGCGTCTGCAGTGTCCGGAATCGGGGCTTGAGCGTACGAAACGGCGAAAAACGACCCAGGAAACCGGAAAAAGCGAGCGCATTCATGTTGAACAGATTATCTGGCCGCCACGACGGCCAAAAACTCACTCGTGCCCACTCGGGCGGGCGTAACCGAAAAGTTCTCAAGCTCTGAGTCATGATGGCTGACTAGTCAGCACTAGAGTAGGTTGCAGACACTGTCGGAGCTTCACTCAACAGCAGTCATTGTTCCCAAACCAACGTCACGACGTGGATGACCGCTACGAAGCGAAATTGGACGGCTGGGCTGTTCGGCAAATGGCAGCTCTCGCTGCACAGCAGACATTTGCAGGCCAAGCTCCGAGGACAGCAGTGGGTCGTTAGGGTAACTTGCTAGTTTCGGCAACCGGCCATTCTTATCGCATACAGCTGAGCGGAATCGAGCGACACCATTGGCCGAACTGCTGTGTGACGGTGATTTTCAGGTTGATTACCAGTTGCTAAGCGTTCAGCCACTTCCAAGCTGGATCCAAGAGTCGATACCGTCTGACAAAACAGTACTCAACTGCCGGCCTCTCAATGACGAAGACGCAAAGTTTATGAGCACCACCTAGATCTCATCAGAACGATCAACGATCTCAAGCTTGAACTGCCAGCCCTCGAACGCCGACAGCATGCGCCCGAAGTCATTCCATGAGATTTCACGGCCATCAATCACGAGCAGAGGAGTCCGCTCCACCGCGGACTCATCCCAATCGATACGCCCCCGCACCGTCTGCTCAGCGATCTCAGTTTTCTCGCCTTCAGTCGCCAGATGCCTGATCGAGAGCAAACGGCGAAGTCGTTCGATCAGCTTCGCAAGCAATGCAAGTAGCTCTTGCTCAGGATTCCCGATGACCTGGCACTGATAGCCTGACGGGCGACCATCGCGAAGTTCAAAGGCATCCAGAGCAACGATGCTCCCATGAAGACGCGTTCGGAAGTAGAAACGATGCGTCTCCCCTACGCTGTCCGTGAGGTCGATCGGCTCGAGCGGGATATCTTCAAAGTGCGCAAGACCACCTAGCCGGGCAACGTCCGCGTTGAAGCATCGAGTACAAAACTGGCGACAGCTTCCTTCGGCACCGCGATAACTGACGATGTCGTAGTGCGGCGTAAGCTGGCCACAGCTCTCGCATGGAATCGTGTCTTGGTCCATCACGCCCCCTCGATGTGCCTTCATTTTTGAAGCTTGCTCCGCCGGCCAGTTGCCGGCGATACCCAGGCTGATCGCCAGGAGCCGTGGCGTCAGAGTACACCCGAAAAAAAAGCCCGAGGGACTCCCCGGGCGTTTTCGACTTTATTGACCTGTTCTCGACTTTATTGTCACGTTGTCGACTTTATTTGCGCGGAACAACCGGATATCAAGTACTACGTCTTCACTCGACAGTGACCGACTTCGCGAGGTTGCGGGGCTTATCCACGTCCGTCCCCTTCACCAGCGCCGCG
>Ga0268298_10004717_pt1 | contig 13141 bp, 8 predicted proteins | sample WWTPWeurt_MetaG_FD_194462 | JGI IMG/M metagenome (GOLD analysis project Ga0268298, IMG submission 194462) | Activated sludge microbial communities from WWTP in Nijmegen, Gelderland, Netherland - WWTP Weurt | ecosystem: Engineered > WWTP > Aerobic digester > Activated sludge | place: Netherlands... | reverse complement strand
CGCTAGTCGGGGCCGGCCTCCGGCAGATACGGCGCCGTCCGGATCCGCACCCGCGCGCCACCCAGGCCGAAAGAGCGCAGTTGGTAGCGGCCCGTGCCCTGCCGCTGCGCCGCCTCATCCGCTTCCAGTCGGAAACGGTTCACCCCGGGCGCCAGTTTCACGCCCGGCAGGCGCCACGGCTGCTTCGCCTGGTTCACCGCGACGTCGCCGATCGGCTCATCCTCGTGCCACAGGGTCAGCCGGCGCGGGCCGACGGCCGACACCGTGAAATCCAGCTCCACCTCGATCGGCACGGTGAAGGGATTGAAATACGACAGCACGGCGTCCTCGAAAGCCCAGCGCACGCCATCCACGGACTGCGGGTGCCAGCCCTGGCCGTAGGCGAGCACGCGGGCCAGCGGCAGGCGCGGGCTCGCCGCCGGATGCAGCAGCACCACCACCTGATGGCCCATCCGGCTCTGGAGGTGGCGGTCGTAACCGAGCGCGGTCAGGTCGCGCAGGAGCGCGTCCGCCCGATCCTCAAAGCCCTTCCGGTTGATGAAGAGCGCGGCGAATCCGAATTTCTCCAGCCGCCGCACGAGGGTGGCGGGAGGCACGTGCTCCAAGTCGCGCTGCCAGCGGCTCCGCGCGCGGAACTTCGCGGCACCGTAGCTGTAACGCAGCGTGTGGGTGGCCAGGTAGGGCCGGAACAGCTCGTAGTCCGCGAGCCGCCCGGGCGGCAGGACCTCGGGAAACCCTTGCACCGGCAGCTGGAACACCATGGCGCCGGGCGGCAGCGCGCCCTCCATCTGCCGTCCCAACTCCGCGTCGGCCGCCACCGCCGCCGCGATTTCGCGCACCTCGGCGGGAGCCGGGCCGCGGGGGATCTGATCCAACAAGCCCACCCCCGCCACCAGCAGCGCCCCGCCCACCCGCCAGCCGCGCGGCCACGCCGCCGTCGCCCGCGACAGGCGCACCATCAGGAAGAACAGCACGATCGCGGAAATGAAGATGCCGACGCGGTTGGTTGCGCGGAACACCTGCAGCCCGACGAAGAACGCGAGCACATTGGTGACACCGCCCACCGTGGAATACGCCGCCAGCCAGCCGAGCGACAGCGCCTGGCCCGGCAGCGCCCGGCGCGCGAAGACCCGGCGCGCCGCCACCACGCCGATCCACAGCAGCCCGGCGATGCCGATGAGCCCGAGGTAGGGCAGGAACTCCTCGCCCCGCCAATCGGACCACCGGGTGTAGCGGTTCCCGAGAAACGCCAGCGGCGCCCAACGATGGAACTTCGGCGGGATGAACATCTCCACCGGCTTCAGCGCGTAATACTCCGTGCCGCCGTAGTTGCGCACCACCAGCGGCGTCCCCTCGGGCTCGTCCACATGCACCCACACCTCCATGTGCATCACCACGAACACGGCGAGCCCGAGGCCCAGCGCCGCCAGCCCGATCTGCAGGTTCGGCCGGCGGCGCGCGCCGAACCATTGCGCCACCAGCGCCCAGCCCATCAGTTGCAGCCAGAAAAACAGGTTGTAGGGATTGTGCATCCCGAGGGCGACCGCCGCGCCGAGGCAGGCCCACGCGCCCGGCCGCCGCCACTCCAGCCGTCGGCTCCCCGCCACCAGCCACACGGCGAACAGCCCGAGCGGCACCGTCCAGGTGAAGATCAGCGAGAAATGCCCCAGCCCGCGGTGAAAGGTCGAGTAGGTGTAGGCGAACAGCAGCGCCCCCGCCATCGCCCACTCCCAGCGCGCGCGCAGCCAGCGCGCCACCAGGTAGAAGGCCAGTGCCGCCGAGACCTGCGCGAGCAACAGCCCGGCATTGGCGGCGGCGAACAATCCCACCAGATGCGACAACCCGCCCAGCGCGACCATCAGCAGCTTGTCCGGCGTCGGATAGCCGTTCCAGTGCGCCCCAAACGGGGCGCCGAGCCGCTCGATGACTTGAGGTCGGCCGGGCCAGATGTCGCCCTCCGCCGCCGCCTGCAACCGGGCGAGGATCTCGTGGGAATCCCCGCCGTAGTCCGTCGGCAACTGCCAGCTGGCCGCGGTCCACCGGTCATAGTGTCCGCACCAGACCAACGTCACGACCGCGACCAGGAGCAAACCGATGCCATATTGCTTCAGCAGGCGACTGGCCCGGGTTGGCGCGGGGTTGGCGGGAAGCGGGGACGACACTGGCCCGAGTGAAAACGCGGAGCCGCCCGCGGCAAGCCTGACTTTTTTTGCGCGGTCGCGCAGGCGCGCCGCCGCGGCAGTTCCAGGTTTACAACCCCCCGCACCTTGGCGATAAACCGCGCGCACGCTTCCCGCCGCATGTCGCTCCGCCACCGTCCCAAGTTCATTGGTCTCTTCCACGACGACATCGTGACCGATTCCTACTGGATCCGGGAGGAGGGCCGCCTGAGCTTGCCGCCGCTGCGGGGGGTTCGCTCCCTCTCGCTCATCGGCGAGGTCCTGCCACCGGCACCCGCCGATGCGACCGCCGCGGGCGATCTCGGCCTGCGCGTGCGGCTCGACGGCCGCGAGGTTTCCGCCACCGCCCTGCCTCCGGGGCCTTTCCGTATTCCCGTGGCCCTGCCCGCCGCCGACCACCCGGGCGGACACACCCTCGCCCTGCAACTCACCGGCGTGGCCGGGAGCAACCTGCTCGCCTGGCTCGGCCGTATCACTGGACTCGGCTTCCTCCAACCCTGGCGCGCGCAGGCCCGCAACCGCCGGCTCCGCATCCAGCGCCTCGAGGCCGACGGCGAGGTGCTCTTCGACTTTTCAAACCGCGCCGCCCCGTGGAACGCCGCCTTCGCCCGCCGCTTTCTGCGGCTCGGCCTGAATCTCGCGGGCTACTTCCGCGCCGACCTCGGCATCGGTGAGTCGGTCCGCTGCATGGCGCGCGCCGCCGAGGCGGACCGCCTGCCCCTCGCCCTCGTGGATCTGCGCCTGCCGTGCAAGAACCCGCTGACCGACGACACCTACGCCGCGCGCCTGCAGGCCGAGAATCCGCACCCGGTTAACGTCTTCCACGTGGACCCGCCGGGCATGCGCGACCTCGACCACCACCACGGCGCGGGCTTCCGCCGCGGGAAATACAACATCGGCTACTGGGCCTGGGAACTGCCGGAGTTCCCGGATGCGTGGATCCACTTCTCCGGCTATTGCGACGAGGTCTGGGCGCCGTCGCGCTTCGCCGCCGAGGCCATCGCCCAGAAGGTGCCCGTGCCGGTGCTGACGATGCCGCATGCCATCGCCTTCACACGGCCGACCGGCGACGGCCGGAAAAAATTCGGCCTGCCCGCCGACCAGTATCTCTTCCTTTTCCTCTACGACCTGAACTCCTACTCGGAGCGCAAGAATCCCGCCGCCGTCATCGAGGCCTTCCGCCGCTCCGGCCTGGCCGGCCACGGCGCCGCGCTCGTCATCAAGGTCCACAACACCGCGGGCAACCCGGCCGACTTCGCGCGCCTGCAGGAGGCCGCCCAGTCGCTGCCGGGCACGACGCTCATCACCCAGACGCTCGCGCGAAGCGAGATCTATGAGCTCGAGGCGGCGTGCGACTGCTTCGTCTCACTGCACCGCTCCGAGGGTTTCGGCCTCGCCATCGCCGAGTGCATGTATCTCGGCAAGCCGTGCATCGCCACCGACTGGTCGGCGTCGGCCGAGTTTCTCCACGCGGCCAACGGCTGTCCGGTGCGCGCGACGACCGTCACCCTCGACCGCAACCACGGTCCCTACGCCAAGGGCCAGACCTGGGCGGAACCCGACACCGACCACGCCGCCGAGTGGATGCGGCGCCTCGTCGCCGACCGGGCCCTCGCGGCCTCCCTCGGCGCCGCCGCCCGCGCCACCATCGAGCGCGATTTCGCGCCGACCGTCATTGGCGCCCGCTACCGCCGCCGGCTCGAGGCCATCGCCGGTTGGTGACGCTCAGCGCAGCGCGATCCAGCAAGGCATGTCAGCCTGAGACTGGACCGCAATCCGCGAGGCTTACGTGGGACTCGCCAATGAACATTTCAAGCCATTGTCATGCTGAGCGTAGCGAAGCATCCATCACGATATTCGCAGGCGGTTGCGCCGATGGATTCTTCACTTCGTTCAGAATGACAGAAAGTGAATGGGGATTTCCCAAATGCGTCCTGCAACAGGCTAACGCAGCGCGGTCTTCCTGAGCCAGATCTGCCCGCCGCCGCCGCGGGCGCACAGCGGCATGCGCTCGCGGAAGAAGGCGTTCTGCGTGTCGAACAGCCACGCCGTGAACAGCGCGATCTCGAAGGCGCGGTTATACATCAGGAAAGCGCGCAGCACATATTGCTCGTTCCACGCCCGGCCCTCGTCGAGCCACTCGCGCGGATACTCGAGGTTGCCGGCGACGTCGTGGATGTGGATGTAGACGCCGGCCTGCAGCGCGGGCAGCACGTCGAAGTAGAGGCGGTTTACGTCGCTGCCGATCTTGCTCACGTGCGAGGAGTCGATGAACAGGATGTCGTTGGCCTCGAGCTCGGTGAACGTGCTGAGCGGCACCTCCTGCACGCGCTTTTCGATCACGGTGGCGCGCGTGCCGTCGCCCGGCTGGAGCAGCACATTCAGCCGGCTCAGGTCGGGATCGATGAAGGTCAGCTGCGTCCGCCCGCCGAGGACGTGCTGGTTCACATCGAGCATCGCGGCCGAGCTGAAGCCCGAGCCGACCTCGACGATGCGCTTCGGCTGCAGGTGGCACATCATGCTGTAGAGCATGATGGCGTCGAAATGACCGTAGGACGGGTTGTTGAAGTGGAAGCGCCGGCCCGCCGCCGGCTCCTCTGGAAAAGGCTGGGCCGGGTAATAGCCCGCGAGCTTCTCCAGCAGCGCCCGTTGTCCGGCTTCGTTCAAATCCACGCCGCCGAAGGGCGGACCAAAGCCGCCGCGCGCCATCGCCTCCGCGACCTCCTCCCTGGAGTGCAGCGGCGAATAGAAATGGCCCGGGGGATGAAAGCCGGCCCACTTGGCCGCCTCGGCGCGCAAGCGCGCATTTTCCGCCAACAGCTGGCTGTGGTTGAAGAGATTCGAGAACCAGGAATTCCAGGCCATGAGCCGCAAGTGTATGGGTGCTCGCCCAAGCCTCCGCGAACCCAAAATCGCGGGGCGCGACTCAGGGCTTCCCCGCCCCGCCGGGCGGCGCGACGGCGATGACCACGTTGCCAACCGACAGGCTCAACTCGCGCGGATCACCACTGACGGGGCGCGCGGCCGGCTGGTCGGTGGCAAATTCCACGCGGGTCGTGCCCGGGGGCAGGAGGAACGCCGGGAACTCGTGCCGCTGGCTGCGGCGCGGCACCGGGGCGGCGAAGGTCGCCTGGCCGTTGACGCGGAATTCCATGTGCCGGTTGGATAGCGCGCCGATCTCGGCGCTCATGCGGACCTCCAGCGGTCGCGCGGACCGGTTGGTCAGGCGCAACACCGCCTGCTGCCGGCTCCAGCGCCAGGAGTTCGTGCCGTCGGACTCGATCTGATACCAACCGTCGCCCCGCTCCACGGTCACTGCGGCCACGTCGCGTCGCTCGCCCGCCAGCCGGTAGAAATCCCGCAGCGGCGGCGCCAGTTCCGCCAGGCCGGCGATGACCGAGAGGTTGCCCGCCAGCAGGAGCGGCAGCCAGCGGCGTCCGCGCGGCACCAGCACGTTGAACGCGAGCGTCAGCGGCAGCACGACGCGCGTGAAGGCCCCCGGGTAGCCTTCCCAGACCGGCACGCCGACCATGACGAACAGCAAGGCGAAGGGCGCGCCCACCCGCCACCAGATTGACGCCGGCTGCCAGCGCGTCAGGACGAAGGCCGCCTGCACCGTCAGGGCCGTCACGGCGGCAAGCGTGATCCAGAGCGGCCGGATCCAGCCGTCGCGGCCGAACTCGCCGATGAGGCCGATCCATTTCTCGAAGAAGCCCGTCAGCGGCAGCGTGAAATTGTTCAGGCCGACTCCTTCGATCGACGGCGGCAGGCGCAGCCGGATGTAGAGCACCCAGGCCGCGAGCGGGGCGACGACGAGCGCGGCGCGCGCCGCGAGACCCAGCCACGGCCGCCCGCCGGACGCCGGACGGCGGAACAACGCAGGCAGCGCGAGCACGCTGGTTTCCTTGCCGAGGGTCGCCAGCGCGAGGAGCGCGGTGCCGGCGTTCCGCCGGCCGGCCTCGATCAGTGCGACCGAGCCCGCGACGAGCAGCAGGCTCGGCCCGTCCACCAGCGAATGCCGCACGCTCATGCACATGCCGTGCGAGAACAACACGCCGCCCCAGCGCAGGAAATTATCCGCGCTGTCCGGTGGAAACCAGCGCCACAGCAGCCAGGCCAGGATGAGCCAGCACGCGACGTTGAGCAGGGGATAGAGGTGCACGATCCAGAACGGCTGGCCGCCGCCGAGCAGCCACGCCGTCCACGAGAGCAGGATGCGCTTCGCGCGGTAGGGCAGGTTGTCCACCGAAGTCTGCAACTCGGACCCGGTCAGCAGCGGGTCGAGGGCGATCTGGACGTAGTAGGCGCCGTCGTAGCCGTAGGAGTCCTCGTAGACATAGTGCGGCACGGCCTTGAGCGCGGCCATCTTCCCGTCGCCGAGCCTGTCGCCGATCGAGATCAGGCTCGTGAAGCCCGTCCTCGGATCGTAGAAGCGGGCGATGCCGGCGAGAAACAAGCCGACGCAAACCAGGCCCACGATGCGCCAAGGAGACCACCATCGCCGTGGCTGGGGCGCGTCCCCGCTGCGCGCCAAATTCATGCGCCCCGGCCCAGTTTTCCCGGGCGAAAACCGACCGGCGCGGGCTTGTGTTTTAGGGTGGCCATGGGCAGCTTGCCGCATCACAGAACGCGAGATTTTCATGTCAAATCCAAATCCCCCCACCGCGCCGACGGCAGCACCTCTTTGGCTCTTGGCGCTCGCGACGGTGGGGTTGGCGGCACTGGCGTGGTTTCTCCACGGCCAGACCACGGTGGTGGCCGCCGGCTCCGATTCCTCCGGCTATTTGAACGCCGCGCGGCTGCTGGCCCGCGGGGAGCTGAGCACCCCGCAACGCCTCCCGCCCGAATTGGGTCCGGACGTGCCGCCCTTTCATTTCATGCCGCTCGGCTACGGGCGCGGCGGCCACGCGGGGGTCATCGTGCCCACTTATCCGCTCGGCCTGCCGTTGCATTTCGCGGCGGGCGGACTCGCGCTGGGCTGGCGGCTCGGCCCGCTCTGGGTGATCGTGGGCGGCGCGGTGGCGGGCATCCTGCTTTGCTACGTGTGCGGCCGGGAATTGGGGATCAGCCCGCCGCTCGCCTTCGCGGGTGCCGCCACCCTGGCGCTGTCACCCCTGTTCCTGTTCTCCTCGGTCCAACCGCTGAGCGACACGCTCGCGATGACGTGGTGCGTCGGCGCCGTGTGGCTGGCGCTGCGCGCGCGGCGGGGCGCGGCGGCCTGGGCCGTGGCTTGCGGCGCGGCGCTGGCCGGGTGCGTGCTGGTGCGGCCGACCAACGTGCTCCTGCTGCCGTGCCTCGTCATCCTGCTCGGCGACTGGCGCCGCCTCGTGGCGGCCGGTCTCGGCGGCCTGCCGGGTGCGCTGGCGCTCGCTTGGTGCAACCAGCGGCTCTACGGCAATCCCTTCACCACCGGCTACGGCAACGTGCTCGCCACCCTTGATTCGCAATGGGTGCTTCCCACCCTCCTGCACATCGGGCTCTGGACCGCCCGCCTGCTCCCCGCCGGCCTGCTCCTGCTGCCGCTGGCGGCGCTGCCGTTGTGGCGGCAGCGCGGCCGCCTCCTTCTCGCGCTGGCGGCGTGGGGCGCGGCCTTTGTGGCTTTCTATTCCTTCTACGACGTGACCCACGAAACGTGGTGGTGCCTGCGCTTCATCCTGCCCGCGCTGCCGGCCCTGGTTTTTGCCGCGCTCCTGGGACTGGACACGCTGTGCGCGCGGGCCAAGGACGCCGCCCCGCGCTGGCGCCTGCTTGCGGCCGGCGGGCTCGTGGTGTGGTCGGCGGCCGTTTACCAAGCCTGGGTGCCCCGCCTCGGTCTGCTCGAGATCGGCCGGAACGAATCCGCCTACCATGAGGCGGGCCTGTGGGCCCGCCGGAACCTCCCGCCCAACGCCGTCGTCGCCACCCTGCCGGCCAGCGGCGCGCTCTATTACTACACGGGTTTCACCGTCATGCGCTGGGATCTCATGTCTCCGGCCGATTTCAAGCGCTATGCCGCCATCCTGCGGGCGGCCAACCGCCCGGTCTATGCGATGCTTTTCAACGGCGAGGCCCGCGCGCTCGAGGAACACATGCCCGACAAATGGGAGCGCATCGGGACCGTCGCCGGCATCTCCTTCTGGAAGCTCTCGCCCGCCCCCTGACCGCGATGCTCCTCCTCGACGCCACGCACACCAGCCACACCCGGGCGCAGACGGGCATCCAGCGTGTGTGCCGCTCGCTCCACGCCGCGCTGGCGGCGCAACAGCCCGTCCGCGCCGTCTGCCACGACCCCTATCTCGGGGCCTGGCGCGAGCTCAACGCGCGCGAGGCGCGCTGCCTGCAACCCGGCCAGGCGGCGACGGGTTCGCGCGGGGCGCGGTGGCCGTTGCACCAAAAACTGGCGGGCCATGTCCGCCGCCTCGCCGGCGCGCCGCCGCCGGTGCCGGCCGGCACCGCGCTGGTCTGTCCCGAATTGTTTTCGCCCGCCGTCGGCGCCCGCCTGCCCGCGCTGCTGGCCGCCGTCACCGGCCCGCGCGTCGCCGTGTTTCACGATGCCATCGGGCTCAAGCTGCCCGAACTCACGCCGCCCGGCACCGTCCGCCGCCTTCCCGCCTATCTGCGCGAGCTGCTCCACTTCGACGGCATCGCCGCCAACTCCGAGGATTCCGCCGCCTGCCTGTGCGACTACTGGGCCTGGCTCGGCGTCGCTGACACCCCCGTCGTGCAGGCGATCCCGCTCGGCTTGGATGAATGTCACTTAATAGGTGACATTCCCCAAGGCGCGACGCCGCGCGTCCTCTGCGTCGGCACGGTCGAGGGGCGCAAAAATCACCTGGCACTCCTGGCGGCGTGCGAAGGGCTCTGGCTGGAAGGCCTGAAATTCGAGCTCCAACTGCTCGGCTTGCCGCGTGCCGACACCGCCGGCCCGGCGCTCGCCCGCATCGCCGCGCTCCAGGCGGCCGGCCGGCCGCTGCTCTTCGACGGACCGGCCGACGATGCCGCCCTGCAGGCGGCCTACCGGCGGTGCGCCTTCACCGTTTATCCCTCGCTGCTGGAAGGCTTCGGCCTGCCCGTGCTCGAAAGCCTGCAGCACGGCAAGCCCTGCATCTGTTCCGCTGCGGGCGCGCTGGGCGAGTCCGCGCGCGGCGGGGGCTGCGTCGGCCTCCCGGCGGTTGATGCCGGTCATCTCGCGGACGCCATCCGCCGCCTGCTGCAAAACCCCGCCGAGCTTGCGACGTTGGCGGGACAAGCCCGCGCCCGCCGGTTCAAGCTCTGGCCGGAATACGCCCGCGAGCTGACCGGTTGGATGGCCACGCTGCCGCGCCGGGGTTGACCGGAGCCGCGCCGGCGGGCCTTTGCGGTTGCCAAGGTTCGGGCGCTGACCTCTAGTCGCCTCACGATTTTCCATGGCCCTGTCCCTGTTCACCAAGACCAAGAAAGCCATCATCGAGCGCGCGCAGGACGACTACGCGACGAAGATGCGGCTGAAATACAAGCCCTACTACCACGCCATGGAGGCGCAGACGGGCACGCGCATCAAATTGCAGGGGCGCGACATGGTCATGCTCTCCAGCAATGACTACCTCGGGCTGTCGTTCCACCCCAAGGTCATCGAGGCCTGCGGCCAGGGGGCCCGGCTCTGGGGCACCAGCACCACCGGCGCCCGCATCTCCAACGGCTCGCGCGGCTACCACGTCGCGCTGGAGGAAAAACTCGCCGCGTTCCTCGGCCGCGAGGCCTGCCATGTCAGCGTCGCCGGCTATGTCTCGTGCTGTTCCGCCGTCGCCTCCTTCGCGCAGAAGGGCGACCTGGTCCTCGCCGACAAGAACATCCATTCCTGCCTCTGGGACGGCATCCGGCTCTCCATGGCGACGGTCGAGCGCTTCAGCCACAACAACCCCGAGGACCTCCGCCAGGTGCTCAAAGGTGTGCCCCACACCCAGCCCAAGATGCTGGTCATCGAGGGCGTCTATTCGATGGAGGGGCACATCTGCCGCCTGCCCGAGCTGGCCGCCATCGGCGAGGAGGCCGGCTGTTTCACCGTGCTCGATGACGCGCACGGCTTCGGCATCCTCGGCCGCCAGGGCCGCGGCACCGTCGATCACTTCAAGCTCAACGACAAGGTGGACCTCCTCTGCGGCAGCATGTCCAAATCCCTCGCCAGCACCGGCGGCTTCGTCGCCGGCTCGCGCGAGCTCATCGAATACCTCCGCACCAGCTCGAAGCAGACGATCTTCAGCGCGGCCATCAGCCCGAGCATGGCGGCGGCCGCCTCCGCCTCGCTCGACATCATGCAGACCGAGCCGCAGCACCTCGAGCGCCTCTGGCGCAACACCAAGCTTTACCGCGAAATGCTCAAGGGCCTCGGCCTCGACACCTGGGGCAGCGAGACGCCGGCCGTGCCGATCGTGCTCGGCTCCAAGGAGCTCGTTTACCGCTTCTGGCAGGCCTTGCTGGAAAAAGGCGTGTTCACCGTCATGTCCATCGCGCCCGCCGTGCCCCCGGGCAAGGACCTGATCCGCACCGCCGTCTCCGCCCTGCACAGCGACGAGGATCTCGAAAAGATCGCCGCCGCGATGGCCTACGCCGTCAAGCAGATGTAAGGGCGCGGCGCAGCGCCGCCGCCGTCTCCGTCCAGCGCGGCAGCGGCCGCGCCATCGCCGCCGCCTGCAGCCGCCGGTTCTCGTCCGGATTGGTCAGCACCGTGCGCAGCTGGTCGGCCCAGTCCGTCGCGTCGTTGACCTGCGCCACGAGGCAGCCGCCGCCGTCGGCGTTTTCCCGCAGCACCGGCAGGTCGCTGCACACGCAGGGCACGCCGCGCCAGAGCGCCTCCAGCAACGGCAGCCCGCAACCCTCGGCGATGGTCGGAAACACCACGGCCCGCGCGGTGGCGTAGAGGCGGCCGAGCGTCCGGTCGCTCGCCGCCGCGTGAAAACAGAACCTCGGCTCGCGCCGCGCCAGCGCCTTCATCCCCGCCTCGATCGGCCGGCCGAAATGCGGGTTCACCCGGCCAACCACGTGCAGGTCGAAATCCACGCCCTCGCGCCACAGCGCCTCCGCCACGTCGAGCAGAAAGGCCTGGTTCTTCCGCGGCTCGACGATGCCCACGCAAAGCAGGACCGGCCGCTCCTTGGGAATGATCGCGTCGCGTTGCACCCGGATGCTCCCGTCGAAATCCGCGCCGAGATCGATCAGGTCCACCCGGGCCCGCGGCGTCACGCCCTGCCAGCGCCAGAATCCGGTGAGGTCCCGCCGGCTCGCCTCGGAGATCGCAAACACCCGGTCGAAACTGGCGAGCAGCTTCATGTATTCCGGGTGCCGCTGCACGCTCTGCGGCCAGGTGATGTGCGGCCAGCGCAGCGGAATGGCATCGTGGAACATCGCCGCCAGCCGACAGGGCGGCTGCCGGAGGAATTCCGCCAGCCCCGGCCGCTCGGCCTCGCTGAATAACTCGACGGTCAGCAGCCAGTCGCTGGGCTTGAACTCAACTTCCTTCGCCGGCCCATCCGCCAGGGCGAAGGCCCGCCGCGCCCAGGCAACCGGCGTCACCGTGCCGCCGAATTCCTCGCGCAGCCGCGCGCTCACCCGGGTCAGGCCCGAACGCTGTCTCGCCGCGCCCATCTTGGTGGTGTCGTAGTAGATCATCGGAGAATACCCAACGCAGATGGCACCGATATGCCCGGATTCCATCTCCGCTTCCTGTCATTCTGAGCAAAGCGAAGAATCCAGATGGATTCGCCTATGCCGATGGATTCTTCGCTTCGCTCAGAATGACAGCCAATGGAAATGGAGTTTCTTTTGTGCATCCTGTGTCTTTTTGCGGCTAGTCCTTCATCGCCTCCTCGAAGCATTCCACCAGTCGCGCGGTGTTCTGGTGCGCGTCGTAATTCTCCTCGACCCAGCGGCGGGCGGCGGCGCGCAATCGCCCGGCCAGCGCGTCGTCCTCACCGAGCCGGCGCAACGCCACCACCCACGCCAGCGGCAGGTCCACGTCCGCCACAAGGCCGCTGCGCTCCTGGCTCACGGCCTCCGTCGTCGCCGACACGGGCGAGGTGACGACCAACACACCCGCGGCCATCGCCTCGGGAATGACGTTGGGCAAGCCGTCACGGTCGCCGCTGGCCGCCACCACTCCCGTGTGCAGCAGCACGTCGGCCCAGGCCAGCTGGGCCCATACCTCAGGCTGGGTGAGCTGGCCGGTGAATTTCAGGACATCCGTGAGCTGGAGATGCCCGGCCAGCATCTCGAGCGACGTGCGCAGCGGGCCGTCGCCGACGATGCGCGCCTCAAAGGCGAGGCCCGCAGCCTTGAGTGCCGCATAGATGCGCAACTGGTGCTCGAGACCCTTTTTCTCGACGAGGCGCGCGATGCACACGAGGCGCAGCGGCGACCGCTTCACGCGCAGCGGCTTGAAGGCCGGGAAGGAGTCGAGCCCGCGGCGGATGACCTGGATCTTATCCGCCGGCACGCCGCGGGCTGCGAGTTCGCGCCGGCCCATGTCGGTCGAGGTGTGGATGAAGCGGGCATGCTGCAGCTTCTCCAGCAGCCACCAGTCGCCGCCGTGCTCGTAGATATCGTAGGCGTGCGCGCCGCAGCTGTAGCGCCAGCCGTGCATGCGCCAGAGAATCCAGCCGGCGGTCGCGGGCGCCCCGCCCCAGGCCCCGTGCACGAGTGCGGGCGGATCCGCCCGCATCGCGCGCTCGAAGCTGCCGGCGAAACCGGCGCCGAGCATGTTTTCCCAGAAGTTCAGCCACGACGGCGCCGGGCGGGTGAACACGCCCTCGAACAGATCGCGCATCAGCCGCGGCCGGCGCACGCACTGCCAGGGAATGATGACGAGGAACACCTCGACGAGCCGCCACTTGTTGAAGGCCTGCACCGGCAGGCCGTTGAAAGTGCCACCGCCGCCCCACAGCGAATAGAGTTTCAGACGGAGCCCCTTCGCCTGCAGCGCCGCCACGTCGCGCTGGAGGAACGTCTCC
>Ga0268298_10004716_pt1 | contig 13141 bp, 8 predicted proteins | sample WWTPWeurt_MetaG_FD_194462 | JGI IMG/M metagenome (GOLD analysis project Ga0268298, IMG submission 194462) | Activated sludge microbial communities from WWTP in Nijmegen, Gelderland, Netherland - WWTP Weurt | ecosystem: Engineered > WWTP > Aerobic digester > Activated sludge | place: Netherlands... | reverse complement strand
GCACGAGGCCGCCCATGGCCGCGACGAGCGGCCCCTGACGCTGGCGCGGGAGCCCAAGTCCATCAGCCGCGAGACCACCTTCGAGCGGGACCTGCACGTGAAGTCGGATCGGGAAGCCCTGTCGAAGATCCTCCTGGACCTCTGCGAGCGGCTGGCCCAGGACCTGGCGCGCAAGGGCTTCCTGGCCGGCAGCATCGGGATCAAGCTCCGCTTCGAGGACTTCAAGACCGTCACCCGCGACCAGACCCTGCCCGCCCCCATCGCCGATGCCGAGCGCCTGCGCGAGGCCGCCCGCGCCTGCCTCAAGCGCGTGGACCTGGGCCGCAAGCTGAGGCTGCTGGGGGTTCGGGCCGGGGGGCTGGTTCAGGAAGATCAGGCGAATCTCGGAGCCACCAGGCCACCTGAGGTTCCAACCCCGGGCCTCTTTGGTCCGAACGATCTCACCTAGGCTTGGCCCTAGGCGGACTCAAACCAGCAGAATTAGCTCGGGAAGCAGGCCAACCGGCACTGTTGCTGTGGGTATATGGGCGCCGAATTGTTTGAGGATTCCACGCGCCGATAGGGCCTGAGTTGAGCGGAGATTGGGTAATCAATCAATCTTGCTCTTCCTTGTCCAGGCGCTTCCAAATGTAGGGTGTTGAATAGATCTGTTGAAGCTTTGAATCGACCCATGTCATATGGCCTTCAAGTTCACTGCCATTCTCGAGAGAACGGAGTAAGACAAATCCTTTACCTGAAAGGGTCTTCCTGGTTGCGGCTTCTACACTTGCAAAAAGATAATGGCCACGGATTTCGCCGCGGATTTTCCATTTTCTAGATTGAGGTTTCCGCATCTCAGCTGTCGCCCAGATCCATCTACCAATTTTAGTAACGCGAATTGTTTCCTCCGCATCCACCTCCTCGCCGCCCTTCAGGCGAAAGCGATATTGACTCTGATATTTCCCGTGTACGTAGGGGAGATCATGGAAAAGACGATTCCATATTCCAATTGCAAGGTTCTTCGCTGGCAGAGCGAGTAGCCCCAGGAGGAAGGAAGGACTTTGTGCAATCAAGGCTGAAAAGTCTATCTGGGACACAGGCCACCTAAGGAATGGAGTTTACTGGCCACGCTGCACCGAGGCGTTTAGCTAAGCCGAAGAAACAGTGTGATGAGATAGAGCGGAAGGCAATGCAGGCGGTGCCCGAGTTGAGTTGGGGGTTAGCCCCGTTGCTGTAAGACCGCATGAAGATGCTTGCGCAAACCCTCTTCGAAGATTCGTTTCCCACCAATGGTGTTTTCATAGAACAGGGTTCGAAATGGCGACACATCAAAGGGAAGTTTGGTACCCTTCTCCGCTAATAGAATAGTGGGCTTATTAAGTGCATGAGCAAATCCAACTTCATAAAATACATTGGCATTTACTGGGCTGATATCAGCGATCACAACCTTTGCTTCTCGAATGGCGCGATTGATATCTTGGATGATCATTCCCGGCCCCACCTCTTCGTCAATGCGAGTCACATCAATGTGTTCACTTTCGCATACCGACTTAATTACTTCTGAGTAGACCTCATTATATGGCGAGGAGAACTGCATAACTACGAATGCCTTTGGCTCGACTGGGTGCACCTTAAAATCTGAAAATTCGATATTGCTTCGATCGAGCGCAAACACACCTACCTGGCTTTGGGGAAGCGTGAATGGTAATGATGAACGAACAACTTCAACACCATCACACTTCAATGTGACCGTGGAACCTCGTAATTGGGCTTCAAGGTTGTATTTTCGGTTTGCAATAATTGCATTTGGTGCGCCAGCAGAAGCATGTGTAGTCCACTTTGTATCGAAATGCCGAATTGCAAACTGGTCGAATGAGTTTAGTCCTGCATGTAGGGTCCAACGCTTCTCAGGGTCAAAATAAAGAACAATCTCAGCCGCAGCATTCGGCGCAGGGTTTGTGAACTGCACATCAACCGAGATTGTTCCCTCCGAGAATTTTCGATTGCAAATGAATATTCCAATCGCAGAGTTTTCCTGCTCTGTGTCTGGGGATTTGATCGTTTCACCATGAAAAGTGATCGTACTCTTTCGTTGAGTGAATCGGCCTGCGATTGAGTTCCAAGAGAGTGGGGTTGTCATTTCATGACTCCTTGCAAATAATTGATTCAGTAAGATTAAATTTTAAATTCGGCAACAAATGGGTTTGTTAAATTGTCGTAGGTGGAACCAGCGACGACGCTCATATTTCAGGCATCAAACAACTTCTCCTGCGTAGAGCGCATCCTCCAAACGCAATGGTTAATGGATCGTATGCATTTCAAGGAGATTTTCATGGCCGATCATACCGCATGAACTTGTCATCTTCGAGTGGAACGCTCGGCCACATTCAGGGCCTTTTGGCTGTCGAGAACCAACACTTGCGGCCCGGTTACGAGACACCAGGGTTTCCCATCCCGCCCACCCGGATCCCTGCTGTTGACCAAGATCCACTTGGAGACCTTTCCTTGTGGCCCCCCTCCGGCCCGGGGCAAAATGGATGTTTGGCTTGAATCGCGGTTCAGACAGCTGAATGGCCACCCGGAGAGCGCCCATCATGAACACCTCCAAGCAGGACAGCTACCTCAAGGACTGGCAGGCCCAGGAAGCGACGGCGGAGCGCATGCTGCCCATCCTCGGCAGCCTCTACCGGGACAAGAACATCGTGGTGAGCGTCTACGGCCGCTCCCTTGTCAACAGCACGGCCATCGACATCCTCAAGGCCCACCGCTTCGCCCGGCAGATCCTCGACAACGAGCTGTCCGTGGTGGATTCCTTTCCCCTCCTCAAGGCGATCTGCAAGCTGGACCTGGCGCCCGCGCGCATCGACCTGGGCAAGCTGACCTTCCACTTCACCACCGAGGGCGGCGGCCTGTCGGCGGACGAGTATGTCCGCCGGGAGCTGGCCAGCGTCCACACCGGCAGCAGCCCCATCCTGGACGAGCCCCAGGACATCGTGCTCTATGGCTTCGGCCGCATCGGCCGCCTGCTGGCCCGCATCCTCATCGAGAAGGCCGGCAGCGGCGAGAAGTTCCGCCTGAAGGCCGCCGTGGTGCGCAAGGGCGCCGCCGACGACCTGCTCAAGCGGGCCAGCCTGCTGCGCCGCGACTCGGTGCACGGGCCCTTCAACGGCATCATCACCATTGATGAAGAAGAGAACGCCATCATCGCCAACGGCAACCTGATCCGCATCATCTACGCGGACAGCCCGGAGAGCGTGGACTACACCCAGTACGGCATCCGCAACGCCATCCTCATCGACAACACCGGCAAGTGGCGGGATCGCGCCGGCCTGAGCCGCCACCTGCAGGCGCCAGGCATCGCCAAGGTCATCCTCACGGCGCCGGGCAAGGGGGACATCCCCAACGTGGTGGCCGGGGTCAACCACGACCTGATCACCGCCGACGAGCAGATCTTCTCGGCCGCCAGCTGCACCACCAACGCCATCGTGCCGGTGCTGAAGGCCCTGCAGGACCGCTACGGCATCCTGCACGGCCACATCGAGACCTGCCACTCCTACACCAACGACCAGAACCTCATCGACAACTACCACAAGGCCTCGCGCCGGGGCCGCAGCGCGCCGCTGAACATGGTCATCACGGAGACCGGCGCCGCCAAGGCCGTGGCCAAGGTCATCCCCGAGCTGGGCGGCAAGCTCACCGGCAACGCCATCCGCGTGCCCACCCCCAACGTGTCCCTGGCCATCCTCAACCTGGAGCTGGCCCAGGCGACCACCGTGGCGGACCTCAACGGCTACCTGCGGGGCATGTCCCTGGAATCCCCCCTCCAGAACCAGATCGACTACACCAACTCGCCCGAAGTGGTCTCCAGCGACTTCGTGGGCTCGCGCCACGCGGGCGTGGTGGATTCCCTGGCCACCATCGTCGAGGGCAGCCGCTGCGTGCTCTACGTGTGGTACGACAACGAGTTCGGCTACAGCTGCCAGGTGGTGCGCATGGTGCAGAAGATGGCCGGCATCGAGCTGCCCTCGCTGCCCTAGCGGGCCCTCGACGCCTCCCCGTGAAAGGACGGACAATGGCCTGCGGTCCGGACCCATAGGAGCAGGCCATGGCGAAAGCACCCTTTGTCGCGCAGTGGGTCCAGGCCGGCGCCGACATCTTCCAGTGGGGACGCAAGGCCGCCTACTGGAAGGGCAAGAAGGGCTGGTGGGCCTCCCGGCAGGATGTCGAAGGCATCAAGGGCCCCTTCCGCACGCCGGGCGCCGCCCAGACCTGGGCCGAGGAGCCCTTCCGGGCGCAGCACCGGCTGGCCCAGCAGAAGCTCCGGGACGAGGCCCAGCAGGCCCTGGAGGGGCGGAAGGCCAAGCGGGCCGCCCAGCAGGCGCGGGAGGCGGAGCTGGCGCAGGAGCGCGAGGCCCGGGACCTCCTCACCTGGAAGGGGCTTCCCCCCGAGGCGCGCAAAGTCGCGCCGGGTCAGGTCTGGGCCATGCGGGATCCCCGCTTCGAGCAGCACCAGATCCTGGTGGTCGAGGTGAAGAAGACCATCGCCGTGGTCCTCGCCCGGGATTCGAAGGCCACGCCCTGGAAGGGGCTGGCCCGGGAGCCCAGGACCCTCGCCACCCTGCCCCGCCTCTATCGGCTGGCGGGCACGGCGAAGGTCCCCGCTTCCCCCACGCGCAAAGGCCCGGCCTGAACCCGCCCCCGGAAGCCCTCCAACCAGCACCCGCCGTGGTGGCAGGTTTCTTGACATTCCGTCAACGCATTGCGACAAAGCGGTCCCATTTGTCCCCTTTTTAGTGCTCCCCATCACCTCTTGATTCCTTGGCCTCGCCGCCCGCCCTTCCTGAGGCTAGAGTCATGTCGTCCTGTTTCCGCCCCTGAAAGACGCATCGCAGCCTCGGGACGGGCCCCGCGGTGAACCCCCTTCTGATCAACACCCCGGGCATGTGCCCTTCTTTCTCAACACCTTCCCTCCTGGAGGAACCATGAGCCAGTACGTCAACGAAGTCCTTGAGGGCCTCAAGAAGAAGGCTCCCTGGGAGAGCCTCTTCATCCAGGCCGCCACCGAAATCCTGCATTCCCTGGATCCGGTCCTCGAGAAGGAGCCGAAGTACAAGAAGAACGCCATCCTCGAGCGGATCGTCGAGCCCGAGCGCGCCATCGGCTTCCGCGTGCCCTGGGTGGACGACAAGGGCATCATCCGCGTCAATCCAGGCTGGCGCGTGCAGTTCAGCAGCGCCATCGGGCCCTACAAGGGCGGCATCCGCTTCCACCCCAACGTCACCCTCGACACCCTGAAGTTCCTGGGCTTCGAGCAGATCTTCAAGAACAGCCTCACGGGCCTGCCCATGGGCGGCGGCAAGGGCGGCTCCAACTTCGATCCCAACGGCAAGAGCGACGCCGAGATCATGCGCTTCTGCCAGTCCTTCATGATGGAGCTGTTCCGCCACATCGGCCCCGACACCGACGTGCCGGCCGGCGACATCGGCGTGGGTGGCCGCGAAGTGGGCTACATGTTCGGCATGTACAAGAAGCTCGCCAACGAGTTCACCGGCGTGCTGACCGGCAAGGGCCAGTACTGGGGCGGCAGCCTCATCCGCCCCGAGGCCACGGGCTTCGGCGTGGTCTACTTCGCCGAGGAAGCGCTGAAGACCAAGGGCAACACCATCGCAGGCAAGAAGGTCGCCGTGTCCGGCTTCGGCAACGTGGCCTGGGGCGCCGTCACCAAGGCCACCCAGCTGGGCGCCAAGGTCGTCACCATCTCCGGTCCTGACGGCTACATCTACGATGCCGATGGCATCAGCGGCGAGAAGATCGCGTACATGGAAGAGATGCTCCGCATCGACCGCATGTCCGTGGCCCCCTACGCGGCGAAGTTCAAGAACGCCCAGTTCCACGCCGGCAAGCGCCCCTGGGAGCAGAAGGTGGACGTGGCCCTGCCCTGCGCCATCCAGAACGAGCTGAACCTGGACGAGGCCAAGGGCCTGCTGGCCAACGGCTGCCTCGCCGTGGTGGAAGGCGCCAACATGCCCAGCACCCTGGATGCCGTCGAGTTCTTCCAGGCCAACACCGACAAGATCATCTTCTCCCCCGGCAAGGCCTCCAACGCCGGCGGCGTGGCCACCTCGGGCCTCGAGATGAGCCAGAACTCCATGCGCCTGGGCTGGACCGCCGAGGAAGTGGACGCCCGCCTGCACCAGATCATGATCAACATCCACAAGTCCTGCGTGGACGCCGCCGCCCGCTTCGGCACCCCCGGCAACTACGTGAACGGCGCGAACATCGCCGGCTTCCTCAAGGTGGCCGATTCGATGATCGACCAGGGCCTCGTGTAACCACCAGCCTGTCGCAGTCGCAGAAAAGGGGGCCGCTCGCGGCCCCCTTTTCTGCGCAGACCGGTACACTTCCTGGAACCTGGGGCGCCTAGGAGGCTGTCCAAGTAATCGATAGGGGCTGCATTGATGGCAAAGGGTTTCCAGGCAAGGAAGTGGGCGCAGGGCGGTGCGGGTTCACCGTTCAAGCCCGGTGACGCAGCATGGGAGCCCTTTGCCATCAACCCTTCGGGCTGGGGCGGCAGCCGTCGGGATGCGGCGTCAGGCTCCTCGTCCTTGGAACCACCAAGGCCTTCGTCGCCTTCCTTGCCTCCCTCGGCTGGCACCCCAGTGCAGCCCCCACCCATTACTCGGACAGCCTCCAAATGATCAGCAGCGAATTCAATGAGATCTTTCGCAAGTACGCCTCGGACAAGGAGATCTTCCACGACCTGATGCCGCTCCGGGCCCGCGAGATCCTGCTGGTGGCCCCGGCCTTCGACGCCTTCACCCTGGAGCAGGACGGCCTGCTCACCGAGATCCTCTTCGAGGGCTACTACCAGCTCAACATGAGCAACCCGCCCCGGGTGACCAACGTCTCCACCGTGGAAGAAGCCCTGGAGAAGTGCGGCAGCCGCCACTTCGACATGATCATCGTCATGAGCCGCCTGGGCCAGGGCGGCCATGTGGAGCTGTCCAAGGCCCTGAAGAAGGCCGCGCCCCGCACGCCCATCTACCTGCTGCTCAACGACAACGTGGAGGTGGGGGCCCTCGACCGGCGCCGCCAGGAGCTGCAGCGGAACTACGACCAGGTCTTCGTGTGGAACGGCAATCCGGAAGTCTTCATGGCCATGGTGAAGTTCATGGAGGACCGGTCCAACGTGGAGAACGACACCTCCGTGGGCCTCACCCGCGTGATCCTCCTGGTGGAGGACAGCATCCGGTACTACTCGCGGTACCTGCCCATCCTCTACAGCGAGCTGCTCAAGCAGACCACCCGCCTGGCCAAGGACCACGGCGCGGACGGCATGAGCCGCACCCTCGCCATGCGGGTCCGCCCCAAGGTGCTCCTGGCCACCACCTACGAAGAGGCCATCGCCTTCGCCGAGCGCTACCAAGACTTCCTGCTCTGCGTGATCACGGACCGCAAATACCCCAAGGACGGCGCCCTGGACCGGGAGGCCGGCATCAAGCTCATCAAGGCCGTGAAGGACCGCAATCCCTACCTGCCCACCCTGCTGCAGTCCTCGGATCCCTTCAAGGAATCCTGGGCCACGGCCATCCAGAGCGGCTTCCTCAACAAGAACTCGTACACCCTCGGCGCCGAGCTCTCGAATTTCTTCCACGAGAGCCTGGGCTTCGGCGACTTCATCTTCCGCAACGAACAGGGCCAGGAGATCGCCCGGGCCGTCAACATGGAGGACCTGCAGGCCAAGCTGCGGAAGGTGCCCGTCGAGTCCCTGGTCTACCACGCCTCCCGGAACCATTTCTCCGCCTGGATCATGGCGCGCGGCGAGGTGCAGGTGGCCAAGGTGCTGGGGAAGTTCCGCATCTCCGACTACCGCGACCCCGAGGAGATGCGCACCTTCCTCATCAACGTGGGCGACTACGTCCAGCGCATGAAGACGCTGGGCAAGGTGGTGCCGCTGACCGAATCCACGCCGAAGGACGAGCCCAACATCCTGCGCCTGGCGCCGGGCTCCATGGGCGGCAAGGGCAGGGGCGTGGCCTTCATCCATTCCCTCCTGGCCCGCATGGACCTGGACAGCCTCGTGCCCGACGCCAACATCCGCATCCCCCGCTCCGCCATCATCGGCACCGAGGAGTTCACCTCGTACATCGGGCGGCACGGCCTCCGCCAGATGCTGCAGAACAACGTGGACGACGACCTCATCAAGCGGCGCTTCCTCACAGGCTCGCTGTCGCCCGGGCTCATGGCCAAGCTGCGCCTCTTCCTGGAGAACCACGCCCGCGGCCCCCTGGCCGTGCGTTCCTCGGGGCTCCTGGAGGACAGCCTCTCGCACCCCTTCGCGGGGCTCTACAACACCTTCTTCCTGCCCAACAACGATCCCGATCCCGGGGTGCGGGAGGCCCAGCTCGTCGAGGCCATCAAGCTCGTCTACGCCTCGGTCTACACCAAGGCCGCCCGCTCCTACTTCCAGGCCATCGACTACAAGATCGAGGAGGAGCAGATGGCCATCCTCATCCAGGAGGTGTCCGGGCGCCGCTTCGGAGACCGCTTCTATCCCCACATCTCGGGCGTGGCCCAGTCCTTCAACTACTACCCCGTGGCCTACACCCAGCCCCAGGACGGCATCGCCAACCTCGCCGTGGGCCTGGGGAAATACGTGGTGGAGGGCGACAAGGCCTACCGCTTCTCGCCGCCCTATCCCGAGATGGACATGCTGTCCCCGAAGGAGCAGTTCCGCACCACCCAGAAGCACTTCTACGCCCTGGACATGAGCCGCACGGCCATCGACCTCTACAGCGGCGAGGACGCCACGCTGCTCAGCCTGGACATCGCCGAGGCCGAGAAGGACGGGGCGCTCCAGCACTGCGCCTCGGTCTGGGACTGGAACGACGACCGCATCCGGGATGGCCTGGACCACCCTGGGCCCCGCGTCGTGAACTTCCGGAACATCCTCAAGTACGACCAGTTCCCCCTGCCCAAAATCCTCCAGCACCTCCTGGAGCTGATCCGCGAGGCCATGGAGACGCCCGTCGAGCTGGAGTTCGCCGTCAACCTCGACAAGGACCCCCTCAACGGCAAGCCCACCTTCACCCTCCTGCAGATCAAGCACCAGCTCATGGACTCGGCCGAGGTGAACCTCGATCCCGAAACCCTGGACCGCTCCGGGCTCTTCCTGTTCTCCGAGAAGTGCGTGGGCAACGGGGTGGTGGAAGGCCTGCGCGACATCGTCTGGGTGGATCCCGAGGGCTTCGACAAGTTCGAGACCCCCGCCCTGGCGGGGGAGATCGAGCGCCTCAACGACCGCTTCCGGGCCGGGGGCGGGAAGTACGTGCTGCTGGGCCCAGGACGCTGGGGCAGCAACGACCAGCACCTGGGCATCCCCATCCAGTGGTCCATGATCTCCTGCGCCCAGGTGATCGTGGAGTACGCCATGGAGAACTTCCAGGCGGACGCCTCGCTGGGCTCGCACTTCTTCCACAACGTCACGTCCTTGAACATCGGGTACTTCACCGTGCCCTATCCCCGGGGCACGAACCTGCTGGACTGGGACTGGCTCCGCCAGCAGCCCGAGACCTGGCGCTCGGGCTGCCTGGTCCACACCACCCTCGAGACCCCGGTCCACATCGTCATGGACGGGCGGCGGAGCGCCTCGGCGATCTTCAAGCAGATGCCGCCACCCCAGGCGCCCGATCCGGAGGCGGAGGGATTTCTCTGAGGGCTACTTGGCCCGGGTGTACTCCATGTCCATGACCTTCTTGAAGGTGCCGTCCTTGGCCTTCACGAACATCGTCATGGTGCGGTGGTCCCGGTCCACCTGGACGTGGACCTCCTTGTGGGTCGAGGGCTTGCCGGCCCCGTCATAGCCCTCGAAGAAGAGGGTCTGCTCCCTGCAGTCCTTGGCGCAGGTCCCCCTGGTCACGGCCATCCAGGTGTCCGAGTTGTCCACCCAGCTCCCCACGTGGGCGTTCTGGCGGGCATCGTAGCCGAAGAGGCCGTGGCCCTCGAACGCCTGGCCCATCATCTCGGCCTTCAGCTCGGTCTTGATCCAGAACCCGCCCGCCACCAGGGTGTTCACCTCGGTGCCCTTGGACACCATGGGCGGCTTCCCGGGCTCCATGTACATCCGGGCCACGGCGGTCCAGGTGCCAACCATGTCCTGCATGGCCAGGTGGTGCGCCGTGGGCTTTGGGAAGGGGCTTTCCTGGGCGGAAAGGCCGAGGACACAGCCGAGGGCGAGGAGCAGGGCGCGCATGAACACCTCCAGAGGCTCCATGCTAGTCCCCGGGGCGAGCGGCGCCAGGGCCCCTTCCGCTAAAGTGGAGGCTGGAGGGCCCCTTGATCCAGCATCCGGGAAACGTGTTCGTGGTCTCCGCGCCGTCGGGCGCCGGCAAGTCCACCCTCGCCCAGCGCCTGGTCGCCTCCTTGCCCGACCTCGTCTTCTCCATCTCCTTCACCACGCGGAAGCCCCGCCCCGGCGAGGTGGATGGCCGCGACTACTTCTTCATCGACGAGGCCCGCTTCGACGCCATGGTCCGCGAGGGCGGTTTCGTGGAGTGGGTGCAGGTCTACGGCCACCGCTACGGCACCGGCCGGGACTGGCTCCAGCAGACGCTGGCCACGGGCCGGGACGTGCTGCTGGACATCGAGACCACCGGGGCCCGGAACCTGCGAGAGGCCATTCCCGAGGCGCGGATGATCTTCATCCTGCCCCCCTCCGCCGCCAGCCTGGAGCAGCGCCTGCGCAGCCGCGGCAAGGACTCGGACGAGCAGATCGCCATCCGGCTGCAGCATGCCCGCCACGAGCTCGAGCAGTACCCCGCCTATGACTACCTGGTGCTGAATGACGACCTCGAACTCGGCTACCGGCACTTCGAGAGCATCATCCTCGCCACCCGGGCGGGCCGGGAGCGCATGACACCCACCGCTGAACAGATCCTGGAAGGATTCTAGGAACCGCGAAATACGCGAAAACGCCCTTCGGGCGCTCGAAAGTAAGGATGGCAAGCGAAGGCTGCCCATCCTTTTTTTCGCGCCCTTTCGCGCCTTTCGCGGTTTCAAGCCGTTTCCTTGGTGGTACCTCACTGCCCGTCTGGAACCACCATTCGCCCCCGGAACGGCCCGGGCGTATCCTGGAGGTCGTTTCCCCGGGAGCCTCATGGCCCGTTTCATCAAGCGCAACTGGATGTGGCTGGTCCTGACCGCCACCATCGCCGTGGCCGGGCCCCTGCTGGCCCGCTCCAGCGGCGAGACGGCCCGCCAGCGCAGCCTGGACACCCTGACCGAGATCATGGACCTGGTCCAGAAGCAGAGCCCCGAGCCCCCGGCGCCCCGGCAGCTGACCCACGCCACCATCCAGGGCATGCTGCACACCCTGGACCCCCACTCGAACTACATGGACGAGAGCGAGTTCCGCCTGCTGCGCGAGGAGCAGAAGGGCTCCTTCTTCGGCATCGGCGCCATCATCCAGCAGCACGACCAGGGCATCGCCATCATCAGCCCTATGAAGGGCGGCCCGGCTGAGCGCCTTGGCGTGCGCTCCGGCGACATCATCAAGGAGATCGACGGCACCAGCACCGAGGGCATGACCTCCAACGCCGCCCTCCAGAAGCTGCGGGGCGAGAAGGGCACCATCGTGGAGCTGGCCGTCCAGCGGACCGGCATCGCCGAGTTCCTGCGCTTCTCCATCCCCCGGGCCGAGGTACCCACCAACAGCGTCTACTACAGCTTCATGCTGAACCCCACCACGGGCTTCATCCTCATCAAGGACTTCGGCGAGACCACGGCCGAGGAGTTCGAGCGGGCCGTGGCCACCCTGAAGAAGCTGGGCATGAAGCAGCTCATCCTGGACCTGCGCGGCAATGGCGGCGGCGTGCTGGACGCGGCCATCGGCATCTGCCGCCAGCTGCTGGGCCCCGACCAGCTCATCGTCAGCCAGAAGGGCCGCGACGGCCGCGACGAGAACCAGACCCGCACCAGCAAGGGCGCCCAGCTGGATCCCTTCCCCCTGGTGGTGCTCATCAACCGGGGTTCGGCCAGCGCCAGTGAGATCGTCACCGGCGCGGTGCAGGATCACGACCGGGGCCTGGTCGTGGGCCAGACCAGCTGGGGCAAGGGGCTCGTCCAGAGCGTGCTCCCCATCAACCGCTCCCGGGGCCTGGCGCTCACCACCGCCCGCTACTACACGCCCTCGGGACGGAGCATCCAGCGGGACTACACCCACGGCCTCGATGACTACTACAACCCCGAGGACGAGAAGGACGCCAAGCCCCAGGGCCCGGCCTTCAAGACCGACCTGGGCCGCACGGTCTACGGCGGCGGCGGCATCAACCCCGACTACCCCATGCCCACCATCCGCTTCAACGAGTTCATGGTCGATCTCCGCTTCCGCCACCAGGCCTTCTTCCGCTTCGCGGTGCACGAGAAGGAGCACTTCGGCGTCAAGCCGGGCCAGCACGCCGACCCGGTGGTCCTGGCCCGCTTCCGAACCTGGGCCCAGGAGCAGAAGCTGACCATCAGCGACAAGGACTGGGAGGCCAACCTGCCCACCATGCAGGAGCAGATCTCCATCGAGCTGCAGAACGTGGCCTTCGGCATCGAGGCCGGCTTCAAGATCCAGTGCGAGAAGGATCCCGTCATCCTCAAGGCCCTGGAGGTGCTTCCCGAGGCCGAGGCCCTCCTGCAGAAGAAGCAGCTCCTGCAGCGTGCCGTTCCCGCCACGGTCGCCACCCTCCGCTGATCCGAGGTCCCCATGGACGTCACGCTGCCTGAGCACGTCGAAGCCCTGCGCCAGGAGGTGCGGAAGTTCGCCGAGAGGGAGATCCGCCCCCACGTCATGGCCTGGGACGAGGCCAAGACCTTTCCCCACGGGGTGGTGAAGCAGCTGGGCGAGATGGGCATGATGGGCGTCATCTTCCCCGAGCAGTACGGCGGCGCGGGCATGGGCTACCTGGAATATGCCGTGGTGGTGGAGGAGCTCTCCCGGGTGGACGGCTCCGTGGGCATCACCGTGGCCGCCCACAACAGCCTCTGCAGCAATCACATCTACAGCATGGGCGACGAGCGGCAGAAGCAGGCCTGGCTGGTGCCCCTGGCCAGCGGCAAGGCCATCGGAGCCTGGGGCCTCACCGAGCCCGGCTCCGGCAGCGACGCGGGCTCGCTCCGC
>Ga0268298_10004715_pt1 | contig 13144 bp, 13 predicted proteins | sample WWTPWeurt_MetaG_FD_194462 | JGI IMG/M metagenome (GOLD analysis project Ga0268298, IMG submission 194462) | Activated sludge microbial communities from WWTP in Nijmegen, Gelderland, Netherland - WWTP Weurt | ecosystem: Engineered > WWTP > Aerobic digester > Activated sludge | place... | reverse complement strand
GCCGGGGGCGACGGTGATGTCGCCCAGGACGTTGGCGGCGGCAGCGCCCCGGTGCCAGTCGATGCCCGCACCGAGATAGCGGGAAGGGCCGAGACGCGCGCCGCTCAGCCGGCAGCGGAGAAGGCGGCAAAATTGCAGCAGGGGCTGGAGTGGGGTCATACCGGTGATCAGCGGCCGCGGAGACTGACCGGGCGCGTGCTGCGCTGCCAGCCCGGGCGGGCCGGACGGACCAGCAGCTTGAGCAGCGCCGTGGTGAGCTTCAGGCCAGCTTGGCGAATTGCCTTAACCATGAGAGCTTTTCCTCGCGGGTTTTCTGGAAGGGGTTGCGAAAGACCTCGTCGTTGAGGACGAGCAGGTCGATGTCGGTGTTGACGAAACAATCCCAGCCCTCGGCCGCGGTGCGGACGATCGGCTGGCCGGCAACGTTGAACGAGGTGTTGATCAGGATCGGCACACCGGTCAGCGCGTGGAAGGCGGTGAGGAAGGCGTGGAAGTCGGGGTGCACCTCCGGGCGGATGGTTTGCAGGCGGGCGGAAAAATCCACATGGATCACGCTGGGGATGGAGCAGCGGGGAAAATCGAGCCGTTCGCGCAGGCCGGCGAACTGCGCCGGCAGCGGCGCCCGCAGTTCCGGGCGGAGATAAGCGGTGTAGTTCATGTAGTCCGACTCGGCGGCGGAGTCGAACCACTCGCCGGTGTGCTCGGCGAGGATGGCGGGGGCGAAGGGCCGGAAGGACTCGCGGAACTTCACCGCGAGGTTGAGCCGGGATTGCATGCCCGGTGCCCGCGGGTCGGCCATGATCGAGCGGGCGCCGAGGGCGCGCGCGCCGAGTTCCATGCCACCGCGCACGACGGCGACAATCTTGCCTGCGGCCAGCTGGGTCGCGACGAAGGCGTGCAGGCCGCCGCTGAACGGCACCGCCCACGGCCGGGCGTCCGCCGGGACCGGGCCGGGTTCGCCACCAAGATAGAAACCGCGGGCCTCCACCTTGAACGCTGCGCCGCCGCGGCGCTCGCGCTCGTAGAGCAGGGCGGCGCCGAGTCCGGAGCCCATGTCCCCGCCGACGGGGGAGTTGAAGACCGTGTCGAAGATTTTCCGGGAACGCAGCTTGCCGGCGGCGACACAGTTCTGCGCGCAACCGCCACAGAAGAGCAGGTTCGCCGCGCCAGTCTCGGCGCGGAGGAAACGCGCCATCTTGAAGACCTCGTCCTCGAAGATTTGCTGGAGCGACGCGGCCAGGTCGATGTGCACCTGCCCGAGCGGCTCGTGTTTTTCCCGCATCGGCAGGCCGGTCTGTTCGGCCACCCACGGGAAGGCGTCGAGGAGCGATGCCTCGGTGAAGCGGATCGGGCGGTGGAGGCGGAAGCCGCCGCGGTCGTCGGTGACGAAGAGGCGGGACAGTTCGCGGACATGGCGCGGTTCGCCGTAGGGGGCGAGGCCCATGACCTTGTATTCGGAGCCGAAGGAGACGAACCCGAGGAAATAGGTGATGAGGGTGTAGAACATGCCGAGGCCGTTCTCGTAGGGTTGCTCCCAGAGGAGTTTCACTTCGCCCTGGTCGATGATGCCGGCGCTGGCGGAATAGTCCTCGCCCTTGCCGTCCACGCACAGGAACGCGGCGCGCTCGAAAGGCGAGGTATGGAAGGCGCCGGCGACATGCGAGAGGTGGTGCCAGGCGTGGTGAAATTTCGCCTGCGGCAGGAGCGAGCGCGCCTGCTGGCCATACAGATTGCCCCAACCCTCGGGGAGGATGCGGCCGAGGGTGCGGGTGAACCCGTTGCCCGCGCGGCCGGTCAGGTCGAAGAGGTGGCTCTGCAGCGCTTTCTCGGCGAACACGACGTCGGTCACGGAGGAGGCCGGCAGGCCGGCCAGCCGCAGGCAGTCGGCGATGGCCCGGTGGGGGAAAGCCCCGTCATGTTTCAGGCGCGTATGGCGTTCTTCCTGGGAGGCGGCGATGAGCTGTCCGTCCACGATGAGCGCGGCATTGGCATCGTGCCCGAGGGCGCCACCGATGCCGAGCACGACGGATGAAGCGGAGGTTGCAGCAACCATGGATATCAGCCGATCAACAGAAGGTGCTCCTCCGCCCGGTAGCGGCCGGCGGCGGCCGCCGCCGCGGCCTGGCCCATCGCGGGCCAGCGGTCGCGGGCGGCGAAGGCCGTGCGCAACGTGGCGGCGAGGGCGCCGGCCTCGCGCGCCGGGCAAAGAAAACCGGTCCGGCCGTCGGCCAGCCAGTCCTCGGCGCCGCCGACGCAGGTGGCCAGGACGGGGCGCTGGCAGAGCATGGCCTCGGGAATCGTCATCGGCACGCCGTCCTCGAGCGCCGGTGATACCATGAGGTGGTTCTCCGCCCAGATGGCGCGGAGCTCCTTGACGTGGCCGCGGAACTGCACGCGCGGGCCGAGCGGCGCCGCGGCGGTGCGCAGCGGCGCTTCATAAGGGCCCTGGCCGTAGATATTGAGCTGCCAGTCCGGCAGGGTGGGGCCGCAGTCGGCGAGGGCCCGCAGCAGCAGCTGGATGCCCTTGCCTTCGTCGAGCCGCGAAACGGTGGCGAGGCGCGTCACCGGGCCGGCGGGCCACGGCGCCACATCGGCCGGCTGCCAGCGGAGCGGGTTCTGGATGACCTGAGCGTTTGGCAGCGGCAGGCCGAGGTGCCGGCGGGTGACGGCGAGGTTGCGGGTCGAGACGAAATTCAGGCGGTCGGCCGCGACAAAGGCCTCGCGGATAAAGGCGAGGTCGGCGGCGCCGAGTTGCGGGTCTTCCTCCTGCCAGTTGGCAATGATCCGGTAGCGCGTGCCGCTGGAGCGCAGCCAGGCTGCCAGGTCCCGATACAGCAGGAGATCATAGGTGCCGCCCTGGCTGAAGATGACGACGTCGGGATGGAAGGCCTGCAGGGCCGCGATCAGGCCGGCGTCGGGCGAGCGGGCCAGCCCGAGCTTGCGCCGCACGCGGGCCCCGAACGACGGCGGCGCGGCCACCGGATCGCGCACCACCACGGCGGCACCGCCCTTGATCAGCGTGGCGATGCGCTGATGCCGGGTGACAGCGGTGGAAACGGACAGCAGCAATGGGTCGCCCCGCTCATGCGCGGCTTCCGCAGCGCGCGTCCAGAGCGTGTCGGCGCCGCCCCAAGGGTAGCCGAGGATGGTGGAGATGAAGGCCAGCCTCATGCGGCGAGCCACGCGGTGGTGTCGGAACCGTCGGTGGCAATCTCGTAGCCGAGGGCCAGCAGCTCGCCGTAGAAGGCGAGACGGTCAGCGGGGGGCGTGCACGCGTGCTCGAAATGGATGATGCGCGGGCGGCGCTCGGCAAGGTTGGCGGCGCGCAACAGCGTCAGGTCGTAGCCTTCGGTGTCGAGGACGAGGAGATCGCAGCGTTGGGGGCCGAAGTCGCGCCAGACCTCGTCCCAAGACACCGTGGTGATCGTTTCCGACATGAGCGCGCGCTCGTCGAGCCCGAGTTCGCGGGCAGCCTGCAGGACGCGGTCGCGGCTGAAGCTGGCGAGGCCGTTGGTCCAGTCCGGCAGTTCCGGGTGGGCGGCGCGGTCAAGGTCGTAGAGCGGGCGCGAACCGGCGACGGTGTCGATGGCTTGCTGTCGGAGGCGCAGGCGGGGATTTGCGCCGTGGTGCCGCCTCAGCGCGTCGAAGTTCACCGCGAGCGGCTCGAACATGAGGCCGGACCACGCGCAAGGCCCGAGGTAGCGCGCGATGGGGTCGGTGCGTTTGCCATCGTTGGCCCCGACTTGGATGAAGTGCAGACCCTGGAGGGCCGGGTGGCAGCGCAGCAGCACCTGGTCGAGGACGTTGCGCGGCGGGTGTTCGAGGTAGGGCACGGCCACGTGGCGGCGACTGATGATGGTGAGGCCGGTGAGGCGAGCGAAACGCCGGATGGAGGCGCGGAGCATCAGGATTTCAGGGTTGGCGCGGCGGGCAAGGCACCCGGAGGCCAAGGTGACCGGGGAAACATGGGACGATTTTTCAGCCCTTGCGCGGCAGCCGGACCCAGCCGGCGGGCACGACGTCGGAGGCATCGTGCCGACTCTGGTCGAACCACGGGTCCGGGGCGATGACCAGCTTGGTGGGCGAGGGGTTGAGCCAGGCCGCCCACCATGAGAAGGTGCTGTTCGCGATGGCGAGGTGCTCGCAGAGGGACATCAGGCGGATCTTGTCGTAGGCGTGCCAGGGCTTCACGCAGCGCACGAACTCGTGCGGGCCGTCGGGGGTGAACTCGCGGGCCACGGCCTCGATCTCGTCGGAGAAAATGTAGAGCGTCGCCTGCGGGCTGCGTTCGCGCAGGAGCCGGACGGCCCGGTGGTAGTAGGCGAGGTCCAGCGCGCCAATCTCCCGCGCGAAGGTGGCGTTGCGCTGGTAGTCGCCGCGGCGGAAGTGCACGGCGGCCGACGGGCCGGAGCGGATGCGCGCGGCGACGGCCTCGACCTCGGGCTGGGACGGATAGCGGAACGAGAAGTGCAGCCGCAGCAGGTCGGCCGCCGGGGCGAAGAATTTTTCCGACTGGAACATGCCGTTGAGGTAGGTGTTGTCGGGCTGCTCGAGGAACTGGGGGTAGAAGGCGAAGGTGGGCGGCTGATGCCAGTTGGCCGGGGCGGCGTGGCGCTGCGCGTAGCGGTTCAGGCGGAGCGCGCCGGCCAGGGTCGCGGCCCAGCGCTCGGTGGTCGTGAGCCTCACGCCGCGCACCCGGTCAATCTCCTCCTGGGTGGCGAACTGCTCGGTGATGTTGAGGCAGGAGAGGGCGTAGCGGTTGTGCGCCTCATACTGGGGGTCGGCGCGGAACCACGAGACGTCGAGCTTGAGGACGGTGCGGCGGTGCTCGGCCAGCGCGAGGCCCGCCGCGTATTGGAACATCTGGTTGCCGAGTCCGCCGGTGAGGGACGTGATGATCATGGGTGCGGGGGTGGGGAGAAGAGCGCGCGCTTGAGCCGGCCGGCCAGGCGGCGGAGCCAACGGGTGGCGAGATAGAACCAGGTGCGCGGGCGGCGCACGTTGAGGTAGAGGTGGTCGCCCTCCCCGGTGGCATCGCCGAGGTAAATGGCGTGGGCGAGCACGAAGCCGCGGGCTCGCATGAAGCGCGTGATGGCGGGGCCGAGGGCCTGGCCGCGGTAGTGCTCGCGGGCGGAGACCTCGAGCCAGATCGCCGTGATGCGCGGCAGCATGGCGGCGGCGCCGGCGAGCACGAGCTGCTCCGCGCCCTGCACGTCCATCTGGATGAAATCGATGCGGGCCAGGCCGCGTTGCGCGCAGAAGTCATCCAGCGTGCCGGTGCGGACGGTGATCGCCTCCTTGAACTCGATCCAGCCGTGCATCGGGCCGGTCGCGGCGGGAGCGAGCAGCGAGCTGGACTTGTTGCCGTAGTTCCAGTTCTCGCCGGCGAAAAGATCGGGCGGGCGCCCGGAGGAGACGTGGAAGGTTGCCTCGCCTGCGCGGTCGGACAGGGCGAGCGGCACGAGCTCGGCGTTGGTGGCGCCGTGGCGGGCGAAGTTGGCGCGAACCAGTTCCTGGTTGGCCGGCAGAGGCTCGAAGGCGAACACCCGGGCGTGCGGGTAGGCCCGGGCGTAGCGCACGGAGTCCTCGCCTTCGCAGGCGCCGATGTCGCAGATCACGAGCGGCTCATCCGCGCGGAACAGGCGTCCGAACTCGCGCTCGGCGTCGCTCACGGTGGCGAGATAGGCGGTGATGTCGGCCGGTTGGGGCGCGGTTTCCATGTCAGACCGGGGCGATGCGGATGATGTCGAGCTCGACCTCGCAGGTGGCGAGGGGGCGGTGCCGGCGGATGAGTTCGCGCAATTCCGCCACGGTCGGATAGCCATGGCGGCCGGTGAAGAGCCGGGCGTCGTCGATCAGGACGACATGCCGGCCGGCCGGCTGCGCGAGCAAATGCCCGAGTTCGCTGCCGATGGGGGTGTCGGCATCGCCCCGGGCCGAGGGGCCGGCGCAGAAGTGGCCGTCGAGCCAGAAAAGCGCCGGCCCGGCCAGTTCGCGAAGCAGTTCGGGCAGCACGGTGGCGCTGTCGCCGAGATGCAGCCGGATGTGGGGCAGATGGGCGAGCTCGCGGCGGTTGAGGGCATGCAACGCGGGGGCCAGCTCGATCGAATGGATCAGGGTGAAGTCGCGCCGCAGGGTGAAGATCGCGTTGCCGTAGAAGGTGCCGGTCTCGACGAGGGTGCGGATGCCGTGACGGCGGGCATAGTCACGGATGACGCCATACTTGAGCAGGTCGGGGGCCGGCGGCGGGCAGCCTTCGCGCCGCCAAGCCGCGATCAGCGCGCGGTTCCGGCGCCGGAACCGCCAGTCGCGCCGTGCATCATGCAACGGGTGATAGAGCCCGGTGCGGCGCAGGCAGGTGCGGGCGAGCGAACGCAGGCGATCCATGGTGGTGCTCAGAGGCGCTGGAGGCTGGTCGCCATGGAGTTCAGCACGAGGCCGAGACCGGCGGTGCCCGGGTAGTAGCCGACGGCGTTTTCGCCGGAGCAGTCGATGCGGGCGGCGTCGAACTGCTGCAGGTTGCGGTCATCCTCGCTCAGGCCGATGATCACGGTGTAGGTGCCCGCCTCCAACACCACCCGGTCCTGCGTGAAGATCACCTCGTAGTCGCCCGGCGCCAGATCCGCCGGGGGATGCCACACCGTCTGCACGGCCGTGCCGTCGGCCGACCTGAGGCCCAGGGCCACGCCGAAACGCCGCTGGGCCCGGCTCACATGGAAGCGCACGCGGGCGCGCCAAGGGGTGCCGACGGGAAAGTCGGAACAGGCGTGCCCGGCCAGGTTCTCGACCAGGAGGCCGGTGGCATAGGCGCGGTCGAGCAGCTCGGCCGGGGGCGGCGGAACCGAGGTGGCGACGCTGTGGGCCAGGCCGTGCTGGTAGATTTCCAGCACGCGCGGGCACGGGCCGGCGGCCTGCACCCGGCCGCCGGCGAGCAGCACGGCGCTGCGGCAGAGCTCGCGGATGGAGGGCAGGTTGTGGCTGACGAACAGCACGGTGCGGCCCTCGGTGCGGGAGACCGCCTGCATCTTGCCGAGGCATTTCTTCTGGAAGGCGGCGTCGCCGACGGCGAGGACCTCGTCCACGATGAGGATCTCCGGCTCCAGGTGGGCGGCGACGGCGAAGGCCAGGCGCACATACATGCCGCTGGAGTAGTGCTTCACCTGGGTGTCGAGGAAGCGTTCGACTTCGGCGAAGGCCACGATCTCGTCGAACTTCCGCGCGATCTCGGCGCGGGACATGCCGAGGATGGCGCCGTTGAGGTAGATGTTCTCCCGGCCCGAGAGCTCGGGGTGGAAGCCGGTGCCGACCTCGAGCAGGCTGGCGATGCGGCCGCGCAGGCGCACCGTGCCGGTGGCGGGCTCGGTGATCCGCGAGAGGATCTTCAGCAGGGTGGACTTGCCGGCGCCGTTGCGACCGATGATGCCGACAACGTCGCCCTGGTGGACATCGAACGAGACGTCGCGCAGGGCCCAGAACTCCCCCGTGTCGCCTCCGCCGGGCGCGGCCTGGCCGAGCAGGCGGCGGAACCTGCGGGCCAGCGAGTCGCGCAGCGTGTCCGCGCGCCGCTGGTGCGAGAGGAAGTAGCGCTTGCCGAGGCCGCTGACGCTGATGACGGGGGTGGACATTGAGGACAATGTGGACGACGGACTACGGGACAACGGGACTACGGACGGATGGCGCTGATGTGCTGGCTTCGCGCGCCACGGCCTGGGTCAGGCCGTGCAAGCAGGCAAAGACCCGCTTCGTTTGATTATGCAGCTCGGCCGCATCCGGCGGAGCAAAGTAACCCAAGCGCTTTGCCAAGTGCACGAAATACTGCGCCTCGGCCAATGAGGCCCGGGCGATATGGAGAAAGTGCAGATAGTCTTTCTGACTTTCGCGGGCCGAGCCTTCGACGATGTTGGCCGGCACGGAGCTCGCCGCTCGGCGCAACTGGCCCGTGAGGCCGTAACGTTCCTCGGGCGGAAAGGTGCGGGTCTTTTCGTAGACGGCCACAGTCAGGTCGTCCGCCAGCCGCCAGGCTTCAATTTTAGTGTAGTTTCTCATTTTCCGTCATCTCCGGCCCGTTGTCTGGTTGTGCCATGATCAGTGGTGCTGTGGTCCGTTTAGTGAATGGTGGTCCGTCGTCCTGTCGTCAGTAGTCCGCGATGCTTCAGATGATGTCCGCGAAGGTGCGCTCGGTGCGGCGGAAATACCAGAGGCCGGACAGGAGGAGCAGGCAGGCCATGGCGAGGGACACCCCGAGGTTGACGGGGTCGAGGGCGGGCTCGCCCCGCAGCAGGCACCAGCGGAAGCCGTCGATGGCGCCGACCATGGGGTTGAAGGAGTAGAGCGCGCGCCAGCTGGGCAGGTTGGTGGAGCTGAAGCCGACGGGCGAAAGGAAGAGGCCGACCTGCAGCAGGAAGGGCACGACAAAGCGAAAATCCCGGTATTGCACCGTCAGGGCCGTCAGCCACAGGCCGGTGCCGAGGGCAATCACGAGCGTCAGGAGGATGAACAGGGGCAGGAAGAGCACGCGCCAGTCGGGCGCGAACTGCCACCAGGCGCACATGCCGCCGAGCAGGACAAAGACGACGAGGAAGTCGATGAGGGCGACGGCGATGGAAGAGAGCGGCACGATCAGCCGCGGGAAGTAGACCTTGGAGATGAGGTGGGTGTTGGCCACGAGGCTGCCGCTGGCGTTGGTGAACGCGGCGGAGAACAGCTGCCACGGCAGCAGGCCGCAGAGCACGAGCAGCGGATAGGGCACGTTGCCCGCCGGCATGCCGGCGAGCTTGCCGAAGATGAAGGTGAACACCGCGAGCGTGATCGCCGGCTGGATCAGGGCCCAGAGGACGCCGAGCACGGTCTGCTTGTAGCGGACCTTGATGTCGCGCCAGGCGAGGAAGCCGAGCAGTTCGCGGTAGCGCCAGAGGTCGGCCCAGTAGTGGCGGCTGGCGCGGCCGGCGGCGAGGACGAGTTCGGGTGGGGCGGGTTTCTCCATGCGGTCAGGCGAGGGCGGCGGCGAGGCGCCGCGTGAAGGCGGGGAAAGCAAACGTGTCGGCGTGCCGCCGCACAACCTCCGAATCGCGCGGGTGGCGGACGAGGTCGGCCACGGCGGCGGCGAGGTCGGGGATGTTGCCGTATTCGACCAGCTGGCCGGTGGCGGCGGTGATGACCTCGGGCGTGCCGCCGGCGCGGGCGCCCAGGCAGGCTTTGCCGTAAATCATGGCCTCGAGGTAAACGAGGCCGAAGCCCTCCTTGCGGCTGGGCAGGGCGAAGAGGTCGCACGCGGCGTATTCGGCGCGCAGGGCCTCGTCGCTCAGCGGGCCGGTGAAGTCCACCGCGAAGCCGACGCCGAGCCGCTGAACCAGCGCCTCCAGGCGCGGCCGGTCGTCGCCCTGGCCGACGATGCGCAGCCGGGCCAGCGGAAACTCGCGGCGCACGAGCGGCATCGCCTCGATCAGCGTGTCCACGCCCTTGTAGGCGTCGGCGGACGACAGGCGCGCCACGGTGAGGATGCGCGGCGTGGCGAAGGGGGCGGCGGAGATGCGGTTGTTGAGGGTCGGCGAAAAATGGGGATCGAGCGTGTTGGGCACGATGACGAGACGCTCCGGCGGCAGCTCCGGGCAGAATCGCAGCAGCTGCCGCCGGGTGTATTCGCTGATGCAGAGGATGCGCCGGGCACCGAGCAGGGCGCGGCGCTCGAGCAGCGAGAAGGGGCGCCAGACCTCGATGCCGTGGGCGACCAGATAGTAGCGCAGGCGCGGGTTGAACGCCTGGGCGAGCCGGGCCACGGGGAGCTGGTGCAGATGACCGCACACCAGCAGATCGGCGCGCCGTCCCAGCCGGATGGCCTCGCGGATGAAGCGCAGCTTGCGGCGGCTGCAGCCGGCCATTTCGCCAAATTGGGCATTGGTGTAGCGAGGCAGGCGGCCGTCGTGGCCGGGGTGGTCGTTCAACACGAGCGAGTCCACGCGTCCCGCCGGCCCGGCGAGTTCGCAGAGCGCCTTGAGGTAGAGGCGCATGATGCGCGCGATGCCGCCCTCATTGAGGAAAAGCTCGGGCGAGAGGAGGAGGGCCTTCATGGCGCGGGGCGGGGGTATTCCTGTAGCGGCGGTCTATGACCGCCGGGCCTCGAAAAGCGACGTTCATACACCGCCGCCACAGTTACGGAGTGCGCGGGCCGGCTCATGCGGACTTCCGGTTCGCGAAGGCGATGAGGACGGCGAGGGTCCAGACGCGCGACCAGGCGCGGGTGTCGCGCCGGGTCTTGTAGTCGGTCCACACTTGCTGGACCGCGGCGGTCTGCAGCCAGGGACAGGCGCCGAGCGAGGCCGTCGAGAAGGTCTCGTCGAGGAAAGGCCGCAGCTCCGCGAGCATCCAGTGGGCGAACGGCAGTGCGAAGCCCTGCTTGCGACGGTTCCGGATGGCGGCGGGCACGAGGTCGGCGGTGGCGTCGGCCAGCGCGCGCTTGGGGCGGCGCGGGTCGTATTTGAACCAGGATCGCTGCGGCCACAGCCACTCGAGCAACGGGCGGTCCACGAACGGCACGCGCAGTTCCAGGGAGTTCGCCATGCTGAAGACGTCGCTGTCGCGCAGGAGCACATCGGCCATGTAGGTGCGCAGCTCCCACGCACTGATGATCTGGAAGGGGTCGGCCCCGGGCAGCTCAAAGGCGAAATCCTCGAGTTGCGGATGGTTGGGTCCGAGCCGCTCGGCCTGCGCCCGGGCCTCGGGCGCAAGCAGCGAGAGCCGCACCGTCTCCGGCAGCACGCGGCGCTGGAGCGAGGCGAGCTCGTGAAGGTCGCGGGCGTGCGCGAGGAAATCGGCGAGCTTGCGCGCGCGCACGGTCGGCCGGGCGCGGAGCTGCTCCACGATGGCCCGCCGCATCCCGCCGGGCAGCCGGCGCCACAGCGGCAGCAGGCGGTGCAGCCGCGGCAGGTCGCGGAAGGACGGGTAGCCGCCAAACAGCTCGTCGCCGCCGAGGCCGGAGAGGGCGACGGTGACGCCGCCGCGGCGCGCGGCCTGGCTGGCGTAGTAGGTGTTGATGCCGTCGCCGGTCGGCTGGTCGAAGGCGGCGAGCAGGCGCGGCAGGTCGGCGGCGACGCGGGCGCCCGTGATCAGCTCCTCGTGGTGCTCGGTGCCGAAGGCCTGCGCGGCGAGGCGCGCGCTGGCCTGCTCGGAGAAGCCGGCCTCGCCGAAGATGAGCGAGAAGGTCTTCAGCTTCGCCGCGCCGCTGCGGGCCATGAGGCCGACGATGGCGGTCGAGTCCATGCCGCCGGAGAGAAAGGCACCGACGGGGACATCGGCCACGCGGTGGGCCCGGACGGAGTCATTCAATTGAGCGCGGAGACCGCCGACGAAATCGTGATAGTTGGCCGCGATGTCGGGCCGGGTGGGGGCGGGGAGGCGCCACCAGGGGCCGGTTTGCACGCGGCCGGCGGCATCCACGGTGAGCTGGTGGCCCGGCGGCAGGCTGGCGATGCCGCGATAGATGGTGCGCGGAGCCGGCACGCTGAACCAGGCGAGGTATTCGCCGACGGAGGTGGGGTCGAGCTCGCGAGCCACGGCACCGCTGGCGAGGAGGGCGTTGAGCTCCGAGGCGAAGAGGATGCCCGCACCGGGCAGGCGCGCGTAGTAGAGGGGCTTGATGCCGAGCGGATCGCGCGCGGCGAACAGCACTTGCTCGCGCGCATCCCAGAGGGCGAAGGCGAACATGCCGCGCAGCCGCGGCAGGCATGCGGCTCCGTGAAGCGCATAGGCGGCGAGCAGCACCTCGGTGTCGCAGTGGGTGCGAAAATCCCAGCCGCCCAACGCGAGTTCGGTGCGGAGGGCGCGGTAGTTGTAGATTGCGCCGTTGAAGACGAGGGTGAAGCGCCCATCGGGGCTCGTCATGGGCTGATGGCCGTTGGCCGGGTCGATGATCGCCAGCCGGCACATGCCCAAGGTGGCGGGGCCGTCGGAATGAATGCCGCGGTCGTCCGGGCCGCGGTGCTGCTGGCGCTGCACCATGCGCTTCACCGCGTCCTCCCGGGCGGTGAGGTCATGACGAACGGAGACCAGGCCGGCTATGCCGCACATAAGGAAAATACACTAGAGACGGCTTCGCCGGGTCGCTTCCAGATCACGGAGGCGGCAAAGTCGGCAGTTAGTCCATCCACACACAAAACAGCGGCCGAGACCGGCCGTCCCCATGCAACCTTTGCGCGGTGGGCGTGGCAATGCCGATTTTGTGCAAAGCCTTAGAGGCAAATGGCTTTGCTGATTTCAGCCGAATTGGCTTCCGTGGTCAGCAAGGCAACCAAGTGCAGCCCGAATTCGACGGCTGTGCCGGCTCCGCGCGAGGTGGTGATTTTCCCGTCGGTGACGATGCGCTCGTGGGCGAGGATGGCGGGTAATTCTTGTGCAACGGAGAAGTGCGCCGTGTAGCGCCGGTTCGCAAGCAGTCCGGCGTCGTGGAGCACGGTTGGCGCGGCACAGATGGCGGCCAGCCAGCGGCCGGCGGCGTGCTGCCGGCACACGATGTCGCGCACGCGCGGATCGGCCCGCAGGTGTTTGACGCCGGCTCCGCCCGGCAGAAACACGAGATCGAAGGGCTGCGCCCCCACGGCGGACAGGGCCACGTCGGCGTGGGCGGTGATGCCGCTGCGGCCGGTGGCGTGGCGGTGGTCGTTCAGCGAGGCCACCGTGACTTCGACGCCCGCGCGGCGCAGCAGGTCCACCGGCGCGAACGCCTCAATCTCCTCGAATTCATCGGCGAGCAGGACAAGCACGGTGGGCATGAGGACGATGCTTGACCACAAACCGGCACGAATCAGGCACAATTTTTAGAATCCAATAGTGCCGGATTGTGTGCATTAGTGAGGATTCCTTATGAGTCTCCACGGCAAGCGCCTCGTCATCTTCGGCTGCGGCTACGTCGGCGCGGCGCTGGCCGATGCCGCGCTGGCCGCGGGCGCGCGGGTCGGAGCCCTGACGCGCAACCCGGAGAAGGCAGCGGCCTTGCGGGCGAAGGGCATCAAGGTGGTGGTGGCCGACCTGGCGGCGGCCGGTTGGCATGCCCAAGTGGCTGGCGGTGCGGATTTCGTCGTCAACTGCGTCAGCTCGGGTGGACCGGAGAACTACCGCCGTTCCTATGTCGAGGGGACGAAATCGATCCTCA
>Ga0268298_10004714_pt1 | contig 13145 bp, 11 predicted proteins | sample WWTPWeurt_MetaG_FD_194462 | JGI IMG/M metagenome (GOLD analysis project Ga0268298, IMG submission 194462) | Activated sludge microbial communities from WWTP in Nijmegen, Gelderland, Netherland - WWTP Weurt | ecosystem: Engineered > WWTP > Aerobic digester > Activated sludge | place... | reverse complement strand
CGGTGACGCCGCCCCTGGGCGTGCCCACCGAGCCGCCCAGGCCCAGCATCACCAGGTCGCGGGTGATCGGCGCGACCAGCTGCGCGCGCTCGGCGCCGCGCCGCCAGTGCGGCACCATCACCGCCTCGGTCGTCACCGGGTGGCCGTCGGCCGCCAGCGCGTCCTTGGCCCACGCGATCGCGGCGTCGAGCGCGGGCGAGCCGGCCAGCCGGTTGCCGATCCGGTCGGTGAGGAACCCGAGCTTGGCGAAGGCGCCGCGGTCGGCCCGCGCGTGGGCGATGATCTGCGCGGCGGTCGCGGCGTAGGCGTCGAGGATCGGCGTCGGCACCGGCGGCGGCGCGTCGATCGCGACGCCCGCGTCGACCACGGGCGGCGGCGCCACCGCGACCGGCGCCGGCGCGGCGCCGTGGCACGCCGCCAGCCCGAGCGCCGCGAGCCAGGCGCGCGTCACGACACGCTCGCGTCGGCCGCCGGCTCGACCTCGACCGCCGCGCCCAGCCGGCCCGCGAGCTCGGCGCACAGCGCGATCCGCGCGAGCAGCGGCGCCGCCGCGGTCGGCGGCAGCGACCGGCGCGCCGCCAGCTCGGTCAGCGGCAGCAGCTCGTCGACGCTCGCGCCGTGCCCCGGGTAGACCCGGTGGCGCAGCGCCTCGCCGGGCCAGCCGGCCAGCCAGCCCTCGAGGCTCGCGGCCAGGCGCGCGCGGTCGCCGGCGTCGATCGCGGCGGTCAGCGCCGCGCGGTCGCCGCGGCAGCGGAAGCGCTCATCGAACGCGGCGTCGTCGACGACGAAGGTCGGCCCGGCCGGCGCCGGCGGCTCGGGGTGCCCCGCCGGCTGCCGCGCGAGCAGCGCCCACCGCGGCGCCGCCGCGCTCTCGCGCCCGCAGATCAGATCGACCGAGATCACGCAGCCAGCGACCCGCGTCACGCACAGCCGCACCGGCACGCGGTCGCGCTCGGCCAGCACCACCGTCGCGATCTGCCCGTGATCGCCGCGCACCGACACCGCGCTCACCTCGCCGCCGTCCGCGCGCAACCGGGTCACCACCTGGCCGACGAAGCCGTGCCAGATCTCGTCGTCGATCATCGGCGTCGCGGGCCCCCACGCGCGGCGCTCCTCGCGCTCGGCCTCGCTGGCGTCGGCCATCGCGAGGATGCCGACCGCGGCCACCGCGAAGTTCATCGGCCAGCCGAAGCCCACGCCCGCCAGCACCACCAGCCCGAGCCCGACGCCGAGGCGCCGCCGGGCCGGCGTCGGCGCGGTCAGGCACGCGACGATCGTCCACGCGACGGTCGCGAAGGCCAGCAGGTAGAACGCGATCCACCGGCTGGCCGCGCGCGGCTCGAGGTCGAGGCCGAGGCCGCGGTTGATCGCGGCGATCGTCGACAGGTAATCGAGGCTCAGCAGCACCGCGCCGGTGGCCGCGACGGCCAGCCCGGCGATGAACGGCGCCGGCCGCACCACCGTCCGCGACAGCGGCCGCGGCGCCAGCAGGTACGGCGACGCCAGCGCCGCGAAGGTGACCGCGAGCCGCGTCGCCGCGCCGAAGCTGGCCCGCGCCGCGCCGTCGAAGATCTCGGCCTCGCTCCACAGCCGCCGGGTCAAGAGCGCGCCGCCGCCGTAGATCAACAGCGGGATCGCCACCGTCGTCACGCCGAGCGCGGTCGTCAGGCCGGGGCGCCGCCACCAGCTCATGAACAGCGCGGTCGCGGCGACGCCGGTCAACGCCCCCCACACCAGCCACGGCGGGCCGGCGTGGTTGGTCGCGCCGCCCGCCACCGCGGCGGCGAGCGCCAGCGTGAAGATGCCCGCCGGCACCAGCTCGACGCGCGCGCGGCCATCGCGCCGCGCCGCGCCGGCGTGCTCGAGGCGCCCCACCACCAGGGTCAGCACGCCGACCACGGTCACGAAGTACAGCAGGAACAGCGCGAGGTAATCGAGCGCGACGTACCAGCCCGGGGGCACGAGCTTCTGGGGGACGCCGCGGATGATCTGCGGCTTCTTCTCGAGCCCCTTGACGATGATCCGGCCGACCAGCGCCTCCGCCGCGACCGCGATGAGCAACGTCCGCTCCATCGCACGGCGGGTCTGGGAATGGCCCTCCATCGAAAGAAAAAACGTAGCTTCCAAAGGTAGTTGCGTCAAGGCGCCGGCCGTTTTCTGGAGGTGCTACAGTGTTTCCACATATCCTACATGTCGTGAAGGCAACCGCGATGCTCACTGTGCTGGCCGCCCTGGTCGCCGCGGGCCGCGCCGAGGCCGCTCCCGCCGCCAGCCCGGCTCACCCCCGCCCGCTGGTGGTGCTCGACGCCGGCCACGGCGGCTCCAACACCGGCGCCACCGGCACGCTCGCCGGGGTGTTCGAGAAGCAGGTCACGCTGGCGGTCGCCCGCCTGGTCCGCGACCGGCTCACCGCCGCCGGCCTCGACGTCGTCATGACCCGCGACCAGGACGCCACGCTGACCCTGCGCCAGCGGGTGGCGCTGGCCAACCAGCGCGCCGCCGACGTCTTCGTGTCGATCCACGCCAACGCGTCGCCCGAGCGCGTGCAGCGCGGCTTCGAGACCTTCGTGCTCACCGCCGCGGGCGTCGACGTCGACGGCCGCGCGCTGCGCAGCGAGACCGGCACCCCGCGCGACGCCGTCGACGGCGAGACCGCGCTGGTGCTCGACGATCTCGAGCGCGGCGCCGCGCAGTGGGAGGCCGCGGACCTCGCCACCGCGATGCAGCGGGAGCTGCGCGCGGTGCGGGGCGCCGCCGGCGATCGCGGCGTGCGCCAGGACGCCCACCACGTGCTGCTCGGCGCGACGATGCCGGCGGTGCTCGTCGAGATCGGCTTCATCGATCACCCGCAGGAGGGCCGCGAGCTGGTCGAGCCCGCCACCCAGATCGCGATCGCCGACGGGCTGGCCCGCGCGATCGCCGCCGCGTGCGCGGCACCGACGCCGTAGCTTTCGCGGTAGGGTCGCCGCCATGCGCCCCGACGGCCGCCGCGCCGACCAGCTCCGCTCGCTCGAGATCATCACCGGCTACCAGAAGCACGCCGAGGGCTCCGCCCTGGTCAAGCTCGGCGACACCTGGGTGCTGTGCGCCGCGTCCGTCGAGGATCGCGTGCCGCCGTTCCTGACCGGCAAGGGCAAGGGCTGGATCACCGCCGAGTACGCGATGCTGCCGCGCTCGACCCACACCCGCAGCAAGCGCGATCCCGGCGGCCGCGGCAAGGAGATCCAGCGGCTGATCGGCCGCGCGCTGCGGGCCGCCGTCGACCTCGACAAGCTGGGCGAGCGCACGATCACCGTCGACTGCGACGTGCTGTGCGCCGACGGCGGCACCCGCGTCACGTCGATCACCGGCGCGTGGGTGGCGATCGCCATCGCGATGCGCGGGCTGGTCGCCAAGGGCGCGCTGCCCGACCTGGCCGCGCTCAAGCCGCCGGTCGCGGCGGTGTCGGTCGGCGTCGTCGATGGCCAGCTCGTGCTCGATCTGCCGTACGTCGAGGACTCGCGCGCCGAGGTCGACATGAACGTCGTGATGACCGAGGGCGGCGAGCTGATCGAGGTGCAGGGCACCGCCGAGGGCGCGCCGTTCTCGCGCAGCCAGCTCGCCGGCATGCTCGACCTCGCCGAGGTCGGCATCCGCGCGCTCACCGCGGCGCAGCGGGCGGCGGTGGGCTGATGCAGCGCCCGCTGGTGTTCGCGACCCGCAACAAGGGCAAGCTCTACGAGCTGCGCGCGCTGGTCGACGGCCTCGATCTCGACGTGATCGACCTGACCGAGGTCGCGGCGCGGCTGGGCCGCGAGCTGCCCGACACCATCGAGGACGCGCCGACCTTCGCCGGCAACGCCGGCAAGAAGGCCGCCGAGGTCGCGGCCGCCACCGGCTGGCCAGCGCTGGCCGATGACAGCGGCCTCGAGGTCGACGCGCTGGGCGGCGCGCCGGGCGTGTACTCGGCGCGCTACGCCGGCGGCCACGGCGACGACGGCGCCAACAACGCCAAGCTGCTGGAGGCCCTCAGCGGCGTGCCGCCGGAGCGCCGCACCGCGCAGTTCCGCTGCGCGCTCGCGGTCGCCGATCCGGCCGGCCTGCTCCGCGACGGGCTGATGACCGCCGAGGGCGTGGTCAAGGGCGTCATCCTCGACGCGCCCCGCGGCACCGGCGGCTTCGGCTACGACCCGCTGTTCTTCTGCCCCGAGCTCGGCCAGACCTTCGCCGAGGCCGGCATCGGCCCCAAGGGCCAGCTGTCGCATCGCGCCCGCGCGTTCGCCGCGCTGTTCCCGCACCTGCGCGCCTACCTCGCCATCGAGCAGTAGCGTGGGCGCCCGACCACGTGCGTGCATGGCGCCCGCGTCTCGCCAACGCCGCCCTTGCGTCGGCGCCGATCCAACGGTACTCCTTCACGCATCGCGATCGCGATTCGGGGTGTAGCGCAGCCTGGTAGCGCACCTGTTTTGGGAGCAGGGAGCCGGAGGTTCAAATCCTCTCACCCCGACGAGTCACCGGCCGCCTCCACGCGGTCATGCGCCCATAGCTCAGCTGGATAGAGCATCGGCCTTCTAAGCCGAGGGTCAGAGGTTCGAGTCCTCTTGGGCGCGCCGCGCGCGTCAGCCGGCGATCGTCACCTTGCGCACGCCGCGCTTGGTCAGCACCGCCTCGAGCCGCGGCCGCAGATCGCCCTGCAGGACGATCGCGTCGCCCTCGACCACGCCGCCGCAGCCGAGCGCGCTCTTCAGGTCCTTGCACCAGGTCGCCAGCGCCGCCGGCGCCAGCTCGAGCTTCTCGATCACCGTCGCCTCCTTGCCGCCGCGGCCCTTGCGCTCCATCCGCACCACCGCCCGGGCCGGGCCCTTGGGCACCGGCGGAGCCGTCGTCGCGGGCGCCGGCGCCGGCGCGCTCGGGAGCTGGTCGCGCAGGCCCGCGAGGCCAGCGAACCCGGAGTCCTTCTTGCCGCTCATCGCAGCGATGGTAGCGGTGCCTCGGTCCAAACGGCAACGGCGCCTTGCGGCGCCGTCGACGTTGCTAGCGGGGGTGGATGATGGGGATCGAACCCACGACACCCAGAACCACAATCTGGTGCTCTACCAATTGAGCTACATCCACCGCGTGGAGCGCGTTCTAGCTGAAAACGCGCCCCGCGTCCATCCCTTCTCTCACCGAATCACGGCGCGGCGGCCTCGGCGGGCGCGTCGCCCCAGAAGCTGCGCAGCACGGTGGTCTCGTAGTTCAGGTCGCCGAGCGTGGTCTTGCCCTCGCCCGCGGCGATCGCCTCGTCGAGCTTGGCGCCGCACTGCTTGCACTCCTTGCCGGCGATCTTGGGCAGCGCCAGCTGGATGCTCTGGCGGATGATGCGGTCGTCGCTCTTGGCCGCGGCGAGCAGGGTGTCGGTCTGGCTCGCGGCCGCCGAGCCCATCTTGCCCAGCTCGAGCATCGCGCGCTCGATCTGCGCCGCCATCAGCTCGTCCTTCTCGTCCTGGGTCATCGCGTCGATGCCGCCGATGTACTTGCCCAGCTCGCCCTTGACCGAGTCGAAGGTCGCGGTGAGCGTGCCGGCGTAGCACTCGGCCTTGCCGCCACAGCGGATCGCGACCTCGACCCGCGCGATGTGCGCCTCGAACACGCGCTGCGACGCCTTGTAGTTCTTGGCCTTGGCGTCGGCCTCGTCGTAGTCGGCCTTGGCGTCGTCGTACGCGCCCTCGACCTTGTCGACCGCGGTCTGCGCCGCCGTCATCTTGTTGAGCACCTCGGGATCGATCGTGCCCTTCTTGATGCCGTCCTCGACCTTCTTCATGCCGCCGGCGCGGGCGATCGCGTCCTTCGCCGCCTTGAGCTGCTCGCGGGCCGCGTCGTACGGCCCCTTGGCCGCGGCGAGCGCCGCCTTGGGCGCGCCGTCGGCCGCGTCGCGCGCCTTCTTGGTGCCGTCGGCGAACGCCTTGACCTGATCCTGCAGCACCTTGATGCGATCGGGCGTGCGGGCCAGCCGCGCGAACGACGTCGCCGACTCGAGGCGCACGGTGAAGTCCTGGGTGGTGTCGGCGACGATCTTGCCGAGCGCGTCGAGGCCGGTGGTGGTGCCGGTCTTCTCCGAGCCGTCCTTCGAGACGAACGAGTACACGCCCACCGCCATCGGCTTCAGGTTCATGTCCTTGGTCGTCATCGCCAGGTCGAGCACCGGCTGCGCGGAGGCCGCCGAGCCGATCTTGCGGAGCGCGTCGAGCACGCCGTTCTGCGCCGGCGGGCCGGCGGCGCCGTCGACCAGGTACGCCGGCTTGGCCGGGCGGGCCAGCGCGGCCAAGAGCGCCGGCACCAGCGTCGGGTCGTACAGGTCACCGGCGATGATCGCCGCGTAGTAGTCCATCGCCGACACCGGCACGCACTGCGCGAGCGGCTTCTGCTCCTTGCCGGGATCGCCGCAGTACACGTCGAGCTTCTTGTCCTTGAACAGCGTGTTGAGGTCGCTGTCGGTGCCCTCGAGCGCGGCCTTGATGCGGCCGTTGACCGACGGGCCCGACGCGACCAGCGCGCGCCGCACCTGCTTGAAGAAGAACGGCAGGCGGTACATCGCCTCGATCAGCACCGGCACCGCCTGCGGGCTCTTGATCTTGCCGAGCGCGATGATCGCCGCGCCGTGCATCGCCGGGTTCTGCGGGTCGAACTCCTCGCGCAGGATGTTGGCCAGGGTCGGCACCGCACCGTCCTTGCCCAGCACGCCCAGCGACAGGATCGCCTGGCCGCGGACCGCCTTGGCCTCGCTGGCCGTCGCCGCCTTGACCAGCGGCTCGAGCGCCTCGTCGAGCTTGGCCTCGCCGAGGGCCTCGGCGGCCAGGCGCGCGCTCTCGACCGACCGCGGGTTGGCGGCGTCGACCTCTTCGATCGCCTTCACCAGGATCGGCAGCGACTTGTCCCAGCTCGCCGCGCGCGCCTTGTAGTTGTTCTTGTACTGGTCCTTGGCTTCCTTCTCGGTGAGCGGCTTGGACAGGTCGATGATGACCTGCAAGATGCGCTCGGGCCGGCCCTGCTTCTCCCACGCCTTGCCCAGGGCCGGGATCGCCCGCGCGTCGCCGAGGCGCTCGAGCTGCGTCACCGCGCGCTCGGACTCCTTGGGGTTGTCGAGCTTCTTCGTCCAGGTTTTCGGGTCGAACTCGTCTTCCGGGCAGCCGGTCATGGTCGCGAGGACCAGGCCCGCCAGGAGCAGGACGGCCAGGTGTCGGATCCGCAGGGTCATGGGACGATCCTTTCGAAGGCGCCGGCACTATAACGAACCGGCCGGAGAGTGACGCGGGGAACGGGGCGCGGAATGCGTGCGGGGCCCCGGTGGCAGAAAGCCCGTTGCCGGAGAGCGTCCGGAACGGGCTTTCGTCTCGGCGCGACGCGCGGCGTCGCTACTTCTTCTTCACGGCGAACAGCACGTTCTCGAAGTTCGCGTACTTCGCGGTCGTCACGATCATCGTGATGATCCGCGCGTCGGTTTCCTCGTCGGCCTGCAAGATCACCAGGCCCTCGGGGCACAGGAAGGCGTTGTTCGTGATGCCGGCCTTGGCGTCGTCGCAGGCCTTCTTGGCCCGCTTGTCGGTCGCCTTGGACGACAGCGCGATGTTCTCCTTCGTCTTCTTGCCGTGGGCGTCGAGCTTGAGGAACAGCGCCTCGATCTTCATCTGCGGGTTCTCGTCCTTCAGCAGGCTCTCGATGGTCGCCACCTGGAAGCCCTGGAACGAGAGGTCACTCTTCGTGACCGTGATGATCGGCGCGTCTTGCAGCTGCTCCTTGCGGTCCGCCTTCGGCAGCTCGAGACCCTTCTGGGCCTTGAGCAGCTCGCCGCTGGTCGAGAACACGATCAGGAGGAAGGTGACCAAGATGGTCATCATGTCGACGAACGGCGTCAGGTTGAGCGCGATGTTCGACGAGCGGGAGGTGCTACCAGCACCGCCCTTGGCCAGGTGCTTGAACGGCACCGAGCGGTAGAGGCGTGGTCCTGCTTTGTGGACGGGCATCGGATGTTCCCTTCGGCTCGGCTACAGGCTCGGACGCCACGACAGGCTCGACGGCTCGGACAGGCCGACTCCGTCGAACCCGGTCTTGGCCGCCAGGTCCATCGCGTGGATGATGTCCTTGTAGGCCACCTTGGCCTGGGTGGTGCTCTCGGCAGCGATCTCGATGTCCTTGCGGCCGTCGAAGATCGGCTCCTTGCGCAGCGCGGTCAGCGCGCTCTCCACCGTCGACCACGTGTACTCGCCGTTCTCCTTCTTGGCGATCACCGGGTCGATCGGCGCCGAGCTCACGCCGACATAGATCATGTCGGGTTGGATCAGCACCGAGATCTTCGCGGGGATCTCGTCGGGCGGCGGCTCGTTCGAGCGGCTCTTGCCCTTCGGCTGGATGGTGATGCGGGCGATCTCGCTCCACACCGCCGTCACCAGCAAGAAGGCCGTGAGACAGCTCATCAGGTCGATGAAGGGGACGATGTTCAACTCGACGTTGAACGACTTCTTGTCCCCGGTATCTATCGCGGCACCCATCGGGGTCCTCCGTGGCAACCCGGCGCCACTCGCGTGGCGACCGGGGGAGTCTCAAGTCGGCAGGTGATCAGAGAGAGGACGCCGAGGCGCCCTCGCCAGGATCGCTACGCCTGGGGCTGCATGGAGGAGCGGTGGTTGACGACCAGGTTCACGACCTGGACCGTCACCTCGTTGATGTCGTCCGAGACCTTGGTGGTCTTGCCCTGGATGAGCGAGTAGCCAAGGAGGCCGACCAGCGAGGTGCCGATGCCGAAGGCCGTACAGTTGAGGGCCTCGGAAATCGCGCCGGCGAGCTCGGTCGCCTTGTTTCCGCCCTGGTCGTCGCCGACCGACTTGAAGGCCTTGATCATACCGGTGATGGTGCCGATGAGGCCGGCCATAACGGCGAAGTTCGAGAGCATCGCCAGGTACGGCGTGCGCGCGTTGATCTTGGGCAGTTCGCGGAGGGCGGCCTCGTCCATCGCGGCCTGGACCTCGTCGTCGCTCTTGTTGAACTTCATCAGGCCCGCCTGGACGATGCGGGTCATCGGGGTCGGGTTGCCCGAGCACACCTTGATGGCGCCCTGGACGTTGCCGGCCATGACCTGGCTCTTCAGCAGGGCAAGGAGCTTGTCCTTGTCGACCGAGGCCTTGAACAGATAGACGGACCGCTCCACGATGATGCCGATGATGAAGATCGAGGTGATGAGGATGAGCCACATGCCCCATCCGCCCTCGTGGAACGCTGCCGAAATCGTCTGCAACATGGTCGACTTGCCTCCGGGTACCGAGCGCCGTGCGCCGGTGGGTCTGAGAACTCGGGGGACGCTTGTGCAAGGACGGATCCACCGAGGCAACCGCACGAGATCACGGCGAGATGCAGTTTGTTGCCGGCCGATCCGCTGGGGCGTCGCGCCGCACGCCGAGGCGAAATGCCACGACGCACGCACGACCGGGAACCGAAAGACCTCGGACGTTGTCGGAGGGGACCAGTGAAGCTCAGGCCCTCGATCGCTGACATCGCCGTGCTGGTCGTCGTGCTGGTGGCGCTGTTCCTGCCGCCGCGCGCGCTGACGGCCGGGACGGTCGGCACGTTCGACGCCGACGGGCGCCGGGCGGTGGCGTTCGCCGAGGCGCGGGTCGCGCTGAACCCGGCCGATGGCCGCGCCGCCTACGCGCTGGCGCAGCAGTGGAGCGACGCCAAGGAGCGCGACTGGGCGGTGCAGGCGGCCAGCGTCGCGGTGGCCAACACCAAGACCTCGCCGACCCACTGGCGCGCGCTGTACGCGCTGTCGATGGCCCACATCGATCGCTACGAGGCCAAGGAGGCGCTGGCCTACGCCAACGAGGCGCTGGCCGCGTGCGAGGCCGCGGCCGCGACGACCTGCCCCAACCACGAGCAGGCCCACGTCGAGCTGCAGCAGCGCTACCTCGACGCCGGCGTGCGCTCGGGCATCAACCCGCGCCGCGATCCCAAGGCGTTCATCGAGGCCGCCAACGCCGGGCTGCGCCAGGTGCGGACGATGGGCACCGGCGTGGCGCCGCAGCCGACGCCGCCGCCCGCCGCGGGCTCGGGCGCGGGCACCGGCACGGGCGCGCCGCCCGCCGCGCCGTAGCCGAACGGCGCCGCTCAGCCGATCGTCAGGTCGGCGATCAGCGGCCGGTGGTCGCTCGCGCGCCGCGCCAGCTCGGTCTCGCCGCGCTCGACGCCGGTGAAGCGCACCGCGCCGCGGACGTAGATGCCGTCGAGGGCGCGCATCGGCGCCCAGGCCGGGAACGTGCGCACCCGGCGCTCGACGCCGCGGAACCCGTGCGGCGCGAGCCAGCCGGCCAGCGAGCCCCAGACGTCGTTGAGGTCGCCGCCGATCACCACCGGGGTGTCGTGGTGCAGCCCGTAGAGCGGGTGGCTGTCGACGAAGTTCTCGACCTGGATCCGCCGCTCGTACTGCGCCAGGCCGAGGTGCATGTTGAAGACGTGGACGGTGCGGACGTGGTGATCGTGGCGGACGTGCAGCGCCACGTGGAGCGCGCTGCGCCGCTTCTTGGGCGCGACGGTGAGGTCGATGTTGCGCATCTCGGCGAGCGGGAACCGCGACAGCACGGCGTTGCCGTAGGTGCCGCCGCCGCGCACGGTGACGTTGGGGAACCACGCGTAGTGGTGGAGGCCGAGCCCCTCGGCCAGGAGGCTGGCCTGGTGATCGCCGTTGGAGCGCTTGACCCCGGCGTCGACCTCCTGCAGCAGGATGACGTCGGGCTCGTAGTGCGCCAGACACGCGACCGTCCGCGCCGGATCGTAGCGCCGATCGACGCCGCCGATGCACTTGTGGATGTTGTAGCTGACGACCCGCAGCTTCATGCCTGCGCCTCGTGTTCGGTGCCCCCAATGTGGCGATCGAGGCGCGCCACCACAAGGGTCATATCGTCATCGATCGGCAGCCCGCCCAGGTGGGCGGCCAGCTCCGCCGCCAGCCGCTGCTGCACCGCCACCGGGTCGAGCTCGTCGCCGGCCAGGCGCTTGAGCACCCGCTGCAGCCGGCGGTCGCCGAACTGCTTGCCGTCGGCGCCGTGGCACTCGATCAGGCCGTCGGTGTACCAGATCAACAGGTCGCCGGGCCCGATGGCCCGGGTCGCGGCCTTGGCCACGGTCGCGGCGCCGGCGCCCAGCGGGTTGCCGCGGGCCACCAGCGCCGACAGCTCGACGGTGTCGCCGGCCGGCGTCGGGGTGGCCCGGGCCCGGCACACGTACGGCGCGACGTGGCCGGCGTTGGCGAAGTGGATCTCGCCGCGGTCGGGATCGAGGACGGCGGCGAAGCAGGTCAAGTGGAAGCGCCCCGCGCCGACCTGGCGGACGGCGTGATCGAGCTGGGTCAGGAGCGTCAGCACGTCGAGATCGTCGGGCCGCGCCGCCACCGCCGCGTCGCACGCGCCGCGGGCCGCCGCGGTCACCATCGCCGCGGCGACGCCGGAGCCGGTGACGTCGCCGATCACCACCAGCGTGCGCCCGCCCGGCAGCGCGTAGCGCGACCACCAGTCGCCGCCACACTCGCTGGCCGGTTGCCACGAGCCGACGACGGTGACGCCGTGGTGGTGGCTCGGCTCGGTGCCGGGGACGAACCCGGCCTGCACCGCCGCGGCCAGCTCGACGTCGCGCACCAGGTCGGCGCGCGCCGCGGCCTCCTCGGCGATGTGCACGTAGTCGAGGGCGGCGCCGGCGCGATCGGCGACCGCGGCCAGGAAGCGCAGCTCGGCGGGGCGGCGCCCGGCCCGGCGCCCGCGCTGCCGCAAGATCAAGAGGCCGACCAGCTCGTCCTTCGCGGTCAGCGGCACCAGCGCGATCGCCTGGTGCGCGCTCATCAGGCGCTCGACCGACGGCCGCAGATCGCCGAGCTCGGCGCTCTCGATGTCGCGCGCGAACACCGGCCGGCGCTGCTCGGCGAGCCACGGCCCGACCAGCGGATCGGGCACGCGATCGCCGTCGACCGGCGTGCCATCGGCGTTGCGCCACGACCAGTCGTCGCGGGCCGGCGTGATCATCTGCGCGTCGTCGCCCAGCGCGATCTGGCACACCTCGGAGGTCAGCGCGGCGACCTCGTCGGCCCGGGTCAGCTGCCGGACCCGCGCGGCGTACTGCCGCAGCAGCCGGTCGAGCGGCCCCTCGCCGGGGGTGCGCACCGACCACACCCGCGCGACCAGCGCGACGGTCAGCCGCGCGCCGAGCGCGCCCAGCAACAGCGCCACGCCGACGATCCACGCCGGCCACGGGCGGACCACGTAGGCGGCCAGCACCCACGCCGCGGCGCCGGCCAGCGACAGCGCGAGGAAGGTCACCGGCGCGCGGCTGTCGAGCGACTGCGCGCGCAGCAGGTCGTCCTGGAAGATCGACCGCAGCGCCAGGAGCGAGCCGATCGTCACGAACAGCCAGCTCATCGGCGCGTAGCCGACGCCGTACGCCAGGAGCACGTCGGTCATCGCGAAGAACGACACCGCCAGCGCCACCAGCCCGCCCCACAGCTGGCGCCGCCGCGACGGCGACGTGGCCCGGCGCGCGGCGCGGAACGCCTCGACGAAGGCCGCCGTCGACACCGCGGTGATCGTGATCGACGCCGGCGGCACCAGCGGCCCCGCGGCGAAGAACCGCAACCCCGACGGCGTGATCAGCACGTGATCGACGGCGAGGTCGGTGGTCAGCCCGAGCCCCAGGAAGCTCAGCGCGACGACGCTGGCGATCGCCACCGGGATCCGATACGCGCGCAGCCGCCCGGCCAGCGCCAGCTCGAACACCATCGCGCCGGCCGCACCCAGCGGCACGAACGCGGTGCCGAAGCGGAAGAACGCGTGGGCGGCCGCGTCGTCGGGCGCGCCCACCGCCAGCCCGAAGCTGGCGACGAACGGCAACAGCCCGCCGGTGAAGACGATCATCGGCAGCCGCAGGTGCGAGGCGCCGCGCATCACCAGCGCGTACAGCAGCACCGCGGCCAGGGCGCTGGCGGCGATCAAGAACGGCAACCCGACCAGCCCGAGCGCGTAGCTGTGGGCGTCGAGCAGCGGGCTCACCGTGACCGTAGAATAGCGGTGACCGGCGGCGCGCGGGTGTACAATGCGTGCCCATCGCCCCTGACCTGGACGCCGTGCCTCCTGCCATGACCTGCGGTCGCCTTC
>Ga0268298_10004713_pt1 | contig 13146 bp, 12 predicted proteins | sample WWTPWeurt_MetaG_FD_194462 | JGI IMG/M metagenome (GOLD analysis project Ga0268298, IMG submission 194462) | Activated sludge microbial communities from WWTP in Nijmegen, Gelderland, Netherland - WWTP Weurt | ecosystem: Engineered > WWTP > Aerobic digester > Activated sludge | place... | reverse complement strand
GAATCATGTGGCCGGGGCAAAAGAAAAAGCTGCAAAGGGCGAACTGTGTTTTGGCACCGTCGACAGCTGGCTGGTATGGAATCTCACCCGCGGGCAGGTGCATGTTACCGATGTTTCGAACGCATCCCGCACCATGCTTTGTAATATTCATACGCTGCAATGGGATGAGGAATTATTGGACCTGTTCGACATTCCCGCCAGCATGCTGCCCCAGGTACGAAGCAGCAGTGAAGTGTATGGTACCACGCAGAACCTGCTTACGGCTCACCAGATTCCCATTGCCGGTATTGCCGGCGACCAGCAGGCTGCTTTGTTCGGACAGATGTGTACCCAGCAAGGAATGGTAAAGAATACCTACGGCACCGGCTGCTTCATGCTGATGAATACGGGCGACAAACCCGTGGCATCGAAAAACAACCTGCTCACCACCGTTGCCTGGAAGGTGAATGGCGTAACCCAGTATGCGCTTGAAGGCAGTGTATTCATCGCGGGGGCGGTAGTGCAATGGCTGCGGGATGGTTTGGGAATCATACGCAACTCCAAAGAAGTGGAAGCGCTGGCCACCGCTGTTCCCGGTACCGAAGGCGTTTATGTTGTTCCGGCATTCGCCGGTTTGGGAGCGCCCTACTGGAACCAATATGCCAAAGGAACAATGGTGGGCATTACCCGCGGAACCACCGCAGCGCATATCGCCCGGGCTTCACTCGAAAGCATCGCCTATCAAACCATGGATGTACTGCAGGCTATGGAAGCGGATTCGGGTATCTCCATAAAAGAATTGCGGGTTGATGGGGGCGCTACGGCCAATAACCTGCTGATGCAGTTCCAGGCGGATATTCTGAATACAAAAGTGGCAAGGCCGGTTGTTACCGAAACAACAGCGCTTGGCGCCGCTTACCTGGCGGGGTTGGCGGTTGGGTATTGGAACAATATCGACCAGATACAAAACCAATGGCAACTGGATACGGCTTTCGGCCCGGCTATGAACGACGAAGACCGGGTGGCATTGAAGAAGGGATGGCAGCGGGCCATTCGCTCTGCCATAGCCTGGGCGGAGGATAAATAATCGTAAACAACAACGTACAAAAACAATATTGACTATTTTTCCTGATCAATACACCTGCTTATGACCAACTTTCTCTTCGAACTGATCGGCACCGCCTTCCTGATCCTGCTGGGTGATGGCGTAGTGGCCAATGTAGTGCTCAACAAAACAAAAGGAAACAACGGCGGATGGATCGTCATCACGGTTGGCTGGGCCATGGCTGTTTTTGTGGGTGTGTATACATCGGCTGCTCATAGCGGCGCACACCTGAACCCGGCTGTTTCTGTTGCCATGGCTGCCGCCGGAAAATTGGAATGGTCGGTGGTACCCACTTATATCGCCGGGCAATTCGCCGGTGCCATGCTGGGTTCCCTGCTGGTATGGATCGCCTATAAAAAACATTTCGACGAAACCACGGATGCCGACGCCAAGCTGGCGGTGTTCTGTAACAGTCCGGCCATACGAAATACTGTCGCCAACCTCGGCACCGAGATCATCGGCACACTGGTGCTGGTACTCGGCGTATTTCTTATCAGCGGCGCAGATGTAAAACTTGGTTCATTGGATGCGCTGCCGGTTGCCTTACTGGTATTGGCCATCGGGTTGAGTTTAGGTGGGCCTACGGGTTATGCGATCAACCCGGCCCGCGACCTGGGCCCGCGGATCATGCACTTCATCCTTCCCATTCCCGGTAAGCGGGATAGCGACTGGGCGTACAGCTGGATACCGGTGATCGGTCCCCTGCTCGGCGGACTGCTTGCCGTGCTGGTATATAAAACCATCCTTTAATTAATCCTTACGGATTTCGAGATCCGCCACGATGGGGTAGTGATCGGAGAAAGGCACATCGAATTTGTGGTACTGTGCCACACGGAATTTTTTATCGGCCAGGATATAATCAATGCGCAGCGTAGGCGAAATGATGCGCAGGGTTTTGCCAAAACCCGATCCTTTTTCGAGAAAGGCATCCTGCAGATCGCCCCGGGCGGTGAAATACGAATACGAATTGGGGACATCATTGAAATCGCCGCATACGACCGCCGGGTACGGACTTACCGTCACTTTCTGATTCACCATCGAAGCCTGCCAGGCTCTTTTGACATAGGCATTGCGCAGCCGGTAGGCAATGGCTTTGGAACCTGAAATACTTGCTTTCGAAGGATTTTTCAGATCATACAACGCTTTGTAATGATAATTGTCGAACATCACCGACTGCAGGTGCGTGGAGAATACCCGCACTTTTTGACCGGGCATATTCACATCGGCATAGATCACAGGCTCGGAATAATCCTCGAAATCATAAAAGAAATGCGTTGTGTCCGTGAGTGGATATTTTGAGATGATGGCCACCGCCGTAATGAGGGTTGTGCTGTATATCTTGTATGTATAATTGGTATTCACAAAGTAGCTGTATTTATACCCGCTTTCCTGCAAGGCCTGTGGAATCGTATCTCTCCGCTTTTTCTCTTTCAGGTACACATACTCCTGCAGGCAGAGTACATCGGCATTGCTTTTTTTGATCAGTTCGATCATCTCTTCCTCGTAATCGGCCTTTTTACCATCCGAACGGTTAGATACCCCCCAGCTTGAGAGGTTCCAGGAAAAAACCCGGAGGGTATTGGCCGGTTTGGCGGCGCTGAATTCCTGCGGGAAATGGAAGCTCCACATCACGGTCACCTGCCTCCAGCCGCATAACAATACAACCAGGCACACAAAGGCCCATTTCGAACGCCGGAATATCCAGTACGCGAGAAAGATCAGGGTGCCGAGGAACAGGAGGGGAAAGATCAGTCCCATCATGGCAATGAACCACGACCTGCCGGAATTGATGAAAGGAACGAGGCAGGCCAGCAGGTAGAGGATCAGGGTGATGATGTTAGCGCCGATGAAGGCGATTCGGGTAAACTTTTTAAGCCGGGCTAGCATGGGGCAAAATTAACCCGAAATGGGGTATTTCGGCGGGTTTGCCGATCTGGTGGCCGGTATGCCTCCCGGGGGCCCGTGCCGGGGCATGTTACCGGCGTTTTTCAATGCCTTTTTTACTCCAAAAACCCCTGTTTATAAATTTCAAATTTCAAACTTGTTCCCATACCTTTGCGGCTCAAAATAAGACCTTCATTACAATAAAGATTCATTTATGGCCAATACAGGTAAAATCAAAACAGTCATCGGTGCGGTAGTTGACGTTCAGTTCGACAACGACAGCAAGCTGCCCGAGATCATGAACGCCCTTGAATTAAAGCGTGAAAACGGAGATACCCTTGTGCTCGAGGTTCAGCAGCACCTGGGTGAGGACAGTGTTCGTACCATCGCGATGGACGGAACCGAGGGCCTGGTTCGTGGTATGACTGTGGTGGATACCGGCAAAGCGATCACCATGCCTACCGGCGACGCGATCAAGGGCCGCCTGTTTAATGTAACCGGGGATGCCATCGATGGTCTGCCCCAGGTTAGCAAAGCCAATGGCCGCGCCATCCACGCGAAACCCCCGATGTTCGAAAACCTGAGTACAGCCAGCGAGGTTCTGTTTACAGGTATTAAAGTGATCGACCTGATCGAACCCTATGCAAAGGGTGGTAAGATCGGTCTGTTCGGTGGTGCCGGTGTGGGTAAAACCGTATTGATCCAGGAATTGATCAACAACATTGCGAAAGCGTATAGTGGTTTGTCTGTGTTCGCCGGTGTGGGTGAGCGTACCCGTGAAGGAAACGACCTGATGCGTGAGATGATCGAAGCGGGCATCATGAACTACGGCGAAGGATTCAAGCACAGTATGGAAGAAGGTGGCTGGGACCTGAGCAAGGTAGACCTGAAAGGACTGGAAGACAGTAAAGCGACCTTCGTATTCGGACAGATGAACGAACCGCCGGGAGCCCGTGCACGTGTTGCGTTGAGCGGTCTTACCCTCGCTGAATATTTCCGCGATGGAGATGGTTCCGGACAAGGAAAAGACATCCTCTTCTTCGTAGATAATATCTTCCGTTTCACACAGGCAGGTTCCGAAGTATCGGCCCTCCTGGGTCGTATGCCATCAGCGGTGGGTTACCAGCCTACGCTGGCTACCGAGATGGGCTTGATGCAGGAAAGGATCACCTCTACCAAGAACGGTTCGATCACGTCGGTTCAGGCGGTATACGTACCGGCGGATGACTTGACCGATCCGGCCCCGGCAACAACTTTCGCTCACCTGGATGCCACCACGGTATTGAGCCGTAAGATCGCCGACCTTGGTATCTACCCGGCTGTGGATCCACTGGATTCCACTTCCCGTATCCTCACACCACAGATCGTGGGTGATGAACATTACAATTGCGCCAACCGCGTTAAGCTGATCCTTCAGCGTTATAAAGAATTGCAGGATATCATCGCCATCCTTGGTTTGGATGAATTGAGCGACGAGGATAAACTGGTGGTATCAAGGGCACGTAAGGTACAGCGCTTCCTGAGTCAGCCGTTCTTCGTGGCCGAACAGTTCACCGGTCTGAAAGGAGTGCTGGTGCCGATTGAAGATACGATCCGCGGTTTCAACGCCATCATGGACGGTGAAGTGGATGAATACCCGGAAGCAGCTTTCAACCTCGTAGGTACGCTGGAAGACGCGATCGAAAAAGGTAAGAAACTGATGGCTGCCGCGAAAGCATAACCCTGAGCGAAGTCGAAGGGTTGCTGATTGTTTCGAGCGTAGTCGAGAAACAGGTATAAAAGAAAATTTATGACATTAGAGATATTAACTCCGGAACAAAAGATATTCAGCGGCGATGTGTACGGTGTGCAGTTGCCGGGTATCGGCGGCTCCTTCGAGGTGCTCGACAAGCACGCCCCGATGGTAAGTGCGCTGAAAGATGGCAGGCTGAACATCCTCAAGAGTAAAACGCAAACCACTTCGTATACCATTAAAAGCGGTTTTGTGGAAGTGCTGAATAACAAAACAACCGTTCTGGTGGAAGGCGCCCAGGAGGCCTGATAGCAAATAATCATTTTGAAAAGCCCATGCAGCAGCGTGGGCTTTTTTTATGCAGTTCAGTCTAGTTGTTTTTTCAATTGTACGAAAGACCAGGCGGTGAACGGGAGAATCAGCAGGAGTGTAACGGGTAGCCAACGATGCGTTAGCAGGCAGAGGATCGATGTGACCAGGAGTAAGAACAAGGGATACAGCAGGAACAACAGGCCTACAATCTTGGAATCGAAATGGCCTGGCTCTTTGTTCATCCCGTCGGCCATTTTTTTTATAGCGAGATACAGTGGTGCGTGTACGATGAATCCGACAGCCGCGGGAATGGCCAGTACGATCTTTTTCCAGAGTGGCTGGCGAACGTAGAATTTCTCATGGAGCGTTTCCTTGTCTGTTTTGGCAATCTCGAAAACATAGCCGGATAATTGCTGGCGCAGCAGGTCATTGAACTGGCGGATGGCGATACCATCAACAGCCTTGTACGCTACCTGCTCCCGGGTGATCTTATCGCCCAAAAAGATGTGGATGTTTTTTCCGAATCGTTTGAAGGAACTGTAATTGATGGCAACGGGTAATACATCCAGGCCGATACCATCGTTCCAGCTGCTGATCGCCAGGCGGGCTGTTCCTTTTCGCAGCGGGCGCAGGTGCCATTCGTTGATGCACCGGCCTTCACTGAATATGAGGATGATGCCGTTTTTTCGGAACACTTCTTTACATTGGTCGAAGGTTTTGTAATTCTCTTCGAGGTTCTCCACGCCTTCCGTAACACGGTATACCGGGAATATCCTGAACAGGTACAGCATGCGGGCAGCCCATTTGTTTTTAAATGCGTCGCCCCGTGCAAGGGAATGAACGGGTTTGTTGAAAAGCGTGCAAAGGATGATGGCGTCCAGGAAAGAATTCGGGTGATTTACCGCCAATAGCAAAGGGCCTTTATCCTGCAGGAGATGCCGGTTGCTGATACGGATATCCCTGCAGTACAGGGGCAGTGCAAGCCGTGCGATGATCTTGATGAAGGAATACAGCAAAAAGCAGTTGGTTTGACCGTAAGATACTATAAATGGAACAAGCGGGCATTTAGTTCAGCTGCGGATCGATCGGGTAATTGACCAGTTCTTCGTATTTGCCGCCGAGGTGACGCAGGCTTTCTTTCCAGATATCAGCATGCGGTGTTTCAAAGGTGAGGCTGGAAGTGGCGGCTACGGTAAGCCAGCTTTTTTCTTCCATTTCACCGGCCAGTTGCCCGTTGCTCCAGCCGCTGTAGCCTACAAAGAACTTGATCTTCGCCGGATCAATGCTGTTGTTCCTGATGAGTGCAGCTACGGTTTCAAAATTACCACCCCAGTAAATATCCTTACTTACCGGTACGGCACCGGGGATCATCTCCGGGCATTGGTGAATAAAATGAAGGGTGTTCATCTGAACAGGGCCGCCATAAAATACCGGGTAAGGAAATCCGTCAAGGTCGGGTACAAGTTCATCCAGGGTTTGGGTAATCTGTTTGTTCAATACGAGGCCAAAACTTCCCTGGTCCTGGTGTTCGCATAAAAGCACAACCGTGCGGATGAAGTTGGGGTCTTTCAGAAAAGGTTCCGCGATCAGTAATATGCCAGGGCCCGGTGCAATCATATTTCTAAAATAATATTTAATCCGCAAAAAAAAGAGAGGTTCATCGCCAGCTCATTTTTTAAACCTTAGTTAAAATTAAGGTTTGCATAGTTTTGCGTATTTTACCGGATTATACTGATTTACCTTTACCGGCGCATGAAGAAGATTTTCCCTATTATCACCGTGCTGATCCTGCTCTCGCTGCTGGGGTTGATCTTCTTCCAGGTACTCTGGATACAAAGTGCCTGGGATTCCCGCAACAAACAGATCGAAGAGAATTTTGTACAGGCCGTAGCCAATGCCGGCAGCATACTCACGCAGGAAAAAAACATGCTGCTTCAGCCACCACAAAAGACCGATCTTCTTTTTCCCGGCGACCGGCTGCAAATGCAGTATTTCCGGCCTTCGGTGATCAAGCGTTTTTCCCGCGACGAAATAGCCGAGGTTGTACGCAATTCACTGAATAAATTCAACCTGCAGCACTTTCCCTTCGAATTCAATGTTCGGGTAAATGCCATCAACGGCGAACAGGTGTACAGCGATAATTTTTTTAAATATTACGCCGACTCGTCCAATAGCCTTAGTATCGTGTACCCGCTTGAGCCGCCCAGCGGAAGCAATTTTGAGAACCTGGTCCGCGAAGAATTGCTGTACGTGATCGTTCCGCACCAACAGCGCCTGGTCTGGAAAGAGATGATCTGGTTCATCCTCGGAGCCATCTTCTTCACCTTTATCATTACAGCAGCCTTTTTCATTACGATCCGTACACTGCTGAAGCAAAAGAAACTCAGTGAGATCAAATCAGACTTCATCAATAACATGACTCATGAGTTCAAAACGCCATTGGCTACCATATCGCTGGCGGTAGATGCGCTGAAGAACGAGCGGGTGGCGGCAGATCCGGAGAAGAGCCGCTATTTTACAGGCATCATCAAGGAAGAGAACCTGCGGATGAACAAGCAGGTGGAAACCATCCTGCAGGCCGCGTTGCTCGACAAGCAGGAAGTGCAGCTCAAACTGAAGCGCATGGATGCGCACGACCTGATCGCCAGTGCACTGAATAATATTCAGCTGCAGGTGGAAGAGAAGCAGGGTAAACTGGAAGTGCATATGGAAGCGGAGAAGGACATCATTATGGCCGATGAGGTGCATTTCACCAACCTTATCAACAACCTGCTCGATAACGCGGTGAAGTATTCAAAGGAAAATCCGCACATCAAACTCAGTACAAAGAATGCGGGCAATATGCTTAAGATCCGCATCGAGGATAATGGCATTGGCATGAGCAAGGAGACCATCAACCGCATCTTCGAAAAATTTTACCGGGCCCATACCGGCAATGTGCACAACGTGAAAGGTTTTGGATTGGGATTAAGCTATGTAAAAACCATGGTGGAAGCTCATCATGGAACCATCCGGGCCGAGAGCGTACTGGGCAGGGGAAGCGCATTCACGATCATCATACCGCTCGCCAAATAAGATCATCTTTTTGAAACAGGTACCACCAGTTTCAATCCACTCCATACATCACTTACAGCGCAGACTTTTACATCCACCAGGCCATGCTGAAGGGCAAACGCTCGAATCGTGTCTTCGGTAAGATCTGTAGCCATACCTGAACTTTTTTTATACCACGATACCCAAACAATCACCGACGTATTCTTTTTGCAGACACGCAGTATTTTTTTCATCTCGCTACTGAACTCCTCTCTGTTTTTTGAAAACACGTGAATGAGATCGGGTAGCTCATTTACGTTCACATATTGATCACTGATGTCCTGTTCCAGCAGCGCAACATAATCCATTGGCGGGTGCAATACCAGCAGTTTCATCCCGGGCTTGATGCCCAGTTTTTTTAAAAGCGGGGTACCCGAATAACCTGCCGTTGCCATAGTCGCTTGATTGCTGTTAACAGTAATTCACCGGTTTCCACACTCTATTCACAGCGCAATAGCAGTTTTTGGGACTAAACCCGCTGCCAATCGACAAAAAGCCATGTGGAAAAAAAACTTCATGTCAAAATTGCTTCGAAAGTGGGAAAAAGTGTTATTTTGTGGAAATATCTGTAGAAATAGGTATAAATAATTGAAAATGATAGGTTTTCTGGGTGAATATGAGGCCACTTTGGATGCCAAGGGGCGCTTCCTTTTGCCAGCGGGCTTTAAAAAGCAGCTGCCAGGCGAAACCGCGTCGCTATTCATCCTGAACAGGGGCTTTGAAAAATGCCTCACCCTATACCCCCAGCAAAGCTGGGATCCTATTTTTTCTGAGATCAGCAAACTGAATGATTTTGATCCGAAGGTACGTGAATTCAGGCGCTACTTCCTGAACGGCGCCATCCAGCTGGAACTGGATTCGGCCGGGAGGCTGCTGATTCCGAAAAGTCTTGCTGAACACGCCGGCCTGGAGAGAGACATCGTGCTGGTTTCGGCGATCAACAAAATCGAGATCTGGGATAAAAGTAAGTATAAGGAGTTCTTTGAAACGTTTACACCACAGGCTTTCAGCGAACTGGCCAACGCGGTGATGAATAAAACAACCGGCTGATTACCGCTAATCGCTCAAATGGATGGCTAACGGAGTCAACGATACGCAAGGGGAGGGTTCAGGATACCACGTGCCTGTATTGCTTCACGAATGCATCAGTGGCCTTAACATAAAGCCCAACGGCATCTATGTCGATTGCACGTTCGGCGGCGGTGGTCATAGTTTGGCGATACTGAAGCACTTGAATGCACAGGGCCGGTTGATCGCTTTCGACCAGGATAAGGACGCGGCCGCTAATATTCCCGCTGATGAAAGGGTCTTGTTTGTTCCGGAAAATTTTCGGCACCTGCAACGCTTTCTTCGTTTGCATCGGGTACAACAGGTGGATGGGATCCTTGCCGACCTCGGCGTTTCCAGTCACCAGTTCGATGAAGCGGATCGTGGTTTCTCGACCCGCTTCGACGCAGCCCTGGACATGCGGATGGATCAGCGCCAGCAACTGACGGCAGCAACAATCATCCGCGATTATTCCGAGCAACAGCTGCATAAACTCTTAGAACAATACGGGGAGGTCACCAATGCGAAGACGCTGGCCCGGACGATCGTTACGCAACGGGCCGTAACGCCCATCCGCACGATCAGTGAATTCAAAGCCGCCATGCAGGCCATCGTAAAAGGCAATCCGCAGAAATACTTTGCCCAGGTCTTTCAGGCATTGCGCATCGAAGTGAATGATGAATTCGGCGCATTGAAAGACATGCTCCGGCAATCGGTTGATGTACTGAAGAGTGGTGGCCGTATCGCGGTCATCAGCTTTCACTCGCTCGAAGACCGGATCGTAAAGAACTTTTTCCGCCAGGGCTCCTTCGAAGAAACCGCCCCGGATGAAGTCTTCGGCCATCGACCCGATAATCCCTTAACCCTGATCACTAAAAAACCTGTTACCGCTTCAGCCGAAGAACTGAAAGCAAACAGCCGTTCCCGCAGCGCCAAGTTGCGGGTGGCTGAGAAAAAGTAAACGTTTCGAACCCATCCATTAAAGCAATGACCGGACGCTATGCAGGAAGAAAAAAACATACAGGAACAGCCGGCCGCCAATCCCAAAGCCGACCCCATGATCCTCGGGTGGAAGAAATTCTTCAGCCATCGCTGGGTCGTGAAGAACATTCCCTTTTTTCTTTTCCTGTCGCTGCTGGCGGTATTGTATATATATAACGGGCACCTGGCCGACAAAATAACCAGGAAGATCAGTGTAACGGAAAAGCGGATCAAGGAACTGGAATACGAATACAAGACAGCGAAAAGCGAGGTCATCTTCCGCAGCAAGGCAAGCGAACTGATCAAAGCGGTGGAACCCCTGGGTCTGAAAGAACTGAAATCACCCCCGTATTTGCTCGGGAAGAAATAAAGGAACAAACATTTAAACGAACTGTAAGCACAGGTTCAATTTGGATATTAAAAAAGACATACTCTGGAGAGTCTACCTCTGTTTCCTCGGAATGGTGTTGCTCGGCATCGTAGTGGTGGCCCGGGCTTTTTACATCCAGCAGGCCGAGGGAAAATACTGGACCAACCTGGGCGACAGCATGCACCTGCGTTACCTGCCCATCGATGCCGAACGGGGTACCATCTACAGCGAAGACGGAAACATGCTGAGTACCTCGGTGCCGGTATTCGATATCTATATCGATTTTGCCGCCGAGGGGCTGCGGGAAAAAAACGGGGAGCGCTTTACCAAAAACATCGATTCACTCAGCATATGCCTGGCCAATCTGTTTAAAGACAAAACAGCCGCCGCGTACAAAAAAGAACTGCAGCTGGGTTATCGCAATAAAGAAAGATATCACAGTCTTCGTAAAAAAGTATCCTTTTCGGATTACCAGCAATTCCGGGATTTCCCCCTGGTAAAACTGGGTAAGAACAAAAGCGGTTTCATTGTAGAAACCAAGGACAAACGCATTAATCCCTATGTACTACTGGCCAACCGAACCATTGGCCTTTCGCGTAACAACGCCTCGAACGTAGGCCTGGAACAGAGCTACGACAGTCTGCTCAAAGGCAAAACGGGGCAACAACTGGTTCGGTATGTGGCCGGAACCTATCTGCCGGTAGATGGAGGTGAGGTGGAGCCCGAGAACGGGAAAGACATCATCTCCACCCTGGATACATACATCCAGGATGTAACCGAGAGCGCCCTGATGAATATGCTGGTGCGTAACAATTCATTGCATGGCACCGCGATCGTCATGGAAACCGCCACCGGCAAGATCAAGGCCATCGCCAACCTTGGTAAGCAGCGCGACAGTGTTTATACCGAAGACCTGAATTACGGCATCGGTAAAGCCACCGAACCGGGTTCCGTTTTCAAACTCGCGACACTGATGAGTTTGCTGGAAGATAAATACGTCGACATCAACAGCATCGTCGATTGCGAAGGCGGACAAAAAAGATTCTATGGTCTGCCGATCCGCGATTCGCACCTGGGCGACGGGGCGATCACCGTTAAAGACGCCTTCGCCAAAAGCAGCAACGTGGCGTTTGCAAAACTGGCCGACCAATATTACCACGAACAGCCGGCGAAGTTCCTGGAACACCTGCATCGTTTCCGGCTCGACCAGATGACCGGTGTGGATATTACCGCTTCATCCGGCAGGCCCCTCATCAAGAAACCAACCAGCAGGAGCTGGAGCAAGACGACCATCCCATTCATGGCGCATGGTTATGAAGAACTGGTGACACCCCTGCACATGCTGATGCTGTACAACGCGGTTGCCAATGATGGCAGGATGATGAAACCCTACCTCGTAAGTGCGATCCGCGAATACGGGGTGGAAGTGCGGAAGATCGAACCCCAGGTACTGGTGGAAAAGATCTGCAGCGATCAAACATTGAAACAGGTGAAGGAATGTATGCTGGAAGTGGTGAACAACCCGCACGGCACCGCCCGGAAACTGAAAGACAGCAGTTACCAGATCGCCGGTAAAACCGGAACGGCGGTAACCGCTCTCAACAACAAAGGGTACAACAAGGGTAATAAAATATACCAGGCCTCATTCATTGGATACTTCCCGGCCGAACAACCCCGGTATACCATTGCCGTGGTGATACAAAACAGCCGCGAATCACGTATGGTATATGGGGCCGACGTTTCGGGTGCTGTGTTCAAGGAGATCAGTGATCGTATCTATGGCAGCTACCTGAGCACCCGGAAATTCACAGCAAATCCGAAGGCAGACAGCACCGCCTATTATTACCACGGCGCGAAGGATGAATTCGTATCGGTACTCAATTACCTCAACATGCCTTTTATGGATTCAGCCAGTAACGGGTATTGGCGGTATGCACAGGTGCAAAACAACAAGGGTTTGCTGAAGCTGAAGAATGAAACGGCGGCTGCGACGATACCTGATGCCACCGGCATGGGGCTTAAAGACGCGGTGTACCTGCTGGAGAACGCGGGATTGAAAGTAACGGCCACCGGTCGTGGCAAAGTGATCAGTCAGTCACTCCTGCCCGGCATGCCACTCAATAAATCACAAACGATCAACCTGGTGTTGAATTGATATTACAAGACGTACTATATAAGGTTTCGATCCGATCGGTCAAAGGAGATACCTCGATCGCTGTGAACAGCATTGCCATCGATTCACGCCTGGCCAAGCCCGGTTCCTGCTTCATTGCCCTGAAGGGAACAAAATCCGACGGGCAGGCATACATCGACGCGGCCATTGAGAAAGGTGCAACAGCGATCATTTGTGAATCGATCCCTGCGAATGCAACGGATGGAATTACCTATATCGAAGTGGAGAATACGGCGAAAGCCGCAGGCTATATCAGCCATAATTTCTTTGGCGAGCCATCCACCCGGGTAAAGCTGGTTGGTGTAACCGGAACGAATGGAAAAACAACCATTGCCACCCTGCTCTGGAAATTGTTTTCGGGCCTCGGGCATACCTGCGGGTTGATCAGCACGGTGCAGAACCAGGTAGGCGATAAAGTGCTCGAAGCCACACATACCACGCCGGACGCGGTAAGCATCAATGCCCTGCTG